>Ga0182021_10000257_pt1 | contig 53792 bp, 53 predicted proteins | sample 612E3MmetaG_FD_120493 | JGI IMG/M metagenome (GOLD analysis project Ga0182021, IMG submission 120493) | Permafrost microbial communities from Stordalen Mire, Sweden - 612E3M metaG (Illumina Assembly) | ecosystem: Environmental > Terrestrial > Soil > Wetlands > Permafrost | place: Sweden...
AGGCTAGGAAAGAGCCGACCATCATTCTATAGAGTGCGAATGATGAGTCACCATCATCATTATATGCTTCTTCGCGTGCGATATTTGGGAAATCTTATCCCAAATTCGCTTTGGTATAAGCCTCATTTTACATACAATAATTGTCGTATAATTCTATTAAGGGGAAAAATGCACCCATGAATAAGCTATTTCACATAGCGCACAGGTACCTTAGCACGCTCGTCCACAATCAGCTGAAAAACATCGGGGCGTGCATAATGCCCGACAGCGTCGAAATCAAGCTTCGCCCTGGCTACTTCGCTAAGATCGAGGTCAACGTAGAGAATCCCCTCCCTATCCCAAAGCGGACCAGCAAGCACCTCCCCTAGTGGAGAGAACACGACACTCCCGCCACGGCACATGACATCTGGTTGCCTCCCTAGTTCCTCAGTTCCCGGTAAATCATTCGGGTACATACTCTTCTCGACATACTGATTGCACCCTAAAACGAAGCATCGACCCTCAAGGGCGATGTGACGCATAGTCGCTTGCCAACTTTCTCTGCAATCGGCAGTCGGTGCGAGATAAATCGAGACACCCTTACCGTACATCGCCACGCGGGCGAGCGGCATATAGTTCTCCCAGCAGATCAGCCCCCCAACCCTGCCGTACTCGGTGTCAATTACCGTAAGCGTGCTGCCGTCACCCTCGCCCCAGACAAGGCGTTCAGCCGCCGTTGGCTTCAACTTCCGATGCTTTCCAAGAAGCCGCCCATCTGGCCCGAAGTAGAGCAGTGTACAATAGATGGTCCCGCCGCCGAAGTCCACATCCCTCTCCATTACACCAACGGCGACATAAGCACCCGCTTCTCGTGCTGCCTCGCCGAGTGCATTGCAGTCCGGACCAGGTACCTCAACCGAGTTCAGCCAATACTTCCCCCACATTAGTCTGCCCTCGGGTGTTCTACTTCCTATTACCATGCCGAAGGACAAACCTCGAGGATAGACGGGGATGAACGCCTCGGGGAAAAGAATGAGCTTTGCACCCTGAGTCGACGCCTCCTTGATTAATCGACAAGCCTTAGCGACACACGCCTCCCTGTCAAACAGGACCGATGCAGCCTGAACTACGGCCACTTTGACCATCCTTAACACTCCAACGCTAGTATAGATGAGATGCATCAATAAAAGTGAGCGAGGGTATTGCCGGGTAATCGAAAAATCTTTACCCAAATTCGCTTTAGTATGCGCGCGCACATTGATAGAAACCGAGAATAACCACACCTATACATTGGAAAATAGGGTCATCATGCCGCTGGCCAAACTCGGAGACATCAATATCAATTACAAGGTGGAGGGGGAGGGTGATCCCCTCGTTCTGATAATGGGATTCAGCTCACCCATGATCGGCTGGTACTATCAGACACCATACTTCAGGAGATACTATCGCGTAGTCACATTAGACAATCGTGGAGTAGGCAAATCTAGCAAGCCACAGGGCCCCTACTCCACAAGGATGATGGCTGACGACACTGTTCACCTCATGGACCACCTGGGAATCGAGAGGGTCAACATCATAGGCGCCTCGATGGGTGGTATGATCGCTCAGGAGCTTGCGATAAACTACCCGGAGAGGGTAACAAAGCTGGTGCTCGCCTGCACCTATGCCTGCCAAGACGAAACGAGTGGAAGCTCCCCGGAGATGGCCGAGCTGGCGCTACTACCCCCGGAGAAGATGGCCGCTGCTATGATTGGTCTGGCCTTCAACAAGCCACTCTACAGATTTACCTTCGGCCTCTTGAGCCGGGTTGGGTCCATGTTTCCATCTGTATTGGATACTGTGGGGATCGATGGACAGAGGGTGGCATGCGCGAACCACAACACCCTCGAGAGACTACACTTGATCACCGCTAGCACCCAGGTCATAGTGGGAACCGGTGATAGACTCATCATGCCGGTCAGTTCTGAGGTTATCGCAAGCAAGATCCCGGCGTCCAAGCTAGTCAAGGTCGAGAGTGGCTCACACACGTTCATGGTCGAGAAGAGGGACGACTTCAACAGAGAAGTGTTGAACTTCCTCACCAACGCAAGGACGTCATAATCCCGAAAGATCCTTCACGATTGCTACAACCTCCAAAAGCCCACCTATGATAAAATCAGGTGCAGCCTCCGAAGAATAACCCTCATCCACCATCTTCAGCCAAGCTGTGCGCATCCCTGCCCGCTTCGCACCTATGATATCGTTCTTGATCAGGTCACCAACGTGCAGAGCCTCCTCAGGTCTAACCTTCAACCCATCGAGAGCCGCCCTGAAAATGACCTCGTTAGGCTTACAAAACCCAATCTCGTCGCTGAAGACGGTCACGTCAAAGTACCTAAGAACATCATAGTCATCTAGAATGCGTCGCATAACCCGCCCAGGACTCGTACCGCTGTCACTGATGAGCCCGATCTTCACTATCCCCTTCAGAGACTCGAGAGTCTCGCGGGCACCATCGTTAAGCTTCGGCGGGTCATTCAACACAGCCTCCTCATAATATTTCACGATCGGCTCATAATCACACTTACCCCCTAGACCAACGAGCTCGATAGTATGATTCACAATCTCGTCAACATCCACATGCCTTCGACCATTCACCCTGTGGACTTCAGTGCTGTGTCTAAACCCCGCCTGATACACCTCAACCAGCCTAGCCTCCTCGAGCTCGACGCCATTAGCCTTGAGGAAGGCCCTAAGCTGAGGAAGCCTAAACTCTCCATAACTCCGAGGCTGAACCAGTGTATTCCACAGATCAAAGGTCACAGCCCTAATCCCATAAACCACAACAACATTCACGAATCAACAGAATAAAAACTCATACAACGCGCGCCTTCAGGTACAAGCTCGTCGTCTACTTTTCGTGTGCGCACTTTAGTTATGAACATAAATATTCAACTCTTTAGTAATACTCAGAGGGTTCTTTTTGAAAGAACATCTAAATGTGCATCTAGTAGACAATCCCCTCGCACAGGCAACATTAACCACTCTACGAGACAAGAACACCGACCGGGAAAACTTCCGCAGGGGCCTTTCAATACTCGGGAAGCTAACGGGAATCGAGATCACAAGAACAATGGATTATGCAGAGGTGGAGGTTGAGACACCGACAGGCGCAAGGTCGAAGGGCGTCTAACTCACAAATGCACACAGCATCGTCATCATCAACGTGCGCGCGCGTTTATAATTATGCGCACTATCCAGACTTTATCAATGAAATGTAAGTTGAAATAATTAGGTATGGTTTATTAATAAACATTCCCTAGTTTTAACTAGAAGTCAAAAACCGACCTGCAAAGCTAGGCTCTTTTGTCAAATCCCAAGGATCTGAGCCATGCAGATCAAATTGAGGAGAAAAGAAAATGGATGTTTTAACAATATTAGGTATCGGAGTAGTAGGGGTCATCGTCCTAATCCTCGTAGGGCTGTATTTTAGCTACTACAACAGGATCAGACGCTATGAGAACCAGATCAGTGAAGCCTGGAGCCAGATCGACGTCCAGCTAAAGAAGCGCTACGATCTGGTCCCGAACCTCGTTGAGACCGTCAAGGGATACGCCGCTCACGAGAAGGAGATCTTCGAGCAAGTCGCTGCGGCGAGAACCGGCATGATCCAGGGAACACCTCAGCAGAGGATGGACTCAAGCAACATGCTAACCTCTGGACTACGCCAACTGTTCGCCGTCGCGGAGGCGTACCCGGATCTTAAGGCAAACGAGAACTTCAAGCTACTACAGGAGCAGCTACAGGGCATAGAGGACAAGATCGCCTACGCACGCCAGTTCTACAACACCAGCGTGCTCACCTTCAACAACCTCATCACGACGATCCCCGGCGCGTGGTTCGCTGGCGGCCGCAGCAAGCACGAGTTCCTCAACATCCCTGAGGGCGAGAGGCAGGTACCGAAGGTACAATTCTAAGCCAACGAAGGTACGGTTCTGATGTCTCAACGTACATTCATCGACGAGCAGAGGCGGAATAGGAGATCCAGCATCCTCCTAGCCGTAATCATATCCTTATTCCTCCTGGGACTCGTCACCATCATTACATTCTTCTTCGTCGCCCCCGACGCTGTAATCTACGTCCTACCATTCAGCCTGGTCATTATAATCATCTACACTTGGAGCATGTACCAGTATGGTGACCGGCTAGTACTCTCATCCACTAAGGCTCGTCCAGCCGAAGGTGATGAGTTCACATATCTCAACAACGTGGTTGAGGGCCTATCTATCGCAGCCGGTGTGCCCCCTCCGAAAGTTTACGTCATCGATAACTCCGACATTAACGCTTTCGCGGCGGGGAAGGATCCTCAACACGCCTCAATTACAGTGACGACTGGCGCGCTTAAGACACTCAGCAGGGAGGAGCTCGAAGGGGTTGTGGGCCATGAGATGAGCCACGTCCGAAACCATGACGTGCAGTTCATGACGTACATAGTAGCTATTGTGGGAATCGTCTCGATACTTAGCCACATCATTCTGCTATGGGCGGAGCTTAGCGTGATGTCTGGTGGGGGTCGTAGGCGGGGCAGAAACGGTGGGGGTGGGTCAATTATCTTCCTAGTGGTGGGATTGATCTTGGCGATATTTGCGCCATTGGCCGTGGCTCTGATCGAGTTCGCCATTAGCAGGAGGAGGGAGTTCCTTGCGGATGCCGGTGGAGCGGAGTTGACCCGTTACCCTGAGGGCCTTGCTTCAGCCCTGGAGAAGATCATGAAGACTAACCAGGGGGGTATGAAGGTCGACGCTGCCGTGAGTCCGCTGTTCATAAGTGACCCTAACAAAATTGGTCTCTCTAACCTTTTTGCGACTCATCCACCTCTTGCGGAGCGTATCAAGCGGCTCCGCCAGATGTAGAAACAAATCAGATTCTCAAACAACACTAGAATAAGACAATTGATGTTCAATCAATTGAGAACAGTGCACGCGCTGTATACCACGCTATTGGTCAACTCGGATTTCCGCGGTTTAGTTGAAGAATGACCCCCAGATCTTATCTTCTATGGATCGAGGTCGTATTCCTCAAGCTATTTAGATCGTCGTATTGAAAGCCTAATCATTAGACCCATATATTGTACGGATCCTTATTCGTAACTATCTCAACCCGCTCGAATAAGATCTTATCCTATCCACCAGGGGGTACGAAGCCACCTCCACCGCCTCGGCCGAATAACCCCCCAATTCCCCTGAATGCGTTCGATCTACCAACCCCAATCGGGATGCCCAATAACCCCAGAGCTAAAATTAGAATAACCGGAATCAGAACCGCAATAACCGCCCTCTTGCGATTTAACCCGTAATTCGCCGTCACGGCGATGGCTGACAGAGCAATCGAGATCAAGCTGAGTAGGTTAAACTGGGTGAGCAATAATTGAATAATCGGCTGACTAACTAATGGGCTCCTCGTGACACCCGACAGAGCAACATCAGCGATGCTAAGCAGACTCTGAATCAATATCGGCACATACGCAAAACCATTCATGGCAAAAAACCTCCTTAGGCTTCCCTTCCCCTTGAGAAGCCTAGAGGAACCATGAATAATGAGGCTAGAGAGCACCCAAGTCCCGAGTGATACAACGACTCCTAATAAGAGGGTCGTGTAACTGAACGAATTTGCCCCCGCTGATGACGTAGCCGACCCTGTTCTGAACAATGTTGTTACCTCTGATAGTATCGCGGCTGCTAATACCACGGAGATGCCCTTCCACAGGTCCTTACCGGTTCTTCTCTCAAACCAGCCTCGTATTCCCATCTTCTTCACAGTTTCAACATCAGTTTTACTCACTTCTTAGAGCCTCCACAGGATTCATCCTTGACGCATGCAACGCAGGATACAGACCAGAAAGTACACAGGTAATTATCGAGAAACCCACAACTAATAAACCCAGAGAGATTGAAATCGACGCCGACAGCCCAATGATATCACCGGCAATCGTGCTGACAAAGAAGCCAACTATTGCCCCAATAATACCACCGACGATCCCAGTTAAGGCAGCCTCTGTCAGGAACATGAACAGTATGTCTCGGCTCCTAGCGCCGAGGGCCTTAAGCGTGCCTATCTCACGCGTCCTCTCCAGGACACTAACCGTCATCGTGTTCACGATGCCTACGCCAGCGACAACCAACGATATCGCCGCAATACCCCCCAGAACCGCCTGAACCGTCCCCAATATGCTTGCCACCGTCGCCCTAGCTGTTGAGGGATTAGACACACGGATACCACTGACCTGCTTCTGGATAGCCGCAGTGACATTCGTCACGAGGTCAGCTGATTGAGCCATCACCTGAATAGTGCTGTAAGCTCCACCCCTTTCATAGAATTGGTCGAAAGTGTTTATGGGGATAAGTATCGCTGAGTCACTTGACCCGAAGCTTCCACCGGTCGTCTGCAGAATTCCCACGATCCTTAGAGTCAAGCTTTTAGACACTCCATTAACATTAGCAGTCACCCTTATGCTATCACCAAGCACGAAGATTGTGTTGTTCGCAGAAGGCTGAACAATCGATGAACCCACGACCGCTACACCCGAATCAGTCCTGCTGATGGCACGTCCCTGAGCGATCTGAAGCGCGCTATTGATTTCGAAGTACTGATCCGTCACCCCCGTCATCCCATTGGAATACGTGTTACCCTTAACAGAATACGAAACGCTTCCCCCCGAGTCGATGGGAGTCGAAGTGGCAACCCCGGGTATCCTCGAAATGATGCTGAGATCGAGAAAAGTCAGCTCAGGCGCAGTCCCAGTTGCACCCCCAGTCTGACCGAAGCCTCCTCTTGACGGCGTAACCGTGATCACGTTCGCGCCTAAAGCGCCTAGCTGCCCACTGATATTATTGCTGAAGCCCTGGGTCAACGATACTAGACCGGTCACGGCAGCGCATCCTATCATTATCCCTATTAAATTTAATGCGAATCGGAACTTTCTATCGTTCACGCTGTTGGCAGCGATCTGTAAGACGTCTATGATGTCCATTCCGAATCACTGGATCCCCAGGATCGCCCTGATCCAGCCAAATAGATCACCACCGCTCGTCGTCGTCCCACCCGTTGTCCTCGTGGATAGCTGCGTGATCACCACTGGCACGTTAATTGTCTTCACCACCTGGGTGTTGAGATCATTGTAGTAGGATACACTCAAGTGGAGCGTGTAGGAACCCGGCTGCGCGTTTGCGGTGCCAATAGTCACCGTAAAGGGCACTGGGCTGTCTGGATCTATCGCCCCCAGGTACTCGTTGCTACCAGCCTGTGAAGTGAATGGCGCTGCGGCCACAGCCTCAATATTAGTGTACTTCGTTGGGCTGCTCCCAATCAGCAGGAGAGTTGAGCTGATGCTAAGGGTCGAGCCCTGAGTGGCTGTGAACGTCTGGTTGGAAAGTAGGGTGAATCTCGTAAACTCAGAGACCACTATCGTGAACACCCCTGACGTTGATCCTGGTTGACCCTTGGCATCGGTGTAGCTAACATTTACCTTAACTGGGATCTGGCCTGGTGACGCAGATCCATCCAGTATGAGCTTGTAGGCGAGTGGAACGCTGCTACCCGGCTTCAGGTCGCCCAGGGATATCACCGTCTGACTCAACGGGTTAAGAAGCCCCGTCGAGTCAAGTGTAAGGGAAGTCACTGTGTTATAGGAGGTCGCCTCCGTGCAGTTGACCTCAAGTGGAAGAGTAAAGCTTTCACCTGGGACAACGGAGGAGGTCCCAGTGTTCCCAATCGTAACAATGGGGCTCCTAATTGAGGATGGAGCGATAACCTCCAGAGGTAGTGATACTATCTGCTTTAATCGGTTGTCAGCGGAGTCTGAGTATAACATAGTTATAGTGATCGGATATGCACCGACTGGTATGCTCTGAAGCGCTAGAAGCTTGCAGTGGAGGTAAGAGGCGTCGCTGGCATTGATCTTGTCAATATGGAACTTCGAGGAGTCCACCGGGGCGAGGTATGTTGATGGCGAAGTCACGATAAAGTCGAGGTTACTTAGCGATCCACCCGCAGTGTTTCTCACCATGACTGTGACATTGTTCAGCTCCCCAGCCACAATCTCAGTATTAGCTGTGCTCAAGTCAAGCAACGGTAGGAACGCCTGAGTCACCCGCAGGGTTAATGGTATAGTCTCGGTCACGATTCCGATTGGTGTACGTAGGTAGCTGAGAGTCATCATGATGGGATAAGCACCAATCCCAACACTTTGATCTACGAACACCGTCACCGAGTTACTTGCAGAGGTACCTGCTACAATTAGATTGTTCACATATTGAGACCCATTCAGTATAGACACACCGGGAGTGGTTGAGCTCAGGAGAGCCTCCACCTGAGTCACGTCAAAGTTTCCACCGTTGTAGAACGTTATCACGACGCTCCCACTTGATCCTGCAGTCAAGCCAGTGTTACTCATAGTAACCTGAAGATGTGGTATGGAATCATCCGCATAGATTATCCCGATCGGGCCTGCCAGAAGACAGGCGAACAGGATAGTTACCAGATACTTTTTCATTTCATTCATATAATCACCTTAACCTCTTCTCTCCCGCGAGTTCACCATCCCGAATCTGTATGAGGCGATCAGTCGCCTGTGCAACATTTGGGTCATGGGTGATCAGCACAAAGGTCTTACCATGCTCCTGGTTTAGGCTACGGAGCAGAGTCATTATCTCCTGACCGGTCCTCGAGTCGAGGTTTCCGGTGAGCTCATCGCACAGGAGAAGTGGCGGATCGTTCACCAAAGCCCTAGCAATAGCCACACGCTGCTGCTCCCCTCCACTCATCTGGTTAGGCCTATGGTCGATCCTGTCCCCCAAGCCCACTGAGTCGAGAAGCTGCTTCGCTCTATTGGCCCTCTCTGAGCGTGGTGACCCACTAATAGCAAGGGGCAACTCGACGTTTCCCAGGGCACTCATCCGATGTATCAAGTTGAACTGCTGGAAGATGAAACCAATCTCCCTGCTTCGAAGGCGAGCTAATTCATCGTCGGACAGACTCGAGATATCCGTGCCATCAATGAATATCTTACCAGACGTTGGCTTATCCAGTGCCCCCAGCATATTCAGAAGCGTTGATTTCCCGCTTCCTGACGGACCCATGATAGTGAGCATTTCACCCTTCTCAACAGAGAGATTGATTTTATTGAGAGCCGTGAAAGGTTCTCCACCCTGCATATAGACCTTAACAAGGTCCTGGGTCTGTACCAGAGGCTCCAATGTAGTCTTACTCACCAGAGCCTCCAAGGGGAACCCCGATTATTATACATTAAATAACGTAAGCAAATTACGCGCGCGCAAAATGGTATCACATTGCCAACGTATCCAGTGATCGACGCTCCACACGCATGTAAAAATAATGAAAAAAAGCCCCGTTCGGGGCTCTACCTATTGGCTATCTACGCCTTCAGCTTTCCGAGCTTCTCGTTCACAATTGCGAGCCTCTCTTCGAGGCGAGCTTTAACAGACTCGAGGAACTCAACTTCCTCCTCGACGGTCATTGAGGCAAAGTGCATCATCATGCGCTTGTGCATCCAGTGACCTCCGTGCTGACTCCATGGACCCTGATGTCCACAGCACTCACCACGCTGCTCATCGTGGCCGCAACCTTTCCTGCTCTGCTCCTCGGATTCTTCTCTTGCTTCTGGTTTCATTTCTTCACTCATTTCATTTCACCCCGTGGTACCCTGGAAGTGCTGCCTGTAGTAGGATGCAAGGTCATCTAAGAGGGCCTTACGCTGAAGCATCACCTCAAGACCCTTCTTGAGGACCTCAGCCCCGATTGGAGTCACCGTGTAGACTCGTCGGTCAGCCCCATTCACTTTCTCCACCCACTCACTCGTTATAAGACCATGATGCTCCATCCTCCGAAGAATGGTGTAAACTGTCCCCGCCTCAAGTTTATCCTTACTCAGAAATCCTCGAGTGTTAAGCTCCTCCATCAACTGGTAGCCATGCATCGGCTTCTCATGTATCAGGCGAAGGAAGAGAAACTGCGTCCAGCCTCTCTCAGGGTTTGTTCTTATCATGTGGCGTCTGCATCGTTGGTCTCCGCTGCAGTCACTTCCAGAGCTGCACATGGTAACGTTACATATAACATCGTTACCTATAAACCTGCTACACATCAATCCAAGTGTTTTATGTACATTGTATTAACTGGTGTTTACCATTTTCTCGCCTAAGCCGTAGGCCTTCTCCAGCAGATCACCGTTAGCTTGAATGTCTCCCGGTTTGTTTGCAGTACCGTAGACCATCCCGACAAGGTTGGCTTTACTGTAGGCGCATATATCCTGGAAGGTGCGAAGGGCGTTGATTCCGCCTGAGGCGAAGACGTCGGAGTCACCGTAAGTAAGGATCACCCCGACATTTTTTCCGGTGAAAGCCCAGCTGTCATTGCCCTGTATCGCGTAGCTTCTGTCGATAAATGCCTTGAGCTGTGCTGACATTGTGAACCAATAGATGGGGGTGGCAAATATTACTCCCTGGGCTTCCCTGATTTTCTGGTAGAGCGGCTGCATGTCGTCTCTGAGGACGCAGCCCGCCTCAGGTTTGGTTATGCAGGCGTCGCATCCGTTGCATGGTGCGATCTTCAAGTTACCTATTGGTACGAGGTCTGCTTCGCCTCCGCTGGCTTTGACTCCCTCCGCCGCCTTTGAGGCGAGGATGGTGCTATTGCCATTTTTGCGGGGGCTCGCTGCTATGATTAGGACTCGTTTTTTAGTATTCATAGCGGTTTCAGGTTCCTGAGGGTATATAATATTTGTCAGAATGAGTTAGAGCATCTGATTTTGTTAATGAAAAAAATAATAAACTAAAAATTGATATTCTAATTATGACAAAAACGAAGCCTACACAAACCACCTACCCCTTAACCGGTGGAATAAAAAAGATCAAAATCGACAAGTACAACGTCTGCGCGCGCGTCATATGACGATGTATCATGACCAGGGGTCGTATATTGGGGCTCTAGTTAGGTTTGTTAGAGATATTGAGAAGGGCCGTCTTAACCCGGAATCTATGTGAGTAGTCTTTTATGAACTCAAGAGAGCGAGTTTTAAAAATTCTTGACCACCACGAGGCGGATCGAGTTCCAGTGATCATGTGCGGAAATCACGCTGGTATCTCAAAAATCGCCTATGATAATCTCTGCAGGCACCTAGGAATCCTTGACGCATCTCCCACCTTAGTTGACCGAGTTCAACAAATCGTTGAACCCGACGAGCATGTGCTTAAGAAGCTTGGAGTTGATTTTCGATTCATCTACGCCAAGGCCCCGAGGGACAGCCGACAAATCGAATACCCCGATGATTCCTTCAGAGATGAGTGGGGGATCAGATTCAGGAGACCACCCGGAGGATACTGGTACGATATGGTCGATCATCCTCTACAGGAGGCGAACCTCGAAGACCTAGAAAACTACAAGTGGCCCGACCCGATGGACGCTGGGAGGTTTGAAGACCTAGAAAAGGAGGCGAAGAAGCTGTATGAGGAAACTGACTACGCGTTGGCTACATCTCTCGTAGGGTCAATCTACGAACAATCATGGTATCTTAGGTCTTACCAAGAATTTACGTTCGACCTTTATCGTAACCCGGCATTCGCTGAAAAGTTAATGGATAAGATCCTTGAGTTTCACATGGCCTTCTTCGAACGGTTCCTCGACGCGGTGGGTCCGTACGTTCAAATAGTCTTCGTGGGCGATGATTTGGCTGAGCAAAAGGGTCCAGCGATTAGACCAGCAGTCTATCGAAGTCTAATCAAGCCTAGACATCGGAAGCTGTATCAGTTCATCAAGAGCAAGGCCGATGTCAAACTCTGCTATCATTCCTGTGGGTCAGTGATTCCTTTCATAGACGACCTCGTGGAGATGGGCGTCGATATTTTGACCCCGGTTCAAGTCTCAGCGGCGAATATGGATACAAAGAGGCTCAAGAATGACTTTGGGGACAGAATATCTTTCTTGGGAGGTATAGACACTCAGAGGGTAATGCCTTTTGGAACAGTAGATGAAGTAGGAGCGGAGGTCAAAAGGAGGATCGAGGATCTAGCCCTAGGCGGAGGTTACATCATAGGCGCTGTACATAATATTCAGCCAGAGGTTCCACCTGAAAATATCCTCGCCATGTTTAATGCTGCAAGAAAATATGGCAAGTATCCCTCTCACTAAGTAAAAGGCTATTAGAAAAATTGTTTGATCCTGTATAGCACGCGATGACTAAATATCACTAGAGTCTGGAAGGAAACGAATTGCAAAATATCTCTTGTCAAATAATTAACTCTCCTTTGGTTCAACATGAATCGTAACGTAGTTCAGCTCCTTAATCTCGGCCCTGATGACATTCTCGATAACCGTGGTAACCTCATGAGCCTTCTCGATCGGCTCATCCCCGCGGAGCTCGCAGTGGAGATTAACCGACACCTTACCCTCCGCCCTCATCACCAGAATATTATGACATCCGACAACCTCAGGGAACCTAGCAACTATGCCAATAATCTTCTCTTCCATTTGTGGGACGCTCAACGCAGAGCCATCTGGCTCCTCAGGCTCCCTCGTCTCGATGTGAGTGTTAACCTCCAATACACCGAGTTGAGTCTTAACCCTCTCCTCGAAGGCGGAGGCGAGGTCGTGAGCCTCCTTGACGTTAAGAGTCGGGTCGACCTCCAGGTGAAGGTCAATTATGGTGGAACCATCGATTCTGTGCACCCTAATACTGTGAATGTGACGAATCCTCCTCTCATTAGCCGCTATCAGAGAAATCTTCGACGAAATGGACTCATTCGGGCTAGTGCGTGGCTCGATCTGCACAATCACATCCGCTCCATGGAGGACGTCCCTTACCCTCTTCTCAACGTCAACTACGATGCCCCGCGAGGCCTCTAGGGTGATGCGCCTGTCAACCGAGATCTTCACGTCCACAAAGGCGTTAGGCCCTGAGAGCCTGGTGCGAATGCGCTCAATTTTAACACCCTCGATCTTCCCTATGCTCCCTTTGATCTGTTCCGCCTCTGATACGAGTGCTCGGTCCATGAGTGCATCGAATGTCCTGCGACCCAACCTAAGCGAGGCTATGACTATTAGCACCCCGACCCCTGTCGACGCGATTGGGTCACCTATTGGAAAACCTTGGCTGACGAATACTAGGCCCAAGATGACAACTGCGGAACTCAATATGTCGGATGAGAAGTGGAGGGCGTCAGCCTCCAATGCTTGGGAGTTGTACTTCTTAGCCGCGCTTCTGAGCATCCTTGACCTGTTAATATCAATGAACATGGACACCCCCATGACTAGGAAGCCGGCGAGACTTGCCTGGACGGGTGCGCTCTCGAGGAAAATTCTCCTGTATGCCTCGTAGAATATCCAGGCACAGGTTGCTATGAGGAGGATAGCCTCGGCGAGGGCGGAGATGTTCTCAGATTTTCCGTGGCCGAAGTTGTGATCAATGTCTGGTGGCTTGGCGCTGGATAGTACAGCGAGCAGTGTGATACCGGCTGCTATTAGGTCGAGGCCTGAGTGGAGGGCCTCTGATAATATGCCGAGGCTGTTTGTGAGGATGCCGACGTAGAGCTTGAAGCTAACGAGAAATATTGCCGCGAGGACCGAAGTGATTGCGGCGCGCTGCTTTGGGTCCTTGAAGGAGTTTCTTAGGGTCGCTTGGAATCCCGGTTTATCTTGGTTTGTCCATCTTTTTGGCTGATCAGCAGTCTCTTCTGTACTCGTTTACTATCTAGCACGACTCCGATTGCTTCCTTGTTAATGATGGGGTTCGATAAAAGGTAACGTATGATTCGGAACTCTGACGGACGAATTGGGGACGAAAACAGATCAATCATGCAACTAACAGGTGCGAACTCGTTTTTTAATTACTTCTCCTATCCCGTGCGCATGACTATGATATCCTTTCTATCAGCACGAACCCTTTTTAAAGAAAAATCGACAGAAGATTCGCTAAGGTAGTCTTATTGGGGCTAAAAAGGGACCTCTCATACTTCGACCTCATGAACATAGTAATAGGTGCAATCATCGGTAGCGACATCTATATCGTCCCCGGCCTAGTAGCGGGACTAATCGGGCCCTCAGCGATTGGAGTCTGGATCATCGGCGGAGTAATCTCAATGATCCTGGCGATGGTCTTCGCCTATTGCAGCTACTACGTCCCAAACGTGGGAGGCTCATTCGCCTTCGTCTCTAAGGCCTTCGACGAATTCTACGGCTTCATCGCCGGATGGAGCATGTGCATCGCGGAGATCATCGCACTCCCCGTCTTCGCCATAGTATTCACAAATTACCTCCAGTACTTCATCCAACTCTCGTACTGGCCACAACTACTAGTCCGAATCATCTTCATCGTGGTCCTCACAACGATCAACATCGTCAGTGTCAAGGCAGCTGGGCGACTCAACGACGTGTTGACCCTCGCCAAGCTCACGCCACTCCTCATTATAATCATCCTCGGCGTAGGATCTCTCCTGCTTAGGCCAAGCCTACTCAGCAACTACACCCCGTTCGCGCCAATGGGTCTAGACAACTTCAGTACCGTTCTGGTGCTAATCTTCTGGGCCTACGCCGGATTCGAGCTCGGCAGCCTCCCCTCCAGCGAAGTCGCCGACCCGAAGAAGAACATCCCGAAGGCAATGATCACCGGAATGGGAATAGTGATATTTTTCTACGTCATGACAAACGTCTCCGTATTCGGACTGGTAAACTCGACCACACTCTCACAGAGCCCGATACCCCTCGTATTGGTCAGTACAGTCCTCCTCGGAACAGTAGGAGCCGTAATCACAAGCGTCGGCGCCCTCGCCAGCGTATCCGGAACCGATGAAACGGAGGTGATGGGAACCGCCCGCCTAATCTACGCAATGTCCAGCGAGGGACTACTCCCAAAGGCTTTCGGCAAAGTTCACCCCCGCTTTAAGACACCACACATCGCAATAATCCTGGAGGGCATCATCGCCCTGGCCCTCGCCCCATTCTCAGGACTATCAACACTCATATCATTCGCAGTCTTCAACCTCGGGATATGCTATCTCCTCGTCTGCCTCTCCCTATCTGTCCTTAAGAAGAGCGACGAACGCGGACTCCCCGGCCAAAGGATACTACCATGGCTGGGAGTCGGGGTCAGCCTCTATCTACTTTACTCAACCTCCCTCTTCGACAAGGTTGTTGGGTCGACAGTAATCCTACTAGGCATTCCAATATACCTCTACTATTCGAAGAAGACGGATATCCACGAACTCAACCGCGAGCTAGTATCTGAGGAGGCGATCCTTTCCATGAATTTAAGGAGGCAGAACAAATTCCTAGCGAACTTCGTAAGACTGCTTGCGACTGCGTATAAGAGGATTCTTAGAAATTAAAAGAAGTTCATGCTCGTCGTTATGCGCGCGCTCCATCGACAGGATCTATACTGCGCCTAATTTTTCGGCAATTTAGAATGAGTCTGGAATTCCATACCGTTTAAAAGAAACGGGAAGTTTGAGTAGGATATATTGGGGCCCATTGAGTTCCTGATCGACTTTGTTCTCCATGTCGACAAATACATCGTACTCGTCATACAGACCTACGGGGTCTGGGCTTATGCACTCATGTTTCTCGTAATCTTCAGCGAGACCGGCCTCGTCGTTGCGCCATTCTTCCCGGGAGACTCAATGATATTTGTAGCTGGGGCACTCGCGAACCAGGGGTCATTAAACCTTGGAGGAGTGTTTCTCCTACTCTCGGCGGCTGCCATAGTGGGTGATACTGTGAACTACTCGATTGGTCACTTTGTCGGACCGCGTATCTTCCACGAGGAGTCGCGCTTCCTCCGTAGAGAGTATCTCGATGAGGCGCAGGGGTTCTTCGACAGGCATGGCGGCACAGCGATTATACTGGCGAGGTTCGTGCCCTTCGTCCGGACCTTCGTTCCCTTTCTGGCTGGGATCGGTAGTATGTCCTATCGGAGATTCGTCCTTTACAACATTGTCGGTGGTGTTGGATGGGTGGCGGTCTTCATCCTTGGGGGATACTTTTTTGGGGGGTTAGAGGTAGTGAAGCAGAACATGTCCCTTGCTATAATCTTCATCATGGTACTTTCAGTAGTCCCGACACTTTGGAAGATACGGGGTATGAAAACAGAAATTGTACTTCGTTAAATGATCGATTGCTTCTGATTTCCTTTTAATCATTGCGCGCATACGAATGTCACAGCTCTAATCGTACACTAACTAAGGTTAATCTAAACCGCTTTCCTTCAGTCCATTGAAAGGTGTAAATTTTGGAAAAACCTCTTACCGCAGAGGAGCTGAAAAAGTTCTCAGCATCCTTCGAAGCAGATGCGAGCGCACAAAATCTGATTCGACACACCCATAACTCGAACCTCGTCAAGTTATATTTCGCTTAATTACTTAAAATCGTCTCGTGCACGCGCGTGCAGTGTACTAATTCATTGATAAGGTCTAAACACTCTACGCTATAATGAAGGGAGACGTGCGCGCGCGTGTACGTAGGATGAGGTTTATACCAAAGTAACTTTGGGTTAAAATTTTTCGAGCATAGAATGGAACTCAGATAAGGCGGTTAAAAGGCGCGCCTTACACTTCAATATTAGCGTCGAGTATCGTCATTAGGTCAGGCAACGTCCGAACTAGCCGTCCCTTTCCCTTGCCGCTCTCCTCGATCCAGTACTGGACCTGCAGATTGACTTGTGTTGCCTCGTTCTCTCCTGTTAGTCGAATATCTCCACGGTAACCAAAGATTGTTTTTCCACAGGCGAAGGCGAATCCTATCTCACTAGCCGTTCCTGAATCCACATCTGTGCCATCGAGAACAGCGACTATGGCATCGACACTCTCGATCGCACGACGATTTCTCTCTCCTATTTGATGATTCAGTCTCTTCAGCTCTTCTGCCCTCCTCTCAGGAGACAGACGCCCTACCCGGCTCCTGAAAGCCTTGAATAGCGAGTCACCATCATCCCAGGGATCGATCACCTGGTGACCGCGTTTCTTCAGCATTAACTTCATTTTCTGTAGAAAACCGCGAGTGGAAGGAGCAAAGCCATATGGCGAGGCTAAATAGATTTTTGACACACAAGAGACCTGATGGCAGTTAGAAGTTTATTGAATTAAAAACTAGTTGTCCTACAAATGCGTACATGCGCGCAATTAGTATAGAATGCTCCGCAACTTCTCGTACACGTGTAGGCGGAAGTGAGGATAAGACTATTGAAACTTAAACGATCTTTGAGTGAAATCGCGTGGATATATGAGGAGTATTAATTAGATGAATGTCTCTTCTAGGATCGCCCCGTTGGAGCCATGTCTCGTGACTTTGACTCCAACTTTTCCTTCAAGCGTATCGAGCATCGTCCTGATGATTAGATACATGGTTGTTGCGCCGATATCCTGGTGGCCTCGACTCATCTCACCAAGATAAGCAGCCCTTCCCTTCGTGGCCACGAGACCTATTGTATTCTCCAAGCCGGTCTTGGCTGCTTCCACAGCTCTCTGAAGAACAATCGTCAAGGAGAGGCATTCATCTATAGCTGACTCATTCAGCGACTTGACAGCAGGGTCGAGAGCGTCAATCATCGTCTTTTCTCCTGGCTTTGTCCCGCCGCTCATCTCGACCATAGCCACATACCCAGCGGAGAAGAAAAGTGCAAGGTTCCTCTTATCGATCCCCCTCTTCCCGTGTAGTTGCTGGGCGCCTGAGATGAAGAATATCCCATAAAGGGCACCAGATGAGCCTCCGGAGCCCTCCATAAGCGAGGTCCCTACAGTATTGAGTATGGCCTCGACATCAGGATTGTCGAGGACCTTGAGCCTGCTGTGTACAAGCTGGAAGCCCCTGACCATATTTATGCCGTGATCTGCGTCGCCTATTTCAGAGTCGAGACGCGTCAAGTAGTCCTCATTAGCGGTCATCACCGTGAGGATGTTTTCCATCATCCTTATGAGAATGGGTGGTTCGATGATGTCCATCAGCATATTTCTCACCCAAGTCGCGCAACATCGAGTTTGATGGGGAGACCTAAAATAATATCGGGCCAGGTTGCCTGATAGCGATAGTTTCAGATGGAGCGGTGAGAAGTTTCTTCAACTCATCATCCAACTTCAGTAGCGTCACGGAAGCACCAGCCATCTCTAGGCTCGACATAAACTCTCCAATCCAGGAGACGTGAATCTTAATCCCCTTCCTGATCAGGTTCCGGTGGACACCCCGGTAGAAGATGAGCTTCTCCATGTAGGGAGTGCCTCCATTTCCCTGTGTGAGTACAGCCACCTCATCACCCGACCGTAACTTCAGGTCACCGGCACAGGCGTCTGTAAGGGTGTCCGCAGCCTCATCAGCCGTCATCATCTTTACCCTCTTCACGCCACGCTCCCCGTGTATGCCTGTGCCAAGCTCCATCTCATCCGGTCCAAGTTCGAAGCTCGGTATCCCAACCCTCGGTACCGTGCAGGAGGTTATGGCGCACCCCATCGACCTGACGTTGTCTATAGTCTTCTGAGCGACGGCCTTAACCTCTTCGAGCGTGCTTCCCTCCTCGGCTTTCGCCCCCGCGCATTTCTGGACGCAGACAGTACCGGCAACGCCTCTTCGCATCTCTGGTTTCTCGATCGCAACATCATCATTGACGATGACCCAGTCGGTCTTTATACCACTCACACGCGCCATCTGACCAGCGGTCCTGAAATTCATCACGTCGCCGTTGTAGTTCTTGATGATTAGTAGAGTTCCTACACTGCCATCAACGGCCTTGATCGCTGCAAGGACCTGGGGAACCGGAGGCGATGTAAAGACCTCCCCACAACACGCTGCGGTTAGCATTCCCTTACCGATATAACCCGCGTGGGCGGGCTCGTGTCCACTCCCACCACCGCTCACCAGGGCTACTCTACCCTTTATGGGTGCATCGGGTCTCACAAGGTTGTTCCAATCACTCATCTTCCTAACGAGTCCAGGAAAGGCTAACACGGTGCCCTCCAGCATTTCTTTGACCTCGTCTCCTGGTCTGTTAATCAGCTTCTTCAAGGTGAAAACCGCTGAATAGTTGATCCAGTAATGTATACGTATATATCAAATATTATGTCCAGGAGCAAAGCATACGAGAGGAGTCCGAACCTTCCCTCAATTTGCTATATGTGAGACGAAGTTTCCACAAAAGGGTCATGTTTGCGAATAGAATAAATATAATCTACTCAATTATATAATTAACCGTAGTATACAGATATGGGGGGATTTGATGACAAGAATTATCAATAATCCAAAGATCACAAATGAGGAAATAGTTAACGTCAATAGAAACGCTATCGAACACCGTGCTACTTGGATGGGAATAAGCTACACAGAAATAATGAAAGAAGGGGCAGACGGAGAAAAGATATTACGATCCGCGATTGCCCAAACGGGATGCCAACATGGTGCTTTGATCAAAGATAAAATTAACAAGCCAGTAAAGCTCGACGAATTTGCCGACGCTTTTCTTACACCAGTGAACATGAAGACCTTCGAAATGGAGTTTCAAACGAAGACGAGAGACGCCCTTGAAATTCGTTTTCACTATTGTCCACTGGTGTCTGGGTGGCTTAAGGCCGGTATCCCAACAGAAGAGATTCCTAAACTCTGTGACATGGCGATGGATGGGGACCGTAACATAGCGAAAACGGTTGGCGTAGATTTCTCGCTTGGCAAGACAATCGCCGCAGGCGACACTGTTTGCGAGGTCAATTTCTATAAGAAGAAATAATTCAATCGGCTTAGTAGTGCGCGCAGATTCATCACGTTGTAGACCGCTTGTATACTCCTTAGGCTCCAGCGATTTAGTTCACCAACTGGAGCATAGCCAAATCAACCATACAATCACTAGATTAATATCGTGTACGTGGCTATCTCGAATGCGTACGCACACAATTTATCCGCATAAGGTCATACAAATAACAACATGTTCTACCAAGCAGTCAAATCCGACATAGTGTCTCACCTGAGCTATATCGCAGCTTCTAAGGGTGAGGCACTCGTGATCGACCCCAGGCGAGACTGCGACATATACCTAGAAATCGCCCAGAATTGGGGCGTCAGCATAAAGGACATCTTTGAGACACACAGGAACGAGGACTATGTCATCGGCTCAATCGAATTATCAAAGCTAACCGGAGCCAAAATTCACCACGGACCCAGCCTCCCCTGGAAATATGGAGAAGTAACACGCGACGGTGAAGAGTTCAAGATCGGTCTACTCAAGATCATTGTACTACATACCCCCGGCCACTCCCCCGACAGCACATGCTATGCACTAATCGACACCGAGAGCGGGGACAAACCTGTCATGGTTTTCACAGGCGACACCCTATTCATCGGCGACGTTGGCAGAACAGATTTCCTCGGAGCCGAGAACACCGAATTAATGGCGGGAAAACTCTACGATGGGCTTCACACCAAAATCCTGACTCTAGGTGATGGAGTGATAGTACTTCCTGGACACGGCTTCGGTTCAGTTTGCGGTGGCGCGATAAGCGAACGTGAGATCAGCACAGTCGGCGCGGAGAGAATTATGAACCCGATGCTAAGTCTAACAAGGCCCGACTTCATTGAGCGAAAAGTTGGAGAACGGCATGAGTCAGCCCCCTACTTCAAAGTCATGGAGCGGTATAACCTCGAAGGTCCTCCAATACTTGATCATCTGCCAATTGCATCAGCACTATCAGTGAGTGAATTCAAAAAGAAGATGGCTAGAGGTACGCCAATAATCGATACGAGGGCTCCACCCGCTTATGCTGGGGCTCACATTGAGGGATCTTACAGTTTAGCCCCCTCGAGGCTATCTAATGCTGGTTGGGTTGCGCCAGTTGAGGGGGAAGTGCTTCTTATTGTAGATGACGCTAACGCTCTTGATTTCGCGGTGAAGAACCTATACCGAATGGGCTATAGCTCTTTCGCAGGATACCTCGCCGGAGGATTTGAGGCATGGTATATTGAGGGTCTCCCTGTATCAAGGGTTGATTTATTGACGAGCCCAAAGCTTCTAGGGATGATTCGATCAGAGGAGATGCCTTTCATCATTGATGTCCGTAGACAGAATGAATGGGATGAGGGGCATATCGAAGGAGCACATCACATTTACTTAGGGAGGCTCCCGGAAAGACTGGATCAGGTTCCCGAGGATGTTCCCGTAGTCGTCCAGTGTAAGACTGGGACCCGCTCCAGCTTTGCCGCCAGCATTCTCCAGAGGGTGGGGAAGAAGCGAGTATACAACTTACTTGGCGGCATCGACGCCTGGAAGGGGCTTGGCTATCCTCTTGTACGAAGCTAGACTCAAATTATTTGTACCTGATGCATCGAGTTGACAACATGTTTCCACTCGGCATCGAGCCCTACCTTGTAGGTGGGGTACTTATCGGTCTGGGCGTAAGCCTAGTCTACATATTCACAGGGCTTCACGCAACTCAGAGTAGTTTCTTCACAACCACACTATCCTGGTTCTCAAAATTCGGGAAATTTCAGGGGGAGAAGGAACTCACGGAACGCGACTGGCGTCTCGCTCTGGCACTTGGAGTAGTCTCCGGGGCCATAATTTACACATTCACGCTTTCACCGACAGGCATCTGGATCACCGGCGTCGCCCTCTGGAGGCTCGCATTGGGTGGTCTACTGGTTGGATTCGGTACAAGGCTCTCAAATGGCTGCACCTCAGGACATGGTATAAGTGGCCTTGCCTCACTCTCAAGGACTTCCCTCTACGCTGTAATCACATTCATGGCGGTAGGCATTTTGACAGCACACCTACTGGCGTTCCTGGGGGTCGTGTAATGAACGCAAGGAACATTGTGGTCTATCTCGGAGGAATCCTCTTCGGCTTCGGCCTCGCCTACAGTGGAATGACGAAGCAGGAAATAGTTCTAAGTTTTCTACGACTTGACGACCTCGGCTTAATCTTTGTAATGGGCGCCGCCGCGGCCATCACCTTCGTCGCAATAAACATCGTGCCAAAGTTCATGAAGAGACCCGTCCTCGGAGGCGTCTTCAAGCCAAGGGTAAGCGAACTCACCAAAAACACAATAATAGGCGCAGCCATTTTTGGCGTAGGCTGGGGAATATCCGGTCAATGCCCCGGATCTGCGATAGCTAGCCTTGGCACAGGAAACTGGCCAGTAATAATAGGAATCGCAACAATATTCATTGGAGCCTACCTTAGGGGTCGATTCATAAATAATTAAGATGCGTGCAAATCAAATGGGTTTCTCTGTATCATATCGCATGAGCACATATGATGAGACCTACACCAAAACGTGCGCAGGTGGAAGTTAGGATAAGATTAAAACACATAAAATGTGGCTAATGCCAAAGTCAATTTGGGAATTAGGATTTTCGAGAAGCAGGATTTAAAGCACAGCGAGCGCTGATTTCACTCGGCAAGGGATCCCCCTGAAGGTTGCCGCCTCCATAGCCTCGCATAGCGGCGTATCCCAGTCTGTGAGGATGTTGAGATTGGATCGCCTCCACCCACCCTCTTTCTCCTCAGTACCTCCCCAGCCAAATGCAGCATAGACGATCCTCAGATCAAGGTGTGGATTCAACCTCACCCTCTGGCGCGCGCAGCTGAAAGCTCGAGCTAGGGCTAGAGATCTTCTCCCTTGAAAAGCAGATCAAAATCAATGAGGGTGGCATTGATCTTCTCCGCGGCATCATAGACCTGCTCCTCCTTTTTGGCCCCGGTGATCACAAGCTTCCCCGACGCGAATAATAGCAGGACAACCTTTGGCTCCTTCATCCTGTAGATGGCGCCGGGGAACTGCTCAGGCTCATACATGACGTTATCCAAGACGTCCGCTGCGGTCTCCAAGTCGATCTTACCATGGAGGTTCGCGGAGGCGACCATGTTCTGGATCACTATTTTCGGCTTCCCGAGGATGACAATCCCGTTCATCTTCAACTCCCTAACAACCTTCCCCACCGCGCTTCTCGCCTGCTTCTCCGACTTCGCCCCCGTGCAGACCATCTTACCACTGCCAAAGATGAGGGTCGCCGTCTTCGGCCGCTTAAGCCTGAAAACGAGTCCGGGGAATTGCTTGGGTCGGTACTCCACGTTCCTAAAGATCTTCATGATGTCGAGGAGGTTTATCTTCTGGTCGAGGGTCGCTGAAGCGACGACATTCTGTATCTTCACATCGTAAAGGCTTGTTTTGCTCATTCCTCAATCTTCCTTTTAAGCTCCCTTGAGACGCTTTTTTTAGCTCTAGTAACGCTTTTTCGTTATTACCTGAGGCTGAGTGCATCATTTTTTTTCAGGGTTTTGGCTGCTGTTACCTTTGCTGCAATAAACGCCTTAATTCTGTTCTTGCTATGCTTCTTTTTCCGGATATTCTGTTTAAACATTTTTCTTATTTTCTTATCGAGCTCCCTTTCATCATTCTGGCTCTTATCTTTTAAGATGAAAGCTTAGAATGGCACTTATTGTTCTTACGACCTACGCTATAAACCCGCTTAAAATACCTACGACGACAAGTTGACCGAGAGTGTGCTAATTCATTGATAAGATCTAAGCACTCTCCGCTATAAGGAAGGGAGACGTAAAAGAGGAGTGATTGCGTGAGCTGTGCGTACGGTTACACGATTTCTTAAAATAACGAAATAACACTTGATGCGTGCCAAGTAGTAACATCTATAATTTTTTTAGGGCTTTCTCAACCCGATCCATAGCTTCAACGATGTTAGCCCTGGTGGTCGAAAAAACTATCCTAATATTGCCCTCCGCCCCGGAGCCGAAGTAACTAAATTCCCTTCCGTGCCCGGGTACAACCCCTACCTTCGCCTCCCTCCGAAGATAGGAGGTCATCTCTTCACTCGTCATTCCGAATGATGAGATGTCCGGGAAAAGCACGTAGGTTCCCTCCGGCTTCTGACATCTCACACCCGGCATTTCAATGAGCCTATCATAGGTATAGTCCCGTATACCCTGCAGGTGTGTTAGGAAGGCGTCCGCCCAGTACCATGCTCTGGTGTACGCCGCAATCCCCGCGACTTGGGACAAGCCGTTAACGACGTAGAAGTAGCCAGGCGCTACCTGCTTCAAACCTTTCATTACCTCCGGGTTCGTCGCCACCGCGTAGCCCAGGTTAAGTCCCGCGAGGCCAAAGGTCTTCGAGAAGCCGTGAAGGGTAATCGTTCTCTCTGCGATCTCCTTATTCAAACTCGCAAGGCTGATGAACTCACGCCCGTCGTAAAGGATGTCACTCCATATCTCGTCACACATCACTGTCAGATTGTTGTTGACCGCGAACTTGGCGAGGTCCTCCAACTCATCGCGTCGAAATACCCGCCCGAGCGGGTTGTGAGGGTTGCAGACACAGAGTAGTCTCGTCTTTGGTGTAACTAGTCTCTGGAGACCATCGAGGTCTATCGCTCTACTTTCCTTGTCAATGGGGCTGATAAGCCGCTTCGCTCCGGCTTCATCCACCGCACGTCCAAATAGGAAGTCGACGGGGTCGAATATGATTGCCTCCTCCCCCGGTTTGCACGCGTAGCGGGCGACGAGCATCATAGCCTGGGCCACCCCGCTCGTAATCATCACGTCGTCTGGGCTACACTGGATCCTTTTCCTATTCCACACCGTGTCGGAGATGACTTCTCTGAGGTCACGGTTCCCATAGGATTCACCATAGCTGAATACGCCGTCGCTGCCGGCTGAGGTGATGGCCTGCCGAATCTCCGGGGCGCATTGGAAGTCAGGGTCAGCCGCGAAGAGAGGAATCACCCCCTCTGAAAGGGCTGCCCACTTAGCAGGTGCGTATTTCTTGATCAGGTCTGGTGAAGGTGTCTCTTCAAAAAAATTCATATTAAATCCCTAATTTTTTTGAATCTCGGTGATATAAAAAAGCTACCGAAATTCGCGCACGCCATAATGGCAGCCCCAACAATGATCGTAGTCCTATTCGATAAAGAACCTGAGAAATTAAAGGATTAGGCAACTTCATCAATCTCCTGCACGCGCGGAATCTCATTGAAATTAAATAAAGCAGTTCGCAAGAAATAATGCGAGAGTGAACGCGTCATGAAACTTGAATCATTACCCCGTGCAAGGCTAGCAAACCTCCCTACGCCAATCCAAGAACTCCCGAATCTCACGAAGAAACTTGGGGGTCCCAAGATATGGGTTAAGAGAGACGACTTGACTGGTCTCGCCTTTGGCGGGAACAAGGCTAGGAAGCTCGAGTACCTGATGGGGGACGTATTGGCGAAAGGCGGCGACTACGTGGTTACACACGCCGGATTCCATAGCAACTGGTGTACCCAGACCGCGGCTGCATGCAAGAAGCTGGGAGTAGGCATAGTCCTCGTTAAAAATGGCCCCATGGATGGCTGGGAGCCCGCTGATTGGGATAGCAACCACCTCTTACATAAACTGCTAGGCGCGGAGGTCCATGTGGCCAGACCCGAGAACGTGAAGGCGATAGTCGACGAGCAGATGGAGCGCCTAAGGCGGGAGGGTCACAAGCCCTATTACATGCCCGTCGGTGGCTCGATCTTCCTCGGAGCAGCGGGTTACATGAATGCTGTTCTCGAGATCATGAACCAGTCCCAGCAGATGGGGGTTCACTTCGACTATACAATCCACTGCACAGGCTCCGGTGGCACCCAAGCGGGATTGGTCTTCGGTGCGAAGGCATTGAACAGCGGGATAAAGATCATCAGCGTAGCAGACGACTCGAGTCCAGCTGAGGAGCATATAGCCAAGGCGAAGCCGATCATCGAGGAGGCCAAGAAAGCCTTGGGCATCGATGTGAACGTCACCGAAGAGGACCTTAAGGTCTACAACGACTTCGGGGGAGGCGGCTATGGCTACATCTCGAAGGAGAAGATCGAGGCCGTTAAGACCTTCGCGGAAACGGAGGGAATCTTCATCGACCCCGTCTACACTGCACCCGCGGCCGCGACTATGATTGACATGGTGAAGCGAGGGAAGTTCAAGAACAGCGAGAATGTCCTCTTCATTCACACAGGGGGCTCCGTCGCCCTCTTTGCCTACAAGGAGCCGTTCAAGGCTTACCTGCAGGGGAAAGAACTTCCATGGACAATTCCAGCTTGGAGCCCCAATGCTGCCTAAGCATTTCTACAACAAACTACGCACGCTCAATCCTTGCTTAAGCTGCGCGCGCGTTGAAAAACTCATTATTTTGCTACGTATTGATAGGTTAATCTCTGGCACTGATAGCTTACCTTCTTCTAAATCTTCTATACACGAGAATTATTGACATAAACGCTACGACTAATACAGCTACAATGATCAACGTTTGTGAGCTACTCGCCGCCACCGTCATACGAATATCTACGGGATCGGTTAAAAATTCGGGGCTATACCCTTTGACATTAATGATGTAATCTCCCTGAGCAGTTCCCTCCTGTGCCGTCACGTGAAGTGTGAATACCTGTGACTGACCCGGCAGAATCGCAATTACGTCGATTGGAGAATACTCAACTACAATTGTGTTGACAGAGGGGTCTATAAGTAGTGTTGGATATGTTATTGTGGAATAACCCGTGTTTTCAAGCGTCACTTGAATATCTTTAGTCTCCCCCACGTTCATCTGGCCGTAGAGATTAGCAACCTTTAGGCTCATATTCGTACTGCCAACCAGCTCAACTCTAAGAGCGAGGGTTCCATTCAGATTCGTGGAAATCGCTTTAACTAATATATTATAAACTAACGGTTTAGCGTCAACATTAGGTTTGAATACAGCGAAAAGATTCACACTCGAACGCGCATTGATGAGTATCGACTGGATTGCTCCCCCGGAATCCGTTGTGAAACTTCCAATCCATTTTGCTGGGAGATAGTCCATCGAAAGGCTCAACGTTTCATCGGTCTCCCCCGGGTTAGAGAGTGTGATTGGAAATGAAGCTGATTTGCCAAGTTCAACTGTCTGAACAGGGTAACTTGTTTTTATGCCCAACGCCAAGAGTCGATGTTGAACGACGATGTTAAGAGGTGTAGAATCAATAAGTCCTCCGAGGCTTGTCTGAAGCTCCGCTGTGAGCGTAGTATTCGCTTTTATTGTCTGTGGGACATCGACTACGATTGTGATTTCACTAGATCCACTACCCGGTATATTCGTTGACTGGATCTGAGCCTTCGCCTCGTTTAGAATCAATGGATTCCATTCATTTGGGATGCCCTTCAGGGTGAAGTTTGCCTCAACTTGGTAGGGATAAGGGTTTGTAATTTGTACATTGAATGATACCTCTGCTCCGGGGGAGGTATCTCTCGATGGGTACTGGCAACTGATAAAATGAGGGTGTTCCCCTGCGATAGCGATCTTCAGACTCGACTTGGAGGTAGCTGCGCCTAGCGAGGTAACATTGACTTCAGTCGTACCTTTTGCGTTTAAGGGGATGATTACCCTTAAGTTGAGCTGTACAGCTGCACCGGCTTTAACCGTCACAGCGTCCACCTCACCTATGCTATCCAGGATCGTTGTTTCCAAGTTTGCATTGTTGAAAGTCTTCAACTGGACGGACTCATCCTGATCCCCAATGTTGACAATAGTCATTGGCACTGTAAGAATAGTGCCGGGAGTCGTTGTTCTCTCTGTAAAGGTCAAACTGATGGAGACACTTCTAGTCATTGTTGTCTCGCCGAGATCGACGTCCTGAACTATCGTGAAGCTCAGTATCTTAGTCTGCTTCACATAACCGGCCTTAAAGTATTGTAGTTTGAAGGTTCCAGAATATAGTGGTATATTGTAGGAACCGTCGCTTTGAGTTGAGGCTGTTGTAACATAGTATCCGTTCTGGTAATTCTGGCTCGATACCTTTAGCAGGTCATAGACCTGAATTTCGACATTAGGGAGCGGGTTACCTGCCTCATCGACGATTACACCATGAAAATTATAGGATTCAGCCCTTATTACCGCCGTAATTTGAAACACCATTGATAGTAGAAAGAGAAGAGCTAACACCTTTTGAATTTTTATCCCTAGACCCCGATCGGGTCGAGTAAAACTCTTCGAGAAACCCATAATGAGCATGGTCGCAAATTGGTTATTTACGAGTTTGCATAATATGATTATTCTTATATTCTCCTGAAGATTAATCGATGTCCGTCCTAGTGAATAATATGTAGCAACCGATGAAGGTTGCAAGAGGTAGTAGAATTAAGACGGGGAGGTATACCAGATTATTTGTTACAAGATCCCAGAAACGTGTGTTAATAACGATGTTGTTTGTGGTGTAAGGTTGGAGATAATTTCCCAGATTTGTAGAGAAAGTATTGAAGTCCCAAGCTGGGGAGAGGCTTGAAATGAAGTCTTGAATCGCTTTTGCTGGTGGATACGTGGGGACTGACCCCCCGGGACCAAAAACCCGTAGTTGATTTCCATATACGAGATTGGAAAAAATCTGTCCATAGGAATAAAGGGTCTCTGAGTTGAATACACCTAGAAATAGGAAGGTGATCAAGAGGGTCGTCTTAGGATCGTTGAAGTAGGCTGATAGAAGGATACTCAGCCCTAGGTAACCACCTAGTAGCAGAATAGCGAGAAGGGTCAATGTCGTGTAGCGGATCAATATCTCAGGGTCAAGCAAGATTTTCGTAATCTGAAGATAGAAGGCGAGGGATATTGCTGTGGAAGCGGTTGTGGCGAGTGTGGTGATAATGAGGTTACCCAGGAGTTTTCCTAGTATAATCTGGTCTCGGTAGATTGGATAAGATAACATTACTTTGAGACTCCCTTCAGGTCTCTCCTTGTTTATGGAGTTGAACCCAAGAGCTACTGCAACTAAGGCTCCGAGTAACGTGATTATTGGGGCGATATCGCTTAGGATGAGCAGTCGGTCCCTAGATGCTGCCATGCGTTGGGAGTTGAATGCGTTTCCTGCCGCGAAGCCAGCCAGAACCATACACAAAAGGAGGATCCCGAATGAGAGTAGAAATGATCGATTTGTAATAGCATCTGAAACCTCTTTCTTTATAATCGTGAATATCCCGGGCATTTATGGTTCCCTCGCTTTAAGACAGCTGATTTTTGAAGTGCTCAATCGATGTCCCTCAATTGAAATAGTATGAAGCAAGCTACGAACGTAACTGCTAGGTAGATCACGGGGGTCCACATGAGATCGATATTTCTGGGGAGGAGCCATGTGAATTCAATCGGTATTATTTGTATGTGACCAGTTGCAAATGTATTTTGAAAGTGGAAGATATTATCCGAGACCGTACGGTAGGAAAGGACAGGTGAGACCTTCAGCCAGTTTCTATTTATTAGCGATAACACCGGGGGTCTCTGCCAGCTATATGTACTTGGGGAGTATTGTAAGTTAGCTCGGCCACCGTTTATGGATATTGACCTTGGGAAGAGATTACCCACAGCTACTATTATCATGGCTATGGTGTTGACTTGAAGTAGAGTGGTGATAACGAGCAGACTGATGAGGCATGTAGATGGATCTGGGATGACAATAGACACGGCCGTCCCGAGGCAGAGGAAGAAGGTTAGAAGAACGATCCCCAGGCCAATTATAGTAACTAGCCTCAGAAAGAACTCCTCTGAAAGGGGTATCGACAGCGAGTACATCTCAATGCTGAGTGAAATCACCATTGAGGTTAGTACAACTATGACTATGACTGTGAATCCTCCCAACAGTTTGCCAAGAATTATCTTAGCTTTGCTGATGGGGTAAGATAGTAGGACTCGGAGGCTTCCCTCCGTCCTTTCCTTGTTAATGGAGTTGAAGCTCAGGGCTATAGCGACCAGGGCACCCAAAGATGATATGTTCTCGGTCAAGAGGGTCTGTAGCATTTGGGAAACCCGGTTATCTTTCCAGAGCTCACTCTCTATGAAGCCTGAGCTTGGTGCTAAACTGACCATCTGCGTATGAATGTAGTCGAGCTGATAGAAAGTAGAGGCGACCATTACTAGGAGCAGGGTTCCAAAGCAAAGCAGGAAGGTCTGGTCTGAGACGTGGTCGATGAATTCTTTCTTGGCTATGGTCAATATCCCGGGCAATCATTCACCCTCATGAACTTGGATGAAGATCTCTTCGAGGTCGATGTCATCACCCAGTCCAAGCTTCTTCCTTAACTCCGGGATAGTGCCAATCACCACGATTTTGCCCTTTCTCATAATGGCGATGGTATTACAGATCCTGCTAACCTCGCTCAGTAAATGACTGCAGATTAGGATTCCCTTACCCTCACTGGCTAATTTTTTGATTAGTCCACGCATCTCTCGCGTCCCCTCTGGATCGATTCCGAGGGTGGGCTCATCTAGGAAGAGGAGATCAGGATCCCGCATCAGACTTTGTGCGAGTCCAAGACGTTGCTTCATACCCCGGCTAAATACTCCAACCTTCTTGTCGCGCCATTCGGTTAGCCCAACAAGCTCAAGTAAATCGGAGATTCGTTTTGAAGCGGCTTCTTTCTTTAGGTCTGAGAGTTCAGCGAAGAATTCCAGGTTCTGCTTCGCTGTTAGGTGGAGGTAGTTCCCTGGGTTATCGGGCAAGAAGCCGATTTTCATCCGGGCGTCGAGAGGTTTCTTCCTTATGTCGAAACCTGAGATTGTGGCCGTTCCCTCTGTCGGGAGTTTGAGTCCTGCGAGCAGGTTAACTGTTGTTGTCTTTCCGGCTCCGTTGTGGCCAAGTAGCCCAAATACTTCTCCCTTATGGATCTCAAAGCTAATGTGATCGACCGCTGTGAAGTTCCCAAACTTTTTTGAGAGGCCAGTCACTTTCAGGATTATATCAGATGAATTCGCTGAATCGTTTGTTGGAGCCTTTTCTGTGATTCCTGGAGAGGCCATTTTATCATCCCAGAGTCTATCCCCGCTTTATAACTCCGTGAAAAGATAGAGTTGTTAAATCCACTATATACGTTATTTCAGGGTGGGCGCGTTGGCATTTGGTATTCTCACCTGTGTTCGCGAACCTCGTCATGCGCGCGCTCCGCTAACACCACATACTCTAATTTGCCCATGCGCAATCTTATACCAAAGTACATTTGGATAAAGATCCTCGAAGATCATACAAATCCGTGATATGGCCTATTATCACCAAGGAAGTGGGATTAGCCGATATCTAACTCGTCTTGCATACTCCGCATAATCCCGTAATTCCATCTGCAACATACGGTCATCCAATGCCGTGCGGATGACCACCATGCGCGCGCGCATGGGAGGCACCCGGAGTCAAGGAACTAGAAGACCAGACATAGTCGATTATGAGCTATCCCTACTCAAAATGATCACTGACCTAGCTCAAAGTAGCCTCCGAAGAGCAATCCCCATTTTTCTCCAAACCCCCAGCTCTACCGGAATCCAGCGTCGAATCCGATGTGCATTAGCACTGAATACGCGCACCCAGATGGAGATCTATCTGGCGTGGGAGCCATCACAGAACGGCTTGTTCCCCGATTTTCCACAACGACAGAGAGTGACACGGCTCCTTATCTCATAGGGATTACCATTCGCACCCTCTATGAGTAGAAGATCAACGTATCCGAAGAGCGTGAGAAGATACGAAAGGAGATCGCCGAAGCCTTCATAGTATCAAGCTGGACTCAAAGAATCTACTTCGACGTGAGGTCTATCATCATAACTGTTTTCTGAGCCGTCATTACACTAATGGTATTCTGGCGATTAGGAACTGTTAACGTTGCAGGGGGTTTCATCCTAGGGTTCACAACCTACTTCATAGCACTCATCTTGTCGAGGCTATTTGACTCGAGCATAGTAATTGCTTCTAGAAGTTTTCTCAAGTACATTGATGGGCATAATAGGCAAAGAGGCTTCATCGTGAAGTACTTTTAAAATATTAACGTTTCATGCGCGTACACCCACGCATTATATTTTGTATAAATTTAATATCCCATAAACACTAAGAGCTAATCCTACTAAGAAAATAATTAGCATGGACTGATTAATCGTAGCCTCTAATGCTTGATTTAGACCTCCCGTGAAACCAACTAGAATTAGGAGTAACCCGATGGAGCTACTCATCATACTTCGATATATTATCACAGAATTTTCACTCTTCAGAATGAACTTCCATCCCTGATATTTTTGTATACTCTGCAGATTAGCCGATGCTTCTTGCTTCATCGATTGACTCATACGAGGATTCGTTAATGCTCCAAATAGTATGAGTGACAACCCGGATAAAATCGATAAAACCATGCAAATTACGTATTCTATTGTCTGATTGTAGATTTGCTGCAAATGAATGGTTATTGCTCCTTCTAGTTGACCAATAGTTGAAGTTAGTTGCAAATAATTAGGGTAGTAAATTAATAGTCCAACTACTCCGATGAGGATCAATATCAGACCGCCGAGAAAACCATCGTTCCTCATTGTATAAGAATCGAATAAGATTAGAAATAAAGATATTCTATGCGTGCACGCAATCAACCATTGAGATTTAATTAATGAACTACTCAAGCTCATGGTGTCCAGGATTAAATTGATAAAAAGAGATAGACTTTGGTTTGTCAACCAAGCATAATGGTCTCGGTATTAGCATACTTGGGCATAATGGGATCAATCTGATAGAGCGCAGATGTGTTTACTAAACTCGTCAAACGGCTTATCCGACTCAACCGCTACAACGATCTGCTCGACCGTGCCGTAGGGGTTCCCAGTGAATAGAAGCTTCTCCTTGTTCTTTACACAGACCTCCTTGGCCTTCGCAGCCCAGTTCGAGTAATATTTGCCGTCTGCAATGTTCTTCTTCAGGGCCTCAGTGCTCATCTTCACATACCACAAATATGTATACTTCATCCAAGACCTACTACAAGGCGACTGCGCGCGCGCAACACCGCAGCGACATATAAGACTACCAATAATTCGCCCTTTCTGGTGATGCGACTACATCGATAAGACAAAGTCGATTACTTTACCTCCGGATTTGTGCGCAAGCGACTGTAGATAGCGCGCAGTGCATGAGAAGAAGGACATTTGACTTGATAGGAACCGTTTATTCAATAAACTCAGGCAAACCTGCCTTCCGATCGCAAATGTCTAATTACACGCATGATTAGAAGTTTTCCAGGTTTTGGCACACACCTAATTCTCATTATACTCAAAATGAGGGTGTGGGGCCTCTTCGGCCCCCTTGGCAGTACCGTCGGAGGCTGTCGGAGAATGGACCTTCGACACCTCTCAAATGTATCTACAGAGGGTTATGTTTTATGGATTTCTGATACAATATTTTAACTCCATGCCCCCTGTGAAAAACAAGGTCTTTCAACATAGTTATGTTCGAGCTAGGTCTTGCTGAGCGCGCGCGATTGTTCGTAGGAGCACTTGAGTTTACTGTTCAGAAATTCAATAAAATGAATCGGATAAAGGACGCATGCACAGTCAGATGAGCCTTTTACTCGTTATGTATTCGGGCAACTCCCTGACACTTAGTAGGATAACATCGGGCTTCGCAGCCTCAAGCTTCTCTCGCCTCTGTGTGCCGGTGAGGACCGCCACCGTATGTGCCTTCGCGTTATGCCCCTCCTCGATACCTATCGCTGTGTCGTCCACCTTAACCACCTCAGCCGGGTCTCTTATGTGGCAGTGGCGCATCGTGCGCCTAATCATGGCTGGACTGGGCCTCTCCTCGTCCACGATCTCGCTGCAGGTCCAATAATCGATGAGGTTCGATTCAACCCAACCAAGATACTTTACGATGTCATGTGTGACTACCGCAGGGAATCCACTCTCAACACCGACAGCAACCCCGTGCTCCCTGAGCCAACGGAACGTGGTCGACGTGCCCTCGATCTCCTTCACCCTACCGATATTCGCTTGAAGCATCTCCACAAAATCCTTGTAGACGGCCGGAGCCTTTTCCCCACCGAGCATATTTATGACCTCCCTCTTGTCTCGGCCACGCATGTCGTTCAAGGTCTCCATCGGGATCTCAACCCCGTGGCGCTGGAAGGCGTCATCATAACTTCGGAGCACAAGAGGCATACCATCGATCACATCGTCGACGGTGGTGCCCGCCATATCGAAGACTACCAAGCGAATTCTAGCCACTCTCACCACTCGTCCACTGAGACTATTTCCTTGATCTCCTTACGCTTGCCAGGGAACGTCCACGTCGAGTCCTTCGGATATCCAAGCGGCGTCACCCCCACAACGTTCCACCCCGGCGGGATCTCCAGGAGTTCCTTGATTGAGTCGTTATCGAAGAGGCCAATCCAGCACGTGCCGAGTCCCTCCTCACGAGCAGCAAGGATGAGGTGAGTAAGACCGATGGCGGAGTCTATCAGGAAGCTCATCTCCCCCATATAGCCACCACGATCATACTTTATGTCACTCCCGCAAGCCACGACGACGATAGGCGCCTCAGCTATCCAAGGCTGGCCCCCGCTGAGCGTAGCAATCTTCTTCCTCAACTCAGGGTTCTTAATAAGAACATACTTCCATGGCTGCCTGTTACTTCCCGAGGGTGCTAACCTCGCCGCCTCAAGGACCCTGCTAAGGACGTCCTCGGGTATCTCTGTTGACTTGTATTGGCGGATACTCCGCCTCGTCTTGATGACGTCATAGAACTCCATCACTATCAATTGTCTTGGATGTCTTGTGAAATTTAAACCGGTTGCACTCGTACTCTCAGCCTAAACTCGAATTAGCGCTTCCAATTGGATTATTTTGCAAGACGAGGACGTATTTCTTGAGGATTTGGTGATCCCCTAGTTTGACGTTATGCCTTGCTCTTCGGCCTCAGAATCCAGAATGATTAACAGGGCTGGGTCAGTCGAACTCAAAATAAATTGTTAACACATGTAGGTTCGAACAGTCTTGGAAGGAACTGGGAAGCTGACCCAGTAAAGAGTAAGGTTTTATCTGTTGGTAGCCTGCATCTCGACCCGATTAATATGCAGACAACAAACCTAGCTGGCCTTAAGGTCAGCCGACTCTGCTTCGGTACAGAACCCTTCAACTTCAAGAAGGGACCCGATGACAATATGACACAGGGCGACAAGACACCCCGACAAGGTGGCGAGATTCTGGCGGAGGCTTCGAGGCTGGGCGTCTACATGTGGGATACATCCGACGACTATGGCACCCACCCACACGTTAGGGAGGGACTGAAACTTGTGAAGAGGAGCAGCGTCGTAGTCTCCGATAAGTCAAATGCCGCCACTTACGAGCAGGGGGTCAAAGCTGTCGACTTCGCACTCAAGGACCTAGAAACAGAGTATATCGATATAATGTTCCTACATATAGTACCCCCTAGACCAATCCAGAGAAAGGACGCAAACGACAAGCCCTACACGAGCCAAGACCTGAAGGGTCGCAAGGGCACACTGGAGGCCTACATCGAAGCGAGAGACAACGGTCTCATCAAGAAGATTGCCCTATCAACTCACAGCACTGAGACCCTCCACCAGGTTCTCGACTACCCAGACATCGACATCGTGTGCGCCCCGCTCAATATGCGTGGTACATACGTCGACGATGGGACTCAACAGATGCGGCTCGATGCGTTGAAGGCGCTACACGACGGGGGGAAGGGCGTCTATGTAATTAAGATCCTCGCGGCTGGCAGGTACAGGGCTGATGGAGATGATTGCATCAGGTACGCCCTCGGCTTCCACGACTTCATCGACACGTGGAACATCGGCATGTACGACGTCGCGGATGTCAAGCATAACATCGCCCTCTTCGAAGAAACACTACGGTAAACGAGACCCCCTGTTTTTTTAATCCAAAGGGTGCTTCTCTCCTTTAGTTGGTTGTGCCGACGTGCAATCACTAAGCAAATTCCTAGCCCTAGAGGGAAACATACGGGTCCTAGCGCTCCAGACCCTGATCTCCCAGCTAGGATTCGGGATGCTCATAGTGATATGGCAGCCCTACATGCTTTCCGTCGGCCTCTCGGTAGTCGACTTGGGGGTTATCCAGAGCCTGATCAACTTCAGCACCGCAGCCGGACTCTTCCTCTGGGGGCCTCTCTCGGACATGTTCGGGAGGAAACGAGTCATGCTCCTCGGCCACGTGTCAAGGGTCGTCGCAGTCCTAGCCCTCATCATATCCAGCAACCTCCTCTTTCTCTACATCTTCGCCTTCTTTATCGGCTTCAGCACACTATGGTACCAGATGAACCCGGCTAGGACAGCCCTCCTAGCCGAGTCTGTGCCGAATGAGAAGCGTGCAACAGCTATCGGCACAATAATGGCGATCAGCCAGGGGACGAGCATGGTGATGGCCTCCGTGGGAGGCTACCTCGCAATCGTCACGGGTTACTGGTGGATCTTCGCCATCACTATAGTAAGCGAAGCAATCGGGATCGTAATAATGGCGCTGTTCGTCAAGGAGACCCACAATGTCGTAGGCGTCAACGGCCGTGAGGCGGGGAACAGAATAATCGCGAATCTGAAACCCGAGAGGGAGCTAATTCCAATCTATCTCATGATGATTGTGATGGGGATCGGCTACGGCGTAGGCTACTCATTATTCTACGGCGCCCTAACAGAAACCTATAGGTTCACTACATTAGAGCTCGGCTTTATGTCGACTGTTTCAAGCCTAGCCTGGGCTCTCGGCTCTATACCCAGTGGGAAACTGGCTGAGAGGTTCGGGGCACGTGTAGGAGTCATACTATCAACGGTATCGGCACTTACAGCGGTGGTCGGATTCATACTCTTCAGGAGTTTCGCCGCATTCCTATTCTTCAGCATCTTCAACGGTTTCGACCCCTGCTTCTGGATGCCCAACTGGACGAGTATCATCGCGGAGAGGACACCAACCAAGGTCCGCTCCTCCATCTTCGGGAAGCTGGACGCCTACAACCGGTTCGCGAGCATACCGGCTCCGTTCATCGGTGGCCTCATCTACGCAGGATACGGCTTCACCGCACCACTGCTCTTTCACTTTATCTTCGTTCTGATCTGGGGATCCATGTTAATCAAAATCACAGCGAAACCAAAACTAGCGTCTAATTGATCCCCACAACCCTTCGAATATCATCCTGAATCTCATGGATCGACCTGTTTCCGTTAACAATAATCCACTTTCCATCGGATATAAGGTCCAAAGCCTTGTCCGATGTCCTACTGAGTTCATCGATGGTCTCGAACCTCTCGGTCTTAGCCCGGTTGTTGACGACGCGGCGAAAAGCCTCTTCCGGGGAGACGTTCAGGTAGATGAGGCTCCCCCTCGTCGGGACTATCTTCGCAAAGAAGTTGTACGCAAGCTTGTGGACGGGTGATGGAAGGTACGCCGTCCCCATAAGGTAGCGAACGAAGATGACGTAGTCCACCCTCCTCCACGCGTAGAGTGTTATGCTCCTGATCACATCAGCTAAGTAGAAGAGGCTCGCAGCAATGTGCGCCTTCTTCCCCTCGACGAATAGGTACTCTCTCCCCTTGACGCCGAAGAAGTTGTCCTCACCCGGGTGACTCCTCAATACATACGTCTTCCCAAGCCCCCTCAGGTGCTCAGCAAGCATCTCCGCCTGCGTACTCTTCCCCGAGGCATCGAGGCCATCAATAACCACAAGCATCGACATCAGACGCCTCCCGTGAGGAGAATGAACGTCACCGCACCCACAAATGGGACCGCAACGTTATCGAGTCCCTTCGGTGCTATACCCTCAACGACCGCTACCAGGCACGCTATAACGAAAGCGGGCACTACGGGGTTGAAGCCGAAGGGGTAGAGTAAGCTGAAGTATAGGAAGGCGAGTGTGAGGCTCACAAAGCTCCCCATGAACATGCCTATGCTCCCCTCCAGACTCTTCGTCTCGAACACCCTATACTTGTGTCTCCCGAAGCGCTCGCCGAGGAGGGCGGCGAGGCTGTCACCATAGGCCATTGGTAGGATCCCGGCGGCCACAATGTAGGGCTTGACCCCGAAAAGGTAGGCGAGTGCACTATAGCTGATTGCATACAGTACTAGACCCCAGTGATGCCCCTCTTCAGTGAGGTTGCTCAACCCCTTCATTCTCTCACTTAGCTTGATGGGTGAGTTTGGGGTTGCTAGGAGGGTAACAAGTATGAAAGGGCTGGCGACCAGAAACGGGTAGATGCTAGCCGTGAAGAAAGGCATGATGAGAGGTAGATTGCCAATCATTGCGTGCAAGATCTTGCGACTTACTTTACCGGGGAGGCGGAGACGCGGTGAAACCACGATGAGGGTGACTATGTATGCGTAGCACCCCACCATTAACACCAGATTCCAGGTGAACTCATCCAAGGCTGCATACCGCCAGAGACAGATAGACCTCCTAACCAGACGCCCTTATCAGCATTCTGGGCTTCAATCAATTGCGATTATTCTCACATGCATAATCAACAACATTAGGTCAGCTGTCGGCGCATACGAGAGTGCGAAAGGATAAATATCCTTTACTCTAATCTACAAATGATACCAATGGATAATAATTCATTAATCGCTTTAATTCTCGTCGTATTAGTATTCATATTTCTCCTATACGCAATTTACTACATATCACGAATGATAAAAAAGAAACCAACTACTACAACCTCCAAACCTGCACCTCAAAGCACTATAGTCGAAGCACCAAAATCTACACCTGTTCAACTCGCCTCAGAACCTAAGGCCCAACCTGCTGAGGTAGTGACGCCAAAACCGGAACAGGCCCAGCAGGCACCAGCACCCAAGCCTCTAAGCGATGTGATCATATCGCCAAAAGCTGAATCTGTTCAAATAACCCCAAAAACCGAACCAATAATGGAGACACAAAAAGCTGAACAAGTTCAGCCTACACCAGAGCCTACACCAGAGCCTACACAACAGAGCATAAAAATCTTAACACCAAAAGTCGAATCAGTTCAAAAACCACGTGCAAGGGCAACCCCAAAAACGACAGAACGCGGATACAAAATTATCGACATCGAGGGAATAGGCCCAACCTACGCGGAGAAGCTCCACTCACTAACAATCCGCACAACTGCCGATCTATTAACAGCCGGTGCAACACCCATAATGAGAAGAGAGTTGGCTGAAAAAACCGGTATCTCGCCTAAACTGATCCTCGAGTGGGTTAACCTCTCCGACCTCTTTAGGATTAAGGGAGTCGGCGAAGAATACTCTGATCTGCTCGAGGAGGCTGGTGTGGATACGGTCGTCGAGCTTGGTAAGAGGGTGCCTGAGCACCTGCACACTAAGCTGCTTGAAGTGAATGTGGAAAAGAAACTTGTGAGGAGACCGCCTTCACTAACAATGGTTGAAAACTGGGTGAAAGAAGCGAAGACTTTACCTAGAAAAATCGAATATTGACCTAACTAAATCCATTCGAAGTACGCACACTTAAACAACTGGGGTACTCTGCGGCCAAGCCTCCCCAATCTGTTGCCCAGCTGCCGGGATCGACGCGTGCCAGTGAATAATTAGCCACTCATCACCCGACTTCTTCAAGACGACAGTAAGCCTAGTGGGTATATGCATCTCCCTGGAGCCTACTCTAGCATAGAAGGCCGCCTCCGCCGTAACCCAGGATATGTTTCCTTCGGTGAAGATCGACCTCCAGTTGTAGACGATCGAGCTGGCCTCTGATTGAGCCCAATCACGCTTGAAGAGGGATTTTACCTCGCTCTTCCCAATTTTTTTCTCATCGGCACCGGTCCCCATCACAACAAGGTCATCATCGGGTGAGAACAAGGACATCATCTTATCCAAGTCCCTCTCCTCAAATGCCTCGGCAACCTTGTCTAAGATCGACATTACCCTTGACTCCGTTTCCTTAGTTGGTTTCATTATAATCACTCCACAGGTACGTGTCCGAAGGTTTGAGCGAATCCGCCCCCAATTAATGTATTATTTTCAACAGATGATAAGATTATCTAGGATTGATCATGTGATTTACACCTACCTACATTTGCCTCATGGCATCCTCGATTTCGAGGTCTATGAATTGACCGTGTAAGTTCATTTATGTGAGACTTTACCGGGAAATTTATTTTTTGATTGGAAGTTTATAAAAATATATTCAAGAAAACGAGAAATTGACTTGCTTACTTCAATTTTATTCATACAAATTATAACTATTAGCTACTTAGTTTTTTGACTCGCGTAGGTCACGAAGCATCTGGTCGAACTGCTCCTTAGTGATTTCCCCCCGAGCATACCTCTGCCTTAATATCTCCTCAGCATCCACCCTGTCCCAGCGATTATATGATCTATGACCCATAGATCCCCCGACCAGGAACCTCAACGCCATAAAGCCTAGGAAGCAAAGGAAGAAAAAACTGAGAACATCAAAAGCTAATCCTCCACGGCCCATCATAGGCATTCCATAATAGCCTCTAGAGAATAACCCGAACCTCAACATGGATCCGAGTAGCAGAACCGATCCTATTATCAGGATAAAAGCTCCAACTCCGATCCACGCCCATCTCATCGAATGTGAACTAGACATCTTCAATCCATCGCGCACGGGGCATACCCACCTATAAACCATCTTTAAAATACCGCGCGCGCTCCCCCCATTTTTCCTTAAGTGCGCGTGTTCACTCGTATCATATTCGACTCAGATAGAAAAGAACTAATGCGATTATAAAGAGTAAGCCTGAAAAGAAAAACAGGGTCTCGAACCCGAACAGCGTAGGGATCAGTCCGCCGCTGTAGTTGCCTAGAGCCCCGCCAACACTCACCAGTGCATCATAGAATCCCAGGCTCCCAGGCTGTGCGTACATGATCGTGACGAGCCCAAAGCCTACTGAGTAAATCGACCATGAGATCGCTATAAGGGAGAGGAGAAAGATCGCGAAGATCAGGGACAGTGGTGAAGGGAGAAGTAGTGTCGCTGGGAATAGAAGGACGAGAGCGACTCTCATGAGTGTCCCTATTTTGACACTGGCTCCTCCGTTTGAGCCGAAGACGCGGTCGACGAACAAGTAGCTTACTGAGCCGAAGACGCTCCTGACTAGGAACACCAGGAAGACTGTTGAGCTGGTTAAGCCGACCCTAGTAAGTAGGAAGATAGAGAGAGTTGTGAAGGCGTTGGATGCAGCGAATGAGAAGACGGCTCGGCCGAGGGCGAAAAGCTTCATGTCTGCCACACGGCCGAATCTCCAGTCGCCACCTAAATCGGGTATAATGGAGCCGTCGCCGGCTAGGTGCACCGAGAAGTCCTCCATGCGGTCGACCATTCCATCGAATCTGTCTAGGTTTCGTTCAATGTAGAGCGGTGAGTCTCTGATTGTGAGAAGTGCAATGAGGAACGACGCTAAGGTCAAAGGACATGCGACAAACAGTAAGCTTTCGTAGCCTATCGAGCTGACTAGTAGTGTGCAAAGGCCAAGACCAATCACTACCCCTATGCCTTCGACGAAGCCTTCCCTCGCAATGACTGAGCCCCTCTTCTTCTTCTCGAATGTTTCGGCGATTAATACATTGGTTGAAGGTCCTCGTATGTAACTCGCGAATTCGAGTGCTATATAGAGTATTTGGAAGATGAGTATACTCGTAGTCTTCGTCATCGCGTACAGTATTATAGAGGCCGTAAGGAAGCTGAGCAGGATGTAGGGTTTGGATGCCCTGTTTCGGTCAGGTAGCGAGCCGAAGTATAACGAGGCTGGTATAAGGAGGGCTGATGCGGCGAAAGTCATTATACCTAGGTCGACAAGGCTTGCTCCAAGCCCTTGTACAAAGAATAAAGGAATCAGGGTACCGATTATCCCATTAGCTACTCCGTTTGGGAGGTATGTGAGATAGAGAGATAGTTGGTTATCCTGCTCCAGGGTAGTCAGCTCCAGGGGTAAGCTAGTATCCTTTTCGTAAGTATGAAGATTCTATTTTAATTCTTATTGCCGGACATCCACGAATTACGCTGATCATCGACACTGCGCGCGCATAAATGTAATTCATAGAGTTTTGCACATGCAACTGGTACAAGGTTTATTTTAGTGGGTCCCGAATGATCAACCGTTTCTGGAGTTGAGTGAATGAAAGAATATGTTCTACCTAAGCTACCGTATGCCTACGAGGCGCTTGAACCAGTAATCGACGTGACGACAGTTACCCTACACCACGATAAGCATCACAACGGCTACGTTGTTGGGTTCAACGGGACTCTGAAGAAGATTGTTGAGGCGCGTGAGAAGGGCGACTACGCCGCGATCAAGGCGCTGGACAAGGACCTCGCCTTCCACGGGAGCGGCGTCGTGCTCCACAATATGTACTGGGAGAATCTTTGCCCGAAGGCGGAGTGCAAGGAGCCGGCTTCAGGTGCCTTCATGGATCAGGTGAAGGAAGACTTCGGCGACCTAGCCAAGCTCAAGGCGGAGATGGGAGCGGCCGCGAAGGCCGTCGAGGGCTCCGGGTGGGCTGTACTAGTCTGGGAGCCGACATCAAAGCAAATGCTTGTGCTTCAGGCTGAGAACCACCAGAAGCTTACTATCTGGGGCGTGGTGCCGCTCCTCGTCATCGACGTCTGGGAGCACGCCTACTACCTCAAGTACCAGAACAACCGCGCTGCCTACGTCGACGCCTTCTGGGGTATCGTGAACTGGGCGGCTATCGAGAAGAGGTTCAAGGCGGTCAAGTAACCGCCGACTCGTTTTTTAAAAAGTCACATTCTTCTGTTCGGGCACCGTGAATGGCGGCTTCTTTCCCTCTAGGAAAGCTTTGATGCTCTCCGCGCATCTCTCCGCCATCTTGCGGCGCGTTTCCCATGTAGCCGATGCCATGTGAGGGGTGACGATGACGTTCTCCAGCTTGAGCAGCTCCTCTGTGAGTGGCGCTGGTTCAACCTCGAAGACGTCTAGGGCAGCGCCAGCTATCACTTTCGCCTTGAGCGCCTCTGTGAGTGCCTTCTGGTCGATGACGGGGCCACGGCTCGTGTTGATGACGATGGCAGTCTTCTTCATTGTCTGGAACTGCTTGGTGCTGAGTATGCCTTTGGTGCTTGGGATAAGTGGGACGTGGACGCTGATGATGTCAGCGGTCTTCAGCAGCTCCTCAAAGGGGACGTATGCGATGCCGTACTTTGCCTCGATGTCCTGTCGGCGGGTGACGTCGTAGTAGATCATCTTCACGCCGAAGCCATCACCCCTCTTCGCGACCTCGACGCCTATCCTGCCTAGGCCAAGGAGGCCGAGGGTCTTCCCCCCCATATCCCAGCCGAAGGGGAAGCCCCTTTGTTTTTTCCACCACTCCTCTCGGGTGTACCTGTCCGCCTCGGGTATGCGGCGCATCCAGCCGAGGATCAGGGCCCATGTGAGATCTGCGACGGCGTCGCTGAGCACGTCGGGCGTGTGGCAAACGTAGACGCTATAGCGTGTGCAGGCGTCGACGTCGACTGAGTCGTAACCCACGCCGAAGCGCGATACGAGCCTGAGCTTCGGGGCTTTCTTGAGGAAGTCCTCGTTGACGTTCTCACCCGCGGCGAGGAGGACGGTGGCGTCGCGCAGCTGGTCAGAATAGTCACCTGAGACGCGTACGACGTCGGCGAGTGAGCGGAGCTTGTCAGTCACGTCCTCTGGAAAGTTGTCGCTCTTGTAGTTGATGAGTACCATCGGCTTCATGGCAATCATGTAATGGTTAGGCGTGCCCCTGTTAAAGGGTGTCGAGGGGCTTACTTCTTGCGGGTGACGCGGAACTTTACGTCGTTCCACCTGTCGGGACACTCGTACTTGAACTCAGCCGGGTCAACCCATGGTATCTTCCCCCCATAGCAGCAGTTCATGAGGGTTGGGAAGAGGTCGTGGTAGCAGTAGCCGCATATTCCGCCCGTCTTGTGGGTGTTTATCTCGAACCTGTCATCGACTTTGTGGCCGGCGCTGCAGTCCTTTGCGACGTGTGTCACCTCGGCTATGTAGACTGGTTCCTCTGACATTGTTCTTCACTGAGGGAACCTCAGCTCCTGTGTTGAAAAGCTGTTTGAGGGCAGGGGTTTTAGCCGCCGGGTCCCGTGCATATCCCATGACGCTTTACAACGAGATCGTTAAGGAGACGAAGGGCTTCGAGAAGGTGCTCGGGGTCGCGGTGAAGCACCTAGGCACCGGTGAGGAAGTGGGCTTCAACGGGGACGAGGTGTTCCCGACCGCGAGCGTCTTCAAGGTCCCCGTCATCGTTGAACTATACAGACAGGTGGAGGCAGGTAAGCTGAGCCTTGACGACAAGCTAGTGTTGAAGGACTCGGAGAAGGTTCCCGGCTCAGGCATACTCAAGGAACTCACCGAGGGACTCGAGACCACCATCAAAGACCTGAGCCGGCTAATGATGATCCTTAGCGATAACACGGCGACGGACATGATCGTTGAGCGGGTCGGGAAGGAGAACGTCAACGCTACTATGCGAAGGTTAGGACTCCGAAACACAGCCGTCGTGGCTGACTGCAGAGACCTTCTCTTCGACCTCGTCGGGGAGAACAGTATACCGGATAATGAGAAGACGCTCGATATCTACTTGAATTTGGCGAAGGCGGGGGTGACGAAGGGGACGTGGAGCCTCGGTACCGAGAGGAACAACGTGACAACCCCAGTCGAGATGAATAAACTTCTGGGCTTCCTCGTCGACGGTGTCGCGGCTAGAAGGGTTAGCTGCGACGCCATTCTCGCGACGATGGGGAAGTGCCAGACGGGCGAGTACCGGATCCCTAAGTATCTACCTACGGAGAAGGTGAGGATGCAGAGGAAGACCGGTAGCTTACCGGGGATCAGGAACGATGTAGGTGTGATTACAATCCTCGCGACGGGGGAGAGGTACTGCATAAGCTGCTTCACGAAGGGGGCGGAGGACATCTACGCAGCGGAGGAAACCATCGCGAAGGTCAGCAGGAACGTCTACCAATACTTCGCTGAAAAGTAGCGGTTCTGTGGAGTGCTACACGTATAATGATCGCATGCGCCACAAATGGAGTAGATTGAAGCCAACTTAAGGTAGATTTGTCACCCCATTCGGCCCAACTCATCTAGGTTCTTTATCATAGCGAAAATCGCTGATTGATCCTTGGAATTGGAGCTTTATTTCGCGCCTCAGTAACGTGAAACAGTTCTTAGTTGGATTGATTTCCCCTTTTTCATAACTGAGTGCTTTATGCCGCGGTATCCTTTTAGTCGATGCCTCCCTTACTCTATTGATATTTGCATGTCTCAGGTTGAGGGTCGTAACCCGGTTCTGGAGACCCTGAAGCGGAGTGGGGTCCGTAAGCTGCTGGTGGTCGAGGGGACGATAAGTGATCCGAAGATGAAGGAGATCGTTGAACTTGCGAAGAGGCGGGGATCGCCGGTCGAGTTCGTGGAGAAGATGGTGCTGGATAAGATGACGGAGACGAACCACCACCAGGGGGTTATCGCCCTCGTGGAAGCTCCCGGCTACGTTTCCCTCAACCGAGTAATCGAGAAAGCGGGTAGGGAACCCTGCGTGGTCATACTCGACGGAGTGCAGGACCCACAGAACTTCGGCAGCATACTCCGAACAGCGGATGCTACTGGGGTCGACGTGATCCTCATTCCGAAGAAGGAGGGGGTCGGCCTGACGCCTACTGTGCTAAGGGTCAGCATGGGTGGTGGTGCCTACGTGCCGGTGGCGCGTGAGAGTATCTACCCCGCCGTAAAGTTCCTCAAGGACGAGGGATTCAAGATAGTCGCCGTGGACACCACCGGGGACAAGGATCTCTGGGATGAGAATCTATCTAGCGCTGTGGCCTTCGTATTCGGCGGCGAGGGGGAGGGGATAAGCCCGACCCTACGCGATAAATGTGACTCCATCATCAAGATACCGATGAAGGGTCATATCCCTAGCCTCAACGTCGGAGTCTCAGCCGCCGTGGTGCTCTACGAGCGTCTACGCCAGCGCCAGGCTAAGCCGCAACGACGTGTGTGAGGAAGTAGACGCTCCCCACTACCATGGCATAGACGCAGGACTCTATTCCCCGGAAGAATATTTCGCTCTTCCTCTCCTTAGCGAACGCGAGGCAGATGTGGGCCTCGGAGAGATGAGGTGCTTATAGAAGGAGAGCCTGTATTTTTGAATACCACTCAACGGCATATAGCTGGATCCCTCAGTGGTAGTAAACCTCTAAGCGCTGAGCCTAATTCGCCGCTTTGACCCCTAGGAAATAAGGGGTTTATCTAATACTGATGTGGACTAATCACGGGGCACGCCCTCGGATTCGAGGAGCCACTTCTTCCTATCAATCCCCCACTTGTAGCCGCCGAGGCCCCCGCCCTTCCTGACGACGCGGTGGCAGGGAATTATAAGGGAGACCGTATTGGTGGCGCAGGCCCTACCAACGGCGCGTGCCGCCGTTGGCTCCCCAATGGATCTCGCCACCTCCTCGTAGCTGCGTATTGAGCCCCTCGGGATGGCCTGCAGCTCCTTCCAGACACGGCACTGGAAGTCCGTCCCCGCCACGTCAAGGGGGATATCCCCGAGCTGGGTCGCCCTCCCCGCGAGGTATTCGAGTATCTCCAAGGTCCAGTGGTCGAGTTTGCCATCTTCCCTCGTTATCTCAGCAGCCGGGTACTCGCTGCGGAGTGCCTCCTCCTGCACAGCGTCACCGTCCCCGAGGCTCAGGTGGCAGACACCGTGGCTCGTCCAGGCGACGAGAAGTCTTCCAAGGGGGGAGTCGACGACCCTGTACCTGATCGTCATCCCCTCCCCAGCCCGCCGGTAGGCGCCCGGCGTCATGCCTAGCTTTGCTTTCGCGTCCTTGTAGAGCCAGCTAGTCGAGCTGTACCCGACGGCGTACACTGCCTGGGTGACGGGCTCCCCCTGCTTCAGCCTTTGTTTGAGGCGTTCAACCCTGCACGCTTCCTGGTACTGGCGGGGGGTGAGGCCTAACACCTGCTTGAAGATCCTCTGGAGGTGAGCAGCACTGACGTCGACCTCAGCGGCGAGGTCATCGAGTGTAACCTTTTCCTCCTGGTTCTTGCGTATGTACTCGCATGCCCTCTTCACCCACGCCAGCTGGGGTGCATCACGCTCTTTGGGCTTGCAGCGTAGGCAAGCGCGGTAGCCCGCGGCTTCTGCCCCCTCGGGGGTGGGGTAGAAGGTGACGTTCTCCCTCTTCGGGTGCCTGCTGGGGCAGGAGGGGCGGCAGTATATGCCGGTCGTCCGAACTGCGACGACGAACTTTTCGTCAAAGGAAGCGTCCCGGTTTTCGACCGCCCTCCACATCTCGTCCTCGTTTCCCGTCATCCTCTACCACCTTCGACCGTTTCAAAGGCGGGGCGCTTTTAATGCTTTGAGTCTGAATCCTGCGGTCAAAGCCGAGCCGGGGAACGTTTTTAATCGGGGTACCCGGGTTTGAATCCGGGTATGTCCAAAGGACCGCGCCCCAGCTGCATAGGGATGCTCAGTGGGGACGAGGATTGCCAGGAGTGTGAGTGGAGGCCCGAGTGCGAGACCCTGCTGAAGCAGGTTGAGGCGGACGTTTATAGGGGCGGGACACACGTCCGCCTGACCGGGAAGTATAAGGAACGAAAATACAAGCCGAAGAAAATGCCCTAGCCGTAGGCTAGCTCCTGGCTGACCCTGCTCTCCCCGTCGGCCTTCGTTACCTTTATCAGATTGACTCCCTCCTCCTCTCCCTGCCCGTGGTGGGTGACGAGCAGCACCTGCCCGATCTCCCTGCTCCCCTGAGCTATGTACTCGAGCAGGTGGGGGACGTTGTCCGAGTCGACGGCGTCCGTAGGCTCATCGAGTATGAGGAGGTAGGGGAAGTTTCGGACCCTGAGGAGGGCGAGGCGTTCCGCGAGGGCGAAGAGACTCTGGTGGCCGCCACCCGCTCGCCACGCCGGCAGTGGCCTAGGACTCCCCTTCGGCTGAACCTCCAGTGTGTACCTCTCCCTGTCGATCCTGCACGCGGAGTAGAGCTGCTGGTCGGTGAGTCGGCGGAAGTACTCGAAGGTCTGGTACTCCAACAGACGGAGAGTATTCTCGCGGAGGTCCTTCTCATATGCACCATAGCGTTCCACGACGCCGTCGAGTGCCCTTATCTTCGCCTCGTACTCCGCCACTTTTCCGAGTCGCTCCTTTGATTCCTTGAGTGTCTGCTCTACACCCGCTAATTGGGTGCGCAGTCTCTTCTCAGCCTGATCCGCCTCCTGTAAGCGAGCTGCCTTATCCCTGACCTCCCCGACGAGTTGATTCTCGGTTGCGCGGAGCGTTTTGAGCCTCTCCTCGACGCGTTTCCTGGCATCCTCCAGCCCCTTCATGGGACCGAACTCCTTCTCCACGAGTTCGAGGACGCCCTCGCTCCCGACCTCTAGCCTTTCACTGAGCTTTCCACCAGCCTCGTCGAGCCTTAGGATGGCCCTCTTTCCCTCGTCGAGGCGCGCCTTAAGGTTGAGGAAGCGGTCGACCGCCTTCTCAGTCTCGACGCGCCTATCCGTGGCTGCCCTCGCCTGGGTCCTCAGCTCTTGTATCTCGGAGACGGCGGCTGTTTGCTGCGTCTTCGCCGCCTCCAGTTCCGCGCTCCACTGGTTGAGGTCTTTCTCGATGGCGGCGGGGTCGATTGGCTGCCCGCACTTGGGACAGACGGTGAGGCCCTTAGCGACGAGGTCCCTATGCTCCCCGATCTGGTGGGTGAGCCTGTCAACCGTCGCCGCCGCGACCCTACGGCGTTGTTCAACCTCCGAATCGCTGAGTTGGCGTAACCGGTCCTCGGTGGCCTTCGCCGTCGAGGCCCTGCTCTGGAGCTCCCGGAGGCGGAAGTCTGGGCTCTCCCCCATCTCGGAGGCGATACCCTCAAGCTCATCCTCCTTCGCCTCACGGAGGCTCCTGTTCCTCTCGACTTCCTGCCTGATTCCGTCGAGCTCGGCGAAGTTCGTGTGGTAGCTCTCGACGCGCTCGACGGCGTCCTTGGCGTTCTGTAGCTCGAAGCGGCGCACCCCTAGCTCGGTTACTAAAGTGGCCTTCCTGCCCGTGATCTCGGCTAGCTGCGCTCCGCCCTCGGCGAGTGTCTTATCTGCGTTTCTTATCCTCTCCTCGATGGCGGGCTTGTTGTCCAAGTCGCCGCGCTGGCGGAGCTGCGCTTTGACCTCCCTCAACTGCTCCCGTATCTCGCTCGGAGCGGTGAGGCCGAGTATGGCGTTCATCCTTCCCCTATCCGGGTTGAGTATCTCGACGAACTCCTTCTGCCGTGCGTAGACGACGTTGAAGAATGTGCCGCTGCTGATACCGAGGAGCTCCCTGAGCCTGTCCTGGGCGTCCCGCTCACGTGTGATGGGGGTTTTATCTTCCTCCACAAGCATGAGGAACTCCTTCGCCTTGAAGGCCTCGTCGGTCCCCTTCTTGGTGAGTGATGCCTCCCGGTGAATGGTGACCTTGACCCCCTTCGGGGTCCTGAAAACGAGCTCCACGAAGAGGTCGCCACCCCCCACGGGGAGAAGGTCCCTCTTCTCGACGCCGGGCACCTCCCCGAAGAGGCCGAAGAGGACCGCCTCAAGGATGGTGGTCTTCCCCGAGGCATTGCGCCCGCTTATCTTGTTCACGCCCTTGGTGAAGCGGATGGTCTGCTGGCCCCGGTAGCTCTTGAAACCGCGGAGGGTGAGGGACTCGATCAAGCCTTCTCCCCCTTGAAGGTCTTTGCCTCGAATCTACGGACCCAGTCGACTATGAACTGCTCACGCTGGGTGGCGGTGAGTAGCCCGGTCTTTGTGCTGGCCTCCTCCTCAAGCGCCTCGCGTATCCGCCCGTGGACCTCCCTGATCTCCTCGGCGAAGCCGCCGAAGTCGCGGAAGTACTCGGCGACGTCTGTGTTCTCCGCCATTGGGCGAGCCACACTCGGAGGGAGGTTCAGTTCAAGAGTGTCCACGTCGACCCAGAGGAGAAGCGGATCCTGCGCTGCTTCCCTTATCCTGTCCTCGCTAACGTCGCTTGGCCACCCCTCGCTCAGCGTGCCCTCGAGCTTGATCCTGATGTAGCCCTGCTTGTGCTGAGCGTGTAGCTCGTCGACGAAAGCTTGTAGGGTCTCGATGGCCTTCGCTTCGTACCACTTCGGTTCCGCGCCGCGCCTGTTGCCTATCTTCATCTGCCTCATCACGTGCAATGGCTCGATCGGTACCCAGGTGAACTCGGGTCCCTCTGTGTCGATTATGAAGAAGCCCTTCTCCGGCTCCTCGGCGAAGTCGTATATCTCAGTGCTCCCCGGGGTGAGCACCCAACCGCAGCCGTTGAGCTTCCTCGGCTCGCAGCGCCTGTGATAGTGGCCGGTAAAGACGTAGTCTGCGCCAGAGGTGGCGAGCTGGTCGAGGCTGAGACTGCTGTTGCCGGGAGGTACGTCGTTGTAGTTGGCGACGAAGCCGTGTACCATAAGTACCTTGGTGCCCTTACCCCCTCTGAGAGCAGGTTTCGCCAGTCTCTCGTAGGCGACGTCTATCTGATCATAGTAGTTGAGCCCGACTACGTGGAGGCGATCATCGTCATATGTGATATCATCGTCGCCGAAGACGTGCAAGTACCCAGCGAGCGGGTGCTTAATGTAGTCGAGGGCGTCGCTCTGGCTCCTACCGTCGTGGTTGCCCCTGATGACGAGGATGCGGATGCTTCGCCTATGCTTTATTTCCGTCTCCTTCACGAGGCGGAAGAGCTCCCGCTGGGTGAACTCGACCATGTGGGGGCGGAGGGTGCGCCTCTCGAAGAGGTCCCCGCAGATGAATACGTAGTCTACGCCAACGGAGACGATTGCGTCCACAGCCTTGGTCAGTGCCCTCTCGAACGCCATCCGCCTATGCTCAGCTATGGCGAGCGGTATACTCCGCCCGATGTGGAGGTCGGCGAGGACTGCGAAACGCATACATGCCACCTAGTGTAGGGGGAATGCGTCCCTCTTCCTCTTAATCTCTGCATCCTCGCGGGCTTGCCTGAGGAGGTCCGCGATCTCCGGCGTCCTGCCGCCGTGGCGAGTCTCACGCTTCGCAGTCTTAATCATCACTGGTACGGGGACGAATGGGCCGACGAGTACCGCCTCCCCCTGCTCAAGCGCTGGGAGATCAGCCAACAGGTCCTCGCTGAAGGACTCCGAGGCCGCCTGTATCGTGTTCTGGTCTGTGCTGTTGACGACGCGCAGGATGGCGAGGTTGCTGCAGTTGCTGAGTATGTCAGGGTCGATGCGGCGCGGCCTTTGACTTATAACGGTGAGGAAGACGCCGAACTTGGCACCCTCAGCCGCTATGCGGGCGATTATGTCTCTGCTGAACTTGCCGCCCCCTTCATCCGGTGGCGCGGCGAACCTATGTGCCTCCTCAACGAAGACGAAGAGGGGCAGCTTCTCCTCGTGCCTGTACTTGATCTGGAAGATGCGGCGCAGGATCATGCCTACGAGTACATCCTGCTCATCATCCGATATCCCGCTGAGAAAAACGTCGCTCATGTGCTGCGGGGCGAAGAACTCCTTCACGGGTAACTCCCCCTCGCTGAAGATGTTCCTCTCCTCGAGGCCCTCGAGGTACTCTATGAGGCGGGCGACGCGCGTCACGTCCTGCTTCGTCGTCTTCTTTTTGTTCTTCCCCTCCGTTTCCTCCTCTTCCTCGCCCTCGTCGAGCTGCTCGTAGAGGACATCGATTATATCTTGGAGACCATAGAACTTCTTACGCGCCTTGGCCTCCTTGACGGCTTTGCCAAGGATTATCCTCTGTAGGCTGCCGGTGACGTGGGAGAGCCTGCATAGTTCACCGACGGTACACTGGCTGACGCTGATGTGTAATGGTTTGACATGTGGCGCGTCGAACGCCTCGGCGGCCTCAGGGCGGTAGACCGTGACCTTGTCGCGGAAGTACTCATGCTCGGCGCCAGTGGGGTCCTGCGTCATATTGGCGTAGTCACCGTGTGCGTCGATGACGAGGATGGATGCGCCCTGGCGCATGAGCTGCTCCATGATCCGCCCCGCGAAGTAGCTCTTGCCGTACCGCGTCATGGCAAGTATGGCGGTGTGCCTGTGTAGCTCCTTGCCGCTGACTGGGACGCTTATCCCCTCCCTATGGAGGAGGCTGCCGACCATCAGAGGTACCTCGCCCTCGTCGAGGGTGAAGAGGCGCTGCAGAATCTCATCCGAGGCTCGGTAGACTGGGCTCCCCGGCATCGGCGGGCTCCGAGGCCTCCGCACCTCGTTCCGCCCCCCCTCATTGTGCAGGTAGCCAAGCACCTTCGCGTGTGCAAACACTTGTATGAGGTCGTCGTCTACGCCCAGCTCCCCCATCTTCCTAGCGGCGTCGGGGGTGGTCCTCTCGTCATAGAAGGGGTGGCGGCTAGTGATCGTCTTCACTTGCCCAAGCACCCTTATGCTCCTCATCGTACCGTCGGGTTGAGGTTCCTCAACCTCGACCTCGACGTACTCGTAGCTGACTGGCCTGTTCTTGGTGTCCTCTATGTTGAACTCAAACCACGTTGGGTCGCTCTCCCCTATGATGCTGCCGTACGCCTTCATCCTAGATTCCTCTTCTCCCTGCGCTTACCCTCCACGTCGAGACCAGCCTCCTCGAGGCGGCGCACAATGAAGGGCTCATACTTCTTATGGTACAGGTCCCTGTCGAAGTGCGCCAGCGTGTCGGCCTGCTTCAGTGGGATGTTGTACTCAACCTCGTTACAGAACCAGTGTCCGAGGTGGTTCAAAACCTTTTCAAGGTTGGGGTTGCTGGCGAGGAACACGTTTCTTATATGGTTGTTCCACGCCTCGGGGCGGCCGAGGAGGTTAGCGAGCACGTCGACCCGGAATGGACGCGCCTTAGGGCCCGGCTTCCAATATGTGGCGGCGACGCCGGGGGCGGAGAAGAATCCTTTCATCGCCTCCTTGACGCGAGTCGCCGTTTCCGCCTCGAGGTACTTATCCACCATCCTGTAGAGGCTCAGCGTGTCGTTGTCAGCGTAATAGATGGAGGGCGAGAGATAGAGGGGGACGGTATACCCCGCCGTTTCCGTCGATTCTTTTACAATTAGTGGATCGCACAGTGGGCGCGCCTCGATCCATGGCTCGATCTGCTTCCACTCAGCCTCGCTCCAGTTCTGCATCTTACCCCTGAGGTCGAGGGGCGAGAACACCCCGTCAAGCTGCTTCACAATGCTACCGAGCCCCGCCCGGGTGACAGCCGCCTTTAGCAGCTCCATGTAGAGGAAGAATACACTCGAGTCCTTGGCGACGCCTACTAAGGGGAACCCGTTGTCACGCGCCAACGTGCGCAACCGGGTGATTGATTCGAAGAAGTCTATGAGAAGCTCGGGGTGGTGTCTGTACTCTCTGACGGCGTACGGGAACCTGCCAATGTAGAGACTGCCGTCCATGAGGACGACGGGCTGTCCGCCCTCGTCGAGCACCTTCCTAGCTGCGGCGTAGGCGGCGTCGTACTCGCATATGGTACGAACGTATCCGGGGATGAATCCCTTATCCCTATCCTCGAATACCTGCCCCACGTATAGGCGGACCTTTCTCTCCATGCGCCTTCCCTCACCGGGCTTATGTATGAGGGCTATGGCGCGCCCCGCCGCGACGAAGTCACCGTAGGCAAAGTCGCTCTGCTGTATGCCGCCGTCGACACTGATCAAGGTCCCCTCCCTGTCCTCTGAGTCTCCGGCATATGGTATCCATTTCGCCTTCACCTCGTCGGCGAGGATTGACTGCTTCACATCCTCCTCTTCTCTCGCCGCTATCTCGCCCGCCACCCTCTCCAGCTCCGAGTAGAATTCGTCGAAGAAGAGGTCCTTAACCCTACTCAAGCCGCGTCAGACAAGACTAGCCGCGTCCGCATATATGTTGGAGAGGTGAGTGAAGGTGCAGCGGTGGCTCCCATGGGCAATCGGGCTGGCGCGACGCAGGTCCGCGTCACCCCCCTCCGTCCCGAGTTCCCGCGAGCGCCAAACGTTCAGACTTAGGTTGCTCCCTCCCGGGCCTGGCCAGGTTCGCCCGTCGAATGCACGCGCGCC
>Ga0182021_10000259_pt1 | contig 53554 bp, 42 predicted proteins | sample 612E3MmetaG_FD_120493 | JGI IMG/M metagenome (GOLD analysis project Ga0182021, IMG submission 120493) | Permafrost microbial communities from Stordalen Mire, Sweden - 612E3M metaG (Illumina Assembly) | ecosystem: Environmental > Terrestrial > Soil > Wetlands > Permafrost | place: Sweden...
GCCGGGGCCCGCCCGCATTATCTTCCACCAGACGCAATCCTACCTTGTAGGCATCCCGGTCCTCTCCCAGACGGATTGATGATGAACAGCCCCATACGAGGGCCTGTTTCCGACTTATCCGACGGTTCTGCCAGAGTCTTGGCATCGAAGGTGAAGGTGTAGGGCACACCCCATCAAATGGCGTCCATTCTGAGTGGACTTCGCCACCGCTCCATCGAAATCTCATCCGTGATGAAACGAGCCACCTTCCACTCCTCGGAACGCATCTTAGCGACGTGAACCCAGGCCGACGTGAGGCTGTTGTAGGCAGGTCTAGTTGGCTCCCGCGATATCGCCGCCTGATTTGGACACTGAAGTTGAACTTGAGACTCTAACCTGATTCGGTAATACGTTCGCCTGCTGTCGCAGGGCTCGCAGTGGATTGTCCGTTCGGAGGTCCAAACAATACCGTTCAAAGGAAAAAGAATGCACCGATCATCATCGGTGACTATTTTATGGCCTAGCTTGGTCCCACACATGAAGTACTTATGCGCTGGCGCATCCTCTCATCAATCCCGCTCGCAGGTTTGGCGGGCACTTCAGCATTCGCCCAGGACCACGCATCATTTGTCTTGCACGAGTAACTTAAACGGACGAATAGGCCAGCCACATTCGCCCCCGCTGTTCAGATCGATCCAGCCACACACGATCCATCAACACTTATAGTCACTCTCGGGCTTCGCTTCGAATTATTTCGCGTTTCCCTCACCGCCCACAGGAACCTTCAGCGATAGCAAGGTCTTGAGCCCCATCTTCTCTGAAATTCAAGTCCAGGCTCCAACAGTCCAAGGGAATCAGGGCTAGTCGGGCCTTCCCGTGTTGCTTCTCGGCCCTATACGGATCGGTTCCCCATTTGAAACAGAGAAGGGCCTAAAAAATTGAAAAGAGCGACACATTGGTGCAAAATGCGATCGAATTTACCAACCTTATTCGTACAAATTTCTATCTGCCGCACGGACCCCTGTAGAGGTGGTCCCCCATTGGCCAAATTGAAATTCAAGTCCCAGCCAATCTACAGCCTGAAGAGGTGAACTCATGGCCAAGAATGAATGGAAAAAGTTGGTCAAAGCCGTAGCGCCCTTGATCGGCGCTGCACTAGATACACCCTTCGCGGGCCTAGCTTCCACATCGATCGCAGGGGCCCTTGCAGTTCCAGACGCAAGCACCAACGAGGCCGCCCTTGCAGAGGCTGTTCTGGGAGCGAATGCGGATAAACTGCTTGAACTAAAAAAGGCTGATGAGGATTTTAGGCACCAAATCGCCCAGCTGGGTTTTCAAAATGAGGCAGACCTCGTCCATCTGATGCTCCAGGACAATCCCAGCACCTCTCAAAAGGAGATTTCGCCCGTCTGGGCTCTCTGGATCCTAGCTTATTGTGTCACTGCAGGTTTCTTTTCGGTTCTGGGGTTTCTTTTCTACCTGCCGCCGACTTCTGAGGGATTCAAGGGCGTGCTCCAAGTCATGTTGGGGACCCTAGGAACAGCTTGGATCACCGTTATCACTTATTACTTCGGCAGCAGTGCGGGTTCAGATAGAAAAACGATCATCATGGCGGACCAAGCAAACAAACAATCTGCTGCTTCTGCTCCACTGCCATCTCTCAATCCCCAAGCGCCCGCGGCTCCCAATCCTCCTCCCCCATCCGCGCCGCCCGCAACTCCGTTTGTTCCAAACAAAGTTGTACCATAACAATAATTTCAGTTTGTTTCGGTAGGCTTCTTCAACGCCTCAATGCAAGAGGGGCCAGTTAGCTTCATTCGTTAGGAGATTTCTATGCTCCTCGTCCCTGAATGGACAACCGTAGTAGATGATGCAGTCAAGGTGGGTTTGGGCGCGTTGATTGGGGCAACGGCGACAATCACTACGACGCTAATCACGCGCAAATCGGAACAAAGGAAGCGCCATTTCGAAAAACGCCTTGAGCTACTGCAAGAAGCCGTTCTAGAGGTTTCAAAATTTGGTTCCTCAATTTCTACATACTGGGCAGACGTACGAAATGCATCTTACATTCGTGACACACAGGGTTCCATTACCAACGAAATCCAAAGTCAACTCGATCAGCAACAGGAAGAAGTCTATAGACAATTCGCAGAACTCAGTTCGCCAAGAGCAAAACTCTCAATGATTGCTGAACACTCATCTCGGAAGGCATTGGATGACCTTAGAGCTATTTGCGATTCTTTCTTTAAAATCGCACCGCTTTCGAATTCCAAATGTACTCCTCACCACCTTGATGATATCAAGAGCGAAATTAACTCAAGGAGGGAGGCGTTCTATACAGCCGTTGGTGATGCCTTCAACAGAAAGCTTTGATCATTTCGTTCTCCAGCAAAATTGTAGTTTCTTACCCCCCTCTTACCTTGGCTGATAGATCCCGTTTGTTGATACTTATACTTTTTTTGGGAGAAATGATTCTGGGGAGATTCCGCATTTCTCCGATGGCCTTTGAAGCTCATCCATCTCACTTCGCATGGAGATTCGTATGCAGATCGATTTCCACCACACCTGTACTTACGCGCTTGCAAGACTGACTGGTTTTGCACATGGGGAGGCGAGAATCATAGCCTATTCGGCTCAGTATGTAGATGATGCGAAAAATGAGGGCCTGATCAATTTCAACAACCACGAGCCATACAATCATATTGCTAGCGCACACACCGTAGTCCCCAGTAATTGGGAGGAATTGGCAGGTTTCCGGGAGAACCTTGATAATGCCAAAAATGAAAAGGCATGGCTTCCATTTCACTTTCTTCCAGGCAACGGAGGTCTTGGCGCCCAGGAGATCAATACTGACCCCATGGTTCGGCGGCTGATTTGTCAACCGGATAGCCATTTGGCAGCACGGATGAACGAGGCTTGCATCAATGCTCGAAACCAGCCCAATGGCCTCCACCGGTTGGGAATTACGGCCCATGTTTATGCGGACACATTCACCCACTATGGATTTGTGGGCCTGGACAACCCAATCAACAAGGTTGGGAAGCTCTTCCGTGACACGGGAGAAGAACTGGGTCAGTTTCTCGAGAAAATCTTAAAATCGTCATTCACCAGTTCACTCCCTTTGGGTCATGGGATGGTCCTAGTTCTACCGGACCAACCGTTCCGAGTTTGGAGCTACCAGGATAGGGACGGGAATTCAGTACATCGGAATAACACAGAGAACTTCCTTCACGCATGTCAGCGCCTATTCGAACTCTTTCATGACTATCGGGGAACGGGACAGGGAATTTCCCTTTCAAATGAAGATAAAGCTTCCCTTCAGTGGGCCTTCAGCACCTTCACTGACGAAAATGAAGATGTTCGACATAGTCATTGGTACGACTTACTCGCCGGGAACGTTGGTGACCATTTATTCTCCTTCGGTGCATTGGGCCCCGACGAAATTGCTTCTCTGCATTACGTTGCGAAAGGGGAAGGCTCGTGGAAATTCTTTGCCTTGGCCACATCCGACTCTAAGGACAGTCCCTCGGATTCCTTCACCTGGTCAGACGCATTCGAGCATAGCGATTGGAAGCGATTCCATGATGCGGCAAAGGAACATCGGGACGAAGTTCTCGATAGGATCCTGAAGGAATTCAGCTTGGACCCCACAGCGTAGTGATCCAACTACACCTGCTGGCGCCCTCCTATGAGATTGACCTGGATTCCCATTCCCCTCTCAGTATCTCGGTGCAGGTGGGGGCTGGTTAAGCCCATTTCTTTAGTGGTCTTAAACATAAAGTAGTCAATACATAATTTCCGACCTGTGCTTTTCCTAGTCATCAACAGTCCAGAAATGAGCAGTTGCGAAATACTCCTGAGTTGGAAGGCAATTTTAGAAGATCCTTCATTTGGAGAAGCCATGACGATAGTCAGCGTAGACTTCACCGTGAGCCCAAGCACGAACCTACAAAGTTTCTGGATCGCTGTGGACGACAAAGACGTCCAACTTAGAAACAATTTTGGTTCCATCCCGTTAGATGACTCCAAGTCCCATTGTCTGGTTTGGTGGCTCATGGGAAACCCTGGCGAAAACATGGCCATCCAGGGCAGGGTTGGGAGCAGGGTGGTCGTGAATATTCCACCCAGTGCTGTCCCTGTCGGTGATATCTACGGCGGCGGCCTGCAATCTTTTAACATATGAGGTGCGACCATGAAGCTAACGACCTTCGCTGTCCTCCTTTGCATATGTTTCAGCGGACCAGGTCTGGCAGGGCAAGCGGAGCCTCAAAAACCACTTCCATCTACCCTCCTTACTGGGATTGGTGAAGCGAACCAGAGAAGTCCAATGGCCGACACGGAAGCATCCAGGATCATCTTGCAGGCCAGTCAGGATACGAGCAAAGCCACAATAAAACTGGGGCCGGAGACCTTTTCAAATAAGAACTTCTCAAATTTCACTCTTACTGCTTCGGCTCCTGTTTCCAAGGCATCGGATACCACTCTAATGGGCGGGACCGACGGCTTTGCCAATGCCTTTACCCTCCAGTTGTCATTCAGCCAGTTCGTGGTGCATCGCCGGGATCCCGAAGAAATCATAAGTAGGCTGGATGAATTCAAAAAGAAAATCGAGGCAGGGGCAATCAGTAAAGGAAAATCCGAAGCGGAAGCAAAAGCCTTAGTCGTAGGAGCGGATAATATTCACGATTACGATCCGGCGGATGCGGTTACCTTCAGAGAACTGTTATGGGACACCGAATCCTCGATCAATGTCTGGGGATTTGGCTTGACTGGTGGCCACCAGTCATTTTCCTATTTGAGCCAAGGTTCCTTCGCATCGATGACAGCCAACAAAGTTCCATACGGCGGGAATGTCTATTGGGGCATCATCCCTTCGCACACCATGGAATTATTCAACTTCTCCTACGAATACCAGAAGGCGTTCCTGGATTCCAAGACCACCGCCATCGTTGGCCCGACTACCGCCTCTGGGATTAGCGTAACCAAGACTGGTCCGCTCGGACTACCTGTCGACAATGATAAGGAATTGGGGGCTTTGGAATTCAGGAGGATGTTCGGATCCATCGGCATAGATCCAAAGGTTAGCTATGATTTTAAGGGAAAGGTCTGGGCCGTAGACATCCCGATCATGTTTTTGCGGGATTCGAAGGGCAACCTTACCGGCGGTTTGGACTTGGCATTGGATGACAAGTCTCACCAGTTCACCGCGGGTCTCATCATTCGAAGCGGCTTTGGCATCTTCAAGTGAGGCATGTATTCCGTGCAAAAAATTAATATTGTGTAGTGATTGATATTGCCATTGTGTGGCCAACTGATTTCCTTCGTTCTGTGTCAAACCTTGGAAGCACTTGCGAATCATCTGCTTTGTAATAAACCAACTACCCGAATTCGTTAGTAAATCATGGGAAAGGGGGAGGTACCGGAAAGCTATTCCAGCGCATGAATGGGAGGCACTCTCCATGGGATTTGGCAGTATCGCGAAACTCAACCAGCTAGATCGAGGCATGAGCCAGACTCAGGTGTGCCAAATTCTTGGTGACCCAAAATTCAAGGAACTGAAAGCTGGGCGAACCGTTCTGAAGTTCAGCCTCCATGAGTGGATGCAAGGTTGGAAGCCTGTGTACCTTGTTTTCGACGAAGGAGGGAAGCTGGTAGAATGGTATGTAAATGAAGATGAGTACTTGGGCATGCAAAAAATATGGTTAGATACTCTCAAATTAATTAAGCAAGACAAGAGCGATAAATAGCCGGGTGGCTCAATTGGCCCTTGGGTATTGCAGCAGTATCACCGAGCAACTAGTCGCACGTCTGGCCATTCCGTTGTCTTCTTCCTTCTGAACATCGACCCTCCTGGAGCGAGCCTCGGCAAGCCTCTAGGACGATCCTGTGAAAATCTTCTTTTTGCTGCGAACTGGAAATGTCGGTCATGAGTAAGGTTCCGACGAGCGTTTTGGCAGGGTTGATGCGCCTGTAATCGAATCTGTCCTGGGCCCCAAAGTCGCGTTGGAACCGACTGGATCAACAGGGGTTCAAACCGAACATAGCTTGTAGTGGATGAGCTCGTGCTCGAGGATGCGCTGTTGGACTTCTTCCAGCGCGTGGCAGTTCATCCCGCACACCTGCTGGGGCCAGGGCCAGTCCCGGCGGCGCAGGAGTGGGATCCATAGCCGGATCTCCGGGTGCCACTTGCCCCGCGAATCCTTCTCCACCACGAAGAGCCCCGCGCGCCGCGCCATGCGGGGCGACCAGATGACCGGAGGGGGCGCGAGGTCCCAGCCCGCTGAGTGGAGAATGGCCTGGGCCCGGTGGCGAAGGGTGAAGGTCATGCCCCCAGTGTGGAGCAGATTCGGGGCCATTCCTTTCCCCCACCCTGCTCCATTTTCTATTTTCTGGGTTTTTCCTGCACCTTGGTGTGCTTGAAGGACCCCACGAGGAGGTTGGGTCCTTGCTCTGCGACGCTGGCTTCCAGTGTTTCCGCGCCCTGGTAGAACTGGTGGTTCATGTAGAAGAAGGGCAGGGCTCCAAGTTCGGGGAAATGGCGAAACACGGCAAAAACCAGGTGAACCAGGGCATCGGTGGTCTGGAATTGCACCGTGGAGGTCTTGTCCAGGAGCAGGTTATCTTCGTACCTGTTTAATGTGCGGGAATAGTAGATAATTTTATTATTGAATGAGATATGGGATCCATCGGTAGAGATGGTGCAGACTTTGCCTTTATCTATGACATCGAATTTAAAGGCTGTCCCATTCTTAAAAGCCGTCATCAAGCTCTGGAACTTGGGGTGGTTAAGGTAGGAAGCCCCATAATTAACCTTTTTGACGGCTGGCCGGACTTCACCAGGTGTGGGGCCGTACATCATATGGTTATAACGCAGGGCTTCGAGGCGCTCCGCTGGAGTTTGCCTCTTTGCCTTCTCCTTCTTAGGCGCTTTTCCGGGAGTTGCTGTCATGGGATTCCTTGTCACTCAAAGCTGCCACTGATGATTATTGCACAAGAGCCGCCTCAGGTTCCTGGCCTGACTGAGGTCACCCCGGGGGAACTCCGTCAGGGAGGTCGGTCATGGGTATACAAATGGCGATTCGGCGCATATACATGGGGTCTACCTGCAACTTGCAGGCTGTCGTCCAGGGAGATCTGAACATGAAAAATCTTGCCATCCCGTTTGCGGCCCTGCTCGCTGTGAGCGCCGCCCCGGCCCGAGCCCAGGTGGGCGTCCGCATCGAGCTTGGCCTGCCCGTCACCCCGCGGCTCGTGGTCGTCGAACCTGGCATCCAGGTGGTGGAAGGGTTCCACGAGGAAGTCTTCTTCCACAATGGCTGGTACTGGTGCCGGCGGCCCGATGGCTGGTACCGTGCCCGTACGCCCCGGGCCCGCTTCGAATGGATCGAGGGCCGCCGCGTGCCTGGGGGGCTCATGCGCATGCCGGCAGGCCACTACCGGAACTACCGCCACGAGGAGCACCGGGAGATGCGCCACGAGGAACACCGCCATGACGACCACCACCATGACGACCACCGTGATGATCACCACGATGACCACCACCGGGATGACCACGAGCGCCGCTAACAAGGCTAAAGATCCCGGGACCACAGCCGATTCAGGCTGTGGTCCCGGGAACATCAAGGGGTTCGGGAGCCGATCACAGGGTCGTGACGGTGCCGCCGGGTGTGACGATCCGCAGGATGTGGTTGGCCGTGTCGGCAACCATGAAGTTGCCTGAGGGAAGGCCGGTGATGCCGCAGGGGAGGTTGAAGTACGCCGTGGCTACGATTCCATCGGCGTTACCGGCCAACCCCGAACCTGCAACCGTAATCACGACACCGGCCGGAGTGATGCTCCGGATCACGTGGTTGTGGGTATCTGCCACCCACACATTCCCGCTGGCATCCAGGGTGATTCCCACTGGAAGGTTGAAGAGGGCCGCCGTGCCGGTGTCATCGGTATAACCAACCGTACCGGCCAACCCCGCCAGGGTGCTGACCTGTGCATTCGGGCTGATCATCCGGATGCAGGAATTTCCGTAGTCCGAAATATACAGGGTTCCATCCGGACCCAGTGCCAGACCATTGGGCTGGTTGAACTGGGCGCTGCCGGCGCTGCCGTTGCCCTGGCCAGACGCTCCAGGGGTGCCCGCGTAGGTGGAGACGGTGCCATCCACGGCCATGAGGCGGATGGTATGGCTCTGCGAGTCGGCAATGTACATGGTTCCAGTTGCGGTTACTGCGATGCCATAGGGGGCGTTGAATCGGGCCAAGGCACCCACGCCATTGGCAGTGCCGGGAATGCCAGGGGTACCCGCCAGCGTGGTCACGGTGCCATCCATGGCGATCCTCCGGATGGTGTGATTCCCGGTATCGGCGACCACCAGATTCCCGGCCAGATCAAAGGCCAGGCAGCCCGGGTTCCGGAACTGGGCGTTGCTTCCTTGCCCATCCGCGGAACCCGCGAGCCCCCGGCTTCCCGCCAGCAGGGTCACTTGTTTCGAAGGGCTCACCTGCCAGATGACATGATCATCCCGGTCGGATACGAAGAGGTTGCCTGCGGCGTCCGTGACGACGCTGACCGCCGCCGTGAATTCCGGGGTCGGAACCACGGTCAGGACGGCCGCGCGGCTGGTGACCGAACCATACGGGTTGGTCACGCTCACCGAGTAGTGGCCCGAATCCGCAGGCTGGGGATCGTAGAGGGTGAAGGTCAAACCCAGGGCGCCAAAGATGTTGACGCCATCCTTGGCCCATTGGTAAGCGAGTACGGGTGCGCCATTGGCCGTGATCGTGAAACTGACCTGGCGGCCTGAGACCGTGGGAGTATCCACGGGCTGCAGGGTGATGCTAGGCGGAGTGCCCACGGCGTCGGCATTGGAACCGTGGTGGCACCCTCCGCCCAGGGCCAGCATGAGGATGGGAAGAAGCACAGTCAGGGACCTTCGCAGCATTCGCATGGGCCGACCTTTCGAGGCGGTGCGGGACCGCATCGAGTGAAGCATTCCCCCCGGGCTGGGGAACTCCAGAGACATTGAACCTCCAAGCATACGAAGACCCCGAGGGGCAAAGCTTTAGTCTAACGGTGAAGGGGTCATTCTCCGAATGGGAGGGTCCCATGATGGGTGGAGGCTGGGCCTGGAAGGTTCCGCGATCCCCAGCCACGAAGTCCTTCCGGTCTAGAGTTTCTGGAACTCGAAGGTCGGAAGGCTGATGCCCTGGGCTTGGCGCGGGGTCAGCTGGCTGATCTGCTGGAGGGCCCGGCCGCGCAATTCCGCATGGTCGCCGTCGGCGTCATCGAAGAACAGGGTCTGGACCCAGAAGGTCTGCTGGGTGTCCGGAATGAGGTGCAGTTCCCGCAACTGGCGCTCATCTACGGGGCTGGGCGCGTCGGTCATGAGGCAGCGGGCCTGGGCGGTCTTGGGGAAGGCGATGACCTCGCGGATGTTGTCCACGCCCGCCAGCAGCATGACCAGACGGTCCAGGCCCAGGGCCAGGCCGCCGTGGGGCGGGGCGCCGAAGGCCAGGGCATCCAGCAGGAAGCCGAACTTGGATCGGGCCTCGGCCTCCCCAATGCCGATGGTCCTGAAAATAAGGCTTTGCGTGTCGGCGTCGTGGATGCGAATGCTGCCGCCCCCCACCTCGAAGCCATTCAGCACCAGGTCGTAGGCCACGGCGCGGCATTTGCCGGGGTCGGTGTCCAGCAGGTCGAGGTCGTCGGGATGAGGGCTGGTGAAGGGGTGGTGGCAGGCCACGAACCGCTGCGCTTCTTCGCTCCACTCAAGCAGGGGAAAGTCCACCACCCACAAAAACGCGTACGCGTTTTTGTCATGGAAAAAAGTGGAAAGAGTGGGGTCTTTCTCGCTGGCGGCGAGATCGATCGCCAGTTTGACGCGGAGGTCCCCGAGGACCTTGGAGGTCTGGGCATCAGTCCCTACAGCGAAGACCGCCAGGCCTTCGCCTACTGCGCTCAGGCGCAGCCTTAGCGCAGCCTCTTCACCTGCATCGAGGAATTTCTTGAAGCTGCTGGAGAGGCCTTCCTTGCCCCACTTGGCGTAGGGCAGGCCCCCGGCGCCCATCTGCCTGGCCTGCTCCTGGTAGGCGTCCAGAGCCTTCCGGCTGAGGGCGCCCGCGGCCTCGCCGGGAAAGAACAGGGCCCGCACCCGGCGCTGCCCCTGGCTTTCGGCGGCCGCGCGGAAGAGGTTGAACCCGCTGGCGGCGAAGAGGCCCGTGACATCCTGGATCTTCAGGCCGCAGCGGAGGTCGGGCTTGTCCGAGCCGTACCACTCCATGGCATCCCGGTAGGGCAGGTGGGGGAAAGGCGCGGTGACGTCCTTGCCGACGACCTTGGCCAGCTTCACCATGAGCGGCTCGATGACGCCCTGGATGTCCTCCTGGCGCACGAAACTCATTTCGATGTCGATCTGGGTGAACTCGGGCTGGCGGTCGGCGCGCAGGTCCTCGTCCCGGAAGCAGCGGCAGATCTGGATGTAGCGCTCGAAGCCGCTCACCTGCAGCAGCTGCTTGAAGAGCTGGGGGCTCTGGGGCAGGGCGAAGAATTCGCCCGGATGGACGCGGCTGGGCACCAGGTAGTCGCGGGCCCCTTCGGGCGTGGACTTGGTGAGAATGGGCGTCTCGACTTCGATGAAATCCAGCTCGCGGAAATGGTTCCGGGTGAGGCACGCCACTTCGCTGCGGAGCAGCATGTTGCGCTGGAGCTGTTCGCGGCGGAGATCCAGGAAGCGGTAGGTGAGCCGCAGATCCTCGCCCACGCCCTCATCCTCCAGGGGGAAGGGCAGGGGCGCGGCGGTATTGAGGATGCGGAGGCCCGTCAGGCGGATCTCGACATCACCGGTGGCCATGTTGGGGTTCTTGCTTTCGCGTTCGGCCACCACGCCTTCGGCAGCCAGCACGAACTCGCTGCGCACGGCCTTGAGCTTGGCCAGCAGCTCGGGATCGGCGGTCTCCTCGTTGGCCACCAGCTGCACCAGGCCCCAGCGGTCCCGGAGGTCCAGGAAGACCAGGGAGCCGAGGTTGCGCACCCGTCGGCACCAGCCGAGCAGACGCACGGTCTGGCCCGCGTGGTCGAGGCGCAGATCGCCATTGCGATGGGTGCGTTGGAAGTCGTCAAGCCGATCGAGTTTCATAGCCTTACAGGATCGCATCCGGGGGCCCCTGGCTCAAGCCGGGACCGGGAACCTCGGCCCGCCCGGAACCGTTCCCACCAGAGGCGGGCCCGGTCCATGAGGAGATAGATCACCGGGGTGGTGTAGAGGGTGAGGAGCTGGCTGAAGATGAGGCCCCCGACGATGGTGATGCCCAGGGGGCGGCGCAGTTCGGAACCGGTGCCGGTGCCCAGGGCCAGGGGCAGTCCGCCCAGCAGGGCGGCGAGGGTGGTCATGGTGATGGGCCGGAAGCGCAGCAGGGCGGCCTGGTAGATGGAGGCCTCCGGCGTCTTGCCTTCGTGGCGCTCCACTTCGATGGCGAAATCAATCATGAGGATGGCGTTCTTCTTCACGATGCCGATCAGCAGGATGATGCCGATGAGGGCGATGACGCTGAACTCAGTGCCCGTGAGTAGGAGGGCCACGAAGGCGCCCACTCCGGCCGAAGGGATGGTGGACAGGATGGTGATGGGGTGGATCAGGCTTTCGTAGAGGATGCCGAGCACCAGGTACACCGCCAGGACTGCCGCGAGCACCAGGACGGGCTCATTGGCCAGGGAGGCCTTGAAGGCCTGGGCGGTGCCCATGAAGGTGCCCTTGATGGAGGCCGGCAGGCGGATCTGGTCCTGGGCCTTTTCGATGGCCGTCACCGCATCCCCGATGGCCACGCCGGGTGGCAAGTTGAAGGTGATGGTCACCGAGGGGAACTGGCCCTGGTGGTTCACCGCCAGCAATGTGTTCTCCGGCTTGAAGTGGGCGAAGGCGGACAGGGGAACCATGGGTCCCAGGGTGGAATGGGCGTAGATCAGGTTCAGGGAGTTCGGGTTCTGCCAGTACTGGGGCGCCACTTCCATGACCACGTGGTACTGGTTCAGCTGCTCGTACATCGTGGATACCTGGCGCTGGCCGAAGGCGTCGTAGAGGGCATCGTCGACCATCTTGGACGTGACCCCCAGGCGGGAGGCGGTGGGCCGGTCCACTTCCAGGGTGGTCTGGAGGCCCAGGTTCTGCTGGTCGGTGTTCACGTCGGCGATGGTCTTCAGGGTCTTCAGTTTTTCGAAGACCTTGGGAGCCCAGGCGAACAGCTCCTTGGCGTCATCCCCCTGGAGGGTGTACTGGAACTGGGCGTTGCCTCCGCGGCCCCCGATGCGAAGGTCCTGGATGGGCTGGAAGAAGAGGCTGGCCCCGGGCACCTTGGCCAGTTTGCCCCGCAGGCGGGTGATGATCTGGTCCGCATTGGCGCCCTTCCTCTCCTCGGTGGGCTTGAGGGAAGCGAACACGCGGCCCGTATTGGTGACGCCGCCCCCACCCACGGATCCGGTCACGGCCAGGACGCCCTTGTCCTCCTGCACGATCTTCAGGAATTCCCGGAGGCGGCCCCGCATGGCCTGGAAGGAGGTGCTCTGGTCGGCCTGGATGGCGCCCATGATGCGCCCGGTGTCCTGCTGGGGGAACAGGCCCTTGGGGACGATGATGAACAGGACCACCGTGGCCGCAACGGTCGCGAACCAGGTTCCCAGCGTCCACCACTGGTGGCGCAGGACGAAGGCGAGGCTCTGGCCATACTTCTCGATGGTCCATTTCAGCCAGCGATCCGTGGCCTCGAAGAACCGCCCGTGGTGTGCCTCGGAGGTGGGCCTCAGCAGCCTGGCGCACATCATGGGGGTGGTGGTGAGGGAGATGATCATGGAGATGAGGATGGCCACGGAGAGGGTGACGGCGAATTCCCGGAAGAGCCGTCCCACGATGCCGCCCATGAGCAGGATGGGAATGAAGACGGCGCATAGCGAGATGCTGATGGAGAGCACCGTGAAACCGATCTCCTCGGCCCCCTTGAGGGCGGCCGCCATGGGCTTCATGCCCCCTTCCAGGTGCCGGGTGATGTTCTCGACCACCACGATGGCGTCGTCCACCACGAATCCCGTGGCCACGGTGAGGGCCATGAGCGAGAGGTTGTCCAGGGAGTAGCCCAGGAGGTACATGACCCCGAAGGTGCCCACGAGGGAGATGGGCACGGCCACGCTGGGGATCAGGGTGGAGCGCCAGTCCCGCAGGAAGATGAAGACCACCAGGATCACCAGGGCGATGGAGATCAGAAGGGTCCGCTCCACGTCTTTCACGGAGGCCCGGATCGTCCTCGTGGCGTCGATAACTTCCTCCAGGTTGACGCTGGGGGGAATGAGCGCCAGGAGCTGAGGCCGCAGGGCCCGCACTCGGTCCACGGTGTCCAGGATGTTGGCCCCGGGCTGGCGGAAGACGACCACGGCGATGGAAGGCTTGCCATTGGTGATGCCGATGTTCCGCAGGTCCTCCACCGAGTCCTTCACTTCCGCCACGTCCTGCACCTGCAGGGCGGCGCCGGACTTGAAGGCGATCACCAGGGGAGCGTAGTCCTTGGCCTTCAGGATCTGGTCGCTGGTGTTGATGGAGGATGTCGTTTCTCCATCCACGAGGGAGCCCTTGGGCTGGTTGACGTTGGCTGCGGCCAGGGTGGCCCGGACATCATCGAGCCCCACCCCCCTGGCCTGAAGGGCGTTGGGATCGACCTCCACGCGCACCGACGGCAGGGCGCCGCCCCACACGAACACCTGACCCACGCCGGGCACCTGGGACAGCTTCTGCTGCAGGAGGCTGGAGGCGATGTCGTACATCTTCTCCCGCGGAATGATGTCCGACGTGAGGGCGTAGATGAGGACGGGGGCGTCCGCCGGGTTGACCTTCCGATAGGAGGGATTGCTGGGCAGGTTGGCCGGGAGCTGGCCGCGGGCCGCGTTGATGGCCGCTTGCACGTCCCGGGCGGCAGCGTCGATGTTGCGGTTCAGGTCGAACTGGATGGCGATGCTGGTGGACCCCAGGGAGCTGGAGGAAGTCATCTCCGTGATGCCGGCGATGCGGCCGAACTGCCGCTCCAGAGGCGTGGCCACCGAGGAGGCCATGGTCTCGGGGCTGGCCCCCGGGAGCCCCGCCCCCACCTGGATGGTGGGGAATTCCACCTGGGGCAGGGGTGACACCGGCAGGAACTTGAAGGCCAGGCCGCCGGCCAAGGCGATGGCGATGGTCAGGAGGGTGGTGGCGACCGGGCGCCGGATGAAGGGGGCGGAAATGCTCACGCGGCACTTCCTGTGCCGCGCCCTGTGGGCTTCGCCTGCGGCAAAGTGGCCCTCCGCTCCTGCTCCGGGCTCATGGGCTGGCGCTCCAGGCGTTCCGCCTGGAGATGAGCGCTGCTTGTGCAGCGCGAATAGCAAGAATCAGGAAAACAAATCATGGCTGCTGCGCCGCAGGCGCAGCCTCTCGCACGCCGCGCCAGCGGCGTGCGCGGGCGGCGATGCGATCAAAGGCCAGGTAGATCACCGGTGTGGTATAGAGGGTGAGCACCTGGCTGAAGATGAGCCCGCCGATGATGGAGATGCCCAAAGGCCTGCGCAGTTCTGCACCTACGCCAGTGCCCAAGGCTAGCGGGACGGCCCCCAGGAGGGCGGCCATGGTGGTCATCAGGATGGGCCGGAAACGGAGCAGGCAGGCCTGGTAGATGGCGTCGAGGGGTGCCAGGCCCTCCTTGCGCTCGGCCTCGATGGCGAAATCGATCATGAGGATGGCGTTCTTCTTCACGATGCCGATGAGCAGGATGATGCCGATGAGGGCGATGACGCTGAATTCCGTGCGGCAGAGCATGAGGGACAGGAGAGCCCCCACCCCTGCGGAAGGCAGGGTGGAGAGGATGGTCACCGGATGGATGTAGCTTTCGTACAGCACGCCCAGCAGGAGGTACATGGTGACCAGGGCCGCGAGGATCAGGAAGGGCGTGTTCACCAGGGAGGCCCGGAAGGCCTGGGCGGTACCCTTGAACTCCGTCTGGATGCTGGGCGGGATATCCATCTCCTGGCGGGCCTTCTCGATGGCCTTGACGCCATCGCCGATGGAGACGCCCTTGGCCAGGTCGAAGGAGACAGTGGCGGCGGGGAACTGTCCCTGGTGGTTGATGGCCAGGGGAGCCATCCGGTTCTCGATGCGGGTGATGGCGCTCAGGGGCACCGAGCCGCCGGCGGTCGAACGCAGGAAGATGGAATTTAGGGCCGAGGGCCCTTCCCGGAAGCCCGCCTGGGTTTCCAGCACCACCCGGTATTGGCTGATGTCCGTGAAGATGGTGGAAATCTGCCGCTGCCCGAAGGCATCGTACAGGGCATCATCCAGCATCTTTGGCGTGATCCCTAGGCGGGCGGCGGAGGTGCGATCGATCACTAGGCGGGTCTGGAGGCCGCTGTCCTGGAGGTCGCTGGCCACTTCCCGCAGTTCCGGCAGGCTCTGCAGCTTGGTCACGAACTTGGGCACCCACACGCCCAGTTCCTTGGCGTCGGGATCCTCCAGGCTGAATTGGTACTGGGTCCGGCTCACCCGGTCCTCCACGGTGAGGTCCTGCACGGGCTGCATGTAGAGTTTGATGCCGCCCACCCGGTCCAGCTCCGGCTTGAGCCGCCGGATGATGTCGCTGGCATTGAGGCGACGGACGTCCAGGGGCTTCAGGTTGATCTGGATGCGGCCGGAATTGAGGGTGGTGTTGGTGCCATCGATGCCAATGAAGGAGGAGAGGCTCTCCACCGCGGGGTCCCTGAGGATCACCTCTGCCAGGGCCTGCTGGCGCTTGGCCATGGCCGGGAAGGAGACAGACTGGGGTGCCTCAGAAATGCCCAGGATCACGCCGGTGTCCTGCACCGGGAAGAAGCCCTTGGGAATCCAGAGGTAGAGCAGCACCGTCACGCCCAGCGTGCCCACGGCCACCCAGAGGGTGGTGGTCTGGTGCTTGAGTACCACCGTGAGGGTGCGGCCGTAGAAGGCGATGATCTGCTTGAAGATCCGCTCCGAAGCCTTGTAAAGTCGTCCTTCTTCGCTCTCATTGCGGTGGCGCAGGAGGCGGGCGCACATCATGGGCGTGAGAGTGAGGGAGACCACGGCGGAGACCAGGATGGTCACGGCCAGGGTCACTGCGAACTCCCGGAAGAGCCGCCCCACGATGTCTCCCATGAAGAGCAGGGGGATGAGCACCGCGATGAGTGAGACCGTGAGGGACACGATGGTGAAGCCGATCTGCTCGGAGCCCTTAAGGGCCGCGACCATGGGCGAGTCACCCGCTTCGATGTACCGCATGATGTTCTCGATCATCACGATGGCATCGTCCACCACGAAGCCCGTAGAGATGGTCAGAGCCATGAGCGTGAGGTTGTTGAGGCTGTAGCCCAGGAGGTACATCACGCCGAAGGTGCCCACCAGGGAGAGGGGCACGGCGAAGCTGGGGATGATGGTGGCCGCAAAGGTCCTCAGGAACACGAAGATCACCAGGATCACCAGGACGATGGTGAGCATCAGTTCGAACTCCACATCCTCCACCGAGGCCCGAATGGTGGTGGTGCGGTCCGTGAGGATCTCCAGCTTCACCGCCGCGGGAAGGGAGCCCTTGAGCTGGGGCAGGAGGGTCTTGATCCGGTCGACCACGGCGATGATGTTGGCGCCCGGCTGCCGCTGGATATTCAGGATCACCGCAGGCGAGAGGTTCTTCCAGGCGGCCTGCTTGACGTTCTCCGTGTCGTCGATGACGTTGGCCACATCCTGGAGGCGGATGGGATTCCCGTTCTTGTAAGCGATGACCAGGGGGCGGTATTCGGCGCTGGTGAGGAGCTGGTCGTTGGCGCCGATCGCGAAGGACTGCAGCTTGCCATCGAAGGTGCCCTTGGCCTGGTTGACATTGGCCGCGCCCACCGACGCGCGAATGTCATCCAGCGTGAGTCCGTAAGACGAAAGGGCGACCGGGTTGACCTGGACTCGCACCGCAGGCTTCTGGCCGCCGCTGATGCTCACGAGGCCCACCCCCGGGAGCTGGGAGATCTTCTGGGCCAGGCGCGTATCCGCGTAATCCTCCACCTTGGGCAGGGAGAGGGTGTCCGAGGAAAGCGCCAGGGTCAGGATGGGAGCGTCCGCGGGGTTCGTCTTGCTGTAGATGGGTGGATTGGGGAGATCCGGCGGGAGGTAGGTACCAGCGGCATTCACGGCGGCCTGAACCTGCTGTTCCGCCACATCGATGTTCAGGTCCAGCACGAACTGGAGGGTGATGATGGAACTTCCATCGGAAGAGCTGGACGTCATCTGGTTCAGGCCCGGCAGCTGGCCGAACTGCCGCTCCAAGGGCGCCGTGACCGCCGTCGCCATCACATCGGGGCTTGCCCCTGGGTAAAAGGTCAGGACCTCGATGGTCGGATAATCGACCTGCGGCAGGGCCGAGACCGGCAGCTGCTTGAAGGCCAGGAGGCCGACGAGCATGATCCCCGCCATCAGCAGGGAGGTGGCGATGGGCCTGAGGATGAAGGGTTTTGAGGGATTCATCCCTTGGCCTTGGATCCATTCGCCGCGCCCTGGCCCTCCGCATCCACTGGGGCCACCTTGCTCCCGGGCCGCAATTTGTCCAGGCCGTCCACGACCACCTTCTCACCGGGGGCCAGGCCCTGCTTCACACAGGACAGGTCACCATCCGTGGTCAACACCTCCACCGTCCTGAACTCCACGGTGTTGTCGGCCTTGACCACGTAGACGAAGGTGGCCTGAGGGCTCCGCTGCACTGCAGCCGAAGGGACGATGATGGCGTTGTGGAGTGTGTCCACCAGCAGCCGGGCATTCACGAACTGGTTGGGGAATAAAGCCAGATCCTCGTTGGTGAAGAGGGCCTTGAGGCGCACGGTGCCGGTGGTCACGTCTACCTGATTGTCGATGGCGGCCAGGGTCCCGACAGCCAGCCGGGCGGTCATGTCCCGGTCCCAGGCTTCCACCGTCAGCTTGCCGGGCTTCCGGTCCTGGGCCAGGACCTTCTGGATGTTGTCGGCGGGGACGGTAAAGATCACGTTGATGGGCTGCACCGGGGCGATGACGGCCAATCCGTTGGCGTCCGTGGCGTGCACCATGTTCCCCAGGTCCACGAGCCGGAGGCCCACCCGTCCGGAAAGGGGAGCCGTGATGCGGCTGTAGATGAGGTTCAGTTTGGCGCTCTCCACTTGGGCCTCGTCGGACTTGATGGCCCCTTCGGCCTGGACCACGGTGGAAACCTGGGCATCCAGCTGCTGCTGAGCCAGGATGCCCTGTTTCACCAGGCTGATGTACCGTTCCTGGTCCATGCGGGCGTTCTTGAGGGCCGCCTGGTCCTTGGCCAGCTGTCCCTCGGCCTGCATGAGCTGGACCTGGAAGGGCCGGGGATCGATCTCGGCCAGGAGGTCCCCCTGGCGCACCAGCTGTCCCTCCGTGAAGGCGATCCTCATGAGCTGGCCGTCCACCCGGCTGTGAACGGTCACTGTGCTTAGCGGTACGACGGTGCCTAGCCCCGTCAGGTTCACGTTCATGTCGCCTTGGCGGGTGGTCGCGACCACGACTGGTACGGATCGGCCGGCCCCGGCGGGGGCAGCGGAAGTCCGGCCTGCACGGATGGCCCAGACGATGAGAATCACCAGCACCACCGCGCCGATGCCCAGCTGGAGCCGCCATCGCCTAAAGAAACTGGTGGCCGTGTCCGGGAGTTCGGAGGGCGTCGTGGCTTCAGGAATCAAAGTGTCCATGGAGTTCCCGGGTGTCGTTGTGGAATGGGGCGAAGATGCGGAGCCAATAGGCAAGGGTGAGCCTTCTGGATGCGGCCGTCACAGGTGGGGCGGGCGGGAGAAAAGGTCCCGGGAACCGAGACAGGGTCAGGACGCGACGACGGCATCCTGGTCGGGATCTGCGGAAGGGATCTCGACGAGCATGCCATCCAGGTTCGTGATCATGGCGAGTAGTCCATGACGCATGGCCGCCTGCTGGTCCGCCCCAATGCCCATCACCAGCCCCGACTTGATCTCCGCAGCAAGGCCTTGAAGCTCCTGAGCCAGAGAAGCCGAACTGGCCGTGAGGCTGATGAGGATGCGTCGGCCATGTTTGGGATCCGGCTTGGTGCGAAGCAGACCGCGCTCCACCATCGCTTTGACCACCCGGCTGGCCGTGGGATCGTCCATCCAGACCTGCTGGGCCAGGGGATGAAGAGAGCAGGGTCCATGCTCCAGCAGCACGAGCATGACCCAGAACTGCTGGATGGTGAGCCCGTAGGGCACGAGTCGGGACGCCACGACATGCTTCAGACGCTTGCGCACAGCCGAGGCGAGGGTGCCAAGACCGGCATGGGTGAGGGAATCGGGCATGGGTTCTTGCATAAGCAAGAATCCTGTGGCCGTACAGGCCTCGTGTCAATGGGTATATGAGAGCTTGGCCCTCTTGCTACTTCTATTTCCCGCGGGCGCCGGGACGCGAAGGATGTCGGCCCCGCTCACCGCGGGGTGCCGTGCCTGAAGCGGCCCTGGGGGCTCGGGCTGGACCACGGCCCCGACCGCCGCTTCCCTGCCGTCCGGTCTGGATGGGCTCGGCGGGGATGCTGGGGTCCGGGGCATAGCCGCTGACCACGTCCTTGGGCAGATCCTTCCGCAGCAGCTTCTCGATATCCCGCAGGAGGGACTGCTCGTCCACGCAGACCAGGGAGAGGGCCTCTCCCTCGCTGCCCGCGCGACCGGTCCGGCCGATGCGGTGGATGTAGTCCTCGGCCACCTGGGGCAGCTCGTAGTTCACCACATGGGGCAGCTGGTCGATGTCCAGGCCGCGCGCGGCGATGTCCGTGGCCACCAGGACCCGGACCGCGCCCTTCTTGAAGTCCTCCAGAGCCTTGATGCGCTGGGGCTGGCTCTTGTTGCCGTGGATGGCCATGGAGCTGATGCCGTCCTTGTCGAGCTGCTCCGAGAGGCGGTTCGCCCCGTGCTTGGTGCGGGTGAAGACCAGCACCTGCTGGAGTTTGCGGGACTGGATGATGTGGGCCAGCAGGGCCCGCTTGCGCTCGCGGTCTACGGGATGGACGATCTGGCGGACCAGCTCGGCGGCGGTGTTCGTGGGTGTGATCTGCACAGTGGCGGGGGTCCTCAGGAACTTCGAGGCCAGCTGCTTGATCTCGTCCGTGAAGGTGGCCGAGAAGAGCAGGGTCTGCCGCTTCGCGGGCAGCAACGCGAGGATCTTCTGGATGTCGCGGATGAACCCCATGTCGAGCATGCGGTCGGCCTCGTCCAGCACCAGGATCTCCAGTTGGCTGAAGTTCAGGTTGCCCTGTCCCTGGTGGTCCAGCAGGCGACCCGGCGTGGCCACCAGGATCTCGACACCCGCGCGAAGGGCCTTGGTCTGGGGGTTGATGTTCACGCCGCCGAAGATGGTGGTGGAGCGTAGGGGGATGTACTTGCCATAGGTGCGGACGCTCTCCTCCACCTGCATGGCCAGCTCCCGGGTGGGCGTGAGGATGAGGGCGCGGATGGGATGGCGGGCGGGCGAGGCCGAGGTGCTGGCATGGGGCGCCAACAGCTGCAGCATGGGCAGGGTGAAGCCTGCGGTCTTGCCGGTGCCCGTCTGGGCGCGGCCCATGAGGTCGCGGCCTTCCAGCACCAGGGGAATGGCCTGGACCTGGATGGGGGTGGGGTGTTCGTAGCCCTGCTCGCGTACGGCGCGCAGGAGCTCGGGCATCAGCCCGAGGGAATCGAAGGACATGGTCTCTCCTGAATGGGCCCGCCCGCAGAATCAAATCTGGGGGCCCGGTCAGGGCGAGAAAGGGAATTTCGGACTGAGAAGCGGCGGAGACCGGGGGTCGCCTGCGATCACGAAGAACTTACTTTACCACACTGGTCAGGTTTTGGCGAACCCCTGGATTCTCCACCCAGATACTCCTTTGAGTTACCGAGCTACCGGGGATCCTTCCCGAGTCGCGGAAACCACCCACATAGCACCATGTTCCTAACGTTAAGACACCCCAGTCAACATCACCGAATGGACCATCCGCCCAGATTCCCTGCTGTGATTCGAATGATCTGGGTGGACGTGTCTGTCTCTCTGTCGGCGGGCGCGAAGGGGCCTCAATCTGCCTGCTTGCCGCCTGCCTCGTCCTGATTATTGGTCGCCTCGTCTTGATTATCGGCGGCCTCCTCCTGCTTGTCGGCGAAGAAGTCTTCCATTTCCTCGCGGCTCTCCGAGGTCACTTCGCCCGTCAGGGCCTCTGCGACATCGTCTTCCGTCAGTGCCCCGATGACCTGCTCGTGCAGGGGGTGCTCCCGGAGTTTTTCTGGAACCACGGACGGCTCCTCTTGAAATTCGACGCCCATTGATTCCGACTCCTCACGGGTCAGATGCAAGATGTCTTTTCCCTTCGTTCTTCGCGGTGCCTGATTCTTCATGCTGGATTGCATGTTGACCTTCTCCTCGATGCTGATGATTAAAGGGAGCTGCTTCCCCCACCAAGTCATGCATTGATCGAGCCATAAATTAACTATGATTTTTTCTTATAATTGCAAGCATCGGTTCACTGCAAAGCCGGGTCTATCGATCAATATGAAATCCAACAAGCCCCAAAAATGAAAGGTTTGCTCGCGTCCTCGATGTCTCATCGGCAAGCTGGAGGGCAGAGATGGCTCGTTTCCCTCCGCCAACGGCCTCTGACCCGTGCCTGACCGCTTGACCGTTGAACCAAGGGCTGCCCTTCTCCGTGTGGATGAAGGTCCAGTTCAATAGGGGACCTGGAAGTGCGCGGAAGTAGAATGGTCCCACGCGGCATATGGGGTTCCACGCCGATGGAGGAATGGATGGCTTGGCGACAAAGCGTCATCACGGGGACAGGCAGCTGTATTCCCCCCTGGAAGGTTGCGAACGAGGCCTTCCTCGGTCGTACCTTTTTCGAAGGCCAGGGCCGCCCCTACCCTGTGGCCGAGACAGGGCGGATCATCGCGAAATTCCAGGAAATTACCGAGATATCTGAACGGCGCTACGTGACGGACGATTTGGTCGCCTCAGATCTGGCCTTTGAGGCAGCGAAGGAAGCTCTGGCATCAGCCGCGATCGACCCTGAGACTCTGGACTACCTCATTGTGGCTCACAATTTCGGGGATGTGGGCGCGGTCAGCCGGCAACCAGATCAGGTCCCGACCTTGGCTGCAAGGGTCAAGGCGAGGCTGCGCATCGCCAATCCATTCTGTGTCGCCTACGACCTTCCCTTCGGCTGCCCCGGATGGCTTCAGGCGATGATCCAAGCCGACTACTTCCTCCGGTCGGGGGACGCCAATCGGGCACTGGTGATTGGCGCCGAAACCCTTTCCCGCGTGTCAGATCCTTTTGATCGGGACAGTTTGATCTATGCAGATGGGGCTGGGGCTGCGGTGTTGGAGGCCCAGGTGCATTCGGAAGCTGTGGGCATCGTCTCGCATGCCGTGCGGTCCGACACCCTTGACCATAGCGGACTGCTCCGGATGGACCGATCCTTCAACCCTGAAAGCGGTGGCGAGCAGCTCTTCATCAAGATGAAGGGAAGGAAGCTCTACGAATATGCAATCGCCCATGTGCCGGGGGTGGTTCAACGGAGTCTTGAACGGGCGGGCCTCACCCTGGAGCAGGTGGACAAGGTCCTGATCCATCAGGCTAATGGCAAGATGGATGAGGCCATCCTCAAGCGGCTGTTCAAGCTGTACGGAATCGCGGAGATACCAGAGAGGATCATGCCCATGACCATTTCCTGGCTGGGCAACAGCTCGGTGGCCACTGTGCCCACGCTCCTTGATCTCGTAATGAAAGGCAAGCTGGATGGCCATTCCCTGGCGAGTGGCAACCATGTGGTATTTGCGTCGGTGGGTGCGGGCATGAATATCAATGCCCTGGTCTACCGTTGCCCTTGAATCTCCCCGCTATCCACCCACCGGACAACGCCATATAGGGTTCAACCCCAACAGAGCGGGCTGCACCGGACGACGCTATTGATCGGCCAGCCGGGCCACCACTTCCTCCAAGGGCCAGGATTCTTGCTCCCCCGTGACCATGTGTTTGACGGTGACGGTGCCATTGTCCAGTTCGCCGTCGCCCAGGATGAGGACAGTCTGGATGCCCATCCGGTTGGCCGAGGCCATGGCCTTCTTGAGCGCGCCGCCACGGGTTTCGAGCTGGAGGGCCACGCCCGCGGCCCACAGCGTCCGTGCCAGTTTGAGGGCCTCGGTGGCGGCCCGGTCGCCCAGGGGGATGAGAAGGGCAGGTGGGGCGTAGGGTGCCTCGCCGCGGATCTGCTGGAGGACCATGGCCAGGCGGTCCAGGCCGATGGCCCAGCCGAAGGCGGGCACGTCGGGACCGCCCAGCTGCTTCACGAGGCCGTCGTAGCGGCCGCCGCCCAGCAGGGCGCTCTGGGCGCCCAGGTCCGAGCTGAGCACCTCGAAGGCCGTGCGGGTGTAGTAGTCCAGGCCCCGCACAAGGCGCGGGTTCTCTTCGAAGGGAATGCCCAACTCCTTCAGCAGGACCTTGAGCCGCGCGTGATGCCTGGCGGAGGCCTCATCCAGGTGATCGGTGATCACGGGATGGCCTTCCAAGGCCGCCTGGCATTTCTCATTCTTGCAGTCCAGCACGCGCAGGGGATTGGACTCGATGCGCCGGTGGCAGTCCTCGCAGAAACGGTCGGCCCGCTCGGCGAAGAAGGCGCGGAAGGCGGCATGGAAGGCTGGCCGGGATTCGGGAGTGCCCACGCTGTTGATGGAGAAGACCAGGGACTTGAGCCCCAGTTCCGTGAGGAAACTGTGGAGCATGAGCAGGGATTCGGCCTCGGATTCCGGCGTGGCCACGCCGAGGCTCTCGGCATCCACCTGCCAGAACTGGCGGTAGCGGCCCGTCTGCATCCGCTCGTAGCGGAACTGGGGGCCGATGCACCAGAACAGGACAGGATCGCTGGAAGCCAGGAGCTTGTGCTGGATGGCGGCCCGCACGATGCCCGCGGTGTTCTCCGGGCGCATCACCACCTGGCGGCCGCCCTTGTCCGTGAATTCGTACATCTCCTTGTTCACGATGTCGGAGCTTTCCCCGACGCTGCGCTTGAAGACGTCCAGCTCTTCGAGGATGGGCGTGCGGATCTCTCCGTAACCGTGGTGTCCGAACACGCGGCGGGCGGTTTCCTCGATATGCTGGAACCAGCGCAGCTCCGCTCCGAAGAGATCCCGCATACCTTTCACCGACTGGGCCATGATCCGACTCCCGAGCGTCCTGTTTGCCACCTTCAGCCTACTGGCTTGGGGCCAGACTCCCAAACCGGCCGCCTCCCCGGCTCATTCGCTGCGCCTGAAGGTGATGGTGGACCCGGGCCACGGCGGGGAGGACAGCGGTGCCAAGGGTTTCAAGGGCCTCAAGGAAAAGACCGCGGCGCTCGAGCTCGCCAAGGCCGTGGGGGCGAAGCTCGACGCCGCGGGGTTCGAGGCCGTCTACACCCGGGAGGACGACACCTTCATCCCCCTCTGGGATCGGGCCCGGGCGGCCAATGCCCAGGGGGCCGACCTCTTCCTCAGCCTCCATCTCAATGCGGCCCGGGCCAAGGCGGCCCGGGGCTCCGAGGTCTACTTCCTGAGCCTGGGGCAGGGGGAGGATGACGAGGTGGTGGTGGCAGAAAATGCGGGAGCGGGGTCGGCCCCAGGCAGCCCCGACAGCGTGGTGGCGAGCATCCTGGATGATCTCGCTCAAAAGGCCTTCCTCCAGGACTCGGAGCGCCTGGCCGTGGCCATCCAGGGCCAGCTCAACCGTCTGGCGGGCATCAAAGAGCGCGGCGTCAAACAGGCCCCCTTCATCGTCCTGCGCGGCGCCGCCATGCCCGCGGTGCTGGTCGAGGTCGCCTTCATATCCAATCCCAAGGAAGAAGCCAAGTTGAAAGATCCCGCCTTCCGCACCAAGGTGGCCGATGCCATCACGCTGGGCGTCCGCCGCTACTTTGCCGAGACCAACGGCAGCGTCAGGCGCAGGGCCGTGGAAGGGCCGGGCTGACTCCCAGGAGAACCTCCGGTTCATGATTCCGCTCGCCCACTTCCAGGCCAATGGGCAGGAAGGGGTTCAGTCGATGTGATACAGAACGGAGGAAGCGTCCCGGTAGACTTCCCGGAAAGGGGCATGGTGGAGGGCAGGATAGCTTCCCGCCCGGCTGGCCCGGAGAATCAGATATCTAGAGTCGAAGGCAGCGGCCAGGCGAGCCCCGTCGAGGGGCGATTCCCCTCTGCGCATCCGCTCGAGCCAGAGGGTTTTATCCTGGTCTGCACGCAAAGAGTAGGTGGGATCCAGGCCCCAGATGTAGTGCTGGCGGTAGCCGTCGTAGAACAAGTCCGGGAAGTCGTCCCAGTAGAGATTGATCACGGTTTCCCCAGGGGCGAGGTGCCCGCCCATCCAGGCCGCGGCGCCCTTGAAGAAACGCGGGGGGGCGGCCTTGCTCTGGTAATGGACATAGAAGGTGGTGAAACCGAAAGGGGCCAGGGTCAAGCCCATGGAGCGCAAATGAAAGGCCAGTAGCAGGCCCCAGGCCAGCCAGGCGGCTCCCCACCCGAGATGCTTGCGCCGGGAAAAGAGGGTCTCCAGCTCTGGCCAGGCATCCCGGACCACAAAGGCCGTCGCGACCGTCAGGAGCAGGACGGAATACTCCGCAAACCGCGGGGAGGCGAGGGTCATTCCGAACCAGAAGAGCAGCGCTGCCAAGAGGCCCCAGGTTTCGGGGGCGACCTTCCTCCGGCGAAGTGCCAGGAGGACCGTGACGATTACTACCAGCGGGACAAGGATGAGGATCAGCGGATAGACATCGAAGAACACGCTGAGGGCATAGGGATAGAGCTCGTTGCCCAGTTCCAGCCCCGACCTGCCGGCTCCTTGCATGCCGATGCGGAAGACCTGCACATAGGTGAGGAAGGTCTCCAGGGTGAGGGGCGAGTAGGGATGCAATGCCAGGCCCAGGACCGAGCCCAACCCGGCCGCGCCCGGGGCCCGCCAATCCAGGCTTCCCTGCGCGGCCCAGAACCCAAGCACAAAGGGAACAGCGGTCATCACCAGGACAAAGGGCATGGTGTAGCACCAGGCGTAAAGGAACCCAAGCCACAGGAGGCCCTTCCAGTTCCTCCGGAGCAGAAAGTGAATCCCCACGATGAGCAACAGCATGCTGAGGACGTGGGAACGGATCATCCCCAAGCGGGCGATGAAGAGCCCTCCCGCCGCCAGGGGCAGGGCCGTGAAGAACAGGGGCCACCGGATCCTCTGGGAGCGAAGCAGAAAATAGAGGGCGCCAAGGACGGCCACAGAAAGCAGGGTCGCATAGATCCTCGCGCCCAGAATGGGGTCGCTTCCGATCCGGGTGAAGGGCATCATTCCCAGGTGGTACAGAAACTCCTTGTCGCAGAACTGAAGCCGCCAGGTGCTCAACTGGGTCCAGGGAAAGGTCCGGGAGATGCCGCGGTCGAACAGCATATGGGCGATGCGGGCGTGAAAGTAGCCGTCACGCTCGAAGAGACCGGCCTGGAGGATCGCGGTGCCGCCAAAAAGAACGGCAACATATAGGAAGAAAAGGCTCGGCAGAAGCCTGGGTCGGGTCATGCACGTCCTCGGCGGAAAGCAGATTGCATGGAGTCATGTTCCACTTCATTCTCAGGTGTTGTATTCATGCCCTTTGGACCCGTCCTGTCGACATCTAATCGCTGAGGCTAAACCATGCCGTTGAATTCGCGAGTCGCTGTCCTGATCCCTTGCTTTAACGAAGAGGTGGCGATTCCCAAGGTGGTTAAGGATTTTCGGACCTTCCTGCCAGATGCCACAATTTACGTTTATGACAACAATTCGAAAGATCTTACCGCGGGAGTGGCCAAGGCTGCCGGTGCGGTTGTCCGCCATGAAGCGCAGCAAGGCAAGGGACACGTGGTGCGGCGCATGTTCCGGGATATCGATGCCGATTTTTATGTCATGGTCGACGGCGACGACACCTACGATGCTTCCTTGGCGCCGCGGATGGTATCCCTTGCCCAAAGCGGCCCCTTCGATTTGGTCAACTGCATCCGCAAGGAATCCGAGGCGGCGGCCTATCGCGGCGGCCACCGTTGGGGAAACGCCCTGTTGACCGGAGCCGTGCGCCAGATGTTCGGCGATCGCGTGCAAGATATGCTGTCCGGCTACAAGGTCTTTTCACGCCGGTTCGTCAAATCATTCCCGGCACTATCACAGGGGTTCGACATCGAGACAGAGTTGACCGTGCATGCGCTGGAACTCTTCTTGCCAGTGGCGCACACGGAGGGAAGATACCGAGGGCGGCCAGAAGGATCGGAAAGCAAGCTGCGCACCTATCGGGATGGATGGAGAATCCTGATGATGATCTTCAGGCTGGTGCGGCATGAGCGCCCATTCTTCTTTTTCGGTCTGATAGCCTGCCTTCTGGCCCTCACCTCCATCCTGTTCTCGGTTCCGGTGGTCCTTACCTACCTGAAAACCGGGCTTGTGCCTCGCCTGCCAACAGCCCTGCTGTCGACAGGCATCATGTTGCTGGCGGCACTCAGTCTGCTGGCTGGCATCATCCTGGATACCATCAGCCGGGGCCGGCGTGAGGTGCGGCTCCTTTCTTATTTGCAATATCCCCTGTCTCATCTGACTGACGAATGATGCGCCCCCTCGCTGCGCCCGCACGGGGAGAAATGGATGCCCCATCCAAGCCTGGATCGGGAGCGGGTCCGCTGAAGGACCAGTCAGGAGGGAACCTCCCCCCTTGGTCCCAAATGTTTCGTTTTGGGTTGGTGGGCTTGGTGGGATTTGGGGTCAACGCCGGAATCGTGGAGGCCCTGGCCCACACATTGGGCCCTGGCTGGGCACAGCCGATGGCTTTTCCGGTGGCTGCCAGCGTGACCTGGTGGCTCAACCGGCGCTATACCTTTGGTGCGAGCCAGAGCCTTTGGCAGCTGGAATTGATGAGGTACATTGCCTCCAATGTGATGGGCTGGATGGCAAACAATGGTGCTTATTTTCTAATGATTTTGTTCAATCCATTCGCCTACCATCACCCGGCGTTTGCCGTCGCCGTCGGGTCCCTCGCGGGGATGGTGTTCAATTTCAAGTTCTCAAGACGGTTTGTCTTTGGTCAGTCCTGAAAACCTAAATCCAGCCTGCCTTGGGGGAATAGAACCCCCCGCCTAATCGCTGCGGGGGGGTCTGTTGGTGTACCCGACTGGGGTCGAACCAGCGACCTTTGGCTTCGGAGGCCAACGCTCTATCCAACTGAGCTACGGGTACTGCGACCTTCCATCATGGCTGTGAATGAGGGTTCATTCAAGGCCGGGCCCGCCTTTTGGGCCCGGTCAAGTTCACTTAGCCATCGGCACCACCTTCATCCCCCGGGCTTCGATCAGGGGTTCGACGCTGGGATCCTGGCCGCGGAAGGCGCGGTACATCGTGGCCATGTCCTCGGTGCTGCCCCTGGAGAGGATCATCCTGCGGAACCGGTCACCGTTGGCGCGGGTGAGATCCCCGTGGGCCTTGAACCAGGCGTAGGCATCGTGGTCCAGCACTTCGCTCCACAGGTAGGCGTAGTAGCCCGCCGAGTAGCCGCCGGACCAGATGTGGGCGAAGTAGGTGGTGTGGTACCGGGGTGGCACCTCCGCCAGATTGATCCTGAAGTAGTCCAGGGCCGAGGTCTCGAAGGCCGCCACGTCCTTGGTCTGAGCATCGGCGGTCTGAGTGTGCCAGGCCAGATCGAGCAGGGCGGCGGCCAGGTACTCGGTCAGGGCATAGCCCTGGTTGAAGGTCCGGGCTGCCTTGATCTTGTCCACCAGGGACTGGGGCATGGGCTCGCCGGTCTGGTGGTGCTTGGCATAGTGGGCAAACACCTGGGGGTGGAGGGCCCAGTTCTCGTTGAACTGGGAGGGGAACTCGGCGAAGTCGTTGGGGACATTGGTGCCGGCGAGAAGCGGATACCTTACGTTCGAGAACAGGCCGTGCAGGGCGTGGCCGAACTCGTGGAACATGGTGGTCACGTCATCGAAGCTGATCAACGCGGGCTGGCCGGAAGCAGGCTTGGTGAAGTTGCAGACGTTGAAGACCACGGGCCGGGTGCCCAGGAGGGCGGACTGGTCCACGAAGCTGTCCATCCAGGCCCCGCCCTTCTTGTTGTCCCGCTTGAAGTAGTCCACGTAGAAGAGAGCCAGCGGCTTCTGGTCGGCATCGAAGACTTCGAACACCCGCACGTCGGCCTGGTAGGTCGGGAGGTCGTGGCGCTCCTTGAAGGTGAGACCGTAGAGCTGGTTGGCCGCATAGAAAACGCCATCCTTCATGACTCGGTCTAGCTCCAAGTAGGGCTTGATCTGGGACTCGTCCAGGTCGAACTCCGCCTTTCGGACCTGCTCGGCGTAGTACTGCCAATCCCAGGCTGCCAAGGGGAAGCTGCCCTTCTGGCCATCGATGAGGGCCTGCATCTTTGCAATCTCGGTATGGGCCTTGGCCGTGGCCGCGGGCACCAGGGAGGTCATCAGCTTTTCGGCGGCCTCGGGGGTCTTCGCCATCTGGTTGGACAGGGCGTAGGAGGCGTAGTCCCGGTATCCGAACAGGCGAGCCTTTTCGGCCCGGAGCTGGCCGAGACGGAGGACGAGGGTCCGGGTGTCCTGGACGTTGTCCTGGTCGGCGCGGTCCACGGAGGCCTTGAACAGGCGCTCGCGGACGGAGCGGTCCGCCAGGGAGGCCAGCGACGGCTGCTGGGTGGTGTTCTGGAGCGGGAGAACGAACTTCCCCTCCAGGCCACGTGCCTTGGCATCCGCAGCGGCGGCGTCGATCTCCCCATCGGAGAGGCCCTTCAGGCTTGCCCGGTCCGCAAGGACCAGAGCCCCGTCCTTGGTGGCGGCCAGCAGTCGGTTCTGGAACTCGGTGGTGAGCTTCGACTCCTCCTGGTTGAGGGCGCGGAGCGACGTCTGGTCGGAAGCCGCGAGCTGGGCACCGGCGTGGACGAAGTCGCGGTAGTAGCGTTCGACCAACTCCCGGCCCTCGGGCCCGAGCTTGAGGTGGGTGCGCTGCTCGTAGAGGGCCTTCACCCGCGCGAAGAGCTTCGTGTTGAGGTAGATCTCGTCATTGTGCCCCGCCAGCTTCGGGGCCACTTCGGCCTCGATCTTCTGGAGGGCCGGGTTCGTATTGGCCTGGGTGAGGGCAAAGAACACCTTGGTGGTCCGGTTCAGCAGGGCGCCGGCCCGTTCCATGGCCACGAGGGTGTTCTCGAAGGTCGGCGCGGCGGGGTTGTTGGCGATCTTCTGGATCTTGGCCAGCTGCGCCTTCATGCCGGCCTCGATGGCCGGCAGATAGTCGCCGTCGTGGATCTGGTCGAACTGGGGGGCTTGGTAGGGCAGGGGACTGGGTTTCATGAAGGGGGCTCCTGGCGGGGTGCCCGCAACGGCCAGGGCGCAGGCACAGAACACCCAGACCGAGGGAATGAAAAGGGGACGCTGGATCCATGGCATGACGAGGGTTCTCCCTGGAAAGTGAGCAGCCGATGCCAGTATCCGAGACCTGGTGTGGCCAATCTCAAATGCTAACGCCCCAGGCCAGGGGTCCGGAGGAACAGATCCAGTCTTCGAGCCGAGTGCCGAGATGATCGGGGACACTCCGGGGTGAGGACGCAGTCCTGCAGCCGGAGCCCGGAGTCATCCTGTGACCATCCTGGAAATTCCTGGACGGGGCGGGCAGGGGATCCCCGGGGCGAGGTACCCTGGGATCTTCCCGGAGTTCCATGCGCAAGCCCTTCGCCTTCATGGCCACCTCGGCCTGCTTCGTGCGGGACATCCGGTCGTTTCCTGCGTCGGCCAGATCCTGATGGGCTGGGTGAGGGCACGGATCCTGGATCCCATCCTCGGCCTGCTCAGGCATGGGCTCAGTCCGGAGGGGCTGGCCTGGAGCCTGGCGGTGGGCTTCGCCCTGGGCGTCATTCCACTGCTCGGGGCCTCCACGGTCCTGTGCGTTGGCGTGGCCTTGGCCTTCCGACTGAACCAGCCGGCCATCCAATTGGCCAACTATCTGGCCTATCCGCTCCAGATCCTCCTACTGTTTCCCTTCATCCGGATGGGTGAGGGACTCTTCGGCACCCATCACGAGACCATTTCCCTGGCCCACATCCAGGCGGCCCTGCGGGCCGATGCCTGGGGTGCCATTCGGATGTTCTGGACCAGCCTCTGGCATGCCAGCGTGGCTTGGTTGCTGGTGGTACCCATCCCCATGATCCTCCTGGCCTGGGGGCTCAGGCCAATATTCCGTCGAGCCTTGAAGTCCTTTCGTCGCCCCTGAACCGCGGCTAGGCTGATGGGGCTTGGATTGATGGAGTCCTTGACATGAGCGATCTCCCGGTGCGCAAACCGGCCGTCATCCGCAAGCGGTTTCCCCTGGGCTGGCTGGTGCTCGGCCTCCTGGGGCTGGCGGTCGCGGTCTTCGTGGTGATCCGGAAGAACGCGCCGGTCCTGCTCTCCGTCACCACCCCCACGGTATTCAGGGCCGGTGAACGCAATCCTTTGGTGAGCGCCTCGGGGTATCTGGTCGCCCGTCATCGGGCCACGCTCTCCGCCAAGGTCCCGGGCCGCCTGGACTGGTTGGGCGTGGAGGAGGGCAGCCGAGTTCAGAAGGGCCAGATCATCGCCAGACTCGAATCCCCGGACCTGGTGGCCACCCGGGACCAGACCGCCGTGAACCTGGAGCAGGCCGAGGCGGACCTCGTGAGGGGCGAGGCGCTCTGCAAGGAGGGCATCCTCGATCGCTCCAGCCTGGAACACCTTCGGACCAACAAGGCCTCGCTGGCGGCGCAGCTGCGCTACATGGACGCCACCCTGGAGAACATGGTGCTGCGGGCCCCCTTCACGGGCACGGTCACCCAGAAACTCTCCGAGGTGGGCGAGACCGTGAGCCCGGGGACGGCGGGTGGCGCCAACGCCATCAATGCCGTGGCCGTGCTGGCGGACTTCGATTCCCTCGAGGTGGAAGTGGAGGTGAGCGAGAACGGCATTACGAAGCTCCGCAAGGGCATGCCCGTGGAGATCCGGGTGGATGCCCTGGAGGCTGAGGCCGGCGCCAAGCCCCTGCGGGGCGAACTGCGGGAGATCTATCCCACCTCCAACCGCCAGAAGGCCGTGGTCCTGGTCCGGGTGGCGTTCAAGGAAAAGAACCCCTACCTGGTCCCCGACATGGGGGCCAAGGTGACCTTCCTGGGCGAACCCTATCCCAAGGACGTGCTGATTCTGGGCCGGGAACAGGTCGTGCGGAGGAAGGGCCAACCCTTCGTGTGGGTGCTGGAGCAGGGGCTGGCTGTGCTGAAACCCATCACCATCGTGGCGGAGAATCCCATCGGCTACGAAGTGACCGGTCTCGAGCCGGGGACCAGCCTGCTGGTACTGCTCTCCGACACCAAGCTCGAACCGGGCACCAAGGTGAGGGTGAAGGACCGATGAACGGGGAGCCGATCATCCGCCTGCGAGGCGTGGCGAAGAGCTACTACCGCGAGGCGCTGGAGATTCCGGTGCTCCAGGGCATCGACCTGGACATCCCAGCCGGCGGCTACTACGCCCTCATGGGCCCCAGCGGCAGCGGCAAGACCACCCTCCTCAACCTCATCGCCGGGATCGACCGGCCCACGGGCGGCGAGCTGGAGGTCTGCGGGTTCGCGCTGAATGGCCTCGATGACGACGAACTGGCGGGATGGCGGTCCGCCTACGTGGGCTTCATCTTCCAGAACTACAACCTGGTCCCGGTACTCACCGCCTTCGAGAACGTGGAACTCCCCCTGCTGCTGACCCCCATGGGTCGCCGGGAACGGCGGGAGAAGGTGGAGGAGGCCATGGAGCGGGTGAACCTGATGGACCGCATGGAGAACTACCCGCGGCAGCTCTCGGGGGGGCAGGAACAGCGGGTGGCCGTGGCCCGGGCCATCGTGAGCAACCCGGAGCTGCTGGTCGCGGACGAGCCCACGGGCGCCCTGGACTCGAAGAACGCCGAGGAGATCATGGCCCTGCTGGAGGGGCTGAACCGCGAGCTCGGCAAGACCATCGTCATGGTCACTCACGATCCGAAAGCAGCGCATCACGCGAAACATCAAATCCACCTCGAGAAGGGTGTGCTGGACCGGACCATCGAGGTGAACCGGTGAGACCATGCGATTTCTCCACCTGATCCTGCGGTCCTTCTTCCGCTCGAAACGGAGGACGGTGCTGACGATCCTCTCCATCACGGTGTCCGTGGCGCTGGTGGCCATCCTCCAGAGTGTTCTCGCGACCCTGGATGGCTTCGCGAACAATCCCGAGGCCTCCAACCGGATCGTGGTGCGGCACAAGGTGTCCATCACCAACATGCTTCCCGTCAGGTACGAGGATTGGATCCGGCAGCAGCCCGAGGTCGAAGCGGTGATGGGCCTCCAGTGGTTCCAGGGGGTCTACATCGACCGCCGGAACTTCTTCCCCAACTTCGCCAGCGAGGCGGAGTACGTGACCGCGATCTTCAAGGAGGAGATCGTGGACTACTCGGACACCCAGTACCGGGATTTCCTTAGGGACCGGAACGGATGCATCGTGGGCAGGGCCCTGGCCGACAAGTTCGGCTGGAAGGTCGGGGATGTGATCTCGCTGCAGAGCGAGATCTTCCCCCTCACCGTGCGGCTCACGGTGAGGTGCATCTTCAAATCCAAGCGCGCTTCGGATGAGATGGGGCTGCATTTCCATTTCAAATTGCTTGAGGAAGGCGTGTTCTACATGAAGGGGCGCACCGGGAACTTCTTTGTGCGGGTCCGGCACCCCGAGGATGTCCCCAAGATCATCGAGCGGATCGACCGGCATTTCAGGGACGCGGTGGAACCCACCCTCAGCGAGACCGAGAACGCCTTTCAACTCGAATTCCTCAAGATGATGGGGAACTACACCGCCATCATCCAGATGATCACCGGGGCGGTGCTGGTGGCCATCCTCATCGTCACGGCCAACACCATGGCCATGGCCATCCGCGAGCGGACCACCGAGATCGCGGTATTCCGCGCCATGGGGTTCCGGACCGGGCAGATCCTCTTCCTCCTCATGGGCGAAGGGATCCTGCTCTCCGTCCTGGGGGGAGGGTTCGGGCTGGGGCTGGCTTGGATCATGGCGGGTGCGATCCGCAATGTGGCGGGGACCTTCCTTCCCTACCTCCAGAACTTCTCCATCGACCTCGGCACCATGGCGCTCTGCTTCCAGGCCACCCTCGGGGTGGGCATCCTGTCCACGTTCATCCCGGCCTACCGGGCCACGCGGCGGCCCATCGTCGATGGGTTGAGGAGCCTATGATGGCCTTGCTCTACGTCATCCTGGTGCCCTATCTGGCCTGGCTGATCTGGGCCGCCATCCGCTACCCCGTCCCCCTCAGCTACAACTGGCGCAGCCTCTGGCAGAGGAAGGTCAGCACCTGCAGCACGGCCGGGGCCATCGGCGTGGTGGTGGCCATCTTCGTGGTGGTGCTCTCCCTGGATCAGGGGCTGTCCCGGGCCTTCGTCAGCAGCGGTCGCAGCGACCAGGCCATCGTCATTCGGACCAATTCCCGGGTGGAGCTCAGCAGCACTATCGAGCGGGACAAGATGCGGATCCTCAAGACCTCACCCCTGGTGGCTGAGGACGCGACTGGGCCGCTGATCTCCTCGGAATGCGTGGTCGTGCGCTCGCTCGACAAAGCGGATGGGAATGGAACCGCCAATGTGTCGGTGCGGGGACTGGAACCCGCGGGCATCCGGATGAGGGACCAGGTCAAGCTGGTGGAGGGGCGGTGGATCGCCCCAGGCCTGAACGAGATGGTGGTGCCCAGGCGCATGCAGAGCCGGTTCGCGGGGCTGCGGCTCGGCCAGAAGCAGACCTTCGGCGGCCGGACCTGGGAAGTGGTGGGGGTCTTCGACGGAGCTGGCTCGGCCTTCGACAGCGAGATCTGGGTGGATGTCGTGGCCCTCATGCAGGCCTACAAACGCACCATGTTTTCGAGCGCCCTGGTGCGGCTGCGGAGCGCGGAACAGGTCCCGGGCTTCGCGCAGATGGTGGACCAGGACAAGCGGCTGAAGTTAGAGGTCCGGGCCGAACCCGAGTACTACGCCGACCAGACCGAGGCCGGCCAGCCCATCCGCATCCTGGGCAACCTCATCACCGTGATCCTCACGGTGGGGGCCATCTTCGCGGCCATGAACACCATGTACGCCTCCGTGGCGAGCCGGACCCAGGAGATCGGCACGCTGCGGGCCCTCGGGTTCCGGCAGCACGAGATCATGGCCAGCTTCCAGTGGGAGGCCCTCATGCTCTGCGGCCTGGGAGGCGTGGCCGGGGTCCTCCTCTCCCTGGGCTTCAACGGGATCCAGACAGGCGCCACGAACTTCCAGACCTTTTCGGACGTAAGCTTCGCCTTCCTGATCACCCCCGCCCTCATGGCGAAGGGCCTGGCCTTCAGCCTGTTCATGGGGTTGGCCGGTGGAGGGCTGCCGGCCTGGCGGGCCAGCCGCATTCCATTGACGGAGGCGATGAAGGGGGGTTGAGGCGGCTGGCCCTGCCGCGCAGCCTGCGCCTGCGGCTTGGCTTTGCGGAGGCCGGCTTATGCTCAGCCCGCCGGGTGCCCGGCTCGGAACGCGGCACTGCCGCGTCCCTCGCCACCCGGCTGGGCTTCGCCCTGGCGGGCCAGCCATATCCCGCTGACGGAGGCGATGAAGGGAGGGTGAGGCAGTTGACAGCCATCGTTTTGCGAGGCACATTGAAGGGTGCCATTTTCTCCTAACCCGGAGGCCTTTGTGGACCGTGAACTGCTGAAGGGCAGCACTCCCCTGCTGCTGTTGTCGCTGCTCTGCGAGGGGCCCATGTACGGCTACCAGATCATCGAGACGGTCCGCCAGCGCACGGGCGGAACCTATACCCTGAAGGAGGGGGCCCTGTACCCCGCCCTTCACAAGCTTGAGGCGACGGAATTCATCAGCTCATACTGGCAGACCCAGGAGAATGGCCGGGAGCGCCGCTATTACGCCATCCAGCCCGCGGGGCTGGCTTTTCTGTCGGCCAAGAAGAAGGAGTGGAACCAGTTTGTGGACATGGTCCAGGCCTTCGTGGGGCCGAAGGCTTAGGGCGCAGGAGCCTCACGTGTCCCGGGCGCTGGAGGCCTATCTCGCGCAAGTGGGCTTGGGCCTCAAGGGTCTGACGGGACGGCGTCGGCTCGCCCTGATCCGCGAGTTGGAGGCTCACCTGCTGGATGAGGCTGAGGCCCGGGGCATCGAGTCCGAATCGGCCATGTCGGCCATGCTTTCGGGAAAGGAGCACCCCAGCCTGCTGGCGGAGGAGTTCGCCGCCGGAGAGGGCCAGGATGCCAACCACCGGGGCGGCACCGCCCTCGCAGCCGGCATGATCATCGGGCTCGCCACTGGTGGGCACCTCTGGTTTGAAGGGTGGCATTGGTACATCAGCCTGGCTTTTGCGGCGGCCCAGGGGCTGGCCGTGGGCGCCGGCTACTTCTGGGTGCGCCGCCATTGGTTGCGGTTGAATCCCTGGGCCCGGACCGCGGTGGCCATCCTCATCACCCTGCTTCTGTCCATCCCGTTGGGATTCACCACGCAGCACGGATTCAAGCCCACCCGACTGCTTTATGGCGCCTTCACGGGCTTCCTGCTGGAGCGCCACAGCCAGGAACGACCCATCTGGCAGACCCTGCTCGAACCCGTGGTGTTCACCGCCCTCATGTTCCTCCTCGAAGCGGGAATCCTGGGACGGGTCCGGTTCCAGTGGTGGAAGGTACCCCTGGAACTCAGCTTTAATGCCACCATCCTGCTGAGCGTGATGATCGCCCTTCGGTTCAAGCGGCTCCTGGCGGAGCGGCGGTTCCTGACGACCCAAGAGCAGGGGTAGGGCCCTCCGGGGGAATCCCCCTTGAGTCAATAGGGCTCCGGCGGTAGACTGGTCGTCTTGCGTGGACAAGCCGCGTGCACAAACCCCGCTCATGGGGGCATCCGGTCGGTCCCAGGAGGAAAGTGATGAAAGAGAAGATGCACCCCGAGTTGCACGAGGTAAAGGTCCACTGCGCCTGCGGCAACGAGTTCATGACGCGCTCCACCAAGAAGGATATGCGCGTGGAAATCTGCTCCAATTGCCATCCGTTCTTCACCGGCAAGCAGCGCCTGATGGATACCGAAGGCCGCGTGGAGAAGTTCAACCGGAAGTATGCGAAGAAGGAAACTGCTGTTGCCGAGACGACCCCCGAGGTCGCCCCGACCACGACCGAAGCCTAGCTGCGATGTTCCAAAGGGCGGGCCGAGTGATCGGCCCGTCCTTCTTTTTGCTCCTTGCTCCAGATTTCGGCGAAGCCGAAATCTGGAGTTAGCAACAGAGGTGGACCATGCTCGATCAGCTTGAAGCCGTTGAGGCCCGCTTCCAGGAAGTGGAGGCGCAGCTCCAGGATCCCGTGGTGGTGTCAGACCCCAAGCGCCTCCGCGAGCTGAGCAAGCTCCGCGCAGAGTTGGAGCCGGTGGTCCTGGTCTTCCAGGCCCATCGGACCCGCCTCAAGCAGCTGGAAGAGGCCGAGTCCATCCTGGGCGACAAGACCATGGATGCCGAGCTGCGCGACATGGCCGCGATGGAGATCTCCGACCTGAAGAAGGCCATCGCCGAGGGCGATGCAGAGATCAAACGGCTGCTCGTCCCCAAGGATCCGATGGACGCCAAGAACGTGATTCTCGAGGTTCGCGCGGGGACGGGTGGCGAAGAGGCTGCGCTGTTCGCGGGAGAAATCTTCCGCATGTACCTCCGTTTTGCAGAGCGGCGAGGCTTCAAGGTCTCGGTGCTCGATGAGAGCGATGCCGATGCCGGCGGACTGAAGGATGCCACGGCCGAAATCCAGGGCGAGGGCGCCTATTCGCTGTTCCGTTTTGAGAGCGGCGTCCACCGCGTCCAGCGCGTGCCCAAGACCGAGACCCAGGGCCGCATCCATACGTCCGCCTGCACCGTGGCCGTCATGCCGGAGGCGGAGGAGGTGGACATCGAGATCCAGCAGAAGGATCTGCGCGTGGATACCTTCTGTTCCGGTGGCAAGGGCGGCCAGAGCGTGAACACCACCTATTCAGCGGTGCGCCTCACCCACCTGCCCACCAACACCGTCGTGCAGTGCCAGGACGAACGCAGCCAGATCAAGAACATGGCCAAGGCCATGACCGTGCTGCGCAGCCGGCTGCTCCAGAAGGCCCAGGACGAGGCCGACGCGGTCCACTCGGCCCTGCGCAAGTCCCAGGTGGGCAGCGGCGACCGCAGCGAGAAGATCCGCACCTACAACTTCCCCCAGGGCCGCGTCACCGACCATCGGGTGGGCGTCACCATCCACCAGATCGACAGCTTCATGGGAGGGCTCATCGAGCCGATCATCGAGCCGCTGAGGGCCGCCTTCGAGGCCGAGCGGCTGCAGGCGCTGGAAGCTTGATGGGCTGTGGGCAGTAGGCTGTGGGCTGTAGAAAAAGCAACACGCACCCAGGCCCGAGTGGGTTGGTATTTTCATTCCAGCAGCCTATGGCCCACGGCCCACAGCCTTCATTCCTGATCGTCCTCCGCTCGTGGAGATGAGTGCGCATGCCGTATAGTTATGGCATCCCCGAAGGGATCCCTCTGATGGCCCACCCCCACCTCAATCCCCGCGGCGAATCGGTGTTACGCACCCTCATCGAGACCTACCTTGAGGAAGGCGAACCCGTGGGTTCGCGGCTTCTGGCCAAACGCAATCCCGAAGCCCTGTCCAGCGCCACCATCCGGAACGTGCTGTCGGATCTGGAGGATGAGTCCATGGTGGCCCAGCCGCACACCTCGGCGGGCCGCATTCCCACGGAACGTGCCTACCGCTATTACGTGGACCGGTGGCTCGACACTATGTTGCCGGATCCCGACGTGGAAGGGCGGCTTTCCGTAACTCTGGACGGCCTGGACCTGGACCCCGAGTCCTGGGCCCGCCACGCCAGCCGGACCCTGGCCGAAGTCATGGGTGGTGTCTGCGTGGCCCTGCCCCTCCCCTTCACCCAAAGTCGACTGGTTCGGCTGGAATTCGTTCCCGTGGGACCGGGCCGGCTGGTGGCGGTCTGGGTGGGCAGCCTGGGTGAGGTGGAGCACCGTCTCATGGAGAATCCCTGGAATCATTCCGAGACCGTCTTGACTGAGCTCGGGAACTACGCCACCGAACAATTCGCGGGCCTGACCCTGGTGGAGATGCGGTCGCGGCTCCTCAACGCGCTCAAAGTGGGCGCTCTGGAAGGGGAATCCATCCGCCTCCGGCTTCAGGAGCTGGCTGCACGATGGCCAGTGAACCCCGGTGCTGCCGATCCGCCCGTGCTGGTTTCCGGCCTGGGTCGACTGGGCGGATTGCCCGAATTCGAGGACGTGGCCAGGTTCCGGGATCTGGTGGGCGCCTTTGAGGAACACGGAAGGTTGGCCCGCCTCCTGAATGCCTTTGCAAGCCGGGCTTCCGAGGACGTCCAGTTGCTCCTCGGCACCGAAAATCCGTATTTCGAAGCCTGGCCTCTGGCCACGGCGGTGAGGACTGTGGCCCTTGGTCCCGCAGGTTTTGTCACCTTTGCCTTGATGGGTCCGCTCCGTATGGACTACGGCCGCGTCATGGGCGGATTGCGATGGTGGTCGCGGCAGGTCCAGAATCGGCAGGAACGATCCTAAGGCCTTATTACCCAGGTACCGCCCTTAGGCTTATACTGCCACGATGCCTAGAGATACCCCCCGACCTCCTGATGCCCCATCCAATCCCCCATCAGGGGAGCAGGAGGACATGGTCGACCTCAACCTGGACGAACCGCTTGAAGGCGACCTCCAGGCCGTCGCGGATGAGGTGGCCTCGGAATACCGAACGCAAGCATTCACCGAGACGGAACTCCCCGATTCCCCCCCCATTGGGCTGACAGGAAAAGTGGACCTGGAGACGGCGCTCACCGAAGCCGAACACCAGATGGAGGAGCTGCTTCGCCGCGAGGCGGAACTGATGGACCATCAGCGCCGGTTGGCGGCGGACTTCAACAACTTCCGCAACCGCGCCCAGCGTGACATCGCCCTCGCGGTGGAACAGGCCGAGCGGAAAATCTTCCTGGAACTCCTGCCGGTGCTGGACAACTTCGAACGGAGTCTGGGGGCCACCTATCCGGACGTGGATGATTTCCGCTCGGGGGTCGAGCTCATCCGCAAGCAGTTTCTGGAGGCACTGCGCAGGCTCAGTGTCGAGCAGCTCCCCCTCCATGTGGGCGATCCATTCGATGCCCTCCACGCAGAGGCACTCACGACCTACACCGACCCGAACCTTCCGGACGGTTCGGTGGCGGCCATCTACGAACAGGGGTTCAACCTCAAGGGCCAGCTCCTTCGGGCTGCCCGGGTGGTGGTGAACAGGCTCTAAGGATATCGAGTGACGCACTGCCTGGATCCTGGAAAATCCCAGCCAACTCCAACGCTTGTGTTGGAGGCATGACCAAGAAGTCAGTACGATGAAAGCCGCGACCCCCTCGGAGTTCCACCCATGGCAGGCAAACTGATCGGCATCGACCTGGGCACGACCAACAGTTGCGTCTGCGTGATGGAGGGCGGCGATTCCCGCATCATTCCCAACCGCGAGGGCAGCCGCACCACGCCTTCTGTGGTGGCCTTCACCGACAAGGGAGATGTGCTCGTGGGGCACATCGCCAAGCGGCAGGCCGTAACCAATCCCCAGCGCACCCTGTTTGCCGTGAAGCGGCTCATCGGCCAGCGGTTCCAGTCACCCAAAGTGCAGGAGGCGGTCACCCGGCTCCCCTTTCCCGTGGTGGCGGCTCCCAACGGTGACGCCTGGCTCCGTGTGGGTGAACGGGACTATGCTCCTCCTGAAGTTTCCGCCATCGTCCTCCGCTCCCTGAAACAGGCGGCCGAGGCCTTCCTCCACGAAGAAGTATCGGATGCCGTCATCACCGTCCCGGCATATTTTGACGATGCCCAACGCCAGGCCACCAAGGACGCGGGCAAGATCGCAGGCTTGAACGTCCAGCGCATCATCAACGAGCCTACGGCCGCGGCCTTGGCCTACGGGTTCAATAAGAAGGGCGTCAAACAGATCCTGGGCATCTATGATTTCGGCGGTGGCACGGTCGATTTCACCCTCATGGAGATGAACGACGGCGTCTTCGAGGTACTGGCCACCAGCGGTGACACCTTCCTCGGCGGCGAGGACATCGACCAGGCCATCCAGAACTGGCTGGTCCAGCAGTTCCGTGAGAAGACTGGCATCGACCTTTCCAGCGATCGCATGGCCCTCCAGCGCCTCAAGGAAGCCAGCGAGAAGGCCAAATGCGAACTCTCCACACTGGATCGCGTCGAGATCCGACTGCCCTTCATCGCCCAGGGAACCAGCGGACCCCAGCACCTGGAGGCCACCCTCACCCGTGAGCAGTTGGAAGAAATGGTCAAGGATCTTGTCGATCTGACCCTCATCCCCATCAAGGATGCGCTTGAGCAGGGCGGCAAGTCCCCCAAGCAGGTGGACGAGATCATTCTGGTCGGCGGCCAGACGCGGATGCCGCTCGTGCAGCGGCTGGTTCGGGACTTCTTCGGCAAGGAACCGAACCGGGCCATCAATCCTGATGAAGTGGTGGCCCTCGGTGCCTCCATCCAGGGTGCCGTCCTGAGGGGAGACGTCAAGGATCTGGTACTTTTGGACGTCACCCCGCTCTCGCTGGGAATCGAGACCCAGGGCGGCGGCTTCGTGAAGATCATCAAGCGGAATGCCACCATCCCCATCCGGGATGCCCGCACCTTCACCACCGTCTCTGACAATCAGAGCCGGGTGGAAATCCACGTGCTCCAGGGCGAACGCGAGCTGGCCGAGCACAACAAGAGCCTGAGCCGGTTCGATCTCATCAACCTCCCGCCCCTGCCCAAGGGGGTACCGCAGATCGAGGTCACCTTTGACATCGATTCCAATGGCATCGTGAAGGTTTCGGCCCGCGACCTCATGACCGGGCTGGAACAGAGCATGAGCATCCGACCCAGTTCGGGCCTTTCCGAGCTGGAGATCCAGCGCATGATCCGCGAGGCCCTGGCCAATGCGGAAACCGACGTGAAGAAGCGGGATGCCCTGAAATACATGGCCTCTGCGGAGGGGTTGATCTTCTCCTGTGACAAGAGCTTCATCGAATGCGGGAAGTACCTTTCGGATGAGCAGCAGTCCTTTGTGAGGGATGTGCTCTCCAGGGCCCGGCAGGCGGTGGCAGCCCAGGATGCCGAAGCCTTGCGCGCCTGTGAGGGCCAGCTGCTGGAGGCGCAAAACCTTCTAACGGACGCTGTCCTGGCTGCCAGCGAAGCGATGATGGCCTCGCTGGATGGTGAAGACGAAGCGGCTCCACCCAATTAGTCTGCGGCTTCATCGGCTATCCTGGAAGTTCAGGATGGGATGATGAAACGCGACTACTACGAAGTGCTCGGTGTCTCGAAGGAGGCCGGGGCCGATGAGCTGAAGAAGGCCTACCGCAAGCTGGCCATGGAACTGCATCCCGACCGCAACCCCGGGAACAAGGAGGCGGAAGAGAAGTTCAAGGAAGCTGCCGAAGCCTACAGCGTGCTGTCGGACCCCGAGAAGCGGAAGGTCTATGACCAGTTCGGCCACGCCGGCCTGGGCGGCGCGGGAGGGGGCGGGCAGCAGTTCCAGTTCGATCCAAACCAGTTTGCGGACTTCGAGGACATCCTGGGCAGTTTCTTCGGAGGCGGTCTTTTCGGCGACCTCTTCGGAGGTGGCCGCCGTAGGTCCTCGGGCGAGGAGCGGGGTGCCGACCTTCAGTACAACCTCAAGCTCAGCTTCCACGATGCGATCTTTGGAAAGGACTCGGTGGAGCTGTCCATTCCCCGCCTCGAGGCCTGTGACACCTGCCACGGATCCGGCTGCGAGGCTGGATCCCGACCCGAGACCTGCCCCCAATGTCGAGGTGCGGGGCAGGTGGCCATGCGCCAGGGCTTTTTCCAGATGCTCGCCCCCTGCCCGCGCTGTGAAGGGCGGGGCCGCATCATTCCCAAACCCTGCCGCACCTGCCATGGCGAGGGACGGATCCACCGGAAATCCAAGGTCAGCTTCAAGGTGCCTGCGGGAGTGGACCGCGGGACGCGGCTCCGGCTCCAGAACCAGGGCGAGGCGGGCCGTTTCGGCGGCCGCACCGGCGATCTATACGTGGTCTTCGACGTGGAGCCGGATTCCCGCTATGAACGAGACGGCAGCGACCTGCACCGGCGGCTGGAGGTTCACTGGCCCCTGCTGGTGACCGGCGGAACCCTCGCGGTGGAGACGCCCTACGGCTCCGACCATGTGAAGCTGGCCGCGGGCACCCCCGCAGACCACGTCGTGAAACTGGTGAACGCCGGGGTCCCCCGGTTACAGGGCGGCGGTCGGGGTGATCTCTACCTGCATCTCCGAGTGGCCGTTCCGAAATCCCTGAACGCTGAACAGCGCCAGCTCGTCGAGCAGCTTCGTCACAGTCTCGAGGGTGATTCTGTCGAGGCTGATGAGGAAGGCTTCCTCGCCAAGGTGTTCGGATCCGACAAAGGCGGGAAAAAGAAGAAGCGGAAGTAGGGATTAAGAGCTTGTCCGTGAATTTTCAGACCCTCGCCCGGTCTCCCGCCACCACCACCCGGCCCTTGCCTTCGCGTTTGGCGCGCAGCAGGGCACGGTCGGCCTGTACGATGAGATGGCTGGCGCCATCGGCATGTTCGGGGAAGGCTGCGACCCCGGCACTGAGGGATACGGGGAGGCGGACCGTACCCAGATCCAGGGGCTGGTCACGCAGCAGCTGGAGGAGACGCTCTCCCATCTTCCGGGCGCCCTGGGCGGTGGTGCGCGGCAAGAGGATGCAGAACTCGTCGCCGCCATAGCGGTAGAGGCGGTCATGGGCGCGGCACAGCCGCTGGGCGGTGTTGGCCACGGATTCCAGCAGAAAGCTGCCCACGGGATGGCCATGGCTGGTGTTCACGCGCTTGAGGTCGTCCACGTCAAGGAAGAGCAGAGCCAGGGGTTCCGACTTGGTCGCGGCAGACCGCACAGCCTGTGGCAGTTCAGCCTCCAAACAACGCCGATTCTGCGCCACGGTGAGATCGTCTTTGAAGGACAGGGCACGGCTCTCCTCCAGTTGCCAGGCATTGAGCAGCAGCGGTTCCATGTCATCGAAGCCCCGCAGGAACTGTTCCGGCGACTCCTTGGGATCGGCCAGGCGCAGGATGCCCAGCTGTCCGGATGGTGCCAAAAGAAAGGCTTCGCCCTGCCTCACGAGATCAGCTGCCTCCTGAGGAGGTAGGGGAGCCTCGGGAAAGGACCCATCTCCTGCCCGCTGATAGAAGACGTCGTCCCTGCGCAGCCAAATGGCTCCGCCACGGGCGCCGGAAAGCCGGATGGCGCGGTCCAGCACCAGGCGGAGCAGTTCGTCCAGGGAGGCCAGATGCATCATCTGACGCAGCCAGCCCTCACTGCCCAGGTCGCGCTGGCGCAGGTGCAGCAATGCCTCCCGCGCGGCTTCCAAGGGACGGTCCTGCAGGAGCACCCAGCCTGGTCTGAGGTTAAGCACTGCACTCACTTCTTCCGGTTCCGCCTTCTCCACCCACCACAGGATCTCGGTCCCCTCCGCGGGGATCAGGCCAGGATCGGGGTGGTCGGCCACCAGTACCAGCGAGCCTGGACCAGGGCTTGGGATGATCTCCGTTCCCCATTCGGCGAGGGCCTCACGCAGCGCTTTCCCCCTGGCGGTGGGATGGACGTCCAACCAGTGAATGCGGGCCATGGGGCTCCCTGATGGTGGACTCTTCGGCATGCGAGGGGGCTCCAGTTAACCCAAGTTAACCCAAGGCCGCTTCGAGACGCAGGGCGAGCTGGCGCAGATGGGCGGCCAACTGGTCCAGGGCGGGCGGCGAACCCTCTCTCTGGCCACGTTCGGCTCGGACCCATCGTTTGAGGAGGGTTAAGGCCTGGGGATCCCGCACCCCCAGGCGCTTGGCTGTCTGGATGAGCTTGTGGGAAAGGCGGGTACGATCCGTTCCGGAAGGATTCTCCTGCAGCCCCGCGACGAGTCTCAGGGCCTCCTGAGCCACTTCCAGATCCTGTCGGATCAGGGGGATTCGGGCATTGATCCGAAGGAGGAAGAGCTCAAGGAAACGCAGCAGCTCGCCCAGGAGATCCATCCCGTCCCGCAGGGCCTGGGGCACATTCTGGGGCGATTCCAGGAGCCGACCCAGTTCCCGGATAAGACCCTCAGCCTCCTCCCGGTCCGGTCCCCGCATGAGCGGGAACTCGGGGCTCCGGCGGAAGGCCAGGAGGTGCCGGTAGGTCTGGGACAGGCCCAGCGCCAACCGAGGCCAATCCTGCAATTCCAGATGAAGCTGCAATTGTCCATAGAGGGGTGGCACCTGCTCCCACAGCCGCTGGATGCGCAGCCGCAGCTGTTCGCCTTCCTCCATCATGCTGGGGGATTCGGGGAAGAGCCGCTGCTGCACTTCGGGGGAGAAGATCCCCACCAGTTCGCCCACGAGCTGTTTCTGGTGATTGATGAGGAGGCCGCGCAGGTTGTCGAGGGTCTGGGCGAGTTGATCGGCATCCTGGCCGGCCAGGGCCTGCTGGAGGAGGCTCCGCAAAGTCCCCTGATCCTGTTGGAGGACCTGGACCGCCCGCCGGAGAAAAGCCCGGAGACGATGCGTTTCGGATAGGGATGGGTCGAGCAGTTCCCCGCGGGCAGGGTCGTAGGCGCGCTCGGCCTGCCGCCCCAGTTCGGCTTCCAGGACGAGGAAAGTCGGGACTGCCGCGTACCGGTCGCGGATTCCGGTGCTGGCAGCGGGCTCGAGCGACTCCAGGAGGCCGAGCAGCGAGATATGGCTTGCCAGGGCGCGGGCCACGACCGAGAAGGCGGACCGGTCATTCCGCCGGAGTTGCTGCATCAGGCGGCGGAGTTCCGGAGGCATGCTCTCCCGGAACAGGTCGGCATCCATGCGCGGCAGGGACCAGCCCAGGTTGTCCCAAAGCCAGCGAAGGCTGCCTCGGACCTGCTCCACCGCAGGCCAGTGAATGCCACGATCCAGGGGGCGCACCAGGCTCAGACGCAGGTTCGAGACCACGTGCTCGAGCAGAAGCAGGGGCTCTACGCGGGGGTGTATCTCCGCGGGGATGCAGGCTTCCAGCTGTTCGGCCAGGCGAGTCAAGGATTCTTCCAGGCGCCCCTGGCCCTGGATGGCGCGGTTCACGGCCTTCATTTGGGCATTCAGGCGGGCCACCGATGAGGCGCCTGATTCGCTATCCTGAATCGCTGCAAGAATTCCGCGAAAAGCCTCACGGTGATCTGCCAGGAAGGTGGACCAGAGCGAACGGAGGTTGCCATTGTTCTCCGAGGGTGTCAGGGACATGGCCCGCAGCGAGGCCAGGAGGTCCAAAAGCTGGGTCACCCACTCCGGTTGGTGCTGCTCCATCAGCAATTCGCGGTGGGCCGACTCAGCCTGATCGCCCAGCCGCCCCAGGCTATGAAGCAGGACCAGCCCCATGGCGCTGCGGGCCTCCCCGAGCCGCCGGGGCGAAAACGTGTGGAGGAAGGCGAGAAAGTAGCCCAGGCTTCGCCGGAGGGCTGCCTGGGCAGGCGACTCCTCATGAGTGGCGGCCCGCTGCGGGTCTGCCTCCATCAGGGGTTCCAGGTCCCGGGCCCCTTCCCGGAGAATATCTTCAAGCAATGCTAGATCTGTCTTCGACAGACCCTTCTCCCGGATCAGTTGCCGGGCCAGAAACAGGCGCTGGGGCTGGATATCTGGGGAAGGCATGGCAAAAGCATACAATGGTTGAGACTTCGAAACCTGCGGGGGGTGCTACCATCGCCTTACCCCAATCTGGAGGCAGTCGGTGGTCAGCAAGCTCGGGGAAATGCTCGTCAAGGCCCAGCTCATTACAGATGCCCAACTGGATGAGGTTATGAAAATCCAGCGCAGAGAGGGCGGGAAGCTAGGAAGCATCGTTGTTCGCGCCGGATTTTGCTCAGACCAGGACATCGTGAGCTTTCTCGGGATGCAGTACGGGGTCCCCGCCGCGGACCTGGAGCAATGGCCGCCCATCGACCCCAGCGTCATTGCCCTGATTCCCAGGGACCTGGCCCAGCGGCACAAGGTGCTGCCCCTCCAGCGCACCGGTAACGTCCTGACCTTGGCCATGTCGGATCCCACCGACATCTTTGCCATGGACGATGTGCGGTTCCACACGGGGTACAACGTGGATCCGGTGGTGTCCAGCGAAATGGGCCTCGTTCGGGCCGTGGAGAAGTACTACGGGGGTAGCAGTGCCGTGCGCCTTGCCGACGGCACCGTGGGGCGCAGTGCGACCCAAAGTGGTGGAGGCGGGCCGGCGGCCAGTGGTCCCACAGTCGCCAATCTCGAAGAATCATTCAACGATACGGATGAGCACTTCGATCTAGCCGACTTGGAGCAGGAACTCGACGCCGACGCAGAGTTCGACGCCGTTGACGACGATGATGACAGTGTCAACGTCGGCAGTTTGAAGCGGGGCAGCGAGGACGCGCCGGTGGTGAAACTCGTGAACATGGTGCTCATCGACGCCATCAAGCGTGGTGCCTCCGACATACATATCGAGCCCTATGAGAAGACCTACCGCATCAGGTTCCGCATTGACGGCATCCTGATGGAGGTCATGCGACCCAACCTCAAGCTGAAGGATCCGCTGACATCCCGCGTGAAGATCCTGGCCAAGCTCAACATCGCCGAACGGAGGCTGCCCCAGGATGGCCGTATCAAGCTGCGGGTCAACATGGGGGGCGGGCAGAAGGTCATCGACTACCGCGTGAGCATCCTGCCGACCCTGTTCGGCGAGAAGATCGTGCTGCGGTTGCTGGACAGCGACAAGCTCATGCTCGACCTCACCAAGCTCGGCTTCGAGCCCGAGAGCCTCGTCTGCTGGGACCGCCAGATCTCCAAGCCCTACGGCATGGTGCTGGTGACGGGCCCCACGGGTTCCGGCAAGACCAACACCCTGTACTCCTCCATCGCCAAGCTCAACACCGTCGATACCAACATCATGACGGCGGAGGATCCGGTGGAGTTCAATTTCCCCGGCATCAACCAAGTGCAGATGAAGGAGCAGATCGGCCTGAACTTCGCGGCGGCGCTGAGGTCCTTCCTCCGGCAGGATCCGAACATCATCCTCGTGGGCGAGATCCGGGATTTCGAGACGGCCGAGATCGCCATCAAGGCGAGCCTGACGGGCCACCTAGTGCTTTCGACGCTCCACACCAACGATGCACCGAGCACCATCAACCGTCTCATGAACATGGGGGTGGAACCCTTCCTGGTGGCCACTTCCGTGAACATCATCTGCGCCCAGCGTCTGGTGCGCCGCCTCTGCGTCAACTGCAAGGCGGTGGATTCCCACCACCAGCCTGAGGAAGCGCTCTACAAGGTCGGCTTCACTCCCGAGGAAGTGCAGCGCGGGATCACCTTCTACAAGCCGGTGGGCTGCGATATCTGCAACAGTCGCGGCTACAAGGGGCGAGTGGGACTCTACGAAGTTTTAGAAATGTCCGAGACCCTCAAGGACATGATCCTCACCGGCGCCTCCGCCATCGAGATTCGCGAACAGGGCCAGAAGGAAGGCATGATCACGCTTCGCCGCTCCGGCTGCCGCAAGGTGTTGGATGGCATGACCACCATCGAAGAAATCGTCCGAGAAACCGTGTTGTAGATGAGGCTCATATGAGCGAAGTCGGTGCCAGCTATGTTGCCCCCCTGCAGCAGCTCCTCAAGACGATGGTGGAGTATGGGGGCACGGACCTGCACATCACCACGGAATCGGCACCTCAGATCCGCATCGACGGGCGCATGGTGCCCCTCAAACTGCCGCCGATGGACGCGGCCCAGACCCGCTGGTTGTGCTATGGCGTGATGACCGATCAGCAGAAGCACCGGCTCGAGGAGGATCTCGAGGTGGACTTCTCCTTCGGCCTCCAGGGCGTGGCCCGCTTCCGCGCCAATGTGTTCAACCAGCGAGGCGCCACGGCGGGAGTGTTCCGGACCATTCCCGAGCAGATCCGCAGTTTCGAGCAGTTGAATCTGCCGCCCGCCATTCAGGCTCTTTGCGACAAGCCCCGGGGCCTGGTGCTGGTGACGGGCGTGACCGGTTCCGGCAAGTCCACCACCCTGGCGGCCATGATCGACAAGATCAACGCCGAAGAACCGGTGCACATCCTCACCATCGAGGACCCGGTGGAATACGTCCACAAGCATCGGCGGGCCCTGGTGAACCAGCGGGAGATCCACGCTGACACCCACAGCTTCAAGAAGGCCCTGCGCTCTGCCCTGCGGCAGGATCCCGATGTGGTGCTGGTGGGCGAGATGCGCGACCTCGAGACCATCGAGTCCGCCCTGACCATCGCGGAGACCGGCCATCTCACCTTCGGCACCCTGCATACCAACAGCACCGTGCAGACCATCAACCGCATCATCGACGTGTTCCCCAGTCACCAGCAGCCGCAGATCCGCGCCCAGCTTTCTCTGGTGCTGGAAGGCGTCATCTGTCAGAGCCTCATTCCCAAGGCCAGCGGCAAGGGCCGTGCCCTGGCGCTGGAGATCATGCTCCCCAATCCCGCCATCCGGAACCTCATCCGGGAGGACAAGATCCACCAGATCTATGGGGTGATGCAGGCCGGTCAGACCAAGTACGGGATGCAGACCTTCAACCAGAGCTTGTCGGAGCTGGTGATGCGCAAGGAGATCACGCAAGAGCAGGCCTTCGACTACTCTTCCAACGTGGACGAATTGCGCGAACTCATCAACCGCGGCGTCGGCGTCGGCGCCGCCGGTGGCCGGACGGCCGCACCGGCCCAGACCGCCAATCCTGCCCTTGGTGGCCGAAACCCCAATATCAAGTACACCTAGGACTTCTCCATAACTGCTTTCCTGCCTATCCTGAAGGCACCATTATTGCTACCCCTTTGCCGAGGTCCGCATGCCCGCTTATGCATGGAAAGGCAAGAATCGAATGGGGGAGGTCCAGGAGGGCGTCCTGGTTTCCGATTCCCGCGATGCTGCGGCCAACACCCTGAAGCGCAATGGCATCGAGGTCATGAACATCCGGCTCACGGCCGCCCAGGGGGGGAAATCCTTCGGCAAGGTGCCTCCCAAGGAACTGGCCATCTTCACCCGGCAGTTCAGTGTGATGATCGATGCGGGTCTGCCCCTGGTGCAGTGCCTGGAGATCCTGGGTGCCCAACAGGCCCACAAGGGTTTCCAGCGCATCATCGAGGCCGTGCGGGACGATGTGGAAAAGGGCTCCACCCTGCAGGCCTCTCTGGCCAAGCACCCCAAGGCCTTCAGTGATCTGTACGTGAACATGGTGGGCGCCGGGGAGAGCGGCGGTATCCTGGACGTCATCCTGCAGAGGCTCTCGGGCTACATCGAGAAGGCTGTGAAGCTGACCTCCAAGGTGAAGGGGGCCATGACCTATCCTGTGGCCATCATCACGATTGCCATTGCCGTGGTGGTCATCATCATGCTGAAGGTCATTCCCGTGTTCTCTGCCATGTATGAAGGACTGGGCAGCAAACTCCCCTTCCCGACCCTGGTCTGCATCGGCATTTCGAATGCTCTCATCAACTACAGCTGGCTCATCATCATTGCCATCGTCCTCATCGTGGTGGGCCTGCGGCAGTACTACAAGACGCCGACCGGAAAACTCCAGATCGATGCATTGATACTGAAAATCCCGATCATCGGGGATGTGCTCCGCAAGGTGGCCGTGGCCCGGTTCTGCCGCACCCTGGGCACCCTCATCAGCTCAGGCGTGCCCATCCTCGAAGGCATGGATATCACTGCCCGCACCGCCGGGAACATGGTCATCCAGAACGCCATCCTGAAATCCAAGGATGCGGTGGAGCAGGGGCGCAACATCGCCACACCCCTGGCCGAAACCAAAGTGTTCCCCCCCATGGTGGTCCAGATGGTGGGCGTGGGTGAGGCCACGGGCGCCCTGGATGCCATGTTGTCCAAGGTGGCTGACTTCTACGAGGACGAGGTGGACAACGCTGTTGCCAACCTCACCAGCCTCATGGAACCGATCATGATCGCCCTGCTCGGTGGCATCATCGGCTTCATCGTGATCGCCATGTACATGCCGATCTTCAATTTGGCTAATGTGATGGGCAAGGACTGATTACACGATTCTTGCTACTTCACGACCACTGGCCCATGGAGGCTCCCATGCCGAGTTCCACCCGATCCCATGGTTTCTCACTGATTGAGCTGCTCTTGGTACTGGCGATCATCGGCATCCTCGGTGGCATCGCGATCCCCTCCTTCATGGGGCAGCGCAAGCGGGCCCGGGTGATCGGGGACGCCCAGTCCAATGCCCGCGTCCTGGCCATGGCGCTGGAGTCCCGGAAGGCCGATGTCGGCCTCTATGGAACCGCTGGCACTAGTCAATTCTGGTCTGCTTCCGGGCAATCCCCCACTGCCAGTACGAGTTGGGCCCCGACCTTCATTCCCAAGGGGAATTCGAAGATGAACTACAACGTGTCCGTTAGCGGAGGAGGCCTGACCTACAGCATCACTGTCAAGGATCCCAATCGGAGCAGTGGCCATAGCACTGTGCTGACGGGCGACCAGACGGGTGCCCTCGCGGTGAGTTCCACCTACTGACAGGCAAGGACTGAACCAACAAGAGGGATCGGACCCTTCCGATGCCTTCGATCTCTCTTGGATTGCCCAATTGAATTCCTAGCTGGAGCAGGAGGCCTCAGGGCTTGGAGTGGGAGGGAACCCCATCGGTCCAAGGCTTCACGAAGGCCTTGAAGATGCGCTTCCTGGCGGCCTGGAAACTGACTTCATCCACATCCTCATACCCTGTCATCCGGTAGCCATCGTAGTCGATGCGCCTGGCGCCGCCTTTCTTCATGGGGCGCCAGACTTTCAGGATCCGGCCCCGGGCTTCCGCGACCGTCAGGTCCTTCTCCCGTTCCGCTTCGGTGCTTCCGTACTTCACCAACCAAACCCCATCGGGAAGCACGACAGCTTTGCTGGCGATCTCCTCGGTGCTGAGATCCCGGTACTCTACCTCTTCGGCCTGGAACATGTCCCGGCCAATGGCGTGCATCCGCAGGGGCGCATAATCTTTGGCCAGCATGGCCTGGAGGTTCGGAGGTTCCTGGCGCAGCAGGCGGCGGGCCACGGCGTCCCGCACTTCCAGCAGGCTGAGGGCATGGTCCCCATCGCGACCCGGCTGGATGCCCGGCCCGTCGAACACCATTGGAATCCGAGCCTCCCAGGGGTCCAGATTGTAGCCGTGGGAGCCGCCCATCTGGATGTCAGGTTCCTCCATCCAGTGATAGAACCGTTCACCGTGGTCCGTGAACATGATCCGCAGGGCCTGGCCATAGTCCCGGTCCCCGGGGAGGCCGTTCCAGACTTCCCGCCAGGCGGAGAGCAGGGAGCGGATCCGGATCTGGTAGGCCAGGAAGGGGCCGTACTCTGGTCGCCAGGAGGCGATGGCCCCAGGGCTGGGATAGGACCAGTAGGGCGACATCCGCCGGGCGGGCAGGGCCCACCATCGGGGGATGTTCCCCAGCTCCTTCCGGGTCAAGTAGATGGGCTGATGGGCGAGGCAGGAATGGTACATCACCCAGTCCGAGCCCCGCCCGAGGTTCAAGGCGGTCTTCAAACCCAAATCCAAAGGCGTCCAGGGCGTGGTGCTCGGGAAGACCCGCAGGGCATCCAGCCAGACGGCGAAGAGGGGGAAATGCACCTCGGCGTTGGAGTTCAGGAAGTTTTCCCAACCCCGGGCAGGGGTGAGGGCCTGGTCGAAAGCCTGGTTCCGGTCCGCCAGGGCGATGGTGCCGCCATCGTCGATGTAGAACCGCGCTTTGAGTCCCTGAGCCTTGGCCGTTTCAAGCAGGGTGAATGGGTAGTTGCCTTCGAACTCCTCCTGGGCGGGGAGCAGGTTTCCCACGGAGTAGTGGCCGGGATCGCCGCCCCACAGGATGCTCCACATGACCCGGGTGGCGGGAATGGCGGTATACCCGTTCTGCACCTGGAACCCGCGGAAATCCTGGAGGCCTTCCTGGAAGGCCGTGTCCTGTCGCAGCCCATCGATGCTCACCATGACCACCCGGGCAGGATGGCCCACGGGGCCGGACTCGAGGCCGGCCTTGGCCAGCTGCTTGGGCACGAGGAGGGTGGCCCAAGCACAGGCAGCCCAGATCCCCAAGCTGAGCATCTTCCGCCAGCGGGGGGTCTGGGAGAAGGTCAGTCCCTGCCAGAAGCAGAGCCCCGTCAGAAGGGTGACGACGACCAGCCCCAGGCCCAGGGGCAGGAGGTTGATCCCCGGCAGTAACCGCAGGGTGGTGGGGACCTCCCACCACAGCCAGGTGTGGGTGGCTAAGCCGAACCCCAGGCTGACCCAGAATCCGTGGCGCAGGGACCAGCGGTCCCAATCCCCGGACTGGAAGAGCGGTGACTTCAGCAGGAGCAGGCCCAACAGGCTCTGGATGAAAGCCGTACCTGCGTAAAGGGGCAGGATCTCGGTGAGGGCGGCCTTCAGGAAGAA
>Ga0182021_10000260_pt1 | contig 53488 bp, 49 predicted proteins | sample 612E3MmetaG_FD_120493 | JGI IMG/M metagenome (GOLD analysis project Ga0182021, IMG submission 120493) | Permafrost microbial communities from Stordalen Mire, Sweden - 612E3M metaG (Illumina Assembly) | ecosystem: Environmental > Terrestrial > Soil > Wetlands > Permafrost | place: Sweden...
CACAATGAGTCCGAATTCGACAGGTGCCGTCGGCCGGCCAACCGTAGCAACGCCTCGACCTTGAGGCCCCAACCGAGGACGGGAGCGAGTGGAACGCGAAGCAGTGCTCGTCGGTATCGATGTCGGCACCAGCAAGGTCTGCGCTCTCATTGGAGAGGTGTCCCGAGAAGGCAGTCTGACCATCGTCGGCAAGGGGGTCGTGCCCGCCATCGGCCTCCGGCGGGGCGTCGTGGTCAACATCGAGCAGACGGTCCGATCCATCGCCGGAGCGGTCGACCACTCGGAGCGGCTCTCCGGGTATCAGATCGACCGGGCTTTTGTCGGCGTGGGCGGACAGAACGTCGAGAGCCAGAACTCGCGCGGAGCCGTGGCCGTGAGCGGCCACCGGCATGAGGTCAACCGTGAGGACGTCAACCGTGCCCTGGAAGTCGCACGGGCCGTCTCGATCCCCTCGAACCGGGAAGTCCTGCACGTGCTGCCTCGCGGTTTCATCGTCGATGGCCAGGAAGGGGTCAAGGACCCGCTCGGAATGAGCGCCATCCGCCTCGAGATCGAGACCCACATCGTGACCGCCGGCGCGACCGCGGTCCGGAACCTGGCCAAGTGCGTCCAGGCCGCAAACGTCAAGATCGACGAGCTCGTGGCGGCCTCGCTTGCTTCGGCCGAGTGCGTCCTCTCGGACACGGAGCGGGACCTTGGCGTTGCCGTGGCCGACATCGGCGCCGGGACGATAGATCTGGCCCTCTTCCTGGACGGCTCGCCGTTCAAGACGATCGTCCTTCCCGTCGGCGGCAACAACGTCACCAATGACCTTGCCATCGGCCTCAAGACCAGCCTCGAGATAGCCGAGGAGCTCAAGATCCAGCATGGCAGCTGCGATCTGTCGACAGTCGCCGACGACGACCTGATCAGCGTCTCGATCCTCGGCGAGGCGGCCGGACGGACGATAAGCCGCATCGACATCGCCCGCATCATCGAAGCCAGGATGCGCGAGATGTTCGAGATGCTACGGGCGGAGATCCGCGCCGCGGGCGACGGGATACTCCCGGCCGGCGTGGTGCTGACCGGCGGCGCCGCCCAGCTGGCGGGGGCGGCCGCGCTCGGTCGCGAGGTCATGGACATGCCCGTCCGCGTCGCCGGCCCGACAGGCATCGGCGGATTGACGGACAACATCATGAACCCGGCCTACAGCACGGCCATCGGGCTGCTCTACTGGGGCGCCAAGGCATTGGAGTCCGGCGAGGCCACTCGCTTCGAGTCGGCACCCGCCTCGGGCCTCCTGGGGCGTGTCAGAGACGGCCTGGGTCATCTCCTTCCGTAGGGGCGCGGATTCCACGGAGCCACGAGAGCGCCACGCGATGAAGACGGTCGAACTGTCGATCCAGACCGGGCGCCGTCGCGGCCTCTTCGACCTGACGGCCGCCTGCGAAGAGTTCGTGGCCGGCCAGGGGGACGGTCTCCTGGTCGTCTTCGTGCCCCATGCCACCGCGGGGATCGTAGTAGTCGAGCTGGGTTCAGGCTCCGAAGCGGACCTGATGGCGGTCCTGGACCGGCTCCTGCCACGGGACGATCGGTGGGTCCACCGGCACGGCTCGCCCGGCCACGGAGCGGATCACCTGGTGCCGATGGTGGCGCCTCCCTCGCTCACCGTGCCGGTCGTCTCGGGCCGATTGACCCTGGGCACGTGGCAGTCGATCGCCCTCCTCGACCCCAACTCGGACAACTCTTCGCGAGCCGTCAGGCTGACCTTCATGCCGGGCTGAGAACGGTCCCGGAACGGGCGAATCGGGAAGATCGCCGGTTTGGGCCACTCGCGGCGGCAAACCTCGAACGCACGTTCGCACGTCCTTCACGGAGACCGCGTTTCGGCGTGCGATATCCGGCACCAATTGCGGAGTTCCGGCGTATACTACCGACATCCGAGCCAGCCCCGTCACGCGCTAACGCTCTACCAATCTCGGGGGGGCCGGACCGAACGACAAACATCAGCCGGAGAGCCACCGGAGGATCAGGAATGCCGCTACGGTCCGATTCCGAGAACTTTGCGCTGATCCGGGTGATCGGCGTAGGCGGCGGCGGTAGCAACGCCGTCAATCGAATGATCCAGGCCGAGATGATGGGGGTGGAATTCATCGCCCTCAACACGGACGCGCAGGCGCTCCTTCAGTCGGATGCTCCTCACAAGATTCGCATTGGCGACAAGATCACGCGTGGCCTGGGCGCCGGGGGCGACGCCTCCATCGGCCAGAGGGCGGCCGAGGAGGATTCCGAGAAGATCACCGAGGCGCTCCGGGATTCGGACATGGTCTTCATCACGGCCGGACTGGGCGGCGGCACTGGCTCTGGCGCTGCCCCGATCGTGGCCGAGATCGCCAAGGAGCTTGGTGCGCTGACCATCGGCGTGGTCACCAAGCCGTTCAGTTTCGAGGGCGCGCATCGCAAGATGGTCGCCGAGAGGGCGGCCGAAGAGCTCAGGGACAAGGTCGACACCCTGATCACCATCCCCAACGACCGCCTTCGCGACGTGGTCCAGAAGAACACGTCGATCATTGAGGCCTTCCGGTACGTCGATGACGTGCTGCGCCAGGGCGTCCAGGGGATCAGCGACATCATCACCGTCCCGGGCATCATCAACCTCGACTTCGCCGATGTGCGGGCCGTCATGAAGGATGCCGGCTCGGCGTTGATGGGGATCGGCCGGGCGAGCGGCGACAACCGCGCCCTGGATGCCGTGCGCCAGGCGATCGCCAGCCCGCTGCTCGAGGTCAACATCAACGGCGCCCAGGGAATCCTGTTCAACATCGCCGGATCGTCCAATCTCAGCCTCTTCGAGGTGACCGAGGCCGCGGACGAGATCCGTTCCGTGGCGGACCAGGAGGCGAACATCATCTTCGGCACCAGCCTGGACGGTCATCTGGCGGACGAGGTCATGATCACCGTCATCGCCACGGGCTTCGACCCCAGCCACAAGCGCGAATCGTCGCGCCTCGAGGCGGATCTGCGGACGCCGGTGGAGGTCCACAGCTCGCGCTACGACGGCGTCGACTTCCTGCATGAGCTGGAGCGGCCACGGCAGAGCCCGGGCGATCCGATCCCATCCCACACGAGAGTACAGACGTACGGTCCGGTTGGCATCCCAGAGCGCCAGCCGGTTCCGGTCCCGGTCAAGCTGGCCCAGTCGACCCAGACTCACCGACCCACGCCGGATATGCAGTCGACACACCGGACGTACGACGACAGGGACCTGGAGATCCCGAGCTTCCTCCGCCGGCCGCCGCTGGAGGAGAGGGACTAGGCCCTCGTCGCTTTGGCCACGCTTCCCGATCCCGGCTCGATCGCCGGATTCCGCGCGGCGCGATCGCGAGTCCTGGAGACCGTGGCCGAGGCATGCGGCCGGGCGGGCCGTGACCCGGCCGGCGTTCAGCTCGTGGCGGTATCCAAGCTCATCGGCGCCGATCGCCTCGGGGCGGCCGTGGCGGCCGGCCTGACCCTGCTGGGCGAGAACCGCGTTCAGGAGGCCGAGTCAAAGGCGCCTCACGTACCGGGAGCGCACTGGCACCTGATCGGTCCGCTCCAGTCGAACAAGGCTCGCCGAGCGGTCGAGCTGTTCGAGGTGATCCAATCGGTCGACTCGATCGGGCTGGCGCGGAGGCTCGATCGTCTGGCGGGCGAGACCGTGACTCCAGGGGCGCCGGGGGCCGAACCGGCGGGAGGAGCGCGCTCCGGGATGCTCGGCGTCTACCTGCAGGTGAACGTCGATCGAGACAACGCGAAGGCGGGCTTTCTCCCGGAGGCGCTCGATGCGGAACTACCGGGGCTCGTGAGCTTGCCGAACCTGTCTCTGCTGGGCCTGATGACGGTTGGGCGGCTCGTCGATTCGCCCGAGGAGGCGCGCCACACCTTCATCCGCTTGCGCGAGCTGTCGGTGCGCTTGCGGGCGGGTATGCCGGCGCTCGGGGGCGGGCTCTCCATGGGCATGTCCGACGACTATGGGGTCGCCGTGGAGGAAGGAGCGACGGTCATTCGCGTCGGTCGGGCGCTCTTCGGGGAGCGGCCTGGCCTCGATGCGAATCCCGACCCTGATGCCCGTCCCGGCACGCAGGACCGCAAGGGGAGATAGACAGGGTGGGCGGTCGCAAGCGGCGGGGCGGAGGCGATAATCAGGCGATGCCTCCAGGCTTCCACCCCGCGGATCGTTCGCCCGCCTCCGTCAGGTTCGCCGTCCGGCTCACGCCGCGCGCCGGCGCGGACCGCGTGGACGGTGTTTCCGATGAGGGCGTGCTGCAGGTTCGTGTTGTTGCGCCGGCGGTCGACGGGGCGGCCAACGCGGCCCTGGTTCGCCTCCTGGCCGACGAGCTGGATGTCGCGCGCACGTCGGTCCAGATGGTCGCGGGCGCGACGGGTCGCCGCAAGCTGATCGTTGTGGATGGCGTCTCGCCCGAGGAGGCCGCGGCGCGGTGGCCCGGAGTCAAGGTCTGAGGAGAGCGGGCGCCGCCGGTCGAGCGGCGCGGCATGGCGCAGGCGCCGGGCCGCGGATCGCTATAATCGGCCTCCGGCGCGCAAGGCGCCACGTTCGGTGGGCGATTAGCTCAGCTGGTTAGAGCGCGCGGTTCACATCCGCGAGGTCACTGGTTCGAGTCCAGTATCGCCCACCACTTCCTCCCTCGGACGACGCCATCGACTGGCGCGCTGCCTGGGCCACTTGTCCTCTGGGGGCGTGGGCCGATACCCTCGCGATCGGCCGCCCCGCGCGTCCGTCCCGTATCATCGAGGCCGATCGGGGCCTGGGATCGTAGCGGACGAATCGAGGACGGACGCGACCATGGATCGACAGCTCCTGTCGGGCGACGAGGCGGTGGCGCTTGCCGCCCTGCACGTCGGCGTGGCCCTGGGAACGGGCTACCCGGGGACGCCTTCGACCGAGATCCTCGAGGCTTTCTCCGAGCTCGGCGGGCGTGCCCAGTGGGCTCCCAACGAGAAGGTCGCCCTGGAAGTGGGGCTGGGCGCCGCGTTCGGAAACGCCCGGGCCCTGGTCACGATGAAGCACGTGGGCTTGAACGTCGCCGCCGACCCTCTCTTCACGGCGGCCTACACGGGAGTGAACGCCGCGCTGATCGTGGTTACGGCCGACGATCCGGGGATGGCCTCCTCGCAGAACGAGCAGGACAACCGCCGCTACGCCGTCGCGGCCGGGTTGCCCATGATCGAGCCGTCCGACTCGCAGGAGGCGTACGACTTCTTCTTTGCGGCAGTCGAAGTGTCCGAACGGTGGAAGATCCCGGTCCTCTTTCGGATGACCACCCGCGTCTGCCACTCCAAGTCGGTGGTTCGGGCGGGGCTCGACGGACCCGCCGCGGCCCCCGGCATCGGCTCCTTCCCCGTCCCGCACTTCGAGCACGACATCGCGGGCCGGGTGATGATCCCGGCCAACGCCCGTCCGGCGCATCGGCGTCTGCGGGCCAAGCTGGCCGAGATCGCGGCCTGGGGCGAGACGTCACCGCTCAATCGCGTCGAGGCGGGCGATCGGCGGCTCGGTATCGTCGCCTCCGGCGTCGCCTACCTGCACGCGGCCGAGGCGGCGCCCGGGGCCGGCTTCCTGAAGATCGGCCTGGTCAACCCGCTGCCCGTCGAGCTGGCACGCACATTCGCCGCCGGCGTCGAGCGCTGCGTGGTGGTGGAGGAGGGCGATCCGGTCATCGCCGATTCGCTCCGCGCCGCGGGCATCGCCGTCGAATCGAAGCCCGAGATGTACCGCTTCGGTGAACTGGACGTGGCCCGTGTTAGCCGCATCCTGGCCGGGGACGGCAGCCCGGAACCCGCCCCGGCGCGAGGCAAGCCGCCCGAGCTGTGCCCGGCCTGCCCATACCACATTGTCTACGCCACGCTTCGGAAGCACGACTGCATCGCTGCCGGCGACATCGGCTGCTACACCCTCGGCGTCCTGCCTCCGTACGAAGCGTTGGACACGTGCGTGGCCATGGGTGCCTCGATCGGCGTGGGCCTCGGGCTGCGCCACGTCCTGCCGCCCGATGAGGCCCGCCGCGTCGTCTCGGTCATCGGCGACTCCACCTTCGTCCACTCGGGGATCTCCGGTCTCGTCGAAATGGCCTACAACCCGCCCCCGACCGGCCACGTCGTCCTGATCCTCGACAACGGGACCACGGCCATGACCGGCCAGCAGGAACACCCCGGCACGGGCCGAACGCTCGACCACGGTCCGACCAGCAAGCTCTCGATCGAGGGAGTCGCCTCCGCTATCGGCATCGGCAGCGTCACGGTGATCGACCCCTATGCCGATCCGGATGGGTTCGAGCGGCTGCTGCTCGAACGCCTGGCTGCCTCCGAGCTGTCCGTCATAGTGGCCCGCAGGCCGTGCGTCCTCGCCGCCGCCGACATTCGCAAGTGGGAGAGCCAGGCCGCCGGACTTCGGGCCAGCGCGCCCGAGCAAGCCGCCGCGGACCTGCCGATGGGGGACCGATGAGCGTCACCAACGTCGTCCTGGCCGGCCTCGGCGGCCAGGGCGTGATCAAGGCCTCGGACATCCTGGCCGACGCCGCGCTCCGGGCCGGTCTGGACGTCAAGAAGTCCGAGCTCCACGGAATGAGCCAGCGCGGCGGCTCCGTCACGTCCGACGTGCGGTTCGGAGCGCGCGTCCTCTCGCCGATGGTGCCGCGCGGCGAGGCGGATTACCTGGTCGTGATGGCTGAATCGGAGGTCGAGGTGGCGCGGCCGCTGCTCCGCGAGGGCGGCGTGCTTCTGTCGCCGGACCTCATCCCGGACGCGGAGCTGCCCAACAAGCGGAGCCTCAACGTGGCCCTGCTCGGCGCCCTGAGCCTGTACCTGGACCTGCCGACGGACGCGCTTCTGAGCGCGGTGGAGGCGGCCCTGCCGGACCGCCTCCATGCCGTGAACGAACGGGCATTCGAGCTGGGACGAAGAGTGGCGAGCGCCGAGGCTGGGGCCGCCACGGGTCGCTCGCACGCGTAGGCGTTGCCGCGGCGAGCGTCAGGCGGCCGCCAGGCCGGGCTCCGGATCGACCCACCTCAGCGCCAGCACGGCGATCAGCACGAGAGTGCCGACCTCGATCACGCTGAAGAACAGGTAGTAGGAGGTGGGCGTCCCGACGCCCAGCGAGCCGACCTGGACCAGGGTCATGAAAGCGGCGGCCACGACGTTGGCCGAGCGGGCTGCCCTGTGCCCGAGGACTCGGGACAACAGGATCATGACCATCGGAATCTCCATCAGCACGGCCGAGGCGAGCAGGAATTCCGGGGTTATCTGGACGGATCCGCCGGCCGCGTGCCCCGCCAGGACGTCCTTGAGGTTCGCCGGGTCTGTCAGCGATAGGACGTCGCAGTAGAGGTAGTTGAGCAACATGAATACCCAGAGCAAGGGCAAGGCGACCTTCATGTCTTTCACGTGACGGTCCTCTTAGTCCACTGTTCGTAGGATTTGTTCGATCGATGCCGCCCGCGAGCGGAGCTCCGCCACATCCACGGCGGTCCGCTGCTGGGCGTCGAGTGTCTTCTCGGCGAGCTGCTCATAGCGCTGCGCGAGCTTCCGCAGCTCCTCCACCTGGTCCGCGCCGACTCTCACCTTGCGGTAGTCGACGACCGTCGAGAGGATACCGATGAAGACCATGAAGAAGATCAATCCAAGGCCGAGGATGAGGATCACCTGTGGCCAGGTCCACGTGTCCATAGAGCGTTCTCCTAAGGTCTCGGGCCCTTTTCCGGGTCCGATTTGGTGAGGGTTCGGGCCGCCGCGACGAGCGTCGGGGCGGTCAGGTGGAGGTCAAAGTCGGCGACTTCGAAGTACTTCATCGCTTTGCCGTCGTCGGAAAGCTCGAGGCTGCCGAGGATCAGGCCGACCTCTTCCAGTCTCTGGAGGTGCATGTGGAGGAGGGGGCGGCTTATGCCGATCTCTCGAGCCAGATGGCTGACGTAGTCCCTCTTGCCTGCCAGCACCGCGACTATGCGCAGCCGCGTGGGGTTCGCCAGAGCAGCCAGCATCGCGACTAGTTGGTCGCCCGTCGGAGGATCCTTCGTATCGACTCCTTTCATGTGTAAGAACTTTCTTACATATGTCAGCCTAGCACACGGCTTTTCGACGTGCAACTGGCGAATGCCCAGGCGCCAGCACCCCGCCTGCGGCCGCGGCCCGCTCATGACCCGCGGTCCGGAAGGTACCGAAAGCCTGAGGCGGCAGGGTTGCGTCCGATTCGGGTCGATAAGTCGCGGCCGCGCAGGGCACAATCCGCTAGACGGAGGCCACGAACGAAGTCCGCGAAGGGTTGGCGACATCGTTCGTCATCGTTCGCCGCATCCGTCGCGATCGGAGCGAGAGTCCGCAAGAGGAGGCCGTGGTGAGCACCTGGAACGACCCGCCGGGCGGGTTTCACTCGGTCAGCGCGCCGGACTACCTGCCGCGCCCTCAGCTGGCAGGGGTCCAGCTCCAGCGGTTGCAGTCCGTCGTGACCCGCGCCTATGACCGGGTGGCGCTCTTCCGGTCGCGAATGCAGGAGCGTGGCTTGACGCCCGCCTCGATCGCCTCGCTCGCGGATATCGCCAGGTTGCCGTTCACCGTCAAGACGGACCTGCGGGACACGTATCCCTTCGGGCTCTTCGCCAGCCCGATGGAGGAGATCGTCCGCCTCCACGCCTCGTCCGGTACGACGGGCAAGCCCATCGTCGTCGCCTACACCCAGGCCGACCTGGACGTCTGGAGCGAGGTGATGGTCCGCTCGTTCGCGGCGTGCGGCATTCACCGCGGCGACGTCATCCAGAACGCCTACGGCTACGGCCTCTTCACCGGCGGCCTGGGCATGCACTACGGCGGCGAGATGCTGGGTGCGACCGTCATCCCGATCAGCGGCGGCAACACCGAACGCCAGCTGATGGTCATGGCGGACTTCGGCGTGACGGCCCTGTGCTGCACCCCGAGCTACTTTCTTCATCTCCTCGAGTCCGCCAAGGAGATGAAGATCGACTTCTCGCGATTGCGAGTCGGCGTCTTTGGGGCCGAGCCGTGGAGCGACTCGATGCGCGACCGCATCGAGCAGGAGAGCAGCATCAAGGCCTACGACATCTACGGCCTCTCCGAGATCATCGGCCCCGGCGTGGGCGTCGAATGCTCCGAGCAGCGGGGCCTGCACATCTTCGAGGATCACTTCTATCCGGAGATCATCGATCCCGAGACCGGGGATGTGCTGCCCGACGGGAGCGAGGGCGAGCTGGTCCTGACGACGCTGTCGAAGGAGGCGATGCCGATGATCCGGTATCGAACCCGCGACGTGACGTCGATCATTGCCGAGCCGTGCGCCTGCGGCCGAACCCTGCGCCGCATCCGTCGCATCGGCCGCCGTTCCGACGACATGTTCATCATCCGCGGCGTGAACGTCTTCCCATCTCAGGTGGAGACGGCGCTGCTTCGGGTGGAGGGCACTCTGCCGCACTACCAGATCGTCCTCACGCGTGAGGTCGGCCTGGACCAGATGGAGGTCAAGGTCGAAGTCACGCCGGAGGTCTTCTCCGATGAGATCCGCAAGCTGGAGGCGCTCCAGCATCAGCTCGAGGCGTCGATCGAGAACATCCTCGGCCTGAGGGTGAAGGTAACCCTGGTCGAGCCCAGGACGCTGGCCCGCAGCGAAGGCAAGGCCCGGCGGGTTACGGATCTGCGGAACGTCTGACGAAACCCACGGTCGTACGGCGAGGGTCCGCCTTCGCCGAGGGAGGCCATCGAATGAAGCTTCAGCAGCTGTCACTCTTCATGGAGAACAAGCCCGGATCGCTGCGCGCGCCTTGCGAAGCCCTGGCCGCCGCCGGAATCGATCTGCTGACGATGTCGCTTGCCGACACGAGCAGCTTCGGCATCCTGCGGTTCATCGTCCGCGACCCCGAGCGGGCCCGGCAGGTGCTCGAGAGCGCGGGAATGGTCGCCCGTGTCAGCGAGGTCGTGACGGTCGAGGTCGAGAACAAGCCGGGCGGCCTGGCTAAGGTGCTGGCGGCGATCGATGCGGCCGGGCTCGGTGTCGAGTACATGTACGACTTCGGTGCCGCGTCCCGAGGCGGCAAGGCGGCGATCATCTTCCGCTTCGAGGATCCCGATGCCGCCCTCGCCGTTCTTCAGGCCGCCGGCGTGCGGGTCATGAGCAGCGAGGAGCTACTGTCAGACGGGAAGGCCTGACTCTCCGGCAAGGCCGCCGGATCGACGGTGCCCGGTTCCGACTGCGGCGAGCGGGTCAGGCGTCCCGACCGCGCAGGAACGCGGCCCTGAAGCCGCGCAGCTCGCCGGTGGCGTAGCCGCTCGTGATGGTGGGGTCCTCTTCCATGATTCGGCGGGCGGCCGCCTCGTCCGGCGCCTCGAAGACGACGACCCCGGTATTGATGCGCCCCAGCGTCGGGCCGGCCAGCAGCAGGGAACCCTCGTCCAGCAGCCTCTTGAGGCGCTCTGAATGGATCTGCCAGACGCGTACTTCGTCTGTCGTCATCGTCGCCGCAAAATCCTCACGCGGCACGTGGAGGAAGTAGATCCATTCGGCCATGTCGTCCTCGTGTCCGTTCTGCCAGTCCGGTGCAGAGTATGGGCTCGGCGAAGCTTCCCGGCCCGCTGCCGCCCGCGAGAGCGGCCAGGCTCGTGGCACACCGCCCACGGCCGGCGGCGTGCCTCCCGCAGCGAGCCTCCCGCGAACCACGTGTAGCCACGCGCAGCCACGCGCCGCCAGGTACGATTCACGTCGGGTTGCGGCGAGCCGTTGTCCGGCGGTCTCGCGGGACGCCGAGCCTGGGCAGGAAGGGCGGGGAGATGCGGTATCGGAGCTTCGGTCGGAACGGCTGGCGCGTCGGCGAGGTCGGCTACGGCATGTGGGGCATGGGCGGCTGGACCGGGTCCGACGACGTTCAGTCGCGCCTCTCGCTCGAGGCCGCGGTCGCCCGGGGGGTCAACTTCTTCGACACAGCCCAGTCCTACGGCGATGGCCACAGCGAGCTGCTGCTCGGCCGGCTCATGGCCGCCCACTCCGACAAGCGTCTCTACACGGCCACGAAGGTGCCGCCTCGCAACCGAGAGTGGCCCAGCCGGCAGGGTGTGCCACTGGCGGAGGTCTTCTCCCGAGACTACGTCCGCCGCTGTGTCGACATCAGCTGCGCCAACCTGGGAGTCGAGACCATCGGGCTCCTCCAGCTCCACGTCTGGGAGGACGACTGGCTTGTCGATGGCGACCTTCAGCGGACGGTGGCCGAGCTCAGGAAGGAGGGTTCGATCCGGGCGTTCGGCCTCAGCCTGAACCGCTGGCAGCCGTGGAACGGCGTGAAGGCAGTGCAATCCGGCCTGGTGGACTCCGTCCAGGTCGTCTACAACATCTTCGACCAGTCGCCCGAGGACGAGTTGTTTCCGGCGTGCCGGGAGCATGGCGTGGCAGTGATCGCCCGAGCTCCTCTCGACGAAGGCAGTCTTACCGGGGCGTTGACCCTCGACTCGAAGTGGCCTGCGGACGACTGGCGCAACGGATACTTCGCCCCTGCGAACCTGGCGGAGTCCGTGAAACGCGTCGACGGACTGAGGCCGCTCGTCCCGGCCGGCACGACAATGGCCCAGATGGCGTTGCGGTTCATCCTTTCGAATCCGGACGTAAGCGTCGTGATCCCCGGGATGCGGAGGATAGAGAACGTCGAGATGAACGCGACCGCCGCCGAAATGGGGCCGCTGCCCCCCGACCTCCTCGCCGAGTTGCGCAAGCATCGGTGGGACCGGCCGTCGATCCGGAGCCGCTAGGGGAGCGGCGCCTCCGGGGTCTGGGGCATCGCGCCTTCCTTGGCGATGCGTCGCAGCATCGCCGGCAGGATCCCGCCCTGGCGGAGGTAGTCGAGCTCGATCGGACCGTCGAGTCGGACGATCACTTCAAACCGGCGCTCACTGCCGTCGTCGTCGCGCGCGACTACGCCGATCAGGGACCTGGGCGCGGGCCCGCGGGTCGGCACGGCGATCGTGTACGCCTCGCGGCCGGTCAACCCGAGGCTCGCGGCGCTCTCGCCGGGGAGGAACTGCAGCGGCAGTATCCCCATCCCCACGAGGTTGCTGCGGTGGATCCGCTCGAAGCTCTCGGCGATGACGGCCCTCACCCCGAGCAAGCGCGGTCCCTTGGCCGCCCAGTCGCGGGACGAGCCCGAGCCGTATTCCTTGCCCGCCATGACGATCAGTGGGACGCCCTCCGCCGCATAGAGCATCGCCGCGTCGAAGATCGTGGTCGGGCTGCCGTCGGGGAGGTGGACTGTGAACGGCCCCTCTCTATCCGCCAGCGCGTTGTGGAGCCGGATGTTGCCGAAGGTGCCGCGCATCATCACTTCGTGGTGGCCGCGCCGCGCCCCGTAGCTGTTGAACTCGGCCGGCGGAACCCCGTGAGCCTGGAGCCACTGACCGGCGGGCGACCAGGCGGCGATGGAACCGGCCGGGGAGATGTGGTCGGTCGTCACGGAGTCGCCCAGGAGCGCAAGTGCGCGAGCTCCGTGGATGGCCGTCACGGGCTCGGGCTCGGCGCGCAATCCCACGAAAAACGGCGGCAGCGCCACGTAGGTGGACGCGGCATCCCAGCGATAGCGGTCGCCGGTCGGCACGTCGAGACCCTTCCAGGCCGGCCCGCCTTCGAAGACGGATGCGTAGGCGGCTCGGAACAGCTCGCCGTTGACGGCCGAGCCCACCGTCGCTCGAACCTCCGCGGCCGACGGCCAGAGGTCGGCCAGGAAGACCGGCCGGCCGTCGGAGCCCACGCCGAGGGGCTGTGTGGTGAGGTCGATGTCCACGGTCCCGGCAAGAGCGAAGGCGACGACCAGAGGGGGCGAGGCCAGGTAGCTGGCTCGGACGAGGGGGTGGATCCGACCCTCGAAGTTGCGGTTGCCGGAGAGCACCGCGGCAACGACGAGATCGTTCTTCTCGATCGCCTCCGCAACCGGCGCGTCCAGCGGTCCGCTGTTGCCGATGCAGGTCGTGCAGCCGTAGCCGGCCAGCGCGAAGCCCAGTTTCCCGAGCGGGTCCATAAGGCCGGCTCCGCGCAGGTACTCGGTGACAGCGCGAGATCCGGGCGCGAGACTCGTCTTGACCGTGGGCGGGACTCTCAGGCCGCGGGCCACGGCGTTGCGGGCCAGCAGACCGGCCGCGACCATCACGGTCGGGTTGGAAGTGTTGGTGCAACTGGTGATCGCCGCGATAGCCACCGAGCCGGTCCCGATTTCGACGGAACGACCGTCTGCTTCCACCCTGACCGTCGGATAGCCCGCCGCGGCGGCGGAATCGACCGCGCTCGACAGGCCTGCCGCGACCGTCACCCCGGCCTCGGCAACCACGGCCGCCGCCTCCTCGAGTCCCTCCGGGTAGGCGGCTCGGAATCCAGACCCCAGGTTGCGCAGGGCCACTCGATCCTGCGGTCGGCGAGGACCCGCCAGGGACGCTTCGACGGATGCCAGGTCGAGCGTCAGCAGCGCATCGAACTCGGGGGTCGTGCCGGGCTCGCGCCACAGGCCCTGCTCTTTGGCGTACCTCTCCACCAGCGCGACGCGGTCTGAGCTGCGGCCCGTAAGCCGCAGGTAGGCCAGCGTCTCGTCGTCGATCGGGAAGAGCGTTGCCGTGGCACCGAACTCGGGCGACATGTTCGAGATGGTGGCCCGGTCCGCGAGCGCCAGCCCGGCCAGACCGTCTCCGCCGAACTCGACGAACGACCCCACGACGCCGTACGCGCGGAGCATCTCGGTGACGACGAGGACCAGGTCGGTGGCGGTCGCCCCCTCGGGCAGCTCGCCGGAGAGCCGCACGCCGATCACCTTTGGCATCGGCTGGTAGAGCGGCTGGCCCAGCAGGACCGCCTCGGCCTCGATCCCGCCAACCCCGTATCCCAGGACGCCGAGGCCGTTGACCATCGTGGTGTGGGAATCCGTCCCGACGAGCGTGTCCGGGAAGGCGACTTCACCGGAGCCGTCTTCGTCGCGGCGTTGCGCGACGACGGTCGCGAGGTACTCCAGGTTGACCTGGTGCACGATGCCCGTCCCCGGAGGGACGACGCGCAGGTCGTGGAAGGCACCCTGAGCCCAGCGCAGGAGCTTGTAACGCTCCCCGTTGCGCTCGTACTCGCGGGCCACGTTGAAGGCGAACGAGTCGCGGGTGCCGTATCGGTCCACCTGGACGGAATGGTCGATCACGAGATCGGCGGGCACGAGCGGGTTGACCCGCGCCGGGTCGCCGCCCAGCTCGGCCATGGCGTCGCGCATCGCGGCCAGGTCCACGACGGCCGGGACCCCGGTGAAATCCTGGAGGATGACCCTGGCCGGCACGAAGGGAATCTCCACCTCGGTGGTGGAGGCGGCGCCAGGCTTCCAACCGGCGAGAACCTCGACGTCGGATTCTCGGACGACGCCTCCGCCGGCGTGCCGCAGAAGGTTCTCGAGCAGGATCTTGACCGTCACGGGCAGCCGGTCCAGGTCCAGAGCGGGCATGGCGCTGGTCCGTGGCAGGGCCGAGAGGCGGTAGAAAGACGGCAGGCCGGGTCCCAGTGGAGCCCGGGCGCCGAAGGGATCGCTGGCCGCCACTACAGATCCTCCGATGGTCACGGGCCGAACGAACGATCGATCGCCCGATTCCGGCGGGAGTGCGCTTCCGCCGCCGGGGACGCGCTACACTCGGGCTGGCGGTCGCCGTCCCGCCGCGCCTTGACGCGACCTTGTTGTGACCGGCCGCCACGGTGCAGGTCCGGCAGAAGAATACCGCCAGTCGCGGTACGAGGAGGAAGTCGCGTGAAGCCATGGCGCGACGATGCACGCCGCGGTCCAGGAAGCCCGGAAGCGACCACAGCGCAAGAGAGGGCCTACTCTCCCGGCCCGCGTGATGGTCGCCACCGTCACGGCGACATGATTCACGCCCACCAGGAGCCGCATCCGCACGGCCGCGGAGCGGCAGGAACCCCGACCGTCGGGATAGTGGGAGCCGGAGCGGTCGGAACAGCCTTGGGCGTGGCCATCAGCCGCGCCGGCTGGCCGGTTCGGGCGGTTGCCAGCCGTGATGCGGTCCGGCGCGACCGGTTCCGGAGCCTGGTCCCGAGCGCCAGGGCATTCATGGAGCCCACGGGAGTCCTGGACGAAGTCGAGCTTGCGATCCTGGCCGTCCCCGACGACGCGATTCCTTCGCTCATCGAGCCCTTGCGCCTGTACAGCGGCCAGGCGCTGGTTCACACCAGCGGTCTACTGGGCGCCGAGGTACTCCAATCGACACTGGCGGCGGGCAGCCAGATCGGGGCGTTTCATCCGCTCGTCTCCTTTACCGCGGACGTAGAACGATCGGTCGCGGCGATCAACGGCGCGACGATTGCCCTCGAGGGCGACGATCGCCTGATGGGCCTTCTGGCCGACCTGGCGGAGGCGATCGGCGGGTTCCCGGTTCGCCTGCCGAAGGGCTCTAAGGCCGCATACCACGCCGCCGCGGTCCTGGCCTCGGGTGGGCTGGTCGCCCTTCTCGACGCCATCTCGACGCTGGGCGCCGCCGCGGGCCTCGACGAGCGCGGCGCTCTTGCCGTCTATGGGCGCCTGATCGAGCAAACGCTGGCAAACGCCCGGAGCATGGGCGTGGCCGCCGCCCTGACAGGGCCCATCCCTCGCGGCGACAGCGGCACCCTGGAAGTCCATCTGGCGACCCTCAGCCGCCTCGCTCCGGAGGTAGTGGACCTCTATCTGGCCGTGGCGCGGCGGGAAGTGGGGATCGCGGAAGAGCGTGGCGCTCTGTCACCGGAGCAGCTCGAGCGTGTCATGCGCGCGCTTGCAAAGGTGGGCTGACCGGGTACGATTGCCTCCATGCAGCACAGCATTGCGGCGAGGCACGTAGGCTGGCCCGCGGCCCGCTTCGCCGGTACCGGTGGCCGAGAAGGGGAGCGGCGCCTGGGCCTTCACTCCGGCCTCTCTTTCCAGCGAGCAGCCACTAACAGGACGATCCTGCGCCCTTCTCACGGTGGCTTGCAGGTGACGGGTTGGATTCCTGCCACAGAGACCCGTCGCGCCTCGTCTCGCAGCGGCCTCGTTCGAGCCGCAGTAACCATCCACTGGGCGGGCGTCGGGCGGCCGCAGGCCGACCGACGGTCGAGCCTTACGCCGGCTCCGTGGCGAGGCTGAGCAGCGCCACCGCCACCTCCGCCGGCGGCATCGTGGTCCGCTACAAGGACGCGATTCCGCAGTTCGTGGTCGGTCGACGCAGGCGCGAGAAGGACGGCCAGACCTGGACCTTGCCGAAGGGCACTCCGATTCCGGGCGAGACCCTCGAGGAGACGGCCCTGCGCGAGGTCCGCGAGGAGACCGGCCTGACCGTTCGCATCGTGTCACCCCTGGACGCGATCAGGTACACCTTCGTCCAGCGAGGCACGCGGATCCACAAGACGGTCCACTACTTCATGATGGAGGCCACCGGAGGCGGGCTCGAGGATCACGACCACGAGTTCGAAGAAGTCCGGTGGATCGCCTTCGAGGAAGCCCCTGAGCTCCTATCCTTCGAGACGGAACGTACCCTCGTGGGATTGGCGGCCAGCCGGCTTCAACAGGAAGCCACTTGATCTTCGCGTCCCGCTAGACCTATCCGGCCGCGACCCGCAGCCGGCGCATCGATGACCACGACCGGAGGTCGATCCGATGGCCCAGACACACGAGGCTCCGCTCGCCACGCCCCTGGCCGGGCGGCACGAGGCTCTCGGAGCCAGGATCGTGGAGTTCGGCGGCTGGCTCATGCCTCTGCAGTACAGCGGCATCCTGGAGGAGCACCGGGCCGTGCGATCCGGAGCCGGCCTCTTCGACCTCTCCCACATGGGTGAGTTGTTCCTGGAAGGTCCCGAAGCCGCGGCGGCGCTCGGCTATGCCCTGACGACCGACCCCGCGAGCTTGAAGGTCGGGCGCGCACAGTACTCGATGATTTGTTTCCCCGACGGCGGGATCCTGGACGACCTGATCGTGTATCGGCTGGCCGACGAGAGGTTCATGGTGGTTGCCAATGCCTCCAACGCCGGCGCGGTGAGCGATGCCCTGGCAGCGCGGCTGGCCGGCTTCAGCGTGGTCCTGGACGACCGCTCCCTGGCCACGGCGCTCGTCGCGATACAGGGCCCACGCGCCCTCGGAATCCTGGCGCCGCTGACGAACGTTGCGCCCGACGGGCTGCATTACTACGGCATAGCCGAGGGCCAGGTGGCGGGCGTTGCCGCGCTGGTGGCCCGGACCGGGTACACGGGCGAAGACGGATTCGAGATCTTCGTCGACGTGACGAGTGCTGGACGGGTCTGGGACGTGCTGATGGAAACCGGCGAGTCCGCGGGATTGATGCCGGTCGGACTCGGCGCCCGGGACACGCTCCGGCTCGAGGCGGGGATGCCCTTGTACGGCAACGAGCTTGGGCCAGACACGACGCCCTTCGAGGCCGGCCTCGGGCGCGTGGTCCATCTCGAGAAGGCCGGGGACTTCGTCGGTAAGGAAGCGCTGGAGAAGGCCGCGACCGATGGTCCCCGCAAACAGCTCGTAGGGCTGATCGTCCGAGGTCGGGGGATCGCCCGCCACGGCTACGAGGTCTTTGCGGGAGACGGCCGTGTCGGCGTCGTCACGAGCGGCACTCTCTCGCCAACGCTCGGCGAGCCGATCGCGATGGCCTACGTCACGCCCTCCGAGGCCGGGCCCGGTACGATATTGGCCGTCCGTATCCGCGACCAGCAAGTCGCAGCCGAAGTCGTGCCGCTGCCCTTCTACCGGCGGCCGACGTAGGCTGTCGCAGGGCTTCGCGCCCACGGGCTCAAGGGCAACTCGACCTGCGGCCCCGGGCAGGGACGACAGGGTAGGCGACCGGGCGTAGGAGGAATCGAAGGCTATGGTGCCCCAGGATCTGCGCTACACGAAAGAGCACGAGTGGATCCGGGTCGAGGGCGACCTGGCCACGGTGGGGATCACCGACTACGCGGCCGAACAGCTGGGGGACATCGTCTTCGTCGAGCTCCCCGAGATCGGCCGGAAAGTGGACCAGTTCGCGCCTGTGGGCGTGATTGAGTCGGTCAAGGCCGTGAGCGATCTGTTCGCGCCGGTCAGTGGCGAGGTCGTGGAGACCAACGCCGAGCTCGGCACTCGTCCTGAGTTGCTGAACAGCGAACCGTTCGGGGCCGGCTGGATCGTCCGGATTCACCTCTCCGACAGCGGTCAGCTGGGCAAGCTGCTCGGGCCGGCTGCATACGAGGAACTGACTCAAGAAGCGTGACGCCGTTCCGCGACGTTGGGTTGCGCCCCGGACGCCCCACCTGATGAACCCCGAAGGGAGCTGAGTCGATGGCCTACGGACCGCACACGTCCGAAGATCGCGCGTCGATGCTGGCCGCGATCGGCGTTGCCTCCGTGGACGACCTCTTCGCCGACATTCCGCCATCGCTGCGGGCCTCGGGCCTGGAGCTACCGGAGCCCGAATCGGAGGTCGACCTGTCGGACCGGCTTCGCACACTGTCCGATCGCAACCGTGTCGACCTGGTCAGCTTCCTCGGTGCCGGGGCTTACCGTCACTTCGTTCCCGCGGTCGTTGACCAGCTGCTGCTCCGGGGCGAGTTCTACACCGCCTACACGCCCTACCAGCCCGAGATCAGCCAGGGCACCCTTCAGACGATCTACGAATACCAGTCGCTTCTGGCCGAGCTGACCGGTCTCGACGTCGTCTCGGCTTCGCACTACGACGGCGCGACGGCCACGGCCGAGGCCGCCCTGATGGCCTGCCGGGCGACACGTCGCCAGCGGATCCTGATCAGTCGCGGCGTGCACCCGCACTATCGCCAGACGGTGTGCACGTACTTCGGCGGAGCATCGCTCGAAGCTGACGAGATCCCCCTCGTCGCGGAGGGCCCGGCCGCCGGCACGACCGATCTCGCGGCACTGGAGCGGATGCTGGCCGATGGGGACCGCCCCGTCGCCGGGGTCGTCGTGGCGAACCCGAGCTTCCTCGGCCTCCTTGAGCCCATGGCCGAGATCGGCCGCGTGGCCCATGCCGCCGGTGCGCTCTTCGTGTCCGTCGTAGAGCCGGTGTCACTGGCCGTTCTGGCGTCGCCCGGGGAGTACGGCGCCGACATCGCGGCCGGAGAGGGGCAGTCGCTCGGCATTCCGCTCTCATTCGGCGGGCCCTACCTGGGTATCCTGGCCTGCCGGGATGCGCTGGTTCGGCAGATACCGGGCCGGCTCATCGGCATGACCACGGACGTGGACGGCAGGCGCGCCTTCGTGATGACTCTCCGAGCACGGGAGCAGGACATCCGCCGCGAGAAGGCGTCCAGCAACATCTGCACCAACCAGGCCCTGTGTGCCCTGGCCGCGGCCGTCTACCTGGCCTCGATCGGGCCTCACGGGCTGCGAGACGTTGCCGCTCTCGGGGCAGCCCGCGCCGCGCAGCTGGAGCGAGCCCTGACGGAGGCCGGAGCTCCGCGACTCCACTCCGGCCCGTACCTGAACGAGTTCGCCGTCAGAGTCCCCAATGCCGCCGAGGTCCACCGGCGCCTCCTGGACCGGGGCGTGCTGGCCGGGCTTCCTCTGGCCCGGCTGGAGCCGGCTGACCCGACGCTTGCCGACGCCCTTCTGGTCTGCGCCACGGAGGTCACGAAGCCGGCCGAGATCGCCCTCTTCGGCCGCGCATTGGGCGATGAGATCGAGCGTGGACGACAGCTGAGCCTGGAGAGTCCGGGTGTGGGATGGCCGGCCGGCTCGTCCGGTCGGCAGGCCGGGGAGGTGGCCCCATGACGGCGGCCGGCGATCGCCTCGGCCCCACCCTCTTCGAGCGGTCCCGACCGGGCCGCGGCGGCGGGAAGATCCCGCACCCGCCCAAGGAGGCTCTGGCCCGCATTCCGGCCGATCGACTGCGCGCCAAGGGCCCCCGCCTCCCGGAGATCTCGGAACCGGAGCTCGCCCGGCATTACGTCCACCTCTCCGGGCTCAACTACTCCGTCGACACCGGCTTCTATCCGCTCGGCTCGTGCACGATGAAGTACAACCCCAAGATCGACGAATGGGCCGCTCGGCTTCCGGGCTTTGCCTCCCTGCACCCTCTGGCTCCGGATGAGCTGGCCCAGGGCACGCTGCAGCTGCTGTGGGAACTCGAGCAGGCGCTCGCCGAGATCGGCGGAATGAAGGCGGTGACCCTTCAGCCGGCGGCCGGCGCCCAGGGCGAGCTGACCGGAATCCTGATGGTCCGGGCCTACCACCACAGCCGGGGCGACGTCGAACGGACGGAGGTGCTCGTGCCAGACTCGGCCCACGGCACCAACCCCGCGACCGCCTCGATGGCCGGCTTCAGCACGGTCACCATCCCCTCCGCGCCCGACGGCGGCGTCGACATCGCGGCGTTCACTGCGGCCCTGGGGCCTCACACGGCCGCGGTCATGATCACCAACCCTTCGACGCTCGGCCTATTCGAGTCGCGGCTGTGCGAGCTGCTGGAGGCGGTTCACGCGGTCGGTGCCCTGGCCTACATGGATGGCGCGAACCTGAACGCCATCATGGGCCGCTTCAAGCCCGGCGAGGCCGGCTTCGATGTGATGCACTTCAACGTCCACAAGACGTTCGGCACACCTCACGGGGGAGGCGGGCCGGGTGCCGGGCCGGTCGGGGTGGGGGAGAAGCTGATGCCGTTCCTGCCCTCGCCGCGGGTCCTTCGCGAGTCGGACGGGAAGTTCCGCATGGAGCGCACCGGGGAGCGGCCGCAGAGCATCGGGCGGATGCGGGCCTTCGCCGGCAACTCGGGCGTCCTGGTCCGGGCATACGCCTACATTCGCGCCCACGGCGCCGATGGACTTCGTGAGGTGAGCGATGACGCCGTCCTGGCGGCCAACTACCTCAAGACCCGTCTGGCCGGGATTCTGGACGTGCCGTTCGAGCGGCACTGCATGCACGAGTTCGTGGCGTCGGCCGCGACGCTGAAGTCGGAGACGGGGATTCGAACGCTCGACGTGGCCAAGCGGCTCATCGACTACGGCTTCCACCCGCCCACGATCTACTTCCCGCTGACTGTCGAGGAGGCGTTGCTGATCGAGCCGACCGAGACCGAGACGCTGGAGACGCTCGACGCGTTCGTGGAGGCGCTTCGGCGCATCGTCGCCGAAGCTCACGACGACCCGGAGCTGCTGCACTCGGCTCCTCATGAGACCCCGGTGCGTCGATTGGACGAGACGATGGCCGCCCGCCAGCCCAACCTCAAATGGCGGGCGATGACGGGCAGCCAGACGCCCTGTCCCGACTGACGGATAGGGAGGCTCGCGGATGCGTCAGCGTCTCGGCGGCTTGCTCGCGGTCGCGATCCTGGCTGCCGGCGCCTGTTCCTCACCGACGAGAACGCCCGTGCCCGCGACGGCGACGACATCGGGCCAGACTGCGGTTGCTCCGGCTGCATCGCCGACGCCGACGAAGCCGCTGTTGACGGGTTCAACGTACCAGGCCACACCCGCCGCCGCTACCGGCGGCAAGATCGTTCTCGCCGGGTGGCAGTATCCGGACACCCTGGTGCCCTACTACGCTCGTCTCGCGGCCGACTTCGAGGTCACGAGCAGCATGTTCGACGGCCTGCTCACCGTTACCCCCGACCTGCGCTACACCCCGGACCTGGCGCAGGAGGTCCCCACCGTGGACAACGGTGGCGTGGTTCTCAAGGACGCCGGCATGAACGTGAGCTGGAAGCTCAAGTCCGGCATGCAATGGTCGGACGGTGAGCCCATCAACTGCGACGATCTCAAGGCGACCTGGACGTGGAACATGGATCCGGCCAATGCCGGCCTCGTCGGCGGGACCGCCGGCTGGGAGAACATCTCCGGCATCGACGGCGGCATCGGCACGACCTGCGTGGTCCACTACTCGACTGTGTACGAGGGCTACCTGAACCTGTTCTCGCCGGTCCTGCCCGCTCACTACCTCACCACGGTTTCCGCCAAGGAGGCTCCGGCGAAGTTGTACCCACTGAACAACCCCAGTGCAGGCGTCTACAGCGGCCCGTACATCCCGAAAGCCACCAAGGCTCGCGCCCAGATCACGCTGATCCCGAACCCCAAGTGGCAGACCATCAGCGGGCACGCGCCCTGGCTTGGATCGGTGACGTGGAACTTCTCCGCCGGCCCGAACTCGGTGATCGCCGCTTTCAAGACCGGCGGCTACGACGTCGCTCAGGGCTTGGGAAACGACGACATCCCGGCCCTGGCGGGAATCGACCCGAGCGAGGAAGTCATCCACGACTCGCTGGCCTACGAGCTCGACGCCTTCAACAACGCGAGCCTCAAGGACAAGTTCGGGACGGACTCTCCCATCATCATCGGGGCCATCAAGCTCGCGACCGATCGCCAGGCCATCGCCGCCGGGCCTCTGCGCGGCTCCGTCACGGTGAGCAACAACTTCGTCTCGCCGCTCTCCTGGTACTACAAGGATCTGGGCGGCTCCACGGCCGCCGATCCGACCTCGGCCTCCACGCTCCTCGCGAACGCTGGCTGGAGCAAGAACGCCGACGGCTACCTGTCCAAGGGAGGGCAGCTCCTTGAGCTGACCTACTGCTCGGACACGCCCTCGGTCCGCGTGGATACGGTCAAGCTCGTGGCCTCCCAGCTCAAGGCGATCGGGATCAAGGTCGACGTGGCCACGAAACCGACCGCGGACGTCTTCGGCCCCTGGAGCACGAGCAAGCCCGAAACCGCGTGCAATCTCCGCCACGGCAACTACGACGTGGCCGAGTTCTCATACGATTGGTCCGGAGTTGATCCGCTCCTTCAAGCTCGCGCGTACCGGTCGGACGAGATCCCGGACAACCCACCGAACACGGGCGACAACGTGACTCGCATCGCCCTCCCGGCGCTCGACAAGGCCTACGGCACCGTCAGGTCGAGTGTGGACTTCACCCAGATTCGGGATGCCATGTCCGCGATCCAGGACATCTACGGCTCGGACAAGAACACCTACGAATTGCCGCTCTACTTCCGCAGGGACGTCTGGCTCGTCGGGCCGCGAATTCACAACTTCATGGGCAACCCGACCCCCGCCGGCGGCGAGTGGAACATCGGCGACTGGTGGGTCGACTGATCGTGTCCGCGCCCGGGGCGCCGTTGCGAGCGGTGAGTCCCGGGAAGTCAGCCACCGTCCGGTCCACCCTCCGCGGCCCGCTTCCAGGGCGCATGGCGTGCCCGTTGGCGGAGCCCTCGAGCGGCCGGCCATCGCGGCCGGGCCGGACCCGATGGAAGGTACCCGCGTCCGCACTGCCGGCCCGAGCCCGGTTGAGAAAGACAAAGCATTTCACGTCACGTTTGACACCTATGCGGAGCGTGGGCATAGTACGGACCAGTGACAGCCCAACAACGCCCAACGTGCCCAAGAATGAACGATGTCGAATCCTGGCTTTTCCCGGAGGGAAGGACATCTCGGGCCGCGATGATTGGGCTGCATTCCTTTTTGGGAGGCGGATAGATGCGCAAACGTCTGGTCAGCGTTCTCTCGATTGCGGTCCTGGTGGCGGCTGCGTGCTCGTCATCCACCGCCACGCCATCACCGGCGGGTACGCCGGCTCCGGCGGTAACACCGGCGGCGGCCACGCCGACTCCGGTGGCGACCGCGACGCCCCTCAGCGACCTGGACAAGGCCCTGTTCGGCACCAACTACAAGCCCGCTGCCGGCAAGGCAGGCGGCACACTGGTCATGGGCGAGTGGCAGCCGGCTTCTCAGCTGAACCCGTTCTACACGACCGCCTTCGGTGACTTCGAAGCCCTCGGCCCGATCATGCGCGGCTTCACCACTATCAGCTCCGACGGCAAGTACGTCCCAGACCTTGCCGTCACGGTTCCCACACTGACCAACGGCGGCGTGACGGTCGACGCCGACGGCAAGGGCATGAGCATCAAGGTCACCCTCAAGCCGAACCTCAAGTGGTCCGATGGCAAGACCCTGGACGGCAACGACTTCGCGTACACCGTGAAGTGGGCCCAGGATCCCGCCCAGAAGGGCTGCACCGCCTGCGCCGTCGGGTTCACGTACGTCGATGCGAACGGCAAGACTCAGCCGCTCATCGACAAGGTCGACGTCTCGGCGGACGGCCTGACCGTGACGATGCACTTCGTGCAGCTGTACTCCAGCTGGCTTAGCTTCCTCGCCGGCCCGGCGACGATCCTGCCGCAGCACTACATGAGCACCATCGCGATCGCCGATGCCTCGACCAAGTCGATGCCGGTGAGTGCGGCGGCCGCCAGCGTTCCGTGGAGCGGCCCGTTCATGGTCACCGCGGCCGGCCCCACCGAGATCGACTACAAGCCGAACCCATATTGGGCCGGTGGTGTCGGTGGAGCGCACGCCCCGTACCTGGCCGGGCTCAAGTTCCAGTTCTTCACCGACAAGGCGGGCATGATCGCCGCCTTCAAGAACGGTGAGATCGACCTGGCCCTCGACCTGACCCAGGCCGATGCCTCGAACGTGAAGAGCACGGACCCGAAGATCGGCAAGGCCGAAGTCACGCCGGCCTGGCAGTACGAACACTTCGACATGAACATGGCGAGCAAGAACGCTCCGTTCCTGTCCGACGTGAACGTTCGCAAGGCCATCTACGAAGCCGTCGACAAGCAGTCCATCATCGACGCGGTCTTCCCCGGGTCGGGCGTCACGCCCGCCTGCTCGAACGTTCCGCCCGGACTGTGGTATCTCACCGCTGTGACCTGCCCGAGCTACAACGTGGCTGACGCCAATTCGCTCCTCGACGCGGCGAAGCTGACCGCCGGCTCGGACGGCAACCGCACATACAACGGCAAGGCGATCGACCTGCTGCTTTGCACGACAGCCGGCAACAGCACGCGCCTGACCGAGCTCCAGAAGCTGCAGGGCTATCTCAAGGCAGTCGGCATCAAGAGCCACATCGTGACCGCCGACGCCACCTCCGTGGTCTTCGCAGGCTGGAACGATACGGCCAGCACCCCGACCAAGGACTGCGAGATGTATCGCGGCAACTACGACATCGTCGACTACGCGTACATCATCGGCGGCAGCCCATACAGCGACAACGATCCCGTCTATGACTCCGCCCAGTGGCCCGAGAAGGGCGATCACTCCGGCGCGAACGACTCTCGCTTCAGCAGTCCCGACATGGACGCGGCCCTCAAGATCCTCAGCTCGGCCGTCGACCCGAAGGACCAGCTGACGGCGATGGTCGCCGTCCAGAAGGCTTACGTCGCCGGCCTGCCGGAAATCCCGCTGTACTACCGCGCCGAGACCACAGGCGTGGGCGTCCACATGGGCAACTGGCCCGGCTACAACCCGAGCTCCATCGGCCCAACGTGGGACGTGGAGGACTGGTTCTTCCAGTAGACCGGTGCAGCTAGGCCTGCAATAGTCCACGAAAGCAGGGGGCGGGCGATGGTCACCATCGCCCGCCCCCGTTCTTTGCCCCTCGCGCGGTTCATCCCCGGGCCCCGGCTGCGCTACGATGTGCCGCAACTCCGCTGCTCGTCTCCGGTCCTCAGCCCCGCCGGCTAGGACCGTAAGGGCCCTCTAGCAAGACGCGTAGGAAAGCGATGACCAAGTACATCATCCGGCGGCTGCTGCAGGCCATCCCCGTCATCTTCCTGATCAGCATCGTCTGCTTTGTCCTGATGCTGATGGCGCCCGGAGGCCCGCAGGCTCAGTTCAACCAGAACCGGTTCATCAAGCCAGAGCAGGTCGACCTGTGGCTCCAGCACTGGTGCCTGGTCCGCAACCCGAGCCCCCCGGACATGATCAAGGAATATGCCGGCTGGCTGGGGGTGTGGAACTGCCAGACCCAGAGCTTCATCAGCGAGAATGGGGGCCTCAACTTCCTGCCTTCGTTCCTCGGCGGCGGCGTCAACGGAATGCTCCACGGCGACTGGGGTATCTCGATCTACCTCAATCAGCCCGTCCTCGACATCATCCTCGGCCGGCTACCCGTGACATTGCTGCTCATGGTCACAGCCTGGATCATCTGGCTGACCCTGGCCTTGATCCTCGGCGTCGTGGCCGCGATCCGGCGCTACAGCTTCTTCGATCAGGCGGCCACGCTGTTCAGCTACACGTTCTACTCGTTGCCGACATTCTGGCTGGGCCTGATGCTGATCGAGATCTTCGCCGTGACGCTGCACTGGTTCCCCAGCCAGCTGATCCAGTCGCCCAGGATCTCACCCGGTCCATTTGCGTCGGCAGTCTGGTGGCAGGCCTTCTGGACCGATCCGGGGCTCTACGGCTGGGACGTGGCGATGCATCTGGTTCTTCCGGTCACGACGCTCGTGGCCGTGAGCGTGGCCGGAGACAGCCGATTCGTGAGATCGGCCATGCTGGAATCGCTCAACCAGGATTACGTGAGAACGGCTCGAGCCAAGGGGTTGTCAGAGCGAAGGGTCATCTTCCGGCACGCGTTCCGGAACGCCCTGCTGCCGATCATCACCAACGGCGCCCTGGAGGTCGCCTTCCTCTTCTCGGGGGCGATCGTCACAGAGACCATCTTCAGCCTGCAGGGGATGGGATATCTGTACATCCAGGGCCTGCAGGCCCATGACTACTTCCTGCTGATGGGGATCGTGTTCATCGGTGCGATCCTGGTGGTCGTGTTCAACCTGGTGGCGGACGTGCTATACGCAGTCGCCGACCCGCGAATCCGGTACGACTGAGGCCCGCAGAAGATGTTCAAACCCGAATCCGCGGATAGCCTGCCGATTCCCGCAAGTGCGGCCACACCATCCCTGATCGACGGCCCGGAGCTGCCCGTCGATGTCGAGGTCGCCCTCGAGTCCTTGAATCAGTGGCAGCTCGCCGTCAAGCGCTTCATGCGCCACAGAATGGCCCTGATCGGTCTGGCCATGTTCTGCTTCATCGTTCTGGTAGCAATCATCGGCCCCATCGTGGCCCCATACAACCCGATCGACATCCCGGGCGCCATCCACCAGGGTGGAGATGGCCCGTCGTTCACCCACCCGATGGGGACGGACGATGCCGGGCGAGACGTCTACACGATGGTCGTCAACGGAGCCCACATCTCCCTTGCGGTCGGCTTCTTCGCAACGGTCATCGCCGGGATCATCGGAATCATCGTTGGTTCGATCTCCGGCGCCGCCGGCGGAGTCGTCGACAACCTCCTGATGCGCCTGGTCGATGTCACCTTCGCCGTCCCGCTGCTCTTCCTCATCCTGGTGGCGGCGGTCTTCTTCGGCCAGGGCAGCATGGTCGCGCTCATCCTGATCTTCGGGATTCTGCAATGGGGACTGATCGCACGGCTGGTTCGTGCCCAATTCCTGAGCCTGCGCGAGGCCGACTTCGTCGAGGCGGCCCGAGCGGTCGGCGTCGGCACCATGCGCATCACCTTCCGGCACATTCTGCCGAACGCCCTTGGTCCGGTGATCGTGGTGATGACCCTGCTGATGGCCTCGAATATCGTTCTCGAGGCGTTCGTGAGCTTCCTCAACTTCGGCATCGCTGCCACGGAGCCGACGTGGGGCAACGCCCTGTCCAATGCCCAGAACGCCATGGGCGACGGCAACTGGTGGTGGGCGTTCTTCCCGGGGATGGCGATCGCCCTGACGGTGATCTCCATCAACTTCGTGGGCGACGGGCTGCACGACGCACTCGATCCGAGGGCACGCCTGTGAGCACCGTCATCGATCTCAGCCACGTCGCCGAGGCGGCCCCCGGGCGATCGATCGGCCAGAAACCGCCCGACGACGTGCTGCTCGATGTCCGCGGTCTCAAGACCTACTTCCACGTCCTGGACGGCACCGTTCCCGCCGTGGACGGGGTGGACTTCCAGATCAAGCGCGGCGAGACCCTCGGGCTGGTGGGCGAGTCGGGCTGCGGCAAGAGCGTCACCTCGCTGACGATCATGCGCCTGATCGACATCCCGCCGGGCGAGATCGCCGCCGGCGAGATCTGGTTCGACGGTGTCGACATCCTCTCTCTATCGCCCTCCGAGATGCGCGACATCCGCGGCAGCGAGATGAGCATGATCTTCCAGGAGCCGATGACGTCGCTCAATCCCGTCTTCACGGTCGGCTACCAGATCGCCGAGGCGGTCAAGGCGCACCGGAACGTCTCCAAGAACTCGGCTCGAGATCGAGCCATCGAGATGCTCGCGGCTGTCGGGATCCCATCGCCGGAGCGCCGGTTCAAGCAGTATCCGCACGAGCTCTCGGGCGGCATGCGCCAGCGCGTGATGATCGCCATGGCCCTGAGTTGCGATCCGAAGCTGATCATCGCGGACGAGCCGACGACGGCTCTCGACGTGACCATCCAGGCCCAGATCCTGGAACTCATGAAGTCCATCCAGGAGAGGACGGGGACGGCTCTGCTGCTGATCACCCATGACCTGGCCGTTGTGGCCGAGACGGTGGAACGCATCGCGGTCATGTATGCGGGCAGGATCGTCGAGGCAGGGACGGCCGAGGAGGTGCTCCTCGACCCGAAGCACCCCTACACGCAGGGCCTGATTGCCTCGATACCCTCGACCGTGCCGCGCGGCCAACGTCTGAACGTCATCAAGGGCACTGTCCCCAACCCGTTCAGGATGCCGACCGGGTGCCGTTTCGAGCCGCGTTGCCCGCACGCTTTCGGGCCGTGCAAGGACTTCGATCCGCCCCTGCGGCTTACGGGACCGAACAGGGAATCGGCCTGCTGGCTCCAGTATCCGCCGGGCGAGCTACCGGTGAAGGAGACCGACGCCCCGCCGGCGACGCCGGTCCCGGTTGAGAGGGTGGGCCATTGATGACCGGCCAACTTCCGATCGATCCCGCCGCCGCGGCCTCACCCCCCGAGAGTCCCGCTTCCGGCGAGCCAGCCCTGGTCTCGGTTCAGGGACTCGTCAAGTACTTCCCGATCATGGGCGGCTTGCTGCGCCGCAAGGTCGGAGATATCAAGGCCGTCGACGGCGTTAGTTTCGACATCAGCAAGGGCGAAGTGTTCGGGCTCGTCGGCGAGTCGGGCTGCGGGAAGACGACCCTGGGCCGGGCGGTGCTGTACCTGCAGCGTCCCACAGCCGGCGAGGTCTTCTTCGATGGCCAGAACCTGAGCACCCTGAAGGCGAACAAGCTCCGTCGCATGCGGAGCCGAATGCAGCTCATCTTCCAGGATCCATACGGCTCACTGAATCCCAGGATGCCGGTCAGCGACATCGTCGGCGAGGGGCTTCTGGCGCAGGGCATGAAGTCCTCGACCGCGCGCGAACGGAAGGTCGAGCAGACGATGCAGGCCGTCGGCCTCCGACCCGAGTACTGTCGGAGATACCCGCACGAGTTCTCTGGCGGCCAGCGTCAGCGCATCGGCATCGCCCGTGCCCTGGCCCTCGATCCGGACTTCATAGTCTGCGACGAGGCCGTCTCGGCCCTGGACGTCTCGATCCAATCGCAAATCCTCAACCTGATGTTGGATCTGCGTCGGGAGTTCAACCTGACGTACCTGTTCATAGCCCACAACCTGTCCGTCATCGAGTACGTGAGCGACAGGATCGGCGTGATGTACCTGGGCAAGCTCGTCGAGGTCGCCACGGCGGAACAACTCTTCAAGGGAGCGCGCCACCCGTACAGCGTGGCCCTGCTCTCGGCCACTCCCGATCCGGACCCGAGGGTGCGGAAGAAGCGGCTGGTCCTGCGGGGGGACGTTCCATCGCCCGCGAACCCTCCCTCCGGCTGCCGCTTCCACACGCGCTGCTGGCTGCGCGAACGGCTCGGCAACCCCGAGATCTGCTCGACCGTTGACCCACCGCTCCATGACACGGGCGGCGGCCAGATGTCCGCCTGCCATTTCGCCGAGCAGGTGTCCGTCGAGGCCGCTGAGGAGGCGGCCGCAACGCAGTCGGTCATCGAGACCGCCGCCGGCGCCACATAGGGCCTCGCGGTCGGGTCGCTACTGCAGCGGTGCCCGGCTTGATATAGGGTGACGGGGCCTGCGGAGATCCGTCTCGCCGGGCGAGGCAGAATCGGACCGAATGACGAGGGACCCGGGTGTCGATGCCCAACTCGACAGTCGCGTGCACCGGGAGAGCGCAGAGAGGATGAAGGGAGAAGAAATGAAGCGTCTGGCCTCGTTGCTCGCCGCTGCTGCCCTTGCCGCCGCGGCGTGTGCGAGCGGCTCTGGTACGCCGCCTCCGGGGTCAGTTCCCAAGTCCGGTGGCACCCTCTCGGTCGCGATCGGCGGCGACATGGTCTACGCGGACCCCGCTCTCGTCAGCGACGACAGTTCCATGTTGGTTGCGGCCCAGGTGGTCGAAGGCCTGGTCGGCCTGAAGCCGGGCACCGTCAGCGAGGTCGTTCCAGTCCTCGCCTCCGACTTGCCCGCGATCAGCCCGGATGGATTGACCTACACGTTCAAGATTCGGACCGGCGTCAAATTCCAGGACGGCACGGACTTGAACGCGGAGGCCGTGAAGTCCAACTACGACCGCTGGCAGGGTTTCCCCAAGGGCGATCTGCAGGATCACGCCACCTACTACGCAGCGGCATTCGGCGGCTTCGGTGACGCCTCGAACGTGCTGTCGGTGGAGGCACCCGACAGCACGACGGTCGTCTTCAAGCTGCGCGCGCCTCAGAGCAACTTCCTGCTCAGCCAGACCGGTCCGGCCTTCGGCATCCTGAGCCCAACGTCGGTTCAGGCCAACGATGGCGACAACCCGACCCTGAGCAACAACCCATACGCCCTCGGGCAGGGTGGGCAGGGCAAAGCCATGGTCGGCACAGGGCCCTTCATGTTCAGCGAGTGGGTGCCCAAGGACCACATCGCCCTTGTCAAGAACCCGGGCTATTGGAATGCGACGGGCCGGCCCTATCTGGACCAGATCGTCTTCAAGCCATACGCCGACAGCGCCGCGCAAGTCACCGCTCTCCAGTCGGGAGCGGTCGATCTCATCGCGTCGCTGGATCCCACCGCGGTCGACAAGGTTCGCGGCGACACCAACCTCCGGGTTCTGCACGGGGGCTCGTCGTGCACGACCACCCAGATCTACATGAACAACGCGGCCGAGCTGAACGGCCAGGCCAATCCCCTCGGTAACAAGAACGTCCGCTTCGCGGTCGCCTCGGCCGTCGAGAGGCAGTCCTATGTCAACGCCTTCTACGCCGGCGAGGCAATTGTCGCGGACAACTGGATGCCAGCGGCGGCTCAGTACTACCAGCGCGAGTACCTGCCGGCATACGACGTCACGAAGGCGAGAAGCTACGTGGCCCAATCGGGCATCTCCGGAACGGGGCTGACTCTCGACCTGTGGTATCCCACCGGCCCGGCGACTGCGTCTCTGCCCGACCCGAAAGGCCTGGCGCAGGCGATCGCCCAGGACCTCCTGACGGTCGGTTTCACGGTCAACGTCAAGACCGAGGCGCTCTCGCCCAACTTCCAGTCGGACGAGGCGGCCGGGAAGCTCCAGATGTGGCTCTCCGGCCGGACGTGCCGGTGGGGCGGACCGGACGACTTCCTCAGCACGGGTCTCTTCCGCTACGTCAACGGGAGCCCGTCACCGGAGTTCAACTACAAGAATGACGACCTGAACACGGCCATGACGGCGGCCCTCTCGGCTGCCGACTCGGCCGCCGCACGGTCCAGCTGGTCCAAGGCGCAGGACCTGATAGCCGCGGACATGCCGACGGTCCCTCTCCTCGACGCCACGCTGCCGGCCGGCGCGCAGACCTACGTCGTGGGCTTCGTCGGGTCGGGTGGCGGCGTCGAGAGCCTGAGCTCGGTCTGGCTGAACAAGTAACCGGGAGATCCGGACGAGGCGCCGGCTCGGCTGCCGCCGGCGCGGACCGAATCGAGAGCCGACACTCGGCAGAGCCGTGGCGCTCGCCAATGACAACATGGCCCGACTGACATACCCTGTCGGAAGCTCGACCCACACTACGATCCCGGGAGCACGTCCGGACCTTCGGGGAGGAGTCCTTCACGCGCCCAAATAGGTCCTCGCCGGTCCCGGGCAGTTGCAGGGAGAATGGAAGGAAGAGGATATGAAACGTCTAGCCTCGCTATTGGCGATTGCCGCGCTCGTGGCCACGGCCTGTACCAGCAGTTCCAGCACGCCGGCCCCAGCCAGCGGCGGGACTCTCGTGGTCGGACTCAACGGCGACATGGTCTTCGCCGACCCGTCACTCGTCAGCGACGGCAACTCGCTCTATGTCGGAGCCAACGTCATCCAGGGCCTGGTCGGACTGAAGCCCGGCACGATCAGTGAAGTCATCCCCGTACTGGCCACGGATCTGCCGACGGTCAGCGCCGATGGCAAGACGTATACGTTCAAGCTCCGCACGGGCGTCAAGTTCCACGACGGCTCTGACTTCAACGCGGCTGCCGTGAAGTTCAACTACGACCGCTGGAAGGCCTACACGAAAGGCGACCTCCAGGACAACGCCTACTACTACGGCGCGGTCTTCGGTGGTTTCGGCGACGCCTCCAACATCTCATCCGTCGATGCCTCCGACGCCACGACAGTCGTCATCAACTTGAAGACTCCGCAGTCGAACTTCCTGCTCGCCTCGACGCTCGCGGTCTTTGGCATCCAGAGCCCGACCGCGCTGCAGAAGGACAACGCGGACACGACCCCGCTCAAGGACAACAAGTACGCCCAGGGTCAGGGCGAGAGCATGGTCGGCACCGGGCCGTTCATGTTCAAGTCGTGGACGCCGAACGACAGCATTGTCATCGTCAGGAACCCAAGCTACTGGGACAGCGCCAATGCGGCCAAGCTGGACCAGGTCACGTTCAAGCCGTTCGGTGACTCGACGGCCACCCTGCAGGCTTTGCAGTCGGGTGGGATCGACCTCGCCTTCTCGATCTCGCCGCTGGATGTCGCCACGGCAAAAGGCGCCGGGTTGACCATGATCGATCGCGGCGCGTCCTGCAATCAGCTCAACCTCGATATAAACCAGAGTGTGGGCGGTTCCCCGACGATCTACGCCAACAAGAGCGTCCGCACGGCCGTCGCCGAGGCCCTGAACAAGGACAGCTACGTCACCGCCTTCTACTCTGGCCTCGGCAAGGCGCCGACCGGCTTCATGCCGTCGGCGACGACCGGCTTCAAGACCGAGACCCTGCCGGCATACGATGCCACCAAGGCCACGGCCGACCTGAAGGCCGCCGGTCTGACCGCCGACCAGCTCACGGTCGATCTGTACTATCCCTCCAACGTCGTCCGGCCGTACATGCCGGATCCCAAGGGCATCGCCACGGCGATCGCCAACGACCTTACCAAGGTCGGCTTTACCGTGAACCTCAAGACCGAGGACTGGAAGGGCGGCTACGTCAGTGACGCCACGGGCGGCAAGTTCCCGCTCTACCTCTTCGGCTGGACCTGCGACTGGGCCGGCGCGGACAACTTCCTCTACACCGCCTGGTTCGGCTATCAGGACAACAAGCCGAACGCGCAGTTCGGCTGGGCAAACGACCAGGCCAACACGCTGATGCTGAAGGCTCTCGGCGAGCCGACTGTGGACGCGGCGAACGCCGACTGGGGTCAGGTCCAGGATCTCCTGGCCCAGGATCTGCCTATGGTCCCGATCGTCAACTCCCAGCCGCCTGGCGCGATGAGTTCCAAGGTGCACGGCTTTGTCGGTGCCAGCAACGGAATCGAGTACTTCAACACCGTTACTGTCACCAAGTAGTTACGGAGCCTGACGAGCGTCCGGGCGAGTCCCGCTTCGCCAGGACTGACGGTCCTACTCGGCCCCCAACGGGGCTGTAAGATCGAGGCAACCAACCCCCCGGGGTCGCAAGGCCCCGGGGGGCCTGTACCCGCGGAGGAACCCGTCCCTCGTGCTCAGGTTCATCGTCCGGCGAGTGCTCGGGGCCATCCCGGTTCTCTTCGGCCTGTCGGTAATCCTGTTCCTGTTCCTACGGCTCCTCCCGGGTGGCGGACCTGCCGTGGCGATCCTCGGGCAGCACGCGACGCCGCAGCTGATTGCCCAGATCAACGAGACACAGGGTTTCGACCACCCCCTGTATGTCCAGTACCTCGACTACCTCGGCCGGCTCTTCCGCGGCGACTTCGGCGCGAGCGTCATCGACGGCCGCACGGTTGCCGAGAGCTTCGCGATCAGGTTCCCGGCCACGGTCGAACTCACGATCGGGGCCTTGATCTTCGCCGTCGGCCTGGGCATCCCGCTCGGCCGGCTGGCGGCCCGGCACCCCAACAGCTGGATCGATGGAGTGGTTACCGCGATCTCACTATTCGGGATTTCGATCCCCGTGTTCGTGCTCGGGTACACCCTCACGTTCTTCTTTGCGGTGCAGCTCCACTGGCTGCCGGCGTTCGGCCAGATCGATCCCCGCTTGAACGTCCCACCGGTGACCCACTTCGCGATCATCGACGCGCTCCTGGCCGGCAACTGGTATGTCGTCGACGCCGTCGCCCATCTGATATTGCCTTCGATCGCGCTCGGCTCCATCCCGCTGGCCGTGATCACGAGGATCACCCGCGCCTCGGTCATAGACGTCAGCAACGAGGATTACGTCCGAACGGCCAGAGCCAAGGGCCTCACCGATCGACGAGTCAACAGCCGCCACATCATGCGCAACGCCTGGTTGCCGGTCACCACGGTCATCGGCCTCCAGGTCGGGGCGCTTCTGGCGGGGGCCGTCCTGACCGAGACGGTCTTCACCTGGAATGGAGTCGGCTCCTGGGTCGTCACCTCCATCCAGAACCACGACTACATCGTGGTCCAGTCGCTGATCCTGATCTTCGCCACGATCTTCCTAACGGTGAACCTGATCGTGGACGTCGGCTACGCATTCCTCAACCCGCGCATCAGGTACAGCTGAGATGGCGGCTCTGCCCGGTTCCGTAGCGGTCGTGCCTACGCGGCGGATCAGTCGTGGCCTCTGGCACGATGCCGCTCGGCGCCTGTTGCGCAACGGCCCGGCAATCGTCGGGATCGTCTTCATCGCCTTCTTTGTGATCGCCGCCATCCTGGCCCCGATCATCGCGCCCTACAGTCCGACCGCGTGCACGCTCTCGGACGGGATACACGGTCCGAGCCCGGCTCACATCATGGGCACGGATCTCCAGGGCTGCGATGAGTACAGCCGCGTCCTGTACGGAGCCCGGATCAGCCTGACCGTGGGCATAACGGCCGTCTTCTTCGGCCTGGTCGGAGGGGTCCTGGTCGGCGCCATCGCGGGTGGTGCGGGCGGGATTGTCGACGGCGTCCTGATGCGCATCATCGACGTCCTTCTGGCCGTCCCCGGGATCTTGCTTGCGATCGGCATCGTGGCCTGGCTGGGGCACGGGGAGATTCAGATCGTGCTGGCAGTCGGCGTCTCCTACGCGCCGATCTTCGCCCGCTTGCTGCGAGGCAGCCTCCTGGCCCTCCGAGAGTCGGACTATGTCATCGCGGCCAGGTCCATGGGGGCATCGCCCGTGCGCATCCTGCTGCGACACATGCTCCCCAACGCGCTCACCCCTTTGATCGTCCAGGCTACTCTGGCCGCGGCGACGGCCATAATCGACGTCGCCGGGCTTGGCTTCCTGGGCCTCGGCCCGGGCGACCCGCGAGTGGCGGAGTGGGGCGAGATGCTCACCGACTCGGCGCGCTTCCTCCAGAACGCGCCGTACCTGATCCTCTTCCCCGGGGCCGCGATCGTGATCAGCGCCATAGGCTTCAACCTCCTGGGCGACGGCCTGCGTGAGGCCCTCGACCCGAGACTGAAGCGGTAGCCGGCGATGCACCTCCTCTCCGTCAACAACCTCCTCGTTCGCTTCCGGACCCATGACGAGAGCGTGTTCGCCGTCAACGGCGTCTCCCTCGATCTCGACGAGGGCGAGACACTCGGGCTCGTCGGCGAGTCCGGCTGCGGCAAGTCCGTTACGAATCTGGCCGTCATGCAGCTCCTGCCCAAGCCGGCCGGAAAGATCGAGGGCGGCGAGGTCGTCTTCCAGGGACGGGACCTGCTCTCCCTGGACGAATCCGAGATGCGAGAGCTGCGGGGAAAGGAGATCGCGATGATCTTCCAGGACCCCATGACCAGTCTCAACCCGGTCCTCACCATCGAGGAGCAGATGGTCGAGACGATCCGCGCCCACCGCCGCGTCTCCAAGCCCGAGGCGCGCGCCCGGACGTTGGAACTCCTCCATACCGTCGGCATCCCTCAGCCCGAAGCAAGGCTCCGGAACTTCCCGCACCAGTTCAGCGGAGGCATGCGCCAGCGCGTGATGATCGCCATGGCCCTCGCCCTCGAGCCGAAGCTGCTGATCGCGGACGAGCCCACGACGGCCCTGGACGTGACCATCCAGGCGCAGGTGCTCGACTTACTCCAGCGCCTCACCACGGAACGCGGCACGGCCGTGATCCTGATAACGCACGATCTGGGCGTCGTGGCCGGCATGACGAAGCGCGTCAACGTGATGTACGCGGGTTTCGTGGTGGAAGCCGCCTCCACGGCCGATCTCTTTGCCCGGCCGCGACACCCCTACACGGTCGGCCTGCTCCACTCCATGCCGCGTTTGGATGCGCAGCCCGGAGAGCCCCTGATCCCCATCGAGGGGGTACCCCCCGACCTCCGTCGCGCCCCCGTCGGGTGCCCGTTTGCGCCGCGCTGCGCCTGGCGCGTCGAGGCGTGCTGGACGGCCATGCCGCCTCTCGATCCGATAGAAGCAACGCAGGTGATCGTGACCACAGGCCCGAACGCCACGCACCGGATCGCCTGCTGGAACCCAGTCACCCCGGAAGAGGCGATCGCCGCCAGGCCGCTCCGCGCCGGCTTCGAGCCGGCCGCGCCTCCGACCGAGGCAGTCTCGTGAGCGGCTCGATGGCCCAACCTCCTGCGCCCTCGGGCGTCGCCGCCGCGGCGGGTGCCGCCGGCGGGGCATCGCCGCTGCTCCAACTCGCCGACCTGCAGATGTACTTCCCGATCACCAGTGGAGTTCTGGTCAGCCGCCATGTCGGTGACGTCCGGGCGGTCGACGGCGTCTCGCTGACGATTGAGAAAGGCGAGACGGTCGGTCTGGTGGGCGAGTCCGGCTGTGGCAAGAGCACGGTCGGGCGGACGATCCTGCGCCTGTACCGCCCCACTGGTGGCCACATCGTCTTCGAAGGCCAGGAGATAACCACGGCCGAAGGCTCGACCCTGAGGGGCGTTCGGCGACGGATGCAGATGATCTTCCAGGACCCGTACGCCAGCCTGAACCCACGCATGACGGCCGCCGGCATAGTCTCCGAGCCGCTCGAGATCCACGGCGTGGGGACGGGTCGAGAGCGCCGGCAGCGCGTTCGCGAGTTGCTGGCGACGGTCGGCCTGGACCCGGACTATGGCGATCGTTACCCGCACGAGTTCAGCGGCGGCCAGCGCCAGCGCATCGGCGTGGCCCGGGCGCTCGCGCTCCACCCGGATCTCATCGTCGCGGACGAGCCGATCAGCGCGCTGGATGTCTCGATCCAGGCCCAGATCATCAACCTGCTGGAAAGGCTCCAGGGTGAGTTCGGCCTCACTTACCTGTTCATCGCCCACGACCTATCGGTGGTGCGACACATCAGCGACCGCATCGCCGTGATGTACCTGGGCCGCCTCGTGGAGACGGCGACATCCCGTGAGTTGTACGAGCGCCCGCTCCACCCGTACTCGGTGGCCTTGCTCTCGGCGGTGCCGATTCCGGATCCGGCGATCGAGAGCCGCCGCCGGCGGATCATCCTGATCGGCGACGTACCCAGCCCGTCGAATCCTCCGCCCGGCTGCCACTTCCACACTCGCTGCTGGCTGCGGGCGCGGCTCGGGAACCCAGAGCGGTGCGTCGAAGAGCAGCCGGCCCTTCGCGAGATGGCGAGCGGCCACGCGGTGGCATGCCACTTCGCCGAGGAGGTGGAAGGGTCGCCCGAGCAGGTTCTCCAGATCTCCGGCGACAGCCCGGGTGCCTCCGTGACGGCGGCCGCGATCACCCCGACCACCGCGACGACCGCGACCACGCCGCCCGCGCCGACCCCGGGCGCGCTCCCGGCCGGCCCAAGCACGCCCCAACAGCCGGTACCGCGGCGGCGTGAGCGAAGCTAGACTCAACTCGTGAAGCCGCTCCGCATCGCCCTCGCTCAGCTGGCACCGCGGCTTGGCGTGCTGGAAGAGAACCTTGCCCGCCACAGCGCGCTGCTCGCCGAGGCGAGGGCTGCCGGGGCCGGCCTGGTCGTCTTCCCCGAGCTGGGCCTCACCGGCTATCAGCTGCAGGACCTGGCAGCCGAAGTAGCTATCCGCCGGGACGACCCTCGCCTCATGGGCCTGGCGGCCGAAACCGCCGGCCTGTCGGCGATCGTCTCTTTCGTGGAGGAGGCGGACGACCACCGGCTCTTCATCGCCGCGGCTCTCCTGGAGGACGGCGAGGTTCGGTTCTTGCACCGCAAGCTCTTCCTGCCCACCTACGGCCTGTTCGACGAGCGCCGGTTCTTCGCCGCCGGAGATCGACTGCGAACGGTCGAGTCTCGCCTGGGCGTCCGCCTCGGGATCGCCATCTGCGAGGACTTCTGGCACATGGCCGTCCCGGAGACCCTGGCCCTGGACGGGGCGCAGGTGCTGATCAACGTCTCCTCGTCTCCCGGCCGGGACCTGGCAGCAATCAACGAGGTTGGGCTCGGCACCGCCGTCTCGTGGCGAACGCTGATGCGGACCTATGCCCAGCTCACGACGAGCTTCACGATCTTCTGCAACCGCGTCGGCATGGACGAGACGATCAGCTTCTGGGGCGGATCGGAGGTCGTATCTCCGAGCGGCGAGACGCTCTTCACCGCGCCCCTCTTCGACGAGGGTCTGTACCTCGTGGACGTCGAGCTCGGTGACGTGCGGCGCGAGCGGATCGGGCTGCCGCTGCTGCGCGACGAGCGGCCCGAGCTCCACCTGCGGGAACTGCGGCGCATCCTGGCCGAACGGACCGAGACGACGCTCGAGGTGGCCAGCGAGCCGCCCGCGGGGCACCGGTCGAAGCCCAAGGCTCGGACCGCGAAGTCGAAGACGCAGGGCCGAAAACCCAAGGCTCGATGAGCGGCGACGCGAAGGCCGGGCGCAAGCCGCCGGCGGAGACGTCGGGCCGGCTCTTCGAGCTGCCGCCGGAGCTCGCGATCGACACCGAAGTCGCCCGTCGCGTCACGGTCGGCTTCATTCGCAACCAGCTTCGCCAGGCCGGCTTCGAGCGAGCGCTGCTGGGGCTGTCGGGCGGTATCGACTCGGCCCTGGTGGCCTTCCTCGCCGCCGAAGCGATCGGACCCGAGCGCCTGCTGTGCGTCCTGATGCCGTTCCGGGCCTCCTCTGCGGGCTCCGTGGACGATGCCCGGACCGTCGTCGAGCGGCTGGGCTGCGCCAGCGAGCTGGTCGACATAAGCCCCATGGTGGACGGCTACTTCGGGCGCGAGCCGGAGCCGGGGGCGGCCGGGATGGAGGGCCTGGAGGCCAGTCAGCTGCGTCGCGGCAACTTCATGGCTCGCCAGAGGATGTGCGTCCTGTACGACCGGTCGGTCACGTGGGGCGGCCTGGTCGTGGGCACGGGCAACAAGACCGAGGCCCTGATCGGCTACACGACCCTGTTCGGCGATTCGGCCTGCGCCTTCAACCCGATCGGCGACCTCTACAAGAGCCAGGTCCGCCAGGTCGCCGCAGCGGTCGGCGTGCCGGAGCAGATCATCCGCAAGGCGCCCTCGGCCGACCTCTGGCCCGGTCAGACCGACGAGGCCGAGGCCGGCTTCACCTACCCGGAGCTCGATCGACTGCTCTTCTGGATGATCGACAAGCGCCGGACGGATGAGGAGCTGGCGGCGATGGGCTTTCCGGCGGCGACCATGGAACGGGTCAAGCGGCTGGTCGCCACGTCCGAGTTCAAGCGCCAGGTGCCGCCCGTGGCCAAGCTCGGGCCGCGGACGACCGGCGTTGACTACCTCTACCCGCGTCGGCGGCCAGGCTCGGCCCGGCGATGAGCGGCCCGGCCGGGGCTGGGCGGGCGGCCAGGGGCGCGGCCGCGGGCGCCGCTGGAGCGGCCGCGAGCACGGCGGGAGTGGCCTCGGGCGGACAGCTCTACGTCGTCGCCACCCCTATCGGCAACCTTGGCGACGTGACCTACCGCGCCATCGAGGTGCTGCGGGCGGTGCCACTCGTCGCGGCGGAGGACACGCGTCTCACGAGGCGGCTCTTCGCCCGCTACGCGATCGAGACCCACCTGGTGAGCTATCACGCCCGGAGCGGACCCGGCCGCGAGGCGGAACTGCTCGCTCACCTTCGATCGGGGCGGGATCTGGCCCTCGTGACGGACGCGGGCACGCCACTGATCAGCGATCCGGGCGGCGAGCTGGTGTCGGCCTGGGCGGCGGAGGGTGGCCGCGTGGTGCCCGTCCCCGGCCCGTCCGCGGTGCTGGCGGCGCTCGTGGCAAGCGGAATGGCCGCTGCCCACTGGACGTTCGAGGGGTTCCTGCCGCGCACCGGCCGCGAGCGGCGGGAGCGGCTGGCCAGGATCGCGGCCGACGAACGCGCCTGCGTCATCTACGAGGCTCCGTCGCGTGTCCCCGCCACCCTCGCCGACCTGGCCGCGGCGGCGGGAGCCGAGCGCCGCGCCGCCGTGTGCCGCGAGCTGACCAAACTCCATGAGGAGGTAGTGCGGGGGCCGCTGGGCGATCTGGCGGCACGGGCCGCAGCGGGCGAGCTAACGTTGCGTGGCGAGTTCGCCATGGTCGTGGAGGCGGTCAGTGCCGCCGAATCGGCGGCTCGAGCGCGCGCCGACGCCCCGACGATGGACGGGGGGCGGGGCGAAGTCGCGCGCCTGGTAGCGTCCGGAATGAAGCGCTCGGACGCCGTCCGCCAGGTGGCCACCGCCACCGGCCTGGATAGACGCGAGCTGTATCGACCGGGCTGACTCGCCTCGCCCATACGGCCGGCTCACACGCCAACTCGGACCCGCGTTTCGACCTCGCATTGGCCGCCGCTGTGGCCGGCTCGCACATGGGGTCGAGGGATGAACACGCGGTCGAGGATCGTTGGGAGGGCATGGCTGCCGGTCCGGGAAGACGACGCACTGAGCCTGCGTCGGACCCGGGGCCGAGACTGCAGTACGACGAGGCACCGGACGGACCACAGCGTGGCGCCGTGCCCTGGGGACTGCGGTCACGCACCTGCGTGCGACATATACAATCTGCATAGGGAGGTTCGTTTCAGGACCTCGGGAGATGTCACGGCAGGGAGAGGCTCCATGACTGGTAGGCTCAGAACAGGTTTCGCGCTGCTCGCAGCAGCGGCGCTCGTGGTGTCCGCGTGCTCGAGCTCGAGTAGCACGCCGGCACCCGCCGCCTTGAAGATCGGAGTCGTCACCGACGTCGGCACCATCACCGACAAGAACTTCAACCAGTACTCGTACGAAGGGGCCAAGAACGCCGCCACGACCCTCGGCACCACCGCCGAGTTCGTCGTGCCGAAAGACGCCTCGGACTACACGGCCGACATCCAGGGCTTCGTCGACAAGAGTTACAACGTCATCGTCACCGTCGGCTTCAACCTCGGTGACGCCACGATCAAGGCGGCCAAGGCAAATCCGAACATCTGGTTCATCGCGGTCGACGTGGCTCCTTGCGTCGACGCCACGGGCGCTCCCGACAGCACCTTCAAGTGCGCAGGCGACGCCTCCAAGCTCCTGCCCAAGCTGATCGGCGTAACCTTCGAGGAAGATCAGGCCGGATACCTCGCGGGCATCGTCGCCGCCTCCGTCAGCAAGACCGGCAAGATCGGCCAGCTCGGCGGCATCAACAACAACCCGGCGGTTGTCCGCTACCTGCAGGGCTTCCAGCTGGGCGCGTTGTCCTACAACCCGAAGATCAACGTCCAGACCGCCTTCTTCTCCACCGGCGACCTGGGCAAGGCCTACGGCGACCCGGTCTACGGCAAGACCTTCAGCACCCAGTTCATCCAGCAGCAGGGCGTTGACGTGGTCTTCCAGGTGGCCGGTGGCACCGGCAACGGCACCCTCGACGCAGCGTGCGCCGCCAACATCGTCGGCATCGGCGTGGACGTGGACGAGTACCTGTCCTACCCGAGCGCAGACAAGTGCATCGTGACCTCCGCGGAGAAGCATCTTTCCAGCGCGGTCAATCAGACTATCGTCGCCATTTCCAAGGGCACCGCCGCAGGCGGCGTCTCCAAGTTCAACGCCGCGAACGACGGCATCGGCTACTCGCCGTTCCACAACACCTCCATCACCCTTCCGGCCGACGTCCAGGGCAAGCTGGACGCGGCGCTTGCCGCGATGAAGGCAGGAACCCTCAAGACCTGCACGGACCAGTGCGGAACCTGGACAGGCCAGTAATCGCCAGCTTGTAGTCTCTCGAGCGGGCCGTGCCTTCGGGCCGGCCCGCTCGTCGCATCGGTCACCGGACCAGCGAGGCCGTCATGCCTGGAGAAGCGGCTGCAACGTCCGTCCCCGCGCTCGAGATGCGGGGCATAACCAAGCGCTATCCCGGGGTCGTCGCCAACGACCACATCAACCTGGATGTGCGCCGCGGCGAGATCCACGCCTTGCTGGGCGAGAACGGCGCCGGCAAGACGACCCTCATGAACGTCCTCTACGGTCTGGCGCGCCCGAACGAAGGGCAGATCCTGCTCGACGGCAAGCCAGTGACGATAGCCGGCCCGTCCGACGCAATCGACCGCGGGATCAGCATGGTCCACCAGCACTTCATGCTGGTGCCCGTCCTGTCCGTGGCCGAAAACGTGGTTCTTGGCTCCGAGACGATGGCGAACCGCCTCTTTCTGGACCGCGGAGAAGCGAACAAGCGCATCGCGGCGCTGGCGAAACGCTTCGGGTTCGCCCTCGATCCGGAGATGAAGGTCGGGTCGCTGTCGGTGGGACAGCAGCAGCGCGTAGAGATCCTGAAGGCGCTCTACCGCGACGCTCAGATACTCGTCCTCGACGAGCCGACCGCGGTGCTCACGCCCCAGGAAACCGATGAGATCTTCGCCCTGCTGCGCAAGCTGGCGGCGGACGGGCGCTCGATCGTCTTCATCAGCCATAAGCTCTACGAGGTCCTGGCCGTCGCCGACCGGATCACGGTCATCCGGCGCGGCCGCGTTATCGGCGAGCGAAAGCCGAGCGAGACGACCGAGGCCGAACTGGCCGAGCTCATGGTCGGGCGCGAAGTAGAGCTCACCGTCGACCGGGGTGTCTCGCATGCCGGCGCTCCCATGCTCCAAGTCGAGGGTCTGCACGTTGCCGACGACCGGCGCCAGGAAGTCGTCCCCGGGGCGACGCTCCAGATCCGGGCCGGCGAGATCCTCGGCATCGCCGGAGTGGCCGGCAACGGACAGGACGAGCTGGTCGAGGCTCTGATCGGTCTCCGCCGCCCCAGTGCCGGAAAAGTCACCCTCGACGGTCGCGAGGTCACGGGATTCTCCCCGCGGGCCATGAACGAGGCGGGAGTCGGCTACGTTCCTGGCGACCGGCAGCGGTTCGGATTGATCCTCGCCTTTCCGCTGTACGACAACCTGGTTCTGACGAGCTACTACCGGCCCCCGTTCGCGCATGGTTTCCTCCGCGAGGACGCCGCCGTCCTGGAGTCGGCCGACGAGCAGGTGGAGCGATTCGACATCCGCGTGCCATCGTCCACCGTGGCGACCGCCACGCTGTCGGGCGGCAACCAGCAGAAGGTTGTCGTGGCTCGCGAGTTCGACCGGCCGCTGAAGCTGCTCGTCCTGGATCAGCCAACGCGCGGCCTGGACGTGGGCAGCATCGAGTTCATCCACCGCCAGATCATCGCCAAGCGTGACGCCGGCACGGCGGTCCTCCTCGTCTCTGCCGAGCTCGACGAGGTCATGGAGATCTCCGACAGGATCGCGGTCATGTTTCGCGGCCGGATCGTGGCAGAGCTGGACGGGCGCACGGCCGACAAGAGCCAGGTGGGATTGCTGATGGCGACGGGCGGAGACAAGGCCACGGCAGAAGAGGCGACGGCATGAGCGCGACCGCACCGACGGCCAGATCGCGGCTCTCGGCTCCGGCCTGGTTGCGAAAACTGTGGTTGTTGCTTGCGGAGTCGGTGGTCGCGATTCTGCTGGCCCTCGTCGTCGGCGGCATCGGCATCGCGGCCTTCAGTGGGCTTCTCCCCAACCACAGCTCATTCGATCTGGGGCTGCCTATCGCCGCTTACGGAGCGCTCTGGTCCGGGGCCGTCGGCTCGACGAACGGCATCACTTCGACGCTCGTCTACTCGACCCCTCTGATCCTGGCCGGGCTTGGCGTTGGCCTCGGATTCAAGGCCGGACTCTTCAACATCGGCGGTCGGGGCCAGTTCCTCATGGGTACGGTCGGGGCCATGAGCGTGGTGACCCTCATTGGTTCCAGCACGCCCGGGTACATCACCATTCCTCTGGCCCTGATAGTAGGCGCCGCGCTCGGCGGGTTCGCGGGCTTCATCCCGGGAGTCCTCAAGGCGACTTCGGGAGCCCATGAAGTCGTGACAACGATCATGCTCAACTACATCCTGGTCTTCACGACCTACTGGGCGATCAGCGGTCCGCTGCGTCTGCCCAATTCGCCCCAGCCGATCACGGTAGACGTGACCACCCGGAATGGCGCCCTGCCCATCGTCCTCGGACGCGACGGCCACATCGGCATCCTCTTCGCGCTGTTGGCCGTTCCGCTGGTCTGGTTCCTCCTGTATCGAACCACGCTGGGCTTCGAGCTGAGGACCGCCGGTGCCAACTCCGACGCGGCTCGCTACGCCGGCATGAAGACGCGGCAGTTGATCGTCCTGGCGATGACTCTGGCCGGGGCGTTGTGCGGTCTCGCCGGCGCGACCACGCTTCTCGGCGTGGTTCACCAGATAGCCCCGGGCTATGACACCACCATCGGCTTCGATGCCATCACGGTGGCCCTGCTGGGTCGATCGAACCCGGTGGGCATCATGCTGTCCGGGCTCCTCCTGGGCGGGATGCGTGCGGGGGCGCAGTCAATGCAGATATCGCCCGGCGTCCCGGCGGAGCTGGTCGACGCCCTGCAGGCGATCATCCTGCTGTTCCTGCTTGTCAATGTTCTCCGCCGCTGGCGGGCGCGCCGGGCTCCGGGAGGATCGGCGTCGGCATCCGCCGACTCGACCGAAATTGCCCCGGCCTTTGGGATGGTGGCCAAATGAGCGGAATTCCCGGAAGCCTCGACTCCATCCCGATCCTGGGGATCCTTTTCCAGTTCATCGGCTACGCCCTGGCGAACCTGGAGTTCATCTCCAACACGACCGTTGCCGTCGCCGTCCCGATCACACTGGCTGCCCTGTGCGGAGTTCTGTGTGAGCGGTCCGGCGTGGTCAACATCGGGATCGAGGGGATCATGCTCACGGCCGCCTTCGTGGGCTGGTTCATCGCCGCTCTTGCGGCAAACGCGCTCGGCACAGGAACTCCCACGCCGTATTTCGGCCTAACTCTGCCCCTGGTCATCGGGCTGGCCGCGGCGATCGCCGCGGGAATGCTCGTCGCGCTCCTGCACGCCTGGCTGGCCGTTACGCTCCGGATAGACCAGATCATCAGCGGCACGATCATCAACATCGGCGCGGCCGGTTTCACGGGCTACATGTACAGCTTGATCGCGTCGCAGTCCCTGGTGGGCGCCGGCAGCTTCAGCAAACTCGTGGTCCCCCCTGAGGTCGAGGGAGTGCCGATCGTCGGCTGGCTGCTGAACGCGGTGGTCGGCCAGGGTCCCATCGGGATCACCACGCTCGTGATCGTCGTGATGCTGCAGATCATGCTGTTCCGGTCGCGCTGGGGACTTCGAACGCGGGCCTCCGGCGAGCACCCTCGCGCGGCCGAGACGGTCGGGATCGACGTCGTCTGGCTGCGCTATCGCAACGTCGTGGCCTCCGGCGCCCTGGCTGCGCTCGGCGGAGCCTGGCTGAGCATGGAGCAGACCGGCGGATTCAACGCCGGCATGACCCAGGGCCGAGGCTTCATCGGCCTGGCTGCGATGATCGTTGGACGGTGGACGCCGGTCGGGGCATTCGGGGCGGCCCTTCTCTTCGCCTCGGTCACCGGCCTCAGCCAGTCCATAACGATCTCCCGCCCAACTGGGGACCTTGGGAACTTGATGAACCCGGTACCCGGCGAGTTCTGGGAGGCGCTGCCCTACATCATCACCATCGTCGTTCTGGCGGGCTTGATCGGCCGGAGCATTGCCCCGGCGGCGGACGGAGTCCCGTACGAGCGCGAGTCGGCGACCTAGAGACTCGCGATCGCTTTCCGGGCCTGACGGCTCGACGTCAATCGAGCCCGGTTGCGAGCCTGGGCCGGCTCAGCCCTCGCGGACCAGGGACGGGTAGAAGTTCGTTTTGCCGGCTGCTTCCTTGCGGCGGCGCCACTCGTCCAGGATGGCCACGGCCTCGTTGGCGGCGGCAATGGCATTCTCCTCCGCACCGTTGTCTCCGAAGGCGTTGGTGGCCCGATTGGCGACCGCCCCCAGCACGGCGCCGCTGCGCATGCCGAAGAGTCGGGCCAGCACGAAGAGGGCGGAGCACTCCATCTCCAGGCAGACGACGCCCGCCTCGACGAGATCGTCGATGAGTCCGTCCACCGAAGACTGCCAGAAGCCCCCCGTGACGGGACGTTCCTGGCCCACGTAGAACGAGCCGACGCTGCAGACGATCCCGGTGTGGTAGCGGTAGCCGAGCCGCTCGCAGGCCTCGACCAGGGCCATGTAGACCTCGGGATCTGCGAAGGCCGGGTGGTCGAGTGGCAGGTACCGATCGGCCGTGCCATCCCGCCGGACCGCGGCCGCCGGCACGATCAGGTCGCCTGGCCGTATCTCCTTGCGAAGAGCGCCGCAGGTGCCGACGCGAATGACCGTCCGGCCCCCGATCGTCGCGAACTCGTGGGTCGCGATCTCCAGGCTTGGCGCGCCGATGCCGCTCGAGATGGCGCCGATCGGCACGGCCTTGTAGGTGCCCTGGGCGGAGCGGTACTCGCGGTGATAGGCGAGCTCGCGGGCGTCGTCCCAGGTTGCGGCCATCCGTAGAACTCGATCGGGATCGCCCGGCATGAGGATCGTCGCGGGGATCTGCCCGGGGGAAAGGTGCAGGTGGTACTGTGCTCCCGCCTCGTTGGTAGGGGCATCGGCGCGACGTTCGGCTGGGCCGCCCGGGGATGCCTTCCGTCTCGTAGTCGCCATCGGTCGTCTCCCTCCTGCGTCGCTTGTGGAACCGTTCCTGCAGACGCTATCACTACCGCCGACGCAGGCTTCGCATCCCAAGGAGGAAGCGCCGTGTCTGGAGAGATCGAGCGGCTCGACAGGATTGCTGCGGCCTCCCGTCTGGCCGAGTTTCCGGTCATGCTCGATGCGGCGCTGCGTGCCCAGGCTCACGCGCGGGCGCCGTACTCAGGATTCCGTGTCGGCGCGGCCGTGTTGACGAGCGGTGGCGGTGTCTATCCCGGATGCAACGTGGAGTCCGCCTCGTACGGGGCCACGATCTGCGCCGAGCGAAGCGCGATTGTCGGCGCGGTGAGCGCCGGCGAGACCGCGATTCGTGCGCTCGCGGTGGTCACGCCGACGCCCGAGCCCTCGACGCCGTGCGGCATATGCCGCCAGCTGATGGCCGAGTTCGGCCCCGACGTGATCGTCTTCGCGGCCTCGAGCCTCTCCGACGTGGTCCTCATCACGACTCTGGCCATGCTGCTTCCGCTCTCGTTCGGCGCCGCCAACCTCGACGAAGCCGCCCGATGAGCGAGTCCGGGGAGCCGCTCGTCCACGGGGGCGAGATCTATCCCGCTCAGCAATCGGATCTCCTGGTGGCCCTGGAGCGCGCGGTCCGGCTGCGAACGGGCCTTCGGCCTCGAATCGGGATCGTTCTGGGTTCTGGGCTGGGAGGCCTCGCCGACGCAATCGAGGTGGAGGCGGCGATCCCGTTCGAGGAGCTGCCCGGCTGGCCGGCGGCCACGGCCCCTGGGCACGCCGGCAGGCTGCTCTTCGGGCACCTTGCCGGAGTGGCGGTGGTCGTGCAGCAGGGCCGCTTCCATCTGTACGAGGGCTACTCGGCCGGGCTCGTGGTCCAGCCCGTGCTCCTGATGCGCCGCCTGGGAGCGGAGATCCTCGTGCTGACCAACGCGGCGGGTGGCGTGAACCCGGATTTCGGAGCGGGGACGCTGATGATCATCGCCGATCACCTCAATCTGACCGGTCGCCACCCGCTCATGGGGCCGAATGACGACGAGCTGGGTCCGCGCTTTCCGGACATGACCGACGTCTGGGACTCGGAGCTGCGCGCCGGCCTCCGCCGAGCGGGAACGGCCGAGAATGTGGCACTGGCCGAGGGCGTCTACGCCTGCCTGACCGGTCCGAGCTACGAGACCCCTGCCGAGGTGCGCATGCTGCGGACCCTCGGGGCCGATGCCGTTGGGATGTCAACGGCTCTCGAGGCCGTGGCGGCTCGATGGTCCGGGCTCCGAGTCTGCGGAGTCTCACTCGTTACCAACCCCGGGGCCGGTCTCTCGACTTCGGCCTTGAGTCACGAGGAAGTACTTGCCGGAGCGACGACCGCGGGCCCGCGGTTGGCCCGGGTGATAGCGCGCTTCGTGGAGGGCCTTGGGCCCGTCTGAGATTGGTCGGGGCGCCGCGCCGTGGGGGGACGGCACACGGCGCCCCTGGGTGTGAGCTACGCCAGGACGAGGGCAGGTTCGTCCTCGCCGGCCGCATCGGAGTCGGCGTCGTCATCGGACTCGTCTGCGGCGTCGGTCTGACCCGCCGGATCGCCGCCGGCCGGTCCCGACTCGGTGCTGTCCGCGGCCTGGCCCTTCAGCGACTCGGCCTCGTAGTCCCGCTTGCGGCGGCCGGAAAGCATCTCGACCGACGTGGCCACGACCTCCGTCTTCCAGTGGCGCGCGCCGCGGTCGTCATCCCACTGCCGGGTCTGCAGCCGGCCCTCGACGGCGACCTGCTGGCCCTTGCCGAGATACTGGCCGCACACCTGGGCAAGACGATCCCAGACGACGACGTTGTGGTACTCGGCGTGCTCCTTGCCGTTGCCCCGGAACTCGTTGGTGGCCACGGCGAAGGTGGCTACGGATGAACCGCTGGCCAGCGATCGCAGCTCCGGATCGCGAGTCAGACGGCCTGTAAGAAGGACCTTGTTCACGGTCCCAACTCCTCTTCATGCGCCGCTCGATGACGGCGCTTCTCTGTGACGGCGGGTAACCGAACCCTAATCAAGCCCGATCAACCGCGGGTCATCCGTGGCTTATGCGATTGCGCATACTCAGGTGAGACCCGGTCGTTCTCGGAACTCAGGAAACTCTGGCGTCGCGGCCGGACCTGCCACTCAGCTGGAGGGGATCGCCATGGAGATCGAAGCCGGAAGAGACCCGACGGCAGGCTCGGCGGTCGATCGAGGCGACCGAAGCCTTCTCGCGCTCCTGGAGATCGGAGCCGCCGCGGTTCTCATCGGGTCGTTCTTCGTGCCGTGGTTGGCGCCCTCAGAACCCAGATCCTGGACGGGGATCTCGTGGGGCGGCTCGGCCGGCGCACTGACAACGCCGGACCTTCTGATTCCCTTCGCGACCCTGGTGGCGATCGTGGTCACCCTCGCCGGCCTGGCATTTCCGGCGCGTGGGGCGAAGATCGCGATCCTGGTCGCATTCGCGGCGGCGTTCTACGGGGCGATCCTGCGATTCCAGGACGTTCTATCCGGTGGTTACTACAGCAACTTCGTGCCGCCAACCGCAGGGCCGGGACTCTGGCTCTTCACCGGGACTGCCGCCGCGGGTGTCGCGCTGGCCGTGGCGGATCTCGTGCGGGGCGGCAATTCGACCTTCGTGTGGCGCGCCACTAGAAGACCGTCCGTGAAGCGATACGGTCCCCTGGTGGCCTACGTCGTGATGCTGCTGATCACCTTGCCGGTGGCCCTATTCCCGATGGACCCGTCGTGGTGGATCTACGTCTGGTTGGCTGCGCTGCTGATGCTGCCGCTGTGGGTGGTTCGAGCCATAAGAGCCAGATGACCTGGTCCGAGATCCGAGACCGTAGCGGCGCGTGCGGCTGAGGGGTCTGCGTGCCGTCCGGCGACGTTCCGCAGGCTCGGCGCTATGCTGGCCAGGGGCCCGCGATTCCATAGTCGCGCCCGCGTCTCGGAGGAGCCGACCTGACCACAGGGCGAGGAGTCACCTCTCGTTTCGGCCGCTTCACATCGCTGTGCACCGCGCTTCTGATCGGCGCGGCCTGCTCGTCGAGCGGCGCCACCACGCCTGCCGATTCGGGCATGAGCAGCCCCCTTGCCACTGTGGTTGCCCCGGCGACGGCAACCGCCGTCGGGTCTTGTGCCTGCGCGACGGCCGTACAGTCGGGGAGAGTGGTGGCCTGGGGCGACGACACCTACGGCCAGATCGAAGTTCCGGCCGGTCTGACCGGTGTCGCGGCCGTTGCCGCAGGTGACGAGTTCAGCCTGGCCCTCAAGTCGGACGGCACGGTGGTCGGCTGGGGTGCCAACGACGTCGGCGAAACGAGCATCCCCGCCGGAGCGACGGGGATCATGGCCATATCGGCCGGGAGCGCCTTCTCCCTGGCCCTCAAAGGGGACGGCACGGTCATCGGTTGGGGCGACAACACATCCGGCCAGACGACGGCTCCGGCCGGGCTCACGGACGTCGTCCAGATCTCGGCCGCCGGCAGCCACGCTCTGGCGCTCAAGCGGGACGGAACCGTCGTGGCATGGGGCTCGAACGCGAACGGTGAGGTCAACGTCCCGACCGGGCTCAGAGATGTCCGCGAGGTCTCGGCCGGCTACGATTTTAGCCTGGCCCTGAAGTCCGACGGAACGGTAGTGGCCTGGGGCGACACGTCGGTAACCGACCAGTCGAGCGGCGCGGTCAAGGTCCCGGCCGGCCTCGGAGGCGTGAAGCTGATCTCGGCCGGCTACTACCACAGCCTGGCTGTGCAGTCGGACGGAACGGTCGTCTCGTGGGGTACGAACGACTCCGGCCAGACGGAAGTCCCCTCAGGCCTGGCCGGGGTCACGGCCGTCGCCGCGGGCGGCAACTTCAGCCTGGCTCTGAAGTCCGACGGGACGCTTGTCGCGTGGGGCGGCAACGAATCCGGTCAGACGACCCTGCCAACCGGTCTACCGACCGTGCTGGCGATCGACGCAGGCGGCGGCCACGGACTCGCAGTCGTGCGCAAACCGTGAGAGTCCCAACATCCACCGAACTGGAGAGACGATGGCTCGAATAGCCGGCAGACTCGCAAATAGGGCACCCCTGGACCTGTCCCTCATCGACGAAGCCACGCTGATGGGCTGCATCGACCACTCGATCCTCCGGCCCGAACTCACCCGGGCCGAGGTCGAGGCGGCTATCGACGTCGCCATCGAGTGGCGGGCGGCGACAATCTGCTGCCGGCCGGCCGACCTCGAGCTGGTCGTCAAGAGGCTCCGGGGGACGGAAGTTGGTCCCACGACCGTGATCGGCTTCCCGCACGGGGCCCACACATCGCAGATAAAGGAGCGTGAAGCTCTCGTGGCCGTGGAGCAGGGCGCCGTCGAGCTGGACGTCGTGGTCAACATCGGCGCACTTCGAGGCGGCGATCTCCGATACGTCCGGGACGAGCTGGCCGGGATCTGCTATGCGGTTGCCCCGACGCCGGTCAAGGTGATCCTGGAGACGGCGTACCTGACCCCGGAGCAGGTCGAAGCCGGATGTCGAGTCGTCGTGGAGGCCCGCGGGTCCTTCGTCAAGAACGGTACCGGCTACTCACCCCGCGGCGCCGAGGCGGGCGAGATCGCCCTGATGCGCCGGGTCGTCGGCGACCACGTCGGAGTCAAGGCCGCCGGCGGCGTGCGGACGCTCGACGCGATGCTCGGGATGCTGGCGGCCGGAGCGTGCCGGGTCGGTGCGACCGCCACGGCCGCCATCGCCGCGGAGTGGCGCGCTCGCGGCGCCGAAGCGGTGGCGACGGCCCTGGCTTCGCGGATCGCTGCGACGGCCGAGGCCACGCCGCACTCGAGCGTGGACGAGTAGCCCGGCGGCGATCCGCAACCGCTGACGGCGAGCCTCGGGGCGGTCGTCTATGTGATACTGGCCCCCGCCTCGCCCCAGCGGCGACGGACGGAGACGACCTGGGGATCCGAATGGTCTTCCACGGAGTTGCTAGAGGGGCCAGATCCGCAGTTCATGCGGCCGAGGCCAGCTGGAGCGCGGCACCCGTTCCGTTCGCCGTACGGTTGCCGGTGGGGCTGCTGCTCGTACTGAGCCGCCGGCCCGTGCCTCGAGCCCTGGGCGCAGTGATTGCCACTCCCGCCTTCTGCCTGCATACCTTCGCCCTCTTGCTCACCCCGCTCGTCTTGCTGCGGCCGGACGCTCGGCCGGGCCAGGCCGGCGACGCTGCTGTTGCGGTCTGAGGGATCGAGTTGATGCGACTCGTCAGGGGAGCGTTGTCTCGCTTCGGCGGCGCCGGCGCCGGACGTGCCTCGGCCGGCGACGCGCACCCGGCCACCGGCCGGACTCCACCGAGTCGTGCGACCGCCAAGACGGTGGCCCTTCTGGCGGTCTCGGTCGGTGGGTATGTGTGGGCCGCCATCGTCGCCAGCGCGTTCTACACCAACGGCGGCCTCCTGGACCCCAGCGGCTCGGATGTCGGGCGCATATTCGTTGCCGCGGGTGAGGCCTTTCGTGCCGGTCGGCCGGTCTACACCTTCGGCGTCGAGCCGTTCTTCTACGCGCCGCCGATCGTGCTCGCATGCGCGCTCTTTTCGCTCCTGCCGTATCCGGTCTGTTTCTGGACGGTGGTAGGCGCGAACGTCGCCTCTCTGAGGTACATCGCCGGGAGCTGGCGAGGAGTCGGCTGCACGTTCTGGATCGTGCCCTTCGTGGCCTTCCTGCCCTGGGCCGGGACGCTCGACCTGCCGATGGCCGCGGTCATCATGCTCGCCATACGGCGAGGCTACGTCGTCCTGCCCGTCTTCTTCGGGTTCATGAAGTTCTCTCCGCTGCTCGCGATCGACCCCGGCCGCTGGCGACGGACAGTGCTCGTTATCGCGCTCGGCTGTCTCACGACTCTGCCCTTCCTCTCGCTCTGGCAGGACTGGTTCGGGCAGCTCGGTCGTGCGGCGACCGATCCGGTTGGGCCGCTCATCCCAGTCTCATTCGCTGTCCGCCTCCCGATCGGGCTGCTGTTCGTGGCGACTCGCCGGCCCGTATTTCGTGCCGCCGGCGCCGCAATCGCCACCCCCGCCTTCTACTGGCACAGCCTCGTGCTCTTGCTGGCGCCGCTCGCGCTCTTCTGGCAGACGGCGGGCGCACCCCGACGCTTTGGACTGGGCCGGTCGGATGCGGAGGATCGTTCGGGGCTACCACCCGACGTCACGACCGGATAACAGGCCCTCAGTCCTTCGGGTCGCTGCCGCGCCTGCTATACTCCCGACTGCCCAAGGCCGAGCGCCGCGGGGCTCCAGAGACAACATCGCCAAGGAGTGCACGTTGCCCCAGGAAGGCGTGCAGTTCGCCCCGTGAGACGAGCCACCACCTTCGCTCCCTCAGGAGCCGCAGCTCCGCTGGAGGGGCAGTCTACCCAGGTCCCCGGC
>Ga0182021_10000261_pt1 | contig 53464 bp, 40 predicted proteins | sample 612E3MmetaG_FD_120493 | JGI IMG/M metagenome (GOLD analysis project Ga0182021, IMG submission 120493) | Permafrost microbial communities from Stordalen Mire, Sweden - 612E3M metaG (Illumina Assembly) | ecosystem: Environmental > Terrestrial > Soil > Wetlands > Permafrost | place: Sweden...
AAACCGCGCCACCTTTTCAGAGAAGTGCCGCACCGCGGCAAGAGAATCCAACAAAAACCCGGACGCAAACCCCGCTTAACTTAGCGCCATTCGGGTCACGTCTTCACTTTTCACATTTCGCGTGCATCACCTGCATCATCTGCTGAACGTCTCGGGCACCCGCCGCACGTTGTTCCAGTCGCTTCACGGCCATCGCCACCGCCGTGTAGTCCATACCGCCCGCCGCTTCACCGGCTTCCCTCAAGGTCAGGCCTGCGTAGCGCCGGGCAGCCCACAATAGCAACGGCTTCCCCACGGAACCCCGACGCGTCATGAACGTCTCCTCAGGCTCTCCGGTCACGCACTCCACGCTCTCCACCAACTGCCGCCACTCCAGCCGCCGCCGCAATCCGGCCGGCTGGACCACTTCCCGGCCTCCCGTCACCCGCTTTCGGATTCGTGCCCGAAAAGCCTCCGTTCCCAAAGCAAACGCATCCCGAATCTGTTCCGCCCGATCCGGGTCCACCCCTTTGGACAGCCGGGCGCGCACGTCCGAACGGTACCGCGCCCCTCGCGTTCCCTCCGCTTTGGCCGCCCGACTCAACATCTCCGCCGTCGCCAGCCACGGCGGCACCTTCCCATAACCCGCGTACGCGCGATACGAACTCCAACGATACTGCCGCAACTGCTTCAGCCGCTCGCTCACCTCGTCCTGACTTGGCGTCCGCAGGTCCTGAGCCTCGGCTCGCTTCCCTCTCTTGTCCAACCCCAGGGCGCGGCGCATCACCGGATTCAAATGAACGTACAGGCTCAGTTCGTAGGCCCAGCCCGCCCCCTCCACCACGATGCTCTTGTATCGCCCCTGCATCAACGGTCCCACCCTCTGGCGCCGCTTGTTGAACCACACCACATAACTCACGTTATGCACACAAGGTCTCACGCACCCCCGACCCGAGTCAGGTCCATTTCTTACTTAATGCGACGAGCCCCCGCTCCCCTTCGGACGAGACCCCGCTGCCCCTTGAAACCGCCACCGCTTTATTGTTGCTGAACCCTGTAAAACCGATGCGGATCCAGACCGAAAGTGTCGGTGGCGGACAAAACCGCGTTGGACGCGGTACTGCTGCTCCCCAGATTAGCCCAATCTGCATAACTTAAATTGGTCTTATATTGCAGTTGATACACGAGCCCCGTTGTCGCGGTCCAACTGAATGCAATCGAGCCGCCAATCGTGGTCACGCTTTGAAATACAGGCACGGGAACGGGATAAACAGCCTGCACTACAGTGATGCTGTTGGTGCCGATGGCGAAGTTTTGCAGGGCTGGGGTGGCCAGTCCTTGCACAGGGTTGAAAGAGATGGAATATGCACCCGGGGATAAACCCACAACAATTTCGTCCCAGCGATTGCTCATGGGCGTAAGCACCCAGCAGGACGAAACAGTTCCGGCCTGCGGGCTCAACGAGAACGATGCCGCATTAGTGCTGGCGGTCACGCACAACGTGCCGAAACTGTTTGTGTTGCGGCCCAGGTTGGTTGAGTTTATCGCGGCAGTGAAGCTTGTGTTTGGCGCCTCCGTGAGCAGTTGCCAGGGGGATGCCATTACAGCATAAGAATTGGTTGTGTTCAGCCAAAAGGCATTTGTATTGCCGTCCTGAAACAGCCGGATCAGATCAAAACCGACCGGGTTGATGCTGGTGTAGGTTTGAAATGTCTCCAGAATAGGTCCCCAATATCCGTTTGGGTCCCCGCCGCTTCCGTAAAGATTGTCGGTCAAGTTGGCTGTGCCATAGTTGTAAGAATAGATCAAGTCCCAATCGCCACGATTGAAATTAAACAGCATCACCTGGTTCTTCCATTGATACTTGCCGCCAGAAAATCCAAGATAATAGGTTCCATTGCGCACATGGACCATTTGCCGGGTAACGGCAAACTCATCCGGTCGCATGGTCAGATACTGAGGGTTGGCGATCGGCAAATCCATCCTCACCTGCCATCGGTTCTCCTCGGATCGGGCCCAGTCGTAGATCCAGAATGCAGCCTCATTGGGGCCAGCATACGCGATGAGCGACTCTGTTCCGAGTTGAGCCCTGCACGTTGACGTGAGGTAGAGATAATTGGTAAGGTATTCACCGGGAAAAGTTGGCGCAACCACGTAATAATCCGCGACCGTGGAATTCGTCCAAAGCAGGGCATTGTTGTAAAAGTAATAGCCGTAACCGACGCCGCCGGGCGCCTCCGGAGACGTTGCCTCCCCCCGCCGCAAAGGCCGTTGATTCCTCCAATCGTGTTTGGGGGGCAAGCGGCCATCGGGAAAATGTTCGGCGCTATACCGCTCCGACTCCCGGCTGATCTCTTTACGGATATCCTGAATTTCCGCCATCAGGGTCGGTGCCATCATCAACCACACCAGAACAACAGTGGTCCCAGCCGGCCAGAATCGCCGACAGCGATAGGCATTCGCCTTTTCCGTCATAACCCCCGTTTGCATGTCGCCGGGAATTGAGACGTTCTCCGGGATGCACTTCTCATTTTGGAATTGACAGCTTAATGTCTATTCCTGCCCGACATTTCCGAAATGGTCTTGCGCTCCATCCATCCGGGCGATGCAGTCCGATTGAACATAAAAGAGGCAGGGCACACGCCCTGCCTTTCTGAAAACACTAATGACAGACGATATTATTAGCAAAACAATTTGCGACCCATCGCCACCAAGCCGACCAGTGCGCCGGCCAAGAGCGTGACCGTCATACCGCCATCGGGCACAGGATGAGGTACTGGTCCATCATTCTTGGCCAGCACCAACTGATTTTGAGCAGCATTAGCACCAACGCCCGGGGTGCCATTCCACATTTGCAGAATCTCCACATCGTAAAAGCCGTTGTTTGCGCCGTCGGCTTGGGTCAACCCACCAAGGGCACTGATGGCATCAGTGTAGAACTTATTATTTTCTTGGGTGGGAACCGGATAGCTGCCATATGACTGACCGCCTTGAAACGCCCAGATTGCAGCCTGAAGCAAATGATCATCGTTCGCCCGGGTCCCATTGGGTAGTGTATCCACGTAATCGAAATCACTCAATGATCCCTTGGCGAACTCATAATAAAGATAGGCCGCTCCCAAACTCAGAGGAATCGCACTGCCAGCACCCGTGGCAGGGATTGGCTGGGCGACACTGCCTAACGTATAGTTGTAGGTTCTGCCAGGGTAAAATTCCACTCCGGTTTCGATGCAAAATGTTTCAAACCCCCCGTTCAATACGGCTTTTGAAGAATAATTGCCGGTTATAAAATCTTGTGTGGTATTATTAGCAGTGAACTCACCACCGCCCCACCAATCATAGCCTGGCGTAAGATTCAACGTAACCGTATTGGCCTTTGCCGATATCCCCGCCAGCGAGGCGGCCAGAAGTGTCAGGACTGCATATTTTGTTGTTTTCATGGTTGCATCTTTAGCTTGAACCATGCCATTTTCCGATCTTTAGCTCATTGTTATAACAAACGACTCGCATCTCGTTGATAACGACTTACTTGTGACAACGTTTCTTTATGGAATATGTTGTCTTCATTCTTGATTGTCATCACTGAACTGTAAGGAATTCCGACGCAAAAACCAGCTTTCATGGGAAACATTCTTGACATCTTGTTGGTGTGCAACAGGATGGTAGATGTTGTAATTGGTAAGTTCTGCCGACGCTTCAACGGATGGTCCAGGCGTAAACATGCAAAGCAGAATGGAACTGCTCAGGGATCCGTCCCAAGGCGGGCGGATCCCTGAGCAGTTCCCATCAATATTGCAGGCACGGCGGTGGCGGTGTTGCTTGTCCATCACGTGCGCAAGCGCTCCACCAAAGACCGGCCGGGACAGGCCCTGCGCGGTTCGAGCGACCTGCACGGCTGGGGCGACTCCAACCTCTACCTGCGTCGCCACGGAGCGCACCTGGTTCTTTCCGTCGAGCACCGGGCCGCCGCTTCCGGTGACGATGTGGCGTTGGAACTGATCGAGGAGGGCCCGACGCTGGCTCTCGGTACGCGCGAACCCTCGCCCCCTGCCGAGCCCCAACCCGTCTGCGTTGCCGAGCGGGTGCTTCAGGTCCTGCAGGCTACGCCATCGCCTCAGTCGGCGCAGCAACTGCGCCAGCTCTGCCGTCTGCGTACCGCCACGCTTTGCGAAACCCTCGCCGCGCTTCGCCGGGAGGGCCGCGTTGCGCACACCCCTGACGGCTACCGGCTCGTACCAACTCAACACCTCGAGATCGCCGGGGCGCCTCATCCGGCCGTTCCCTTTCCCGTGAACCCTCTAGGCAACGCGGGAAACGGAAACGGGAAACGCCGACCGGCTTCCGCCACATCCTCGTCCCAACTACCCCTCTTCTCCGGTGAAACGCAAGCGGGCTCTGCGGGGACGCAACCCGCCCAGGGATAACCGGAAAAGGAACGACGCTACAGCGTCCGCGGGGAGGTCGGCAATCCTGGCCTCCCCGCTTCTCTCCTGCGCCAAGAGGTCGTTCCTTTCCATGCCCAAAAAATCCCAGGGGGTCTGGGGGACAGCGTCCCCCCTCCATCATTTTCCGCGCCCCGCCCTCCATCATTTATCCTGAACGCGCTCACATGAAAATGTGGGAATGTCCCGAAAACTCAATCAAGTGATGCAAAATTCAGGTATTATATTGACGTCCGTGTGCCGCAATCCTATCCTACCTGACCTCATGATAGACAGTCGGAGATTCTGGATTGGTTTAGTCTTTTCGCTTGTCGCAGGAGGCAGCGATTACTCCCAATCACTGCTCATCACCAACATCTCTCATCCATCTTCCGGCGGAATTGCACTCGGCTGGTCTTCGACCGCGCCCAGATACGTCGTCGCGCGATCCCCATCCCTTGCGCCGGACAGCTTCCAATACACCGGCCCGGTTCTTTCCACGAATCAAACCTTGTTGACTAATGACTCGACTATCTCTTTCTACCGCGTCAGCGAGGTGATTGTGGTCGATTTCCCTGATCCGAATTTGCGGAAGGCCGTAACGAATGCGATTATGAATTGGTACGAGCCCCGCAATCTCGTCTATGACATTGACCTAAAAGGCATCACTACGCTTAGTTGCTCCTCGCGAGCGATAACGAATGACTCGGGGCTAAGTGCGTTGAGCGATTTGACTTATCTGTCGTGCTATAACAACCAGTTGGCGAGCCTGAACCTGACAGGTTGTACCAACCTGAGTACCCTGTATTGCTACAACAACCTGTTATCGAACCTGAATCTGGCGGGCTGTGCCAGTCTGGGTACTCTGTCCTGCTACAGCAACCTGCTGCCGAATCTGAATCTGACAGGCTGTACCAAGCTGAGTTGGCTCTCTTGCTGGGCCAACCAGCTTACGAACTTGAATGTGACGGGCGTGGCGCACCTAAGTGACTTGGATTGCAGCAGGAACCAGTTGACATACCTGAATCTGACAGGCTGCGTCAGTCTGAGAACCCTCTATTGTTACGAAAACCAGTTGACCAACCTAGCGCAGGCGGGCTTAACCCGCTTGAACGACTTGGATTGCAGTGAAAACCAATTGACGAGCCTGAATCTGGCGGACTGCGTGGGCTTAAGTTGGTTATCTTGCTGGGCCAATAAACTCACAAGCTTGGATTCCTCCGGCTTGGCCGCTCTGAGTGCTTTGGATTGCAGCGAGAACCAGTTGGCGAGCCTGAATCTAGCGGGCTGCACCAACCTAAGCACCCTATATTGCTACAATAACCAGTTGACGAACCTGGATGTGACGGGCTGTCCCCGTCTTACCCTTGTGGATTGCAGTTCCAACCGCCTGACCGATCTTTCCGAACTTGTCACGAATGCCGCGCGGGGGTGCTTGGGGGTTGGGGATACGGTGTGGTTGGGCGGAAACCCGTTGAGCGAATTTGCCGTGACCAATCAGATACCGTTTCTGGAATCCGCCGGTGTAACGGTCTATTACCCCTGATTGGGTCTGTCCGAAGACAAAAGGGGCAGTTTCTACTGCCACTTTTGACAAGTGGTGTATTGTTTCTATTTCCGCAACCGTCGGGACATCGCCCCAATACACCCCATCGCGATCCCCAGAAGAGCCATGGTCAATCCTCCGTCGGGAACTGGGACCGTCAGGTTCTGACGATCCAGATGCCGAGATCCAGATGTTTCCAGATTCATGGCGCGCACCCCAGAGTTCCCTACGCTGCCGTCAATCTGAGCAGCAGAGTGGCTGTAGCCGTTCAGAGACACAGAGGTCAAGTAGACCGTGCCGACGGAAAGCGAATCGTCCCCAACCGTAGACGAGAGTTCACCGTCGAGATCCGGTCCAGCCGGGAACACGGTAAAGTCATCGCTCAATCCAGTCTGGTAGGCGCCATAGGAAGCTCCTGTATAACTTAGTTGGATCTCATCAGCTCTGACGGCGAACGTCAGGCACATCGCACCCAGAACCCCGACCCATACCCATACCAGTTCACTTCTTTTCGTCTTCATTCCAACATTTCCCCTATTCCTAACCGGATCAGCAATATGGGACTCGCCCACACTTAAACCACGCGATAAGGGTCAGCAGTCTATGTGCCAAGTGCCTGCAGACTTTGCCATGCATATCGCATCTTGTATACCATCAGCATGTTATGATGCATAGCTGAGACCCCCATCGCCAGAAGGAAAGCAGGTGTCCGGTCACCATATGTAACATTTTCCGACGTTCTCCGGTTCTTGTTACACCGCAGTCGCCCATGAAAAACGAAAAGGGGCAGATGCTGCCCCTCTTCGCCAAGTTCTATATCGCTTCTATTTCCGCAACCGTCGGGACATCGCCCCAATACACCCCATCGCGATCCCCAGAAGCGCCATGGTCATTCCCCCATCAGGAACCTTCACCAACAAATCCTGGCGAAGTTTATGCTGTGGATCGGTTGTCGTCAGATTCAGTACACGCACTCCGTAGTTCCATCCGGTTCCGTCAGCCATGGCAGCCGCAGGCGATCCAAACTCTGTGACCACTTCGAGTTCAAATGGATTAGTGGGATCGTAATTCAGATTGTTCTCACTTTCCAGCCACCAAAAGGCATTCTGAAGCTCCACGGCTGAAGCAGTGCGTTGCGCAGTGGTTCCAGAGTAATTATACCCACCAAGAGTTCCAGCAGCAAACTGGCTGTATAAATATGCGGTGCCGACAGAAATCGGATCGCCGCCAGCCGAAGGTGGAAGTCCACCATTGATAGCTTTCGTGTTGATAACGGCGTCGTAGGTGTTCGGATACGGCCCTATCACCTCTTTACCCTCAACACAGAAAGTCTGAAAGGAGCCCTGATCCGGACCGACGTTAATCGTTACGCCTGACTCATATCCGTAAAGGGGAAGCCACCCAGAGGGATCGACTGGAACCACAGTAAACTCACCGTCTCCGTTCTTGTTGTAGGGACCGTAGTAGCCATTCTTCGACTTTGAATAACCCATTTGAATCTCGTCAGCGCTCACGGAGAGCGCCATGCATGCCACTCCCAGAGCTCCAACACACACACCTTTCAATAATCTCGTCTTCATTCCCGATTCTCCTTTTTGGTTGCCCTAAACTAACTGTTATTGCTTTGCATCGCACCAATTAACGGCTTAACACATAGCAGTAGGCGTGCCAACCCTCAGGAATAAGTCCGAAGCTAATCGCAGTGCATTTGTAATAAACATGTTACGCAATAGGCTATAAGGCGAAAACCGTTCTCGAAAGATAGAACCATGAACGAAAACTGTAAATCCTTCCGACATATTCCAAACTCAGTTGACGGGATGCTCACTTCCAAACTCTGTCCCACGACCCTCGAACAACGGGTCCGCCCTATGTGGGCGCGCAAGCCCATGCGCAAGCACCACCCCCTTGTATAGAAACCGAGCAATGGGGTTGCTAATGTAAATCCTTGATTCCGGCAGTAACTGGGCCGTATTACCAAACCCGAGGTTGAACCAATCCCGGCTGACTTCGCAATTCTCGTCGAGGGGCACTCCCCTGATCATGTCCACAGCGATCTTCCGATCCATAGCCGAAAAATCGAACAGTTTACCTCCCGTACGGCACGCCCACTCAATGGCTTCAAACGCTACCAGTTGGTTGGGATATCTTTCCGGATACGCTCCAGACCATCCTTTCTTCCAGCCCGTTATCCTTTGACCGAAGCGGATGCACCACATGCCAGCGACGGGCTCGCCTTCGCAATCCGCCAAGGACAGCCTGACGCCATCCTGAGGCCGAAATGCCTCCCACACCGCCCGCAAGGCCGCTTCCGTCGAGGGAACTGGCGTCGTTCGTTGACGCTCACAGGTTGACTTCATCAACGAGAAGAAGGTGTGGATATCCGTCTCGCCCCCCTCACGAATAACAACCCCGCGCCGCCGTGCCCGTTTGACCTGCACTACCGTACTCTTCCGCATTCGATTCACAATGTCCGTCATGCCGAAAGAAAGATTCACGAGAAGCGTAGCTGAAATGACATCAACGATACGATTCGGGAGGAAATGATGGCGTGCCAAGAATGCGCCATTCAATTTGCTCTCGTCTGGAGGTTGGACGATCACTGCCTTCAATTGGTTGGTCCTTGCTATTGAGACGAGCAGTTCGAGGAGATAATCCAGGAAGGCCGGTTCATCGGGGGCACTCACCGGTCCTTTATAGAGGTAGCCTATGGTTCCCATGCGTGACTGTCGGGTCAATATCTGGAAACCGCCCGCAATCCGATCATCCACTGTGAAAATGCACCGAATGGGATGCCAACCTTCGCTGAGTTTAGTCTGTGCCCACAGGCTCGACTGCTGAAAATGACCTATTGGCGATGCTTGGAGAAAAGCATCCCACTCCGAATCTATCACCGTTCGGGCCAAACCGCCATATGCCCTGCGGCCAGCGATCAACCGGGAACCCAGAGGCCTATAAGGACGATCAACCACTCCGGATCACCTTCCAAGAAGTTTTCCGTACAACCGTGGCAGGCCGAATCTCAACACGGCTTTCGCCAATGGATTCAAGCGAATCGATGCAGGTTTCCTGACAAGACGGCACCCTCTCAACGCATAGAAACTATCCAACCCCCTCTCGCCGCTGCACATCCCGGCATAAAGTTGAGTGACGTCCGGACAGTTGGCAGCCGCCTCCCGCACTGCATGCAGCATGAGGTCCGCGATGTGGAATCGCAGTGATTCATTGTCACAGAAGAAGGCCGAATAGACCACCGTGTCCTCGACCCACATCGATACGCTGACGCCCCCCAGACTGTCTCCTCGATACCCGCCGAGTACAACGATTTTTGGAATCAGAAACAGAGAGTCGGCCCATCGTGCAAACCCGGCCTGGGAGCGGCGCTCGGTGCCTGTCTTGTAGTGGGTTCTTTCGTAAAAAGACCGATACACCGTGTAGGCCTTTCTCTTAAACTCATTCACATCGTCGAATGGCCGTATGACATGATGTTCACTTGCGCACTTCACTTGCCGCCTGCGCGTATAGTCCAAACTTTTCAAGGAATACTCGCCCGCCTTGTCGAAGATGCGAACACCGAGTCGGGAATTCGCCGACACGCCCTCAGGCACTGCGTGTTGGTATCCCCCAAGCATTGAACTTCGTGGCGCACGAACCGAATCTGGAGAATACTCACGAAAGGGCAGAAGCGGCCGAAAAAAGAAAGGGCGCACTGGATTCCACAAAATCCCATTCGCCTGGATTGCCCTGCGCCCCAGAACTTGAGAATAGGCCGCGTACTCCTCACTGCTCATTCGTGTCAGGTGGATGCATGGAGTTTCTTGCATGCCGAGGTTTTCCATCGCACTTGTTAAGATCGTCAACCGTCTCAGAATCGTTACGCCATGCACTCGGAGCGACGCAGCTTCCCGCATCGGCCGGCCACGCGAGCGCGCCCGCTTCGCCATGCGAAGATAGGGAATATATTCCGGGACGGTTCATAACTGGTTGCTTGGGAAACTCTCACGGCGGGATCTCGCGGAAAAAAGAACCATTTCGCGTAGATGTACGCAACTCCCTCGAAAAGGACCTCCCGGATGCCCTCGCTTGAACGCCACCAATGAACAGTATCGAACGCCCGTTCGTCCGCCGCAATCACACCGATTTTGACATCGGCTTGGAAAGCATTTTTGAAAGAGGAGTCGAGATCTTCGGGCGTGTGGACCAACCGTCACAACGTCTAAAGACTTGACCGACATTCCCTGTTTCTGAAGCCATTCGCGCACTGCCAAGGCCGACTCGTAAGTTCTGTCCTTCTTCACCACATTGCAGAAGATCACCTGCACACGGTCAGTTGGGACTCCCGACCTTCTCAGGGTTTCCGCAATGTACTCTGGCATGAATCGCCCTGAATCCCATTTGTTCACTGAATCGTAGACCGCCGCAACTTACCAGAACGCCTCGATACTTCGCCGCGTCATACACACGGGATGCCTGTTCCACACTGTCGCTACGGATCCACCCCTCGACGACCATGATCTCCCCTGATGTCCGATTGGTAATTGCCAAGAATGGATAAAGGCCCCTCACCCTCGCAACGGCCACAACCAGAGTGACGAGGGCAACCATCCCCCATCCTCGAAGAGAGAGGCCCCAACGCTCTCTCCTAACGAAAAGGCCACCAAACATCCGTGTGTCAGAGTTCATGACCTAATGTTTCCCCGCGCCTGACGAGAGGGCAAACATTTACCCCGTCGGGTTTCCACTTGCCGTGTGACTTCCCGCTCGACCGGAACATGCCACTCTAACGGACGGCGTCCTTAAGCCGCTTGATGTGGCCTCGGCCGAGCCCCTTGACTTCGCACCCGAGTTCGATGTAGCGGCGAATCTTGTCGTCGCTCAGAATACCGAAACAATCGATAACCGCGAGCGGTCCCCCCGCCCATTTGACGACCGTGTTGGGGTCCAGATCCATATAGGCCTGATGGCGAACCGCGAACACTACCGCCTCCGCCCCTTTCAGCGCCTGTCGCAGATCCTTTTGCACCCGGATGTTCGTCAAGTCATCCTGACTGCGGAAGAACTGCGACCGAGAATGGCCCGGCGCCGGATAGTCCGCTTGGGACTCCAACTCGTACCAGTGATCCACATAGGGATCGTGGACGCGCATCTCCGCCCCCATTTCCGTAAGTTTGCGGACGACGATTTCCGAGCCGCTGTAGCGGGTATCGCCCACGTCTTCCCGGTAGCTGGCGCCGCACAAGAGAATCTGCGCGCCCGCTATGTACTTGCCCATGTTCCGCAAGGCGTCCCGGGTGATCTCCGCCGCATGGAGGGACCGGGTGTCGTTGATATCTATGGCCATGGGCGTGACCTTGAAGATCTTGTCCTCGAATCCCAGGATGTGTTTGTAGGCCCAGCACCCGAGCCCGCCATCCTTGGGCAGGCAGTAACCGCCGATCCCGGGACCCGGGAAGATGATGTTGCTATGCGTGGGACGCATCTTGATGGCATTGATCACCTTGATGAGGTCCACGCCGTTTCGTTCCGCGAACAGGCTCCATTCGTCCAAGAAGGCCAAACTCGCAGCCCGATAGGAGTTCTCCACGATCTTGGTCGTTTCCGACTCGATCGGCCGATCCATGACGGTCAACGGGTAGTCTTCTGTGTTCAGGACTTCTTTCAGGAACTTCACCACCCGGTTCCGCGCCGCGGGCGTGCAGCCGGCGCACACCCGCCAGAAGTCCCGGATCGAGGCCACGTATTGCCGGCCCGGCATGACCCGTTCGAAACTGTGGGCCAATAGAGGAGCCGACTGGATTCCTCGTTTCTGGAATGCTTTCTTGAGGATAGGAAATGCCACAAACTCGGTAGTGCCTGGCGCCACGGTCGTTTCGATCAACACCAGACACTTCGGAGGGATCCTTTCTCCGATAGTGCGCAATGTAGCTTCCAGCGCCCCCATTTCCGCCTCGCCGGAATGCACGTTTCCCAGCTCATGCTTCGTGTAGTCGCACTGTACGTCAACGACGACGCAGTCGGCCAGCTTCAAGCAGTCGCTATTATACGTTGCCACTAGCGTCTTCTTTTCGAGGACGCACCGCGCGATCATCGGGTCCACTTCGGGGTCCTCCGCCTTCACAGGCGACTGGCCCTTGTTCAGCATCGGAATCTTCCAGTAGCTTCGAGGACTGGGCCGTTGGCAGCCGATAACGAACTTGGACGGCTTCTTCCTCTTTCTATCTACCGTATCGGCAATAATCGCCGCCATCACAGCGCCGACAAACCCCACGCCCATGACCACAACGATTTCCTTGCCTTCCGCGCGGGCCGTTGCCACGGATTCTTCGATACGCCCGAACTCCGCCCCGCACTCTTCCGTGGGGGGAATCGGGAACTTATCGCCTGTCGGTGCTATTGAATACTCAATCATGGTTCTCCTCCTCTTGATAAGGTTACTATGTTCACATCGCAGTTCCTTTCGGCGAGATTCCTCTACCTGTCGCGACGCAACCGTTTCTGCACCATCGCGAACATCTTAGCTCTATCCACGCCGCCGATGACGAGCATCGACAACACATAGGCTACGGCACCGATGCCAACCGCCAATACGACGCCCGCTACAACAGGGAGCCCCGGAAGCCGCATCATCCCTAAAAGAAACACTGCCATGATTCCCGCTGAGATTCCACTCTTGAATAACGGCACCCACGGAAATTCCCAGACGAAACAACTCCGCGACAAGTACGCCATCAGAAGCGTGAACAGCAGGTACGAGACCGCCGCCGAACACCCGGCGCCCATAAAACCGTAGGATGGAATCAGGCATAGATTCGCGACGATGTTAAAAACACTGGTAAGAAGAAGGACACGCATGATCGTTAGCGTCTTCTTGTGAAACATGAGACCTAACTGGAACCCACGCTGCACGCCCATGAGAAACATTGAGAAAGCCACCAGTGGAACGATTCGGTATCCGGCGTGAAACTCCTTGGTCGTCAAGATCGACACGATCGGTTTCCCAAGCATTGCAAGCCCAACCATAGCGGGAACCGCCATGACAAAATAATGTTGAGTCAGTCTGCTGACGAATTTCTGTGCCTCCTGAGCCCCATGCTTCTCCCAGATCTCCATGGCGATGGGGGTGCTGGACATGATCACCAGCGAGACAATAAGATAGAGGCTGCGCTCTGCTATGCTGTAACTCACGGCGTACAGCCCGACTTCTCTTTCCCCGCGGAAATGCGCGAGAATGTAGCGATCCGACAGCCTCAACCCCCAGTAGGCTACATTGGTTGCCATAATGGGAAAGCCGTACGCCGCCATCGAGGAGGCGGCCTCCGTCGAAACAGATCCGCCCAGAATGCCTCGGAAAGCCAAGCGCCCCAGCAACGGCATTGCAAGAAGAATGCCACAGATGCTCCCAAGCAGAAGCCCGATGACCCCCAGGGACGTCGACCACGCAACGAACAGCCCTATCCCCAGGCAGACGCACTGCTGCCAGATCGCAAACGCCGAGTGGGTGGTCGCCTGGCGACGGGCGACCAACAACGCCATCAGGAATGCATACACACCCCCGACCGCAGACTGCCCCAAACCGGCACACACATACGCGGCTCGACCGCCAATAACGTTGGGGACCAGCAACGCAACGCAGGCGCCAAGTACCGTAGCCGTCCCTACAGAGAGCAGACCAAACCACAACACTGTTGTACCGAACACCGGCAGGTTCGATTTCTCTCGAAACACCGGGTAGAAGCGGACAAGCGACACGGCAAGCCACTCGGTAGAGAGTATCGTCAGAAGCGTGGAACTGGATATGATGATAACATAGACTCCGTAGTCCGCCGGTTTCAGAAGGCGGGTCATTAGCGGGAGCGCAAAGATACCCACCAACCCAGGGAGTACTTTCCCCGGCAGATACTTCACCATGTCCTTGAAGAACTCCCGAATCATGAGGCATCCGCCGTGGCACTGGGAGGAACTTCTCGATCGACACGTTCTGCAGTCTCAGCAGTGACACCCGCCAGCAACCGCCGCTCAACAGCAAAGGCCGTGCGCATGGCTTCAATCTGCTCGCCCAATGATATCGGCCACTCCCCCCCCTTTCTGATCGCCTCGCCGAAGACTCGCAACTCATCGAGGTGCCCCTTGTCTTGGGACCTGGTGTTGACCGAACGGAGCTTCGCCCCATGTACGGTCGTGCAGACGTAGTCATTCAAGGTGACCACCTTCCCATCTACAAACACTTCCATTGTTTCTTTCGGATAGTCCGGAGATCCAAGAGCGGTGTAGACCAGAATGGCGACGGAACCATCCGTGTATGTAAGCGTTGCCGTGAAGTTGTCTCGGGCACTGTAGTAGCGCTCGTGCGGTCGAATCGACACTACGGAAAGTCGCTCAAGGGGGGACCCAATGAGAAACCGGAATAGGTCGTAGATATGGCAGGCTTCCCCAATGTTTCGCCCCCCCCCCTCCGGCCCGTGGACCCAACTGTCCAAAGGAACGTACCCTGCATTCATCGTGTAGTGGATCATCATTGCGCTGGTTCGCGTAGTTGTGATGTTGTGCGCCGCTCTTGAATGGACGGAGAACCGCCTATTGAAACCAGTCATAAGAATTGGCGTGTTTTCCGTCGGGCTACCCTCGACAACACTTAGGATTCGTTGGATCTCTTCCTCAGTCATGGCAAGCGGCTTCTCGACTAGAACATGTTTCCCCGCCCTGATTGCAGCCTCCGTTAGGTCTGCATGAAGATGGTGGCGAGTCGCGATGATTACGGCATCGATGTCAGGGTCCTCCACGACCCTGACGGCATCCGTAGTGCCATAAACGGCTCGATACTGTCGGGCCGTCTCCACCGCGTTCCGCCCGTCGGCATCAGCAATGGCCTGCACGCAAAAACAATCGGACATTTGGGCCAAGTTTGGCAAATGCATGCTCTTGGCGAAAGACCCCGCACCAATCAGACCTACTCGGACGACCTGCCCGCCGTGAGGCCTTGCGTCGGGTGGCCAAACCCTGACCACCGACTCGTGGTTTCTCGCCGCCTCCGAATAGGAGAGAAGGACCATCAGAGGTTTGGGTTCAGTATCCCATAGTCCGTACGCCTTGGCGGCGTCCCCCACGAGACATGAGGCCGAAATCAGCCTCTTCACGTTCACCCGTCCGTCCGCCAGGAGGCGCGCAAACTCCGCCATATTCCTGTTCTCGGTCCATCGTACGTATGCAAGCGGATAGTCGAGTCCTTTTTCTTCATAGCCACCGTCATACCTTCCTGGGCCATAGGAAGTAGATACGCGAAAATCCAGTTCCTTTCTGTAGAGGTCATCGCGTTTCAATCCCAGGCCAACATCGCCCACTAGAACGACTCGCCCCTTACGTCGACACATTCTGAATGCCTGCGATACAACCGTATCCGACGATGTAGCCGCCGTAATGATAGCTCCGTCAGCGCCCTCTCCATCGGTGATTCGAGCCACCTGCTCGATTGTTGTCCCATCTCCGTCAGGGCAAATGCCGCAGTCCAACCCGTGTTCCTTGGCCAGCGCCACGCGCGACGGATCCAGATCCACGCCGATGGTGCGGCAACCGTTCGCTTTCAGAATCTGCACGGTCAACTGCCCGAGCACGCCGAGCCCGATTACAACAAAACACTCTCCCAGCGTCGGCTCCGCCCGGCGCACGCCCTGCAGGGCGATCGCACCCACAGTGACCGTGCTGGCGTCCTGCAGGGGAAGCGAATCCGGAATGTGCACGGTCAAGTTCCGCGGCACTCGAACTACTCCAGCATGGTATGCACACTGTGCTCCCCCGCACGCCACGCGATCGCCAACGCAAAACCCACCCGCATCTGCACCCGCCGCCACAATCCTGCCCGCACAGGAGTAGCCAACCGGACTCCCGGCCTTTGCCTTGGTCCGAACTGTTTCCAGTGTGCGCGCAGCTCCCACCCTTCGGAGACGGTCCATTGCCTGTTTGATCTTTCCGGGATCACGCAGCACCTTCTTCCAAAGGGGCACCCCGCTTGCCCGAATGCCGCTCAGTTCGGTCCCTGCCGAAATACATGAGAATTCAACCGCCACCAGCACCGTTCCTGCCTGCACAAGTGGTGCCGGTGTCTCCTCAACAACCACTACACCATGTCGAATCACGACTTGCTGCATAACGCCTCCTCACATCTATGACTGGGACCACCCTTCCCCCGTGCGCTCATGGAATCAACCGTGTTGGCTCGAACCCGTACCCCGCTATCCCAACGTGTCGATGCACGATCGCAGTTTGCCACCCATCCAATGTGTAACGGCCGCCAAAACAAGGGTTAGTCCAACAAACACCAACGCCCCTGCAGGAAAGGGAAGATCGAACGTCATCAGCGGCCTCTTAATCGTAGTGTGAACCATATAAATCTCAAGCGTCAGTGTGCTGATAATGGTGATAACAGAGGCCACGGGTCCGGGTGCCATCAAACGCTTTGTGACAAAATCGCTCCGACTCACCTTCAGAGCGTAGAAGACGAGCGGCAACAGCAAGAGCTGCTCCAGCGCTTGCAACGAGTCCAACCACCCGCGCGACATTAGGTACTTGTGTCCGTATATAGCTAACAACAGCCCAACGAGAATAACGCCATCCACCGGCCCCTTGTATCGAATCTCCGGATTGCGCTGTGCAAGCCACGCGCCAAGAATGAAGTAGAGCAGACAGGAGAACATCTTGAACGGGAATTCTTCGACCGACCACCGACTGGTGTCTACGACCGTGAGGTAGAACATACAATACAAGATTAGCGTAACCGCAAGGACTATGATCGGAGCCTGTCCACGTCCTGACTTCGCTAGGACGTACGCGATGGGATAGAAGGCCAGGAGCGCCTGAAGAAACCAGAATGGCGGGTAGAAGAAATGCCCAAGAAGCGCGAATATACCCGTGGGCATATCGGGGCATGTAAGCAATTCGAGCGGAAACCAATATACGACCAGTGCGACCCAGACTGCGGGATAGATGCGGAAAATGCGTTTCACCCACCATTGCGAGAACGGGATTGGGGTTCGCTGCAGACTAAGCACGAGGCCGAAGGACGAAAGTGCAAAGAATATCGCGTTTCCGATAGCACCACCCGTGCCGATAGCTGGGCATGGATAGAACTGGTCCATGTGCGAGTTCAGAATCAGCAGAATCGCCACACAGCGGAGACACATTGTGTCTTTCCTATCCATTGGAGATCTCCCTCTTAACATCCGAAACGTCTCGGAAGCACTCGGCCAGTTGCCCCGTCAGGGTTCGCGTGTTGAATTTGTCCGAAAGCGCCGCTGCGGCCCCGTGCTTCCCGCGCATGGCGTCTTTTTCGTGACATAGCTTGGCGAGGTAGCCCGTTTGTCCGACAATGTCATCCGGTGAGAACACGCACCCGATCCCATGTTCTCGAAGAAAGGCGGCTGTGGCACCCTCATCCGTGAGTGCGAGAATAGGCTTATGCCAGGGCAGGTAGTCAAACAGTTTTCCCGCTATTCCGTACGTATAACGCCCCTGCTCTGGGACGCGACCGGTGACGCACACGAGAACATCAGCCCCCGCCTGATGCGCCAGACTCTCTTGCCTGGAGACATATCCCGTTACCCGGACCGCAGCTTCGAGGCCCATTTCCCGGATGTAGTCCTCAACCTGCTTGCCGTCGTCGAATACCTCGCATGCGCCGACCAGAACTACCTCGACCTTGCCCCTCAGTGCGGGTTCACTCTCGAAGAGTGCCCGAACCGCTTGAAGCAACGGACGGGGGGATCGCTCGCCATAGAGTCGCCCCGTATGGACGACTCGGAGGCGCCCTTCCGTTGTCGGGGCCGGAGTAACGCCGCTGTAGTCGTCCGGGTCGAATCCATTGTAAATGGTCTGGTAGATGCGTGAGCTGGAAACATATCTGTTCCGGAAATCCGCTGTGACAAAGGGATTTGTCGTTATGACGGCGCTCGATTGGTTGATGACAAAGGCTTCCTGACGTGCATGGATTTGCAGGAGGCGTCGTGGGGTAGTTGTTCGCAGCATCGGGTCGGCCATCCATGCATCGCGAAAGTCACACACGAGTGGTTTGTGACTCAGAGCGCTCACCACTGCGCCAACTAGATGATTCACGAACGATGGGCCGCTTGAGTAGATCACATCGACCGCCGTCCTTCTGGTGAGCCGCCATCCCGCCATTGTAGCAAATGGGAACCAGAGAACCCGTGAATCCGGGGTCTTAAAGCATCGAAGCAGTGTCCGAAGGACATTTGCATCGAGGCCACGATTGTGAACAACATGGCCTGCACCTCTTTTTTGACGGGACCTTCGGACGTATAGGCTCTCCAAGGTGCACGCGCGTATGACTTCGAGATCCGGAGGAAGTTGCCGCGACAAACCCTCGTCACGAACTGCATGATTCCCGTTCTTCACTGTCAATACAACGGGCCTATAGCTGAATTCAGGGAGGAACTTGACGAACTTCAACGTCCGTTTAATGCCAGCTCCTCCACCGGGAGGAAAGTCGTAGGCGATAATGAGTGCAGTTTTCACGCTACTGACGGGGTGTTCTACGGTCCAGACAACGTGCGGAGAACAGGCTTGACTACAACCTGGCAAAGGTGATGCGCATTCTGATGGGCAAGGACCCGCTACGGCGGAAATGGAGCACAGCCGCTGCCACCAGTCGGCCATACGCTGGAGAGTAGATATCGTCGCGAACCGATAGCGTCCCGCCCTCTGCGGGCTCGAACCGCAGGCGCACACGGTTCCTTGCGCTAGCCAAAACAACTTCGCACTGCCTGCAGGTGCTGACGGAGACAGAGGGGGCGAGGTGAAAGTACCACTCGGCCACATGTTCCCCGTGTCCATCAATCTCGTCTATCAGCTCGAACGCGTGTGTGTCCTTGCAAAGTCTCACCCGTCGCCTGTGCCGAATCGAACCTCCCGAGTCCAGAAACCACTCGGTTTCACCCGACCACATGTCATACGCTTCGCCGCAGTTCCACTCGGTGCATCGTGAGTGCGATGCCATCTGCAATGCGAAGGGCTGGTTCGCATCCAAATGGTTCTGATCCCGAGAATCTATTAGGACAGTGTTGTGAGACGATGACGAGCGCAAGCGATTCCGCAATTCAGGGGATCGTGAGTAGCTGTACGTACCGGGATCGACGATGAAGGGTTCCCCTCCACAACACAGTTCGAGGCTCAAGTTATCGTTATGCGTGTGATTGCCTCGGCCGCCGGTGCCCACCGCGGCGCAGTGAATGGCACAATACTCCCCTGCGTTCCTAAGGAAATAATAGCCACCACTCTTAAATGCACTCGAGTGGGGTTCGGGACCTGGCATCGACGGCTTCGCGTTTCCTCCGCAATGCAGCCACGCCGCATCCTGAATATGAGGGTAACCTGCGGCCACGAGGCTTGGCTCGCCAAGAAGCACACCTGCGACAGTCAGGAGGTGTCGATGGTCATTGAGACCCAGGTCCGCGCGATCGAACGGAAGAATCCGACCGTTGTCATTGTCCCCAATCTGTGGGGCCTGCCCGTCCGGCCGCGTGTAGGTCGCCATGAACGCGGCCATCCTCCTCAGCAGGATCCCCGGTGGACCCTCCGCGAAAGACCGCATCTTCCCGCGCACTGTCCCGCCTTGCTGAATTGGCGATGGCGAGACCACCGCCCTCGTGGCCAAATGGAAAGCAAGAGCGAGGATTTCCATCGCTAGACGATGGTAGGCCGTAGAACTTTCATAACTTACACCATCGGGGAGAACTTGCATGTGAAACTCTTTGGCGAGTTCTCTGAGGGCGAATTGTCCCCACTCCTCAGAGGCTTTGAAAAAGGGACAAAAAAAGCTGACATAGAGCAACCCCAACAGATTCGCAAGGTAGTGGTTGTCGCGCAGTCGCTTTCTGTTCTCCAAATTCTGGTAAACATACAGGGCGTGGGAGTGCAGCAAATTCAATAGCATAGGGGCGGTGGACGGTTGTCCTTGCCAAACTGTCGTCAGCGGACCGCAAGCCCAAATCAGATTGATGCTCCGAATCGCAGCCTCCATCGGGCAGACCCAGTTGACTCCCACGCCAACGGGGTTCTGCCGCAGCCAGTCTCGCACGAGCGCGTCGATTTTCGCGGCATATCGCTCTTCCCGCGACAAGAAGTACGCTTGTCCCAGCGTTACGAGTTGGTGCATTCGGCTGAGTTCCCACGGCACCTTGATGTCGGAGCAACCCCTCGTGTCAAACAACGGAATGTCCAAAGAACAAATACTTGGCCAAATCTTTCCCGAAGTTGGATCCTGATGCCAGTTCATCTCATTGCCGAAGTCGAGGCACTCTCCAAACACAACGAGCTTGTTCCGGCAAACGGCGTCTGCTTCTTCCAACAACCTACCTACGCGGCCGGGACTTGCCGTATTCAGTTCGGCAGCAATACAATCGCTGCGGTCGGACGGAAGAACCTGTTCGCAGACGCTCCGAAATATGGCCACTGCACCCAACGTATCGACGCCCGGCACTAACCCCCGAATACGACAATGATCGATCTGGTCCATTGCTAGGTAATACCGTACACGCCTGCGGGCGGCATCCGCCCGCCTCATGGCCCCGTAGTAGACGCGGCGTACGTTCATGGTTTGGCCCCTGTGAAGACGCGCATCTGGTACCCATCCCGCTCCGTGACTTCGAAATCCAACGCCGGATAGCCGCGGATTCCGTCCCAAACCTTGACGACGTTGCCATGACGAGAGATTTCAATCCTCCGGATAGCCCCGAACAGGACACGTGGCAGGTAAACTGAAACGTAATGCGGCCGCGCCGGAGAGACTGGGATAGCCGAACCAAGCATGCGCAACGAACAGTCGTAGGTGCCTGGGAATACCTGCTGTGGTTGTCCGGTGATAACGGTAATGTCCGGCGTGTAAAGGTCTAGATAGGCGAAAACGGCCTCGCTGATGGTTGCGCACTCGACCGCAGGCTTCCTATCCCGAACCCACTCGTACTGTTCTCGGATCCTGGCCCAGTCACCCCTGGTTTCCGTAAACTCTCCGGGATCAAGATCCCCTCGGTTCAGGTCCTTCAAGTGGTACATTTCCATGAAGATATGCACGCCGCTACGAATCTTCTTCCCTTTGGAACAAAGCTTGAGATTGTACTCCAAATCTTCCACGGGGCTGACAGGTTCGACATAGTCTTTGGCGTTGCGGCGCGCCACCGGCACAATCTCCAAGACACCGACATCCAACAACGAACGCGCCTTCAGGTTGATGCTATCCTGCCGAGTAAAGTAGACGTTGTGCCCCGGCTTTCTGAAGAACTTAAGCCCGCGCGTGAAGATGCTGCCTGCGTGAGCGTCGCTATCCGCTAGCAACCCAGCCTTTCGGAGGGACAAGATGGATTTCCGCGCGGAATTGGGCTCTTGCCCGAATTCATATTCCCCGGCACGAAAGGAAGTCATCGTGTAGTTCGGATCTACTCCTCCTGCACAGCGTTCCAGTGCCGAAGCCCCTTCAAGCAAGGAACCAAGTCGGCTGTTTCGGTCCTCGGCGGAACCCAAAATGGGCAAGCTATTCGCCCACGCGCATCGTGATCCGGAAGCATCTGCAATGCACAGTTTGTTATCGGTGAAACGAATGGTTCCCTTTGCGCTATCGAAGTAACTCCGGAAGATTGGAGTGTTCGGCACATTGTATCTGTGGCAGTGGAGTTGGATGTCGTGCCCGGTGGCAACACTCTTCCTGTAGAAGTCTTGCAGGTCGTTCCACGTGGCACGCCAGACTCCTGTCGTGTCACATTCCGCCGCCCAGGCCACTCGCGCGAACGCCGATCCGTAGTCGATCATGTGCGACCATTTGACCCCGTACTGTGCTGCCAGAGTCATGGCGAATTGAGGCTTTTCAATTAGCTCGAAACGTGTTGCTCCCGCATCGATGTCGTGCAGCCCCGGCACACTGTCAATTCGGGCGGGATCTCCGGATATTTCGTGATCCTGGGTGATGACGAAGAGTATTCGCCCCTCCTCGTCATCGGGTGGTTGAACGCTGACCGCCAGATTATGCCTCATAAATCGACAATGATCAGCGTCCACGAGGAGAATGTTAACCGGCCATGGTTGTCCCATGTTGACAGCGTCCTCACGCCCTGCCTTTATTTCAAGCTGCACCGTGGCGGTATGTAGCGATATCGAAGCGAGGTCGTTCGTTTTCCCGACGACGTCGCACGTTACCCCAAACCCGTACGGATTGAGCACCAGCACTTTGGTCGCCGAGAATCCGTCCGTTCGAGAAAACGATACGCTCCTGCGCAACGTACTACCGCGAATCATGCGGATGAGGTCCGACGGAGATTGCGCACCCTGTCTCTCGGGCGGAATCTCCTCAACCGAGGACAGAGCCACTCTGTTGCCCTGTTCGAGACAAGCCAACCATGCGCCGCTGAAACTGTCCGATGGATCATAGTAAAGTGCTTTGCGAAGATTCTCCTTGGCAAGCTCGAAGTCGCCGGTTTCATAGTGCGCCATCGCCATGATCCGGTACGCGCGCGGCTGATCCATCCGTTGGGAGAGTGCATACCGAAGCGAAGCGATGCTCTGCGACCGTTGGCCTTGGGTCAAAAGGATCTGCGCTTGGCGGATCCATACTTCGGGGTCCAGAAACTCCCCTTCCGTGGCGACTCCGATGAGTCTGCGCGCCTCCTCTGTGTTGCCGGTCTCATGTTCGATTACGGCTTGGCACAACAAAAACTCCCTTCGATCACCGTCGGCCAGATCCCGTGGAAGATGCGCAAGCGTTGCCTTTGCGTCCCGATACCGGCCAAGCGCGCATTGACACTGGGCCATCTGAATCCGCGAGCGGGCGCTAAAGCCTGGTCTCGTAGAAGCCACACCGAATACGCGAACTGCTTCGCCATAGGCTTGCTCGTCTTGATGCAGGCGCGCGGCCGCGACGAGAAAATCCGCAGTCTTCCTTTTCGCTGCCGCGGTCTCAATTATGTTCAGTAACGGAGCGCGATCGGTGCTGCTGCTTTCCTCGTAGAGGGTGATCAATCCTTCCAGCGGCGCATCCACCGTCGCATTCATGAAGAGAGCCCGCCGATACCAAGTTCGCGCGTCGTGCAACTGATCCTGGAGGTAACAACGTTGCCCCACTGCATACACAAACCGGGAAAGGGTCGGGGGATAGGTTATTCCCGCACAACTCACTAGCAAGAGAAGAAGGAGCTGCCCGAATGGTTTGGATTCGCGAACATTTGTGCGGGAAATCATGTTCCGCTTTCGGAACAACCACAATATACTTCCCAGCATCAGCAACGGCCAAAGACACAAATGCACAAGCGCGAGCGCCAAAGCCGCCTTGCTGTAGCCAAACACTCCTGTGTTGTGACTGATTTCAAGAATATCGTAGATCCAGGAAACCATGGGAGTCACAACTCGTCAGCCCGAAGCCCCGCCCGGTTCTTCAACGGGCATAAACGGGGGCAATTGAAACGGTCGAAAGCACAGGAATCTTCTCGCGGAGGGGAACAGGCAACCGGATCAATTCCCAGGGCTTACCAAATGCAGGTCCCGGGGTGCTGATATGGGACTTAACATGTCCAAGCAGCCCTTGTCCCATGTCACTCGTTTGTGTCCCTTGAAATCGTCCACGTACAGGCTCTCGATCTTCCCTGGCAAGGACTTGGTCAGGCTGAAGGCCGCTGCAGTATACTCACCGCTTGGAATTGCCGCCCATGGAACGGGTTGGTTGATGCTATCCCCAACGCCATCGGGAGGGACACCAACATAGCCTTTCGGAGCATACAGCAAATTGTAGGCATGTTCAGGCACGTAGGAACTCATCCGTCGAATGCAGTACCCGGATCCATCTTGCCGGATGACGTTATTCTCGATGTTGACAATCGGATCACCGGTGGACTGGCAGTATATGCCGCTCCCTGACTTCTCATTCGCGACGATGCCGCTGTCCAGATAAATGGAATTGTTCAAAATGCTCACTGTTCCCGACACATTGTCTGAAACCACGACGCCCCCATCATTCCCGTAGAACTGATTGTTGTATACATTGATTACCGGTGAATCGTCCTGCATACCGTCGATAAGCAGCGCCACCGTGTTTGACATGCCCTGCGACCTGACGATGTTGTCATACACCGACCCACTCGTCCACCCGTACACAATCACCACTTGTGCCTTGCCGTATAGGTGGTTGCATGCTCCGGCTATCTGGTCGGCCTTCGGCGAGTCGTACACTTCATTGTGATGAAACGAGAAGTTCTTTGCCCTCCGAATCAGAATCGCGCTATACAGCGTGGTCTTGACAATGTTGTACCTGCATCGGATGTCCTCGTTGAACTCTCCACCGGTATCGGCGGGGAAATCGATCCCGTCTGGATACTGATCCCATGCATTGGTCGGCCCATCCCAGCCTGGATACCACCCGGCGCCATTGACGAAGCACCATTCGACTGTGTTATCGTGACCTCCAATCGTGTTTCCTACCTTGATGCCGTGCGACTTGGTATGCTCACTGGTCACGTGATGGATCCACCCGTGGTCGACATTGAAGTAGTAAAGGCTTCCGTCTCCCAGTTGATTTGGGGTTTCGATCAGATTGTCGCAGTCGTAGAACGACACATCAATCGTGTTCCAGTCTGCATCCTGCTTCGGGCTCCCTCCTGGACGGACAGCCGTTTCGGCACAATGTTGGAACTTTAGCCGCTGTATCGTTACGAAAGCGTTCGTTTGACCAGTGCCATAGATGAAGCGAGTTGCACCAGCGCTGCCGTCAAGCATGGGGCGTTCCTGGCCATAACCGCAAAGTATCCATCGATGCTCTGTGTCTACACCGGCTTTGGCATAGATCCATTGCGTCACGGGATATACCCCGTCGAAGTCGGCATGGGCTCCTCTGATCAGGATCGTCTTGTTTCCGCTGCCGGCGGCGACAATGGCAGCGGCAATTGTCCGCTTGGCGGCGCCGACGGAAAGTCCACTATTGGTGTCGTTCCCCGTGCCCCCATCAACAAAGTACTTCGTTCCTAGGTGGGCCGTCTTGAGGCCTTCGTCCGTTTCGATAACATAGTTGGTCGTTTGTTCCGTTATGGGAAAGGGTGTCTCCAAGAAGACTCCTGCGGGCTTGCCGTACCGGTCAGTCCGCTTACTCCAGTCATACTGCCACTCGGCATACGATGTCCCGAGCGCCGCCAGACTACAGGCCAACCAAATGGCGCGGACGCGCCGACCAGAAGAAGCAAACGGCGGTATCGCTGCTCGCCCGTTCACACACGTATTACGGGTTGGGACAAGATGTATCTTTGGCCGCCTTGTCTTCACGTTCATCTACCACCTCTCTTCATTATTGCTGCGTTCCGTGCTGTTTAGACCATGGCAGCAGACGGCGCAAACGGGCCATTTGCTCGGCTCTATGAAAGCGACGAAGATCCTCCGGCACCGAGTACGTCGTCCCTCGCAGCAAGGTCAGAAGGTAGCCGAGCATCAGGCACGCCCCCCCCAGAATATAGGGCCTCCTCGACATTTGGAACATGGAACGCGAGAGTTGCCAAAGAGGGTGGCTGCCTGTCATATAGTCGCGCGATCCTTGTCGCAAATGGATCCGCAGGACGTGATGCGTGGCGCTGCCCATGGTGCGGTGATGAGTGTAGAGCTTCTCCTTGTAGCATTGTGTCTTCCAGCCTCGCATCCGGGCCATGGTCACGGCAGCCCAATCTTCTCCTCCCGCCTGGAGCGGCAAGTAACCGTTAATGTCCTCAAAGCACGCGCGCCTGAACACCTGGCAGCAACCGGTAACATGGGCCTCGTTGATGAACCTGTAATCGTACTTCTGCCGTCCGCCCTCCATGAAAAGAGTCCCAACAACCCCAAGCTTCGGATCTCCAGCCAGTCTCTCCAGCAGGAACTCGATATAGTCGGGCTCGAACGTGACGTCGGCGTCCAGATTTGCAATGACATCGAACGATACATCCCTCAGACTCTTGTAGGCCGCCATCAGGCAACTGACCTTTGCGGCAAAATTCCTTTCTCGGTGCTCAGGCATTCGCATGAGCGTAATCGATGGGAATTGCCGACCGTATCGCCTGACGATGTCATCTGTCCCGTCAGTCGAACCATCGCTGCAGATCACCCACCGGACGGGTTTCACGGTCTGGGAAATCACTGCACAGAGGGTCGCCTCGATCAGGGCGACTTCATTCCGTGCGGCCGTTATTAGAGCGTACTGCATCCGTAACGTCCTTCCTGAAGATCAGCAAGATCAGAGGATACCTCCCCCTGCGACGCCTGTGGTTCCGCTTGCCCCTGCAGGCGGATCCATCGCGCATGGATGATTCCGAACGCGACGAACACGACCTTGTTGCAGACGGTTGGTTCAAAGAACGTGTCGAACAGGAATCCTGAGGTAATGAGCAAGATGAACACCCCAAACACAGCCAGGCCCCACACGCGGTCATTCCGGCTCGGTGCTTGCACCGCGTAGTCCGCAAGGACCCGCCACATGGACGCCAGCACCAGTACGTAGACGATCAGGGTCGGTACTCCAGCTTCAGCGCCGACGACCAAGTACGTGCTGTGCAAAGAAGACTGGCCAAAAACGGTATGCTCGGCCTCCGACGTACGCAAGTAGTTTGAAAGTTCGTCCCGAGAACTTCTCAGTCCTACACCTAGCAAAGGATGCGCCGACATCATCCTGCCCGCAGCTATGTATGGGCCTTCCCTCCAGTCGAAGGTGTCCAGATTCGAGAGCCTCCTTTGGTACATGTCGTTTGCCGTCAGTAGTTGGGGCGCAAAGATCATTACGGCGGCGACCACGGCCAAGGATGCCCAGAACACCCGCTGGATGACTGGGGCGATGCTCTTCCTGCCTACGACCAAAGAAACCGAGAATCCCATGAAGAGAGAGAGCATGACGGTACGGGTCTGCGTCAGGTAGACAACGGCGGCCATAAGTCCAACGCCACACCAAGCTAGTGACGCATGCTTCTTGTGTCCGCCCTCCTCAATCCTCCCCAGCAGCATCAGTAACGCGACGGCGACCGCCATACCAAGATCTTCCCAGAACGGAAAGGGACCTGAGATACGGTATGTGGAGTCGGGGGCAAACTTGAAGTGCTCGATGATGCCGATCATGGAAAGAAGCAGACCCTGAAATATACACGCACTTTGGAAGGACCGCTGCTGCCGGTCGTCCGACACCAGCATGAACCCGATCAGGTACGCTACGTAACAAAGAATGACGGTATCGCAGGTTCGGTTCAACGCGTGTAACACGTTGGTCGCATGCAGAGCGCTTACAAAGATGAGGGTCGCGAAAGCCGCATAGAGAGTTCTGAACCGCAGTGAACGGGGTGACGGCAGCTTTGGCGCCGCCACATGTTGTCGATGGTGCCGGAAATAGACTGCTGCCAAGCATAGCAGCAAAACCAGTCGGTCCACAGTGAAGAGTTCCCAGATCCTGAATCCGGGAACGTTATTGTAGGAGAAGCCAACAATGTCGCGGTGCCTGAACAGAGGAGAGATGTTGGGCCGGGCAACAATGTTTTCGATAATCGGCGCTGTCGCGATCCAGAGGAAGAGAAGCAAAACAGGACGGCGAGTCCATACCCACAAGGAAAGGCCGAAGACTACAAGGATCGCAGCGGCTCTCACAGGGAGGGGATCGCCGTCGTGCCGGTTGGACGCAAGTTCTTCTGCGCGTTCAGAAGAGCGACAAGGGCTTTGAACATAGTTGCCTGCCCCCAGTGGAACATTGGCGTTTTGATCCGTTTCCAGCCTAGGTCCCTGTAGTAGAAGTGTCCATCAGTAGCTTGCATATTATCAATAGTCCAGTTCGCCACACGCTGGGCCAAGCTCAACGCACCCACATCAGTTTCGGAGAAATATGCCAATGTCTCAATTGCCTGCGAAGCGCACTGAATATCTATCGGATATGTGGTGTCATGGTAGTATTTTGGTCGCCCATCCGGTTCGATAAAATGGTTTTTAAAGTATGCATACCCTCGATCAAGATGTGCCTGATATTGCTTATCACCCGTGTTCTCGATATAGCGCTTTAGACTATCAAGGTTGTACCCTGTATGGAAACTGTCAATCCACTGCCATCTGCGTCCCGGCCCATACTCCCAAGAACCGTCTTCGTTTTGTCGCGAGCAACTATATCGAATGGCGTCGGTTGCCACAGCCAAGGCTACACTGTCTCTCTTCATCTGCCCAACCCTGGCCAGCAGCGCGGCTCCTAGCATGTTCGAGTTGTGAATCGTACTTGGGCCCAGAGCCGTGTAACCCAAACAGGTGCCAGACGTTGTCTCCGTTCGCGGAATGCTCAAAATCCAATCACAGATACTTTCTGCCACCTTGAGATACTCCGCATTCCCGAACGTCGCATGTGCGTCCAGAAATGCTTGGCCGATAAGACTGCTCCAGACGATGGTCGGCTCGAACGGGGGGCGGCGGCCGCCGCGGCTCGAAAATGCGAAGCTGTCTCCCCAACAGTATTGCTTGTATTTCGGCGCTCGATTCTGTATCAGCCACTCGAAACAGTCCAGCGCACGCTCCTGATATTGTGGATATCCCGTCTCCCGAAAGAGGAGCGTGTAACCCCAAGCCATGTAGCCCATTCCTTTGGTAGACTGATGGGGGCGGACTCCGACCAACGCTCTGATGTCAAAGGGCGATTTCCAAACGACTTGCTGAAGCGTTCTTTCCAGTAGGCCGTTTTCGAACGTCAACGCGTGAAGGCATGACAGGTTGCCGTCTGAAGGTTCATATCCCCTATAGCTGTGTCGTTCAACCCATTGCAGCACACGCGCGATACTCCGTTCGATCTTTTCCTTCATTATGTTCTCGAACAGATGACTGCCCATGTCACACAAACCAATGACTGATCAGTGATGCGCCGCACGCTATCGGGCGTTGCACGCCGATTCCACAAGCTCCAGATACTCATGCTTCTTCAAGTTCCAATCATTCCGCGCTACATAGGCAAGGCCGCTGTCACTGAACTTGCGCCGTAGTTCGGGATCCTTGCTCAAGCCTACAATTGTCTCCGCGAGTTCTGCATCATTGCCCGACTCAAAAAATCTCACGACCGAGTCGTCGAAATAGTACGTGTCAATTTTGGTCCTTGAGACTACGACCGGTATGCCTTGCGACATGTACTCCATAATCTTCGTGCTGTATGCTTCGTTACCAAAGGAATCCGCTCGTTTTGCGACAATGCCTAGGTCTGCATTGGCCATGATCAAGGGTACCTCTCGGAATGGCACCGGCTCCTTCAGTTGGAATCGGCTATCCAAATGAAGATCGCAAGCCAGTTGCTTCAAGGCTTCCCGCTCGCTACCGTCACCATAGACATGAAACTCTGTATTGGGCAGTCGTTCGGCAATCCGGGCAAATGCGCGGAGCACAATGTCGACCCCTTGGTGCCACTGAAGCCCGCCTGGGTACACAACGATGAATCTATCGTCGTCGCGCGTGCGCTCTCTGCGAAAGAACACTGCAGGATCAACATTATTGAGAACCACTGTGCATTTCTCGGCGGGAATGGAACGTCCAACCAGTCTATCGCGCCAAATATCATTCGCAATAATCACGTGGTCGGCGAAGTGTGCCGAGACTCGTTCGAGGAGCAACAGTATCTTATACGCCAGCGATGAAGTCCCCACCCTAAACTTACTTGCATAGAATTCCGGCACCAAATCATGAATGTCCAGAATCAGGCGGGCGCCGCCAAGCTTCGGGAACCAGGCGGCAAAGACCTCGAAGTCGGGAACCGAATGCACATGGACAACGTCGTAGGGAATTCGAGAATGCTTTAGGGCCAAGGTCCATGATGACGTGAAGAAAAACCGGATCATTCGTGCGAGATAGGTAAATTGACCTTTCTCGTCACGCGTTCGTCTTTGAATACGTTCGACACCCACACCATTGACCACCTCATGTTGAGGCTGACCTTCTCTGCCCAACGAGATTGCATCTACCGTATGCCCTTCCCGCACCAAGGTTTCGGCATATCGCATAATCCGGCCATCGGTATCGTAGAAGGAATAGGCGACCATACACACGCGCTTGGGGCTGCCGTGTCGTACAGACTCTGGATTACTCCTGCAGAAGGTCGCCACCGCGCGCGGAAGAGCATGCCAGTATTGGCCGCCATAGCGGGAACGGGCGTATTCGAGAAATTCCTCATAGAGTCTTGCTGGGTACTCGTCGGATAGGACCGCCGCACCGCAACTCATGTAATCAGGGTGCGTGTCGATTAGCGCCATCCCCCCGCGGGCAGCAATCCAGTCCAGTTTTCTCTTCCACACTTCAATGCCTGATTCGCCCAACAGAACGAACAGGCATAGATCCTGCGGCAACGTACAGGGCATCTCGACATATCCAGGCCTACCGTTTCCCGTGCTATTGATCATGAAGGGGAATATCGTGTTTACACCTTCCGGGCGCGGCTCAAACGGGTCTGTATCAAAGGTTGAGGAGTCATATTCGATGCTCAAGTGGTCGCGTATCCAGTTGAGATTCCTGATCATGTAAGGACAACGAAATCCCCTTGCCCCCCACTGGTCGAGATAATCGTTAATTTGAACCGCTTGCCGCTTGAATTCCTTCTCAGATCTGAATAACGACAAATCGTGGCGCAGTCCGTGAATTGCTATCTCAAAACCACGCTGGGCCATTTCCTCGCGCATAGCGTGCGTCAGATCGTAGCGCTGGGGTACAAAGTTGAAGGCAGACCGGAATCCCTTTCTTTCCTCGACATCCATAAGCATCCGACATCGATCAAGCCCTCTTCGCGTTTCGACATCATGGGTCAGGACAAGTGCAAAACGCTTGCCTTCGGGCCAACCTTTCCACCCCTCCGGCGCCTGACCAGCGCTTTCAAGAATGGGCCACACATCGGCTACATGGCGGCGCTTGCGACGGGCCGCCATCTGCCGCAATCGAATTTGAAAAGGGCGCGGAAGCATCGTCTTGAGCGAGTAATAGAGTCTCAGATTACGCATAGGGGGAGAAGGAGTATTTGATGCCGTACGGCTCTCTTCCTCGCCCCTCGGGGGGAGAGGACCAGAGTGGGGGTATTTCGGCACCCTCACCCCACCCCTCTCCCCTGAAGGGAGAGGGAGTCGTTCAGCAACTCGGATAGAGCCAGTCGGGCACGTATTGACGGCGTTTGTTGAGAATCGAGCCGACGATCTTGGCGTCAGATTGCGCTAGCAATTCGTTGGCGCGTTCGGCGACGTGCCGGTTCACTTTCTCCGCGGCGATTACCAATAGCACGCCGTTGAGCAGGCGGCCAATCCGGAGAGTCAGACCTGTTTCAGTCACGGGCGGCATGTCCACAATGACGTAACTCGCATGGCTCTTCCTCAAGTGCTGAATCAGGGCAGCAAAACGGTGGGCAGGGCTCGAATAGACGGGTTTTGGCTCCGCCGATCCTGTCGGCACGATGTAGAGATTGTGCTGCGTCACCGCTGTATTCCCTTCGCCGTCTGGAACCATCTCGACAAGACCCGTCGTCGGGTTCACCCCGAAAATCGCCGGCGTCCCCGACTCCGTATTGGCGTCCAGCAGCACGATGCGCTCGACCCCGTTACGCGCCAGCGCGAGGGCCAGTCCGGCCGCAATCGTGCTCACTCCCGAACTCTGGGCACAACTGGTAATGCCAAGAATATACGGCTTGGCCGCAGGATCAGGCCCGATGAGCGTGAGGAGACGATCCCGCAACGCATCGTAAAGGTCGCGCAAGGCAGCCTGCCCTTCCGTCGCCGCAGGCGGTTCGCCGCCCTGCTGAGTCCCTGGCGCGTTCAACAGCAGCATTTCGCTCCGCCGACTCCCGGCCTTCAGAAGCGACCGGTTCGACGCCAATTCCGGAATAGACATGACAAGGGGAACGTTCAGAATTGCGTGCAATTCCGAGGGCTTCCGAATCGTGTGATCGAGGAACTGCTCTTTCAGCACGGCCAGCCCCAGTCCGCACGCGATGCCCAGCGCAAGAGCCAGCCCCATGTTCCGCGGAAGTTTCAACCGCATCTTCCTCGCCGGCAGTGTGGCGGGTTGGATAATACTGATGTTCGAGATCCGTCCGGAGTTCAGCGCCTCGTCTATGCGCGCATGTTCCAGACTTTGGCAGAAATACTTGTAGTTGGCCTCTTGAAGCTCCTTGCTTCGCTGCAGTTGGACAATTTGAGCTTCGACGGAGTCAACTTTCTTTGATTCAGCCAAGACGCGATTCAGAAGCTCCTTTTGAAACATTATCTTGGCCTGAAGCGCCGCGATGTTCGCTTGTTCCTCCAGAAGCGCCGGCATGAAGTTAGTCGTCTCGCCGCTTGAAACCACCACATTGCTCGTCGTCACGGCCGGTTTCTCGCCATCCAAGAGCCGCTGCGCATCCTCAATCTGCGCGCGGATGCTTTTCACGGGAATACTGTCGGGCATGTAGACGGCCAGCAGTTCGGCCTCCTTTTGTTGCAAACGGGCAAGGCGGACTCGCAGCGGAATCGTCGCGTCATTCGCCGCCGGCGCCACAAAAACGGTGGAGGTGCGACTCCCCCCCCCTGTTGACAGCAAAGGCATCAGCACCACGGTCCTGGCTTTGGCCGCCGCCAACGCGGTCTCCAATTCGTCCAGTCCCTTGGTCAAGTCCTCGGTCCGCTGCGCGACGTTCTTCTTTGTCTCGTCAATGGATACAATACCCTCGGAGTATTTCAGCTTTCTTAGCTCCTCCTCGGTTTCGGTCAGCCGGGATCGGAGTTGATCCGTTTGCTGGGAAAGAAACTCGTAGGCCCCGGCGGCGCGATGGATCTCGATGTGTTTTTGCAGATAGGACTCCGTCAACCGCCGCAGAAACTCCTGCGCGGTCGCCGGCGTCGGACCATCGAAGGCGATCCGGATGACGTTACTGTTTTTCGGCGCCTCGATTTTGATCGCCGCCATGACGTTTTCGGCAATCAGCGCACGGTCCAGCGCGTTGGTGGGATCCACTGTGAAGCGGCCAACGCCCATTTCATCCATGACCTTCTCGACCAGATCGCGGCTCGCCAGAATCTCGATCTCGGAATTGATGACGTTTTCTCCGCCCCGGCCCGGAGCGGTGATGCGTTCTCCCGTGGCCACGGCGTCCAGAATGGCTGAGTCGGAGACATAACGCACAAGCAGCGAGGCCTCGGACTCGTAGACGCCGGGCGTGAGCCGGAGAACCACAAGGGAAGCGATCAGGCCCAAGACGGAGAAGATAACGATCTTCCACTTGTGCCGGAACAGCAGGTAGTAAATGTCCCCAATGTTCATCGTCCCAGCGGGAGCGGTTGGATGTGCTTCAGGCATATTTTCTTCCTCTATTATCCCACGTTACTATTACGCCATATGGCGATAGAGCGCACGGCCGCCCCATTGCAACACCCAAAGGGGCAGACGACGCACAAAGCCATATCCATTTTCCGAGCCAGCAGATCGTTCCCCCTGGAATTCGCTACGCCGGAAATCGTACTTGATATAACCCATTTCGCTTTCCTGGGCGCCCCACCCCAACTTGAACCGTCTGAGCCCGGAATGGATCTTCGCCGTGCGGCCCAGCGCAAGCCGCTCGTATCCCTCCTGCGAATACCGCCGAATGGCCTCCCACATCACGAGATTCGACGCCCGGAGATGCTGCGATCCGGCCTCAGAGGCCCCGTACTTGTACAACGCCTGTCTGCCGGTGTTAAGGAAGACATCGGCGGCAATTGCGCGTCCTTCATGCCGGGCCGTTGCGATGCGGCCAAGTCCTTTGGCAAGAACATGTTGATGGAGGTTCTTGAAGAACAGGAAGGGTTGCGGGGGGAGTCCATGCCGACGCCGGGTCTCGCAATTTAGCCTATAGAATCCCCTGACTGTATCCAGGCTGTCCGAAAACGTGACTTCCACGCCGAGTTTGACAGCCTTGCGGATGGACGTGCGTACACTGCTTTCCAGTCGCTCGAAGTTCGCTTGCTCGCCCGACGTCAGATCCAGCGTGTGCGTTAGATACCGCTCCGAACGCGGCATCGTATCCGGGACGGCCTGATCGTTTCGAATCTCGAAGTAACGCCATTTTCGGCGCTGCCCCAGCGCTATCAACTCCTGGACAACCGCTTCCACATTGTCCGCCGCCAGGCCGATCAGCGCGCAGAAATCCGAAAAGGGCAAAGACACTCCACGCCGGCCCGTCAGCCAACTGTCAACCTCCATCAGGGGCAAGAGCGTTGAACGGCCATCCCCATCCCGCCGACTTAGGTAGCAGGGATTGTATCCGTACGAATCGCAAAGCGTCCTGGCCCACTCGACCGTGTTAAAAACAGATTCACCGGAAGACGGGCTCAGGCGGGTGTTCCAATCGGACACATCAAGCGGATTGAGGATCTCGAATTTCACTACAACGTCTTCAGGACGGACTTGAGTTCGTCGCACACATAACGGATCTGGTCGTCGGTCAACTCGGGGAACATGGGCAGCGAAACGAACTCCTGCGCGCCTTCCTCCGCGACCTTGAACGTGCCTTTCGCGAGCCCCAACGAGGCATAAGCTTCCTGCAAGTGCAAAGGGACAGGATAATGAATGCCGCAGGCAATGTCGCGGGCCGCCAAACGGGCGATAAGCTCATCCCTCTTCTTCGATCGTACGGCAAAGATGTGATAGACGTGCTTCGCGTAAGGGGCTTCAACGGGGAGCACAAGTTGCCCCACGCCGGCCAGAAGGTCGCCATACAGTCTGGCATGCGCCCGCCTCGCCTCGTTGGCTGCGGAGAGATACTTCAGTTTGACGCTCAAAATGGCGCCCTGAATCCCATCCATGCGGGCGTTCCAGCCGATGACCGAATGAATGTACTTCTTCGGCTGTCCATGCTCCCGCAGAACCTTGATCTTGCCGGCGAGTTCCTGATCGTCGGTGACCACAGATCCGGCCTCCCCATAAGCCCCCAGATTCTTGCCAGGGTAGAAACTGAAACAGCCGGCGATTCCCATGGAACCGGCCATCCGCCCCTTGTACTGGGCGCCATGCGCCTGACACGCGTCCTCGATCACGAGCAATCCGTGGTCGCGCGCCAGCGCCAAGATGGGATCCATGTCCGCCGTCTGGCCAAACAGATGAACCGGAATAACGGCTTTCGTCCGCGGGGTGATGGCCCTCTTCAAGGCCGGGGGATCCATGGTATACGTGCGGGCGTCCACGTCCACGAACACCGGCTTCGCGCCACAAAGACTGATGGCCTCGGCAGTGGCAATAAACGTATTGGGAACCGTTATGACTTCATCCCCCGGCCCTATTCCGTGAGCCAGCATCACCAACCAAAGCGCATCGGTGCCATTCCCGACGCCTACCGCATATTTCGCCCCACAGTAGGCCGCAAATTCCTCCTCAAATCGGGTAACAAACGGCCCACCGGCAAAGGCGGTGCGTTCAAGGACTTCCTGAATGGCGGAATTAATCTCTCCACGGAGAGCGTTATATTGGGCCTTAAGATCCAAGAAGGGGACTTTCACAACCATCTCCTTTACCGTAGTTACTTACCTGCGGGGAGGCGTACCTGAGTGGTTGCCGTTATTGTCCTCAGGATGCGCGCTGGGTTTCCGGCCACAATCGCGCAGGGCGGAACGTCCTTTGTCACCAAGCTCCCCGCTCCCACGATGGCGCGCTCCCCAACCGTCACGCCGCATAACAGGGTGACACCGGAACCGATGGACGCCCCTTTCCTGACCAGGGTGGGTTCGCATTTCCAATCCTGTTCCGTCTGCAGTTGCCCCTGCGCATTGGTCGCCCGAGGAAAGCGGTCATTGATGAAGGTCACGTTGTGCCCGATAAAAACATCGTCTTCGATCATGACTCCTTCGCAGATGAAGGTGTGGCTGGAGACCTTGCATCGTCGCCCGATAACCGCTCCCTTCTGGATTTCGACGAACGTCCCGACCTTCGTGTCATCGCCTATCGTACAACCGTATAGATTCGTGAAATCGTGGATTCGCACTCGGTTGCCCACTTTGACGTCGGAGGCAATAAGTTTGAGGGGTGAAGAGTTCATAAGGTGGCGGGGGTCTCTCACGTTAAGCAAGCGGGGAGAGTCTATCCCGTAATCGGAACCCGGGCTCCCTTCTGCTGGAGCGAGGCCGAGGCGGCCTCGAGTATCCGGACAACAGCCGTCGCCTGTTCAGCCGAAGTGATCGGAGAATCGCCCGTGTGGATGCAATCCAGAAAATGCCGGCATTCGATCTTCAAGGGTTCGTCCTGTTTGACGTAGGGAATATAGACGTCCCCGTAGTGGTAGGCATACTGGAACTCGGCGAAAGAGTCATAGTGCGGGGGCTTCTCGACCCTTTGGTCGTAGATCTCGATCTTGTGCAGCGGCTGAAGATCGTCATAGACGATCATCCTTTTCGTTCCCACGATCGTCATTTCCCGCACTTTTCTGGGGTCCAGCCAACTTGTCTGAATCGTCGCATAACGGCCGCTCCTGAAGGTCAGCGTCATATTGCTGATGTCTTCCACTCCCTTGGTCACGTGGGCATTCCCTTGACAATTGACGGCCTCGGGCAGTTCTTCCATCAGGTATTGAATAATGGAAATGTCGTGAGGCGCCAGATCCCAAACGACGTTGATATCTTTCTGGAACAACCCGAGGTTCAGCCGCCGCGAACTGATGTATAGGATATCGCCGATGTCTCCCGACTTGACAATCTCCTTGATCTTTCTCACGTGGGGCGAATACAGGAACGTGTGCCCCACCATCAAGGTCACCTTCTTCTTCCGGGCCAAATCCGCCAGTTCGTCGCATTGCGTCACGGAACCGGCCATTGGCTTCTCTATCATAACGTGCTTGCCGGCAGTCAGGCTCTGCATAGCCAACTTGTGATGCAGGTGTACCGGCGTTGCAATGACAATCGCATCAAGTTCCCGGCTGCTGAGCATGTTCTCGAACGAGACATGCGTCGCCATATCCGGATAGAGGGATTTCAGGTGATTCAGCCGGCTCGTACTCACATCGCAAAGGTCGGTCAACTGACAATCGGACAGGCTCCTGAAATTCCGGACCAGATTCGGGCCCCAATATCCACAGCCGACCACCGCCACGCGCACAGGTTTCGCCATAATCACCTCTTCTCCATTGACGTCTCGCGAATCTGACCCACGACGGCGGGAATGGTCTGCAGCAAGATTCTCAAATCCTCTATCAAGGTCTGCCGGCGGCCGTACGCAATATCCAACCTCATCATCTCCGTGAAGGTTGTCTTGTTCTTGCCGCTAACCTGCCACAATCCCGTCAGCCCCGGATACGTATCGCAACGTCGTTTGTGCCACGGGCTGAATTGTTCGTATTCGTAGGGGACGCAGGGCCTTGGGCCGATGAAACTCATGTCACCCCAAAGGATATTGAACAGTTGGGGCAATTCATCCAGACCCGATGCGCGAAAAATCTTCCCGAACGGAATCAGCCGCGCATCCGCCTTATCCAACTTGGTCATGCTCGTGTTGGACCGCATCAAATGAGCCAGGTGTTCTTTGTGAACGCGCGTATCGGCATTCAACTTCATGGAGCGGAACTTGAACAACACGAAGGGCTTTCCCCCGAAGCCGATTCTTTCCTGGCGAAACAAGACCGGCCCAGGAGCGATGATTTTGATCCCGATCGCAATCAGCAACATCAACGGCGCGAACACCACCAACCCAAACAGGCACAAAACGATGTCGAACGCCCTCTTCCAAGCCGGATGCGGCGGCACGCAAATATCCGCGAACGGATACATGCCGCCTTTCCCTTGGACAACCTTTTGAGGATCGCCCGCAGACTCAGGTTCGTTCGTTCCGACACAGGAGAGTTCAGATCCCCTCACCTTAGAGTCGAACGTCTGGGGCAAGGGCAGTTCAAGTTGACCGCCGGATTTTCCGCACTCATCGTGGGGATAGAGGTAGAACTTGTACGGCAGCCGGACTCCAAACGCGGACATTCGGTGAGTAATCTGCTCCGCCACCACAGTGGCATCCTTGACTCGCGTATTGGGCAAAATGACGCCGATCATCCGGGAGTCCAGCCAGCCTGCCACGTCGGTGGCGCGCAACCGATCGGCAAATATCCTTCCGAGTATCTGGGCGGTATCGGCCGCAATCCGATTCTCGGTCGCATAGAAAGCCAGCACCGTGATGTAGTGGGTGTTCCGCTCCGCCACAGCGCGTTCGTGAGTAAGAATCGCCTTGAAAACCTCCTCGGAATGCATTCCTGCCACCCGGGGTCGCAGAGCGGCCCGCAAGGCCTCAACAATGTGCTTCGGTTTGACATACATGGCAAGTACTCCCGATCGTCATTTCCACAACGTAACGTTCACCACGCGCCAGGAACATACACCGTGTCGAACGGTTTCAAGTAGAACGGTGCCTGTCCGCCCTTGGTCAGAATCTCATCAAAGTCCAGCAAGTAGCTCTTCACCTGGTTGTTTGCCGTCCGCACCACGCGCACCTTGCCGCGCCGGGCCCCCGCCTTCTGGTCGAACCCACCGGCCTCCATAATCGCTTCCAACGCGGTCATGGGCCGAAGGTAGTCCACCTTCCCAGGCCGGCCAACGGCGCCGGTCACATAGACAGCCGCCGAACTGCGGGCGATCACCGTAATGGCCTTGACTTGAATCTGCGATTCGTAAAGTTTCATCAATTCGTTCTGAAGTTCTGCAGGCGTCTTTCCCGAGGCCACGATATCTCCATAAAGTTTGGCCGAGATCTTCCCGTCAGGCCGAATTCGCTGGATCGTATTCAAATCCGGGACCCCGAAAACGCTGATCTCCACCTCATCGCCAGGCAACAAGACGAACGCGGGAGGAGGAACGGATGACATTTCGGGATTCGAGGAACCGGTCCGGCAACCCACCGGGGCCAGCGTCAGAGCAACGGACAACCACACCAGTCCCCGCCACATCCGTTGGGTCATGTTCATGCAAACGCCTCTGTATGCAAAGAAAGCTCCGCCCCGTAGATTATGCATAAGTTTCGCTATACTGCGCACAGATACAATTCAGGCAACACCAAGTCAAGAAACAACCATCCCCCATTCCCCAATAATCGCAAAAGTGAAGACGTTTCAGGCCCCCAGCAGCAACAGTCAACTTCTTCACAACGTCTTCATGACGGGATCGCCCCAATCGCAGTCTGACCTTATTCACGTAGCCACTGTTTCATGACTCTCGTTCTTTGTCTATCAGGTAAAGACCTGATCTGACTGTCGATCCCTATTGGAGTCGTATTGTGACTCTGTAGAAGGCATTGCTCATTGTGGAACTCGATTCCGAGTAGACAAACGTCTGATTGGTCGCAAGAATGTCGGTAGCCGACGCAATTGGTTGCCACGCGCCGCGGACGAGGTCGGCGCACCGTTCCAGTGTGCAGAAGCGGGATCTTGCCGCATACCCGGAACCGGCCGCTCCAAGGGCCAGGAAAGACACCTCGACCCCGCCGGCGATTGTACGAGTGTGAATCTGGGGCTGGCTCGCAGGATCATTGGGATCTGTCCCGGCGATATACTCCTGAAAATTCGAGATCCCATCATGGTCCGAATCGACGTCAGCCGCCGATCCCGGAATGCCAAGCCCGCCGAATCGGACGATTTCCCAGGCATCCGGGATTCCGTTCCCGTCGGCATCGTTCGCATCGGTGGTGGCAATCATCGTGGCGCTGCACTCCGTGCCTGTGGCGGACACAAGGATCGTTGCCGATGACAGACCCGCCCCAGAGAGTCGGAAGACAGCCGTTCTGTTCGTTTTCATCGGATCATACAAAGCGGTGATGGTTACGGTCTGGTTACTGGCCCAATTCGAGGGGGAGAAGACCAGTGTGGCTCCGCTCACCACGCCAAGATAACAATCCCCGCCGGCAACACGGCTCACCGACACGGTCGTCACGCTGGCCGGTTGCGCCTCAAGCCTAACCTGAAGTGCCGCTGACGCGCTCTCCCGAACCGAAAGCGCATTTGTGCTCAGCAAAATCGCCGGGGACACATACACGGCCAGTTCATCGCAATAATCGCTTTCCGATCCTGAACTATCGATCGCCGTCACGGCGAAGTAGTTGCTGCATCCTGACTGAAGATTCGAGAACGTGGCGGTCGTGGAGTTCGCCACATCGAGATGCTCGCCATACGCCCTGCTTGCCAGGCCATGATAGACCCGATAGCCGGATAGGGCCGTCAAGGGCGTGCCGTCCGTGTAGGCTACAGGAGGATCCCAGGCCAACGAGACACTCGCCGCGTTTATCGACATTGACATACAAAGCCAAGCCGCCAAGCCTGCCGCAACCTCGCATCGAATCTGTGAACTCTTCTTCGTGGCCGTTCTCTCCGAAGGCACCGAAACCTGATGCCACAGATTGAAATAGCCGCAAGCGTGCCAGACACGGAGTTCATCAAGGCGATACGTGATTCACTCCTTGCGATTCAGGCAGAAGATGTTGGCTCCAAAGTCGCCAAGAGCGCAATGCTATGGACCTCATTCAATCGCCATATTCAACCCGCCTATTTCGTTATAACATATTACGCCACAATCTATTGTATATGTGCACTTCAGATGAAATCACTAGCCTGGATCATGATATTCTCATTCATGATTCTCGGGGGTGGTAAGTTTGACCATGAGGTCAATACTGATCCGAGTGAATGTTGCTCGGAACACAAAGATTGCCTGCCGTCTTCTCAGTATTGCGACAATCGGAACGATGCAGTTTCAAACACCCGCACCTCCGCCCTCTCCGCATAAAAGCTGGATTGCGTCCACCCTACCATTCAGTCCTGACACTCAGATCCACGAGATTGCGTTCGAACGAATCGCGCAGGGATGACTCCCATTTCTCGAAGGTGTAACCACCCGTAAGAGCGCATTTCTTGGTCAAATAGTAGGTGCTATGGACGCCAATCCTCGTCATCTTCTCCGATCCCCCGGGAGCCTCCTCCCCCTCCCCCCTATACTGACTCTCCACAAACTGGCCTTGAAGACTGACCGTAAGGCGATCGGCTAACACATCGTGGTCAATCGTCCCGGAAAGAGTGGTTGCCTTTTTCACTGAATAGGCACTGACGCTTGGAGGCTGGTATCCGTACCCCGCTCCCACCCGAAAACGGGTCGGCGCCGTTGACTGAAAGACCATCTCGGCCTGGCCATTCATCATGTGCGCGGACTCCAGGTCGGAATTGTCATATCGTACGGCCTGATAGCCTCCTGTCACCTTGCCGATAAGATCCGTTGTGAAGGTCTTCTCGACTCCCGTATCGCACGTCACCGTGGTAGAGCCGCGGTTGCGTTCCGTCTTCGCTTCGTGGAACTCGGACACACCGGCCAATCCCAACACGGTCCAACCGCATCCCACCAGGTAACGGGGGGCGACATCCCCGCTGAGGCTGTCTGAGTCCGCTTCCCGCGCCACGCTGTCGTCCCGATAGCGCGTGCTTGCGCTCTTGACCGTACCCCCCACACCCGCGTCCGCCGTCAACGCCTCGTCCACACCCACATAAGCGGCATTCTGAAAACAGCTTTCATTCCGTCGAACCGTGATTCCGTTCTCTATGACCTGGGAATCGTCGCTGTAGCTGAGTCTATCCCCGGCATTCAGCGTTGCGGTCGGCGTAAAACGATACATCAAGTCTAATCCGGCGGCCCCGAACAAATCGGTTTCGTGCTGATCTACCCGCGGATTGCTGTGCCACTTCAACACGGGTGTCAGCGTCAACCGCACCGACGTTCGATCCGCATCCCTATAACGGAAGTCCGCACAGGGCTCCATGATACCGTCGAAATTGCCCTGCGCGTTGGTCGTCGTTCCGTCCCGGTTGTCGGAGTACTGTCCCCCCACCCGTAACGACAACTGCCACGGCGTATCAGACTCCTCACTCAGCATCTGCCCGCCCGCGGCCGCGACACTCAGGCATGCAGCTGCAATTCCGATGGCACAACGTACGGACAACGATTCCATTTCACACATCCCCAAGCGGTCTCAACCCCCAGACAGCAAAACGTCCTCTACCGCACTACTGCATCCGGTCCAAAATCTCCCGGGCTCCTGGCGCCAGGTCGGAGCGGGGATCCAATTCCAGTCCCCTGCTCAACGCCTTTCTGGCGGCCCCCTTGTTCTTGAGCCGATCGTAACTCATCCCCAAATAGTACTGAACATCGGCCCTGGACGGAAGACCGGCCGCACTCTCCTGCAGCAAGCGCGCGGCCCATTCATACTGACCTTTCAGGAAGGCCGCCTCGCCCAAGGCCCCCCCCACGCTCGGATCATCCGGCAACAACTCCCTGGCCTTCCCAAGCACCTTGAACTCCTGGTCGGAAATGGCCGTTTGCCCGGTGAAGGAAAGCGCCAACCGCCTGAAGGCCGGGCCGAAATCGGGATACCGAGCCACCGCCTGCTCATACAGGGACCGGGCCTTGTCTTTTTCCCCCTTCTGCTCGTAGGTCCCCGCAACGTACATCAGCAGAGGCAGGTTTTCCACAGTCAGGGGGGTTGTCAATTCGGACTCCTTAATCTTCCCCATCGCCAGCGCGGGATTCTTCACGCGATCCATAAACCGTCTCGCGGCCTCGGCGGAGGCAAATGCCGGACCTGCGCTTAACGCCTGGCCGATCAGGTTTGTCGCCGCCTCTGTTCGCCCAAGCGCATAATGGGTCATCCCCAATAGGTACTGGCGCTCAGGCGTCGCGCCCGCCTGGCCGGCGATCTCCGTCAACAGACTTTGCGCCCATTTGTAATCGCCCTTCCGGAACGCCAGCGCGGCCAGCGCATCGGCCACCCGGGAATCCCTGGGGGCCTCGTCCCGCGCCTGCCTGGCCAACGCCACGGCCCGATCCATCTGGTCGAGATGGACCGAACACAATTCCGCAAGACGCACCAAGGCCGGCACAAAATGCCCGTTCATCGCGATCGCCTTCTCGTACAACGTCCGCGCGCGGTCGTAGTCGCCGACTCGTTCGTAGTACGCCCCCGCCTTTGTCTGGGCGATCGGATTATCCGGATGTTTGGCAAGAAACGCTTCCACCTGCCCCGCGGCCGCCAATTCTCTCAGATCCTCGCCGGCGGTCAGCGCGGCCAGCATCTCCTCCGCTTCGACGGAACCGGGGAAGGTCTTCGCCAGTTCCACCGCGTGGATCAAGGAGGCGCGGGCCTTCTCGTCGTCGCCGAGCGCCGCCTGACACATTCCCAAATGGTACAGCGCTTCGGGCTGGCCGGCCAATTGCCCCGCGCTCTCCTCAAGCAAAGCCAGAGCCCACTTGGATTCGCCCCGCCGGAATAGAATCCACCCGAGCGTGTCGGCGACGTGGGGATCGCGCGGAGCAAGGTCCCTGGCCCGCTTGGCAAATTCGTAGGCCTTGTCCTTCGTATCGCGTTCGTCCTGGTAGAGACAGGCCAGATTATTGAGGGCTGGAACAAAGGCGGGGCTGACCGCCAAAATCCGCCGATACTGGGCAGCCGCATTGATCGGGTCATTCCTGTTCATGAGGAGTGTCCCTTTCATCATGAGGGCAGCGACATCGTTCGAGTTGACCCCCAATGCGCTGTCCAGTTTTCCGAGAGCTTGATCCTCCTTATGTGTCGCCATGTACACTTGACTTAGTCCCACATACGCCGCGGTGATTTCATGCTTTATTTGAATGGCCTTCTGGAACGCTTTCTCCGCGTTGTCCCAATCGCGTTTCTGCAACAGGACATTGCCCAGCAGATAGTGGAGTCCCGCGGCGTCAGGGACCTTCTCAATCTGCCTCTCGATCCGCCCCACCGCCTCATCCCAGTTCTTCCGGCGCGCAAACATGATCCCGGTCAACTGTTCCAACGCCTCCGCGAAACCAGGCTCGATCTTCAGCGCCTCTTCAAACATGGCGGCTGCCTCGGGGTCCCGGCCCAGCCTTCGAAGCGCCTGGCCCAACAGGTAGGGGCCCTGAGGATTGGCCGGCAGGGCGTTGATGAAGTTCCGATACGTCTCCGCAGCCTGGGCAAAATCCTTCTTTTGCCCATACGCCTCCCCGGTCAGCACATACGCAAACGCCTCGCCGGGATGCCGGGTCGCAACGGGCTTCAACAGGGCGAGCGCCAAATCCGGTTGGCGGGTGCGAATATAGAGCTCGGCAAGAAGGCGAACCGACTCGAGATGGTCGGCATCCAACGCCACGGCCCGCTCGAATTCTCCGATCGCTTTCTGGACGGCCCCTTTGTGAAGCCGTGCCAAGCCCAGAAGATGCCGCCCTTGCGCCGACTTGGGAAAAGCAGCCGCCAGTTTCTCGTACGCGGCAATCGCCTCCTCATCCTTCCCCTGCGCCATCTTAACTCGTTGAATCAAGAGGAACGCTTCAAGGTTGGAGGGCTCCGTTTTCAAAACCCCGCCCAGGATCTTCATCGCGACATCGTAATCGTGCTCTCCAACGGCGATCTCCGCCCGACACAGGGAGGCGGCATAGAACCGCGGAACCTGTTTCAAGAGGTCGTCCAGAATCTTCTTGGCCTCGGCATCCCTCCCGCCTATCCAGAGAAACCGGGCGAGTTTGACGCGGGCCATGGATTTGACCGGCGCCAAGTCGGCGGCGGTCTGATACTCCTCACCCGCCCGGGGCAGATCGCGCATACGCACATGCAAATCTCCCAAGGCAAGATGGATTTCCCATGATTTCGGGATCTTCTCCAGCGCCTCTCGACAGACCTGCTCGGCCGCGGCAAAGTCCCCTTTCCTCGCGTGCAAGGTGGCCAGGGTCGTATAGTATTTCGGCTGGTCATTGAACTGTGCGGCCCGGGCCGTCAGGCGGTCAATGGCCGACGCCACCTCATTGGACGCGGACACCCCCGCCCCCCACAATACCAACGCATCCAAATTGTCCGGGGTCCTCTTCAGGACAGCCTCAGCCCGTTCCCGAGCTTTGGAACTGTCCCCCATAACCAGATAAAGCGTCCCCAGTTTCAGGCGGACATCCGCATCGCCCGGATCCAGGTCTTCAGCCTTCAGCAAGCAGGGCACCGCGGCGCGCACGTCTCCCATTTCATAGAGCGTCAATCCCATCCCTCGGACCGCCACCCGGTTCGTCGGCTCGACCTTCAGCACATTCATGTATTCGATGGCGGCCTCGCGGTACTTCCCGGCCTGAAAGTATTGGCCGGCCCGGGCCAAATGACGCGCGCTTTTCGCTTGGGAGGAACACCCCGCGCCCACGAAGAGACAACCGGCAATGACCGCATTCGCAAGAATGGCGGCCAAGGACTGCCGAGTAGTGAACGACTGTCGCATATCAGACACCCTTTCTTCTCTCATGCCTCCGCAACCCCCACAATACAGCCGCCAACACCCCGAAGGAGAGCGCGAAAAACACCGGGCCTCCCCGGTGATGAAGCGGCCCGTCAATGATCCCGGCATTGACGTGAACGGTCAGCAACGCGAGCGCCACAACCCTGATCCCGTTCCGGACCAGCCCGAGGGGAATCACCAGCAGGGCAAGCAGAGTCCGGCTCCACGTCTTCTTCAGGAAGAGATGGCCGGCCACCAGACTGACGATGAGCAGCACGAGAGTGGAGTGGATCCCGCTACATTCTTCCGCGACCTGGATCGTCAAACCCGGCAGACAGAAATTCAACCCCTCCCTCAAGACCGGCGTTCCAGTCAACCAGAACAACGCGGCAGCCGCATCCGCCGAGCCTTGCTGCAAACCCACCCGCAACGCATGCGCCACAAGCTCGGGGATCGGGACCATGAAATACAGAATCAGCAACGGGAACAACGAACTCCTGAAGGCGGGCAGCCCGAAGAAGAACGCCACGCCCCCAATGACTCCGGTGATGAACGCCGTTACGGGCAGGAAGAGCAGGTAGCCCTTTCCTTCGATCCAACCTCCCGACACGAGCACAACCTGCGCAAGCAGCAATCCGGCCGAAGCCACCCAGAAAAGAACGGCCCCGACCCGCCCTGAATCCGAGATGACCGGCAATGCCGACGCGCCGCCTCTTTTCAAATGGAGGAGATAAACCGAGATGATCGGGATCAGGGGAATATAGGACTCAAGTTCCGATCCGAGAGAGAACCGGATGAGTCGGATCAAGACGAAAGAAAACGCCGCGATCCATAGACCCGTGAAAATCAAGAAGCCAATCCACGGGCTCCGTGGGCGCCCAGTACCACCCTTGACCATGACTACTCCCTCTTGATCGCGAGTTTCTCCATGAGTTCATACAACGTCGGACGGCTGATCCCCAGTTCTTCCGCCACAGATGTAATCTTGCCCTTGTTCCGTTCCAGGGATCGCTGGATCATGTCCTTTTCCAACCGCTCCCGGGATTCCTTGAGGGTCTGCCCCTGAAACCCGGAGGCCACCTCCACGGACGCGAGGTCAAGATCGGCCACCGTGATATGCCGCCCATCGGCCATGATTACGGCGCGCTGGACCCGGTTTTCCATTTCCCGAACGTTGCCGGGCCAGGTGTAACGGCTGATGGCCTGTAGTGCCTGCCGGTTGAAGCCCAGGATGTTCCGCTTCGTTTCGGCGGCGAACTTGCGGAGGAACGCCTTGGCGAGAAACAACACGTCGCCTTCTCTTTCCAGCAGAGACGGGAGTTGGATGACGACCACCGCCAGACGATAATAAAGATCCTCGCGGAAACGTCCGTCCACCATGGCCTGCTTGAGGTCGGAATTGGTCGCGGCGACGACGCGGGTATCGATTGGAATCTCGCCCCGACCGCCAACCCGTTCGATACGCTGTTCCTGGAGAAAACGCAGGATTTTGACTTGAAGAACCGTGGGAAGATCCCCGATTTCATCGAGAAACAGCGTTCCCCCTGCCGCCATTTCGATGCGTCCCTTGCGCTGAACGTGAGCGCCCGTGAAGGATCCCTTCTCGTGCCCGAAAAGCTCACTTTCCAGCAACGTCGCGGGAATGGCGCCACAGTTAATAGCCACAAGAGGCCCGGCCTTCCTTGTGCTGAGCCGGTGAATCGCCAGCGCCGCCATCTCCTTGCCCGTTCCGCTGCCGCCGAGCAGGAGGACGGACGCGTCGGAAGTCGCCACCTTGCGAATGGCCGTGAAAACCTTTTGCATCTGGGGGCTCGCGCCCAGCATCCCTTCAAACCCCTCTTCCGGCGCCCGCTCCCGAAGTTCCCTCGACTGGCGTTCGAGATCGGCCAGATAGAACGCGCGTTTGAGGATGATCTTGAGTTCGTCGATGTCGATGGGTTTGCTCAGGAAATCGTAGGCGCCTTCGGTGATCGCCTTTATGGCCGTGTCCCGCTCGCCCTGGCCGGTGATGACAATCACCTTGGCAACGGGATTCCGGGCAAGCAGTTCGCCCAGCGCCAGGAAACCTTCTTTCGTATCGCCCGGGGAAGGCGGAAGCCCAAGGTCCAGCAACGCAACGGCAATGTCGCCTTCGGCGGCACGCGCTACGGCGCCGGGACGATCTTCGGCCAGCACGACCTCATAGTCCTCGGTGAGAGCCCATTTCATCTGGGTCCGAATCTCCTCCTGGTCATCCACGATCAGCAATCGGGGGTTCACGTCTTTCCTCCCTGCGCCGGCAGAAACACATCGAACGTGCTGCCTTCGCCCTGCCGGCTCTCGACCTCGATACGGCCCCGATGCGCCTCCACGATCATCTTGCTGTGGAACAGGCCTATGCCAATGCCCTCCTGCTTGGTCGTCTGAAAGGGCCTGAACAACGACTGTTCGACAAACTCGGGAGTCATCCCACAACCATTGTCGGACACCGACAACACCACCCCACCCCCCCGCGTCTCCGTGCGCACGTTGATCTTGCCCCCAGGCCCCAGCGCCTCGCGGGCGTTCAGAACGAGATTGGTAATGACTTTCTGCAGTTGATCGGGATCGCCCAGGATTGAAGGCAGCGGCTGCAATTTCGTTGTCACCGTCTCCGGCCCGACCCCTGCCAATCCCTCCAGAGCGTTCTTAACCACGGCGTTGAGATCGGTCGCCACGGGTTTGCCGTCCATCTTTTGCCTGAGACAACTGAGACGCGCGATCAACCCGTTAATCTTGTCCACACTCTTCGAAATCCCCCTTAGCGCATCCTGCCGGTAGCCCGGATCGTCATGATGCTTCGGAAGGTTCTGGAGCATGAGCGAGAGCGTGGAGGCCGTGTTCTTCAGATCGTGGACAAAGAAAGCGGACATGGTCTGAAACGCCTCCAGTTTCTGGGCTTCCCCCAGGCGGCTGGATAACTTGAGGCTTAGCAGGTTCGCCACGATCTGATTCCCGAGGGTCCTCATCAAGTCGAACTCCTCCTCCGTGAAGGAGAGGCCGCTGACCCGGTCGCCCACAATCAGGAGCCCCAGGACTTCGTCCCGGGTCGCCAGGGGCAGAAAGTAGTAGTCCCCGCCCGTTTGGAATTCCTTCCGGCCCAGTTGCTGAAGCACCTCACCGAGTTCCCCGGACACCTCCAGAACAGCCGTCGGGTAGGCATGGTCCCGCAACATACGCACCACGTCGCTGCCCAGCTTCCGGTCGCCCAGCAATGTCCGGCCGTCGCCCTCCGAAACCGACGTCGAACCTCCCAGCACGAGCGATTGTCTGTGCTCATCCAGGAGCCAAATGGTCACGGAAAGCGCCTCGAACGTATCCGAGATGACCCGGGTCACCGCCCGGCAGAACTCGGCGGGATCGGTGTGGGAGGCCGTGTGCTCCGTGAACCTGGACCAAACGCGGCGATAGTCGTACTGCGGCCGACGGAAATGGCGGCTGACGAAACGTTTCGCGCGCTGCCGCAGCCGGTCGGACAACAGGACCATGGTAATCCCGCCCATTGCCATCAGGATCAAGAACGCTTGCAGAGGGAAGGAACCGCCTTTTCCAAAATGGGCGGCCGCCTCCGCAAGCAGGCCGACCAATAACAGATAGGCTCCGGCCGCCATCACGGTCAGCGATCCATAGAGAGCCCCATGAGAGGGATACAAGTCCACGTCGCTCAACGATCCCCGGCCCAGGGCAAGGGACGTGAAGACGCATCCGATCGCCAGCGCGCCCGCATTCAGTTCCGTCAGATCCATATTGATGGCGGAATAGAGAACGGCCTGGATGGCGCTGTAACACCGGACCGAAAACAGAAGACCCAAGCCGACAATCATGTACTTGACTCGCCATCGCATGGTCCCCCTCGCCTCCCGCAGGGTGGACTCCAGATTCATCAAGCAGAGGATGGCCCCCGCGGTGAAAAGGACGATAAGCAGAACGCCCGACCGTCCGAGATCCAGCATGCACATGGAATTCGGGCCGATCCCGGATTCGCCGCTCAGCAGGTCGTCCCAGGCCAGGGCAACCAGACCCAGCGGCAGGACAAACGCCCCAAGCAGGATTGGCTTCCAGCGGGCCACGAACTCCTTCTCGTTCCCGCGCCCGTAGGTCAGACTGAAGAGGAGCCAGCAGCCCGGCAAGAACGCCATCGCCAGGAGGCGCCATCGTTGCCAGGCCAATGCTTCCGGCAACAGAAGCGCCGTGGCGCTCAGGCCGGCGAGAAGGTTCTCCACCCCCAACAGCGACATTCCCAAGGCAAAAGCGACACCGGTGCGCGTCCGCTTCGGCTCGCGATAGAGCGCGAAAGCGCCTACGCCAAAAGCGATCACCGCGGGGACCAGCGAAAAACGTTCTATATTCAAGGTCAGAATAATCGCCTGGCCAAGCTGCCGCTTACGCAATCGGTTCCAGAAACTGAAACCCGTGGACTCCGGAAGTCGCGTTGGAATGGCACACGCGAGCGGACACCATCACGTCCCGCTCGACGCCGGTCTTGAAAGTCAGCCATTCCGGAACCGTAAAGGAAAGTTGACATAGCGCCGTTGGATTCAGGGCCTCGGAGCACGCCATCAACAACCCTCCCCTGGAAATATTCCGGGCCACGGCCTTCACCACCTCCAACAATCCGGCGGAGCTGAAGTACGCGTCGAGCGGCACTTCACAGGGATACCGCACCGAGCTCCGGCGATTCACCCGGCCTGCCGCTTCTGCGCCAAGCCGCTTGATACTATCCACCCACGCCAAGAAGCGCTTGAGATGGATGGGCTTCGAAAACACGCTCACTCCGGCCGGCAACACCTGCTGCAGATCGTGTTCCACCCAACTACCGGATATCATGGCGATGTTCCTGCTCTTGCACTTCTTCCGTTGCAGCTTCTCCACAAATGCGACCCCATTAACGTCAGGCATGTCGTAGTCCGTGACGATGAGATCGGGACACGAGTCCTTCCACGAGCAAGGGCAAGACTCCTCGGTGTGAAGAGGGCAAGCCAACGGGTTGGAATACGAAGTCACTTCGTAGCCCTTATCGATCAATACCTTGCCCAACAGGCGCCGAATCACGGAATCGTCATCTATGATCACGGCATGCATGCGTTCAAACTGTCTTGACTGTCCATCCCGTGGCAACTTCGGCTGGAATCGCTTTCCGGAACTGCGCCCGGATTCGCTCGCGGATCGTTTCCTGCCAGACACGCACGTATCGTTCGGGTTTCGCCTCTAATCGAATACCGGCAAGAAAGCCGGCCCCTCCGGTCTGCTCGGCGGCCCAACAGACTCGCCCCCACAAGGTCAAGGGCTCGGTCGTCCCAGCCTCAGGCAGCGTGACCCACAATTTGACTGCGGCGCCTTCCGGAATCGGCCGGTCAGAAAGCAATTTCAGTCCCTGCACCGAAACATCCCGCGTGAAACAGTGAATCGCGGGTTTCCGGACAAAGCGGTCGAGCATACCCGCCATGATAGCTACCCCGGCCGAGAGCTGCAGATCTACCCTTCTGTGGGTACGGTTTTCAACGCATATTCCCATGAATCCTCAAAAGTATAGCAAGTCACATGCCAAGGAGACTGTTTCTGATGACCCACTCAACTGTAACCTCTGTTGTGTAAAAGGGTTAGGTCACAACTGCGGCGTATCAAAACAGGCCGCTCATCTTGTCCCACATCCAAGTTTGTAAAATTATCCGACATCACCTGACATGTACAGGATTCTATGCCTTACCGCAAGTTTTCGCGGTGGAATTCACTGCACCGGGCCCCATCGGCGTGAGAAGGGCCAGTAAACGATCATGGCGGGGCCGACGAGATTCCGGGCCGGAACAGGCCCCCAGTAGCGACTGTCGAGGCTGTTCCCGGTGTTGTCCCCCAGGGCGAGGTATTCATCGGCGGCCAGAGTCACCTCGGAGTCCTTGCCGGGGATGTAAGCCCGCTCCACCCCAGCCGGATGATACGGGGTGTAACCGGCAGCCCCGATCTCGATCCGGCGGATCGCCTCAGGCGTCAGCACCGCTTTGCCATTCACAAGCAGTTCCGGCGTTCGGATAGTAATCCGTTCGCCAGGCAGCCCACACATTCTCTTGATGTAGTGTGTGTCGGGGGTCAGCCCCGGATAAGCCGCAAGGCCGGCGGTGCGAAACACCATCACTTCGCCCCGGCTCGGCACACAGAAATTCCATTTGAGACGGTTCACGAACAGATGATCCCCGGTCACTTCATTCCCTCGCGCCAGCATCTGGCCAGTGACCACCTCCTGGCCGGGTCTGCACAGTAAGGGCAGGTCCCTGGGAATCAATTGCAAAACGCCATTGATTCGGTACGCGTCGAGTCCCGACTCTCCGGACTGGAATGGACCGCGCAGAACCCCGGATGCCGCCGCCGGGTACTCCACATACCATTCCCCAAACGCCAGCCACTTGGCGAACCGAAGCGGATATCCGTCCATGATCCCCGATCCGTCTTGCGGCGTGTAGTGGATCCCGTAGAGAGTCGGTTGCATGGATCCAGTCGGAATCTTGAACGGTTGCAGAAAATAGGTCCGGAACGCCATCGCCACGGCCACCGCCACCACGAGCACTTCCCAATTCTCCCTGAAAGCCGCGTAGGGACGCCGGGGCGTCAGCTTCGAGACCGCCGACTCAACGCTCCTGCAACCCTCGGGGATACTCGACACGTCGTCATGCCGTAACTGCTCCGCTAACGCTTCCTCCGCCGCGCGCAAGGCGGCGACGTCCTGCGGGGCCGCCACATCCTCGCGCATGCGCCGGCAATGCCGGGCATGGCGAAGCCATTCGCGGCCGTGCTTCCGGATCCGTCTTCGCTCGAAAAAACTGGCCATGATTTCAATGCCTCCCTGGGGCAAGCGCCTCAACGCGCTCAACCCGTTGTCTTCAGGACGGAGATAAAAGCTTCCTGCGGCACCGTCACGCTCCCGATCTCCTTCATCCGCTTCTTGCCTTCCTTTTGACGTTCGAGCAACTTCCGCTTCCGGCTGATGTCGCCGCCGTAGCATTTGGCCGTGACATCCTTGCGCATCGCGCGGATCGTTTCCCGCGCGATAATGGTCTTGTTGATGGCGGCCTGGATGGGAATCACGAATTGGTGGGAGGGAATGACTTCCTTCAGGGATTCGCACATCTGACGCCCGCGGGATTGAGCCTTTGACCGATTGATAATGCACGAGAAGGCGTCCACCACCTCGCCGTTCAGGAGAATGTCGAGTTTGACCAAATCGCTTTGCACGTAGCCGGTGTGCTCGTAGTCCATGGAGGCGTAGCCACGGCTGATACTCTTGAGACAGTCGTGGAAATCAATGAGGATTTCGTTCAGCGGCATTGTGGCCGTCAGCATCACGCGGCGCACGTCGAGGGTTTCGGTTTTGTCCACCGTGCCACGACGATCCATGACCACCCGGAGAATGTCGCCAATGTTCTCGTTGCGGCAGATGATGAAGGCGCGGATCATCGGTTCTTCCATGTGCTCGATTCGGGTCTGTTCGGGCAGATGGACCGGGTTGTCCACGTCGATGACGGTTCCATCCCGAAGAAATACCTTGTAGATCACGGACGGATACGTGCTGATGACGTCCAAATCGAATTCCCGGCGCAGCCGTTCCTGAACAATTTCAAGATGCAGAAGCCCCAGGAATCCGCAACGGAAACCGAACCCCAGCGCGACGGACGATTCCGGTTGATATGTGAACGCGCTGTCGTTCAAGCGCAGTTTCTCCATGCTTTGGCGGAGCTTCTCGTAGTCGGAGGTGTTGACCGGATACAGTCCGCTGAAGACCATGGGGTGGATCTCGCGCATTCCAGTCAGCGTCTTTGGAGTGGGCCTATTGGCCAGTGTCAACGTATCGCCAATCTTGATTTCCGAAGCGCTCTTGATGGTCCCGATCACGTAGCCGACCTGGCCGGCCTTGAGCACGGCGGTCGGTTCCGGTTTCGGACGGAACCTTCCCACTTCCTTGACCTCGGACACCAGTCCGCTGCCCACCAGCAACATTCGGTCGCCCGCCTTCAATTCGCCGTCAACCATCCGGATATACGTGACTACGCCGCGAAAGGCGTCATAAACCGAGTCAAAGACCAAGGCCCGGACAAAGCCGTCATCCGAGGTCAGAGGCGGAGGCAGCCGGCGAACCACCGCTTCGAGGACCTCGGGCACGCCCAAGCCCGTCTTGGCGCTGATGCGTTGAGCGTCCGCTGCCGGGATCGAAAGAATCTCCTCAATTTGGCGCGCCACCGTATCGGGGTCCGCGCCCGGCAAGTCAATCTTGTTGATAACGGGGACGATCTC
>Ga0182021_10000262_pt1 | contig 53429 bp, 54 predicted proteins | sample 612E3MmetaG_FD_120493 | JGI IMG/M metagenome (GOLD analysis project Ga0182021, IMG submission 120493) | Permafrost microbial communities from Stordalen Mire, Sweden - 612E3M metaG (Illumina Assembly) | ecosystem: Environmental > Terrestrial > Soil > Wetlands > Permafrost | place: Sweden...
AACAGAATGAGTGATACCAAGGCAATTCTAGGAGCAAGAATCCGTAAGCTACGAAAAGAAAGAAAGCTGTCTCAAGAAGCATTGGCGGAAAAGGCAGACCTTCATTACACCTTTGTTGGGAGGGTAGAACGAGGGGAGAAGAACATCTCTTTAGAGAGTTTAGAAAAATTGGCCAAAGCCCTGGAAATAACCCTTATTGATCTTTTTGATTTGCCGGAATTAAAAGAAAGGCCAGATGATTTCAAGAAAAAGCTCACACAAGAAATGAAACACTTCGATGACGAAACAGCAGCCGCATTACTAAAATTGATTAAAACAATTAAATTGGCTAAACCTCGAAAATAAACGCTATGTGGGGCATTGAGGTTTCTGGGGGACGAATATATTAATTAGATATGCGGGACAAACTCCCGCTTTTTTGTTTTTCTTAAAGCGGTAAAATAGCGGTAAAAAATGACCAGATAAACAACGAACCCCTACCTTTAAATAGCTAACACATCGAAATCATTAACGCGCCCAGGGTGACTCGAACACCCAACCTACGGATTCGTAGTCCGGTACTCTATCCAATTGAGCTATGGGCGCAAAAAAATTAATTTATGATAGCATGTTTTCCCCTTTTCGTCAATACGTTATTCAAAGACATTTTTCTTAGGCTTTTCTTTGGTAGGCCCGGAGAATTAAAAATCCATAGATGATGATGTTGATACTCAATACAAAGACTCCCAAAGTGACCTGCAAACTTCGGGTTAGATCTTCCGGGTAAAGCAGAGTGAAAAGATAGTGTTCAATAAACCCATCCGGGTAGCCATGTGCTCCGCTTTGTTCAAGCAGCCAGGTTTCAAGGTATGTGAGCGGACAAATCCACCCGGCGAATTCGATTAAAACCGCCCATAAAAAAGCCGGGATATGGACCCAATCCCAACGCCTTCTTTTTAACACCAAACAGCCATCCAACACCGCGAATAATACAAAAACGCAATGAAATACCATAACTAAATCAGAAAGCGTCCGGGAAATCATTTTCTAGCCTTTTTTCATATTGCTTCTGGATAGTATCCAGAGGAGGGGTATAACGCAGAAATTGTTCAGCCTTAAACCACCTGTTGATTTTTCAAAATTTATTGACTTTGTTTTGCAGATATTATATCATTTTTAAACTATATTTGCCTTCAGCGGGTAAGGAATTCTTTTCCTAAAAACTTGTCTTTTTTTGATATGAGGAGGATTTAATGTCAACTAATTTCGATCGTACCAAAGCGGTTGATCTAGCCCTTTCCCAGATAGAGCGCCAGTTTGGAAAAGGATCGATTATGCGGCTGGGCAGTGACGCTCCGGTAATCAAGGTTCCGGTAATCTCTACCGGTTCTTTGGGATTGGACATTGCTTTGGGAGTAGGCGGGCTTCCCCGGGGTAGGGTGGTTGAGATTTTTGGGCCTGAGTCATCAGGCAAGACCACGCTTGCCCTGGAGGTGATTGCTGAGGCACACAAGCAAAACGGCATTGCTGCTTTTGTTGATGCTGAGAATGCTTTGGATGTTGGTTATGCCCGAAGCCTGGGGGTAAAAACCGATGATTTGCTTATCTCCCAACCGGATACGGGCGAGCAGGCCTTAGAAATATCGGAGGTTTTAATAAGAAGCGGGGGCATTGATGTGTTAGTCGTTGATTCGGTTGCGGCCTTAGTGCCCCGGGCTGAACTTGAAGGAGACATGGGAGATTCTCACATGGGGCTTCAGGCCCGGCTCATGTCGCAAGCCTTAAGAAAGCTTACTTCCGCAATCAGCAAGTCAAAGACGATTATGATTTTTACCAACCAAATCCGGATGAAAATCGGAGTGTTTTTTGGCAACCCGGAAACCACGACCGGAGGAAATGCTCTCAAATTTTACTCTTCAGTGCGTCTTGATATCCGCCGGACGGGAGCCATAAAAGCTGGAGAAGACGTGATCGGGAGCCGTACCCGGGTAAAAGTGGTAAAGAACAAGCTGGCCCCGCCTTTTCGTGAGGCAGAATTTGATATTATCTATGGCGAGGGTATTTCTCGGGCGGGTGAAGTGGTCGATATGGGAGTGGATAAAGGAATTATTGAAAAAAGCGGCACCTGGTATTCCTATAAAGGAGAGCGGGTTGGACAAGGCCGGGAGAATGCCAGAAAGTTTCTGCAAGGAAATCCTGAACTGGTAGAGAAAATTACTCAGGAGATTCGCAATAAGCTCGGATTAGATAATGTGGTGGACACCAAGCCGGAAGAAGGGGAAGAAGAGTAATTAAAAACCCTTGAAGGAGTGATAATGCAATTTCAGGATATCTTGAAAACGGCACTGGAGAAAGGGGCATCTGATGTTCACCTTAAAGTTGGAGTCCCGCCAATTTTGCGGATTGACGGAATTTTGCTGGCGATGAAGGACGCCCCCCGACTTTCTCCGGAAATGACGAAAGAAATTGCGTACGCATTGATCGATGAACGCCAGAAGGCGCGTTTTCAGGAGGCTAATGAAATTGACATTGCCTATGCGATGCCGGGGTTAGGCCGGTTCCGGGTTAATATATTTATGCAGCGGGGTTCGATTTCCTTGGCGTTAAGGGCAATCCCCCATAAGATTCCCAATATTGAAGAGCTGTTGCTTCCCAAGGTGATTGAAAAAATAGCGATGGAACGGAGGGGACTGATCCTAGTAACCGGAACGACCGGAAGCGGCAAGTCAACGACATTAGCAGCGATGGTAAACCATATTAATAATTACCGGAATGCCCATGTTATCACGATCGAAGACCCCATTGAATTTCTCCACCGGGATAAAAAAAGTATCATTAACCAGAGAGAAGTAGGACAAGACACCAATGCGTTTAACACAGCCCTCCGTGTGGCTTTGCGTCAGGACCCGGACGTGATTCTGGTAGGAGAAATGCGGGATTTGGAAACCATCGAGACTGCAATCATGGCAGCGGAAACCGGGCATTTGGTTATGAGCACGCTTCACACCCTTGATGCGACCGAAACCGTCAACCGAATCATCGCAGTGTTCCCTCCTTTTCAGCAGGAGCAAATCCGCCTCGAACTCGCGGCTATTCTTAAGGGGATTATTTCGCAGCGGTTAATGCCGAAATCAGACGGCGTTGGCCGGGTTCCGGCGGTTGAGGTATTAGTTGCTACTGCCAGAGTCAGGGAGTATATTACCGATAAAAACCGAACCAAGGAGATTGGCGATGCGATTGCTGAAGGCCACGTGCAATACGGGATGCAGACTTTTGACCAGTCACTCATGGCCTTGCTGAGCCAAAATCTCATCACCTATGAAGAAGCTCTTAATCAAGCTACTAATCCTGATGATTTTGCTCTAAAAGTTAGTGGTGTTTCTTCTACTAGCGACACGACCTGGGATAACTTTACGGCAGGCGATGGAGCTACAAAAAGGGAAAAGGCGATGGAAATTGACCAGGGTGAAACAGGCTTTGAGTGGGAATAAAAAAATTTTTTATGGAGGTATGGACGAGGGAGAACAACTAAAAAAGGCAAAAGGAATCGCCCTGAGATTACTTGCCCTCCGGCCTCGGAGTTGTAAAGAACTTACGGGTAAGCTGATTCAAAAAGGGTTTATCCCTTCGGTAATAGAAAACGTCGTGGTCTTTTTAACCAACTATGGTTATCTCAATGACCAAAAATTTGCCCAAGCATTGGCGGTACATTTATTAGAGAATAGGAAGTTTGGTTTTGCTCGGATTGGGGCGATTCTCAAGGAACGGGGGTTATCTCCGGAATTAGCAAAAGCAACGATTGCTCATTTAAAACAAAATTATTCAGAAGAAAAAACCGCCCTCAAAATTATGAAGAGGCGGTTTTCCCATTTTGATGTGCATCAGGCCACCCCAAAAGACAAAGATCGCCTTATCCAGTTTTTGAGGCGCAGGGGATTTTCCTGGGAAACTATTTCATATGTGTTGATGATATGAAAAAAAAATCAGGCAGTGAGATTCGCGCTTTGTTTTTGAAGTATTTTGAGAATAAAGATCATACGGTGGTCAAAAGCTCACCCCTTATCCCCAAAAGCGACCCAACGCTTCTTTTTACCAATGCGGGCATGGTGCAGTTTAAAGGCGTGTTTTTAGGACAAGAAAAACGGGATTACCTTCGGGCCGCCTCATCGCAAAAATGCTTTCGCGCAAGCGGAAAGCACAATGACTTAGAAAATGTAGGCCATACCGCCCGCCACCACACGTTTTTTGAAATGCTCGGAAACTTCTCTTTTGGGGATTATTTCAAAGAAGGGGCAATAGAGTTTAGCTGGGAATTTTTAACTACGACCCTGGAACTTCCTCTGGAAAGACTCTGGGTCACGGTTTATGAAGAAGACGACGAAGCGGAAAAACTCTGGCTTCAAAAGACCGGAATACCGCAAAGCCGGATTGTTCGGATGGGGAAAAAAGACAATTTCTGGGCTATGGGCGACACGGGACCGTGCGGTCCCTGCTCGGAGATTATTATTGATCAAGGCCTTGAGGTAGGGTGTCGCCGACCTGATTGTAAAGTGGGGTGTGATTGCGATCGTTATCTTGAGCTGTGGAATTTGGTCTTCATGCAGTTTAACCAGGATGAGAAAGGGATTATGACTCCTTTACCCAAACCGAGTATTGACACCGGTATGGGGTTAGAGCGCATCACCGCTGTTGTCCAAGGTGTAAAGAGTAACTATGATATTGACCTTCTGAGAAATATTATTGCTTTTATTGAACAACTCTCGGAGAAAAGTTATGGAAAAGAGCCCGTGGATGATATTTCGATGCAGGTTATTGCTGACCACAGTCGAGCGGTTGCCTTTCTCATCGCTGATGGTGTGATTCCGTCTAATGAGGGCCGGGGGTATGTGCTTCGCCGGGTAATCCGACGGGCGGTTCGACATGGGAAAAAATTGGGTTTAACAAAGCCGTTTCTTTTTCAAACGACCGGAGTTGTGGTTGATATCATGCGGGATGCCTACCCGGAACTGACCGAGGCGCGAAATTTTATCGGGCAGGCAGTCAAAAACGAAGAAGAGCGGTTCTCAGAAACATTAGAGGTTGGGTTAAAACTTCTTCAGGAAGAAATCGAAAATGTAAAAGCAAAAAACCAAGCGTCCGTTCCGGGCGAGGTGGTTTTTAAACTTTATGACACCTATGGGTTTCCCATCGACCTTACTGCTGATATTGTGCGGGAGATGGGACTTGGGATTGATGAGGAAGGATTTCAAAGGGCCATGAGTTCCCAACGGGCAAAAGCCCGGGAAGCTTGGAAAGGGTCAGGTGAAGAGGCGACCCAAGAAGTTTACCAAAAAGTTATTCATGAAGGCATGAAAACGGTTTTTCGCGGGTATGAAGCGCTTGAAGGCGATTCCATGATCGGATGTATTCTGGTTGGAGATATATTGCGGGATGACGTTGTCTTAGGGGAGGTGGCTCACATCATCACGTTAGAGACGCCCTTTTACGGGGAAAGTGGAGGGCAGGTGGGAGACAAAGGCTGGATGGAAGGCGAGGGATGGACAGGGGAGGTACTCGACACACTTCGTCCGCTTCCGGAACTTATCCTTCATCAGGTTAAAGTAACTAAAGGGAAAGCGAGAAAAGGAACCAGGGTTAAACTTGTCGTTGACGCGCGGAAAAGAAAAGCAGTGGCGGCAAATCATACTACCACGCATATTCTTCAGTCGGTTCTCCGAGAGATTCTTGGCGATCATGTCCATCAGGAAGGTTCTTTGGTTACCTCAGAACGATTCCGCTTTGACTTTACCCATTTTTCTCCTCTCTCCGAGCGGGAACTTAAGCGGGTGGAAGAACTGGTTAATCAAAAAATCCAGGAAAACGCACCCGTAAAGGTGGAAACCCTTGCGCTTGAGGAAGCACAACAAAGAGGCGCGATTGCCCTTTTTGGCGAAAAATACGGAGAAACGGTGAGGATGGTGCAAGTGGGAAGTTTTAGCCGAGAGCTTTGTGGAGGGACGCATGCGAATTTTTCCGGGGACATAGGGTTTTTTAAGCTCATCTCGGAAAGCGGTGTGGCTGCGGGCGTTCGCAGAATCGAAGCAGTTACCGGGGAAGGAGCGTGGCATTATATCCGAACCTTGCAGGAAGAAATTGAAGAACTGGAAACTCTCTTAAAAACCCGTAAAGGCGAATTAGTAAGTAGGGTCAAAAAACTTTTAGAAGACGAAAAGAATCTTCAGCGGGAATTAGAAAAATTTAAAAATCAAATGGCCAGCAACCAATCTCAAGACCTTTTAAGCGCGGTCAAAACGATCGCAGGGGTTAAGGTGCTGGTGGCTCATGTTGAAGCTCCTGATCCCAAGGTTCTTCGCGCATTCGCTGATAAAGTGCGGGACCGCATTGGCTCCGGGATTATCGTCTTGGGCGCAAAAAATGAAGATAAGGCGATACTCTTGGTTATGGTTACCAAAGATCTCACCGCTCGTTTTTCTGCCGGTGAGTTAATCAAGCCGATCGCCTCATTGGTGGGAGGCAAGGGAGGGGGGCGACCTGACTTAGCACAAGCAGGGGGCCCGTTTAAAGAGAAACTCGATGAGGCCTTAACCAAAGCATCTGAAGTCATTGCACACACTGGTGCGAAGGTTTAGTCCTTTTTATTTTTTCTGGTCAAACGGAGGGGACTTTAGTGCCTTGAGGAGATTTATTTTATTGATATTTTTACGTCGTCAATTTTTCCTGCCCGACTGGGGTCTTCCAACAAGCTTTCTGCTTGAGAGGCAAGGGGACTGTTGGGGTATTCTTTTAAAAGCGCAATAAACTGATCTCGGGCATTTTCCGGTTGATTTGCACGGAGGTAGAGCTTTCCGATTTGAAACATAAGCTGATCAGGGGCGTCAATGTAATCCCGGTAATTTTGTAATGCTTCTGCATAGCGATAGAGGGCAGAATTATAGGCCTTGGTTCGGGAATAAAAATTTGCTATATAAAGGATATGCTCGGCCAAATTTTTTTTACATTTCTCGATTTTTTTTCGGGCAGAAGGAACGTATTGAGAAGAGGGAAATAAAGCTACTAGTGTCTCGAACTGTTTCACTGCCTCCTCACTGAAACTTTGGTCCCGATCAATTGAGCAGACTTGTTTATAGTAGGACATCCCCATCTGGTAATAGACGTAGTCGATAAATTTATACTTAGGATGCAGGCGAGAAAATTCTTGATACTTAAGAAAAGCGGTTCCATACTGGTTTTGATAATAAAGGCAGTCAGCCATTTTTAATTCCGATTTAATCCCCAACTCGCTGATGGGATAGCGGGTACGACATTGTTGAAAAGCTTCAAATGCATCAATATAATTATTTTTTTTATAAAATTTCATGCCCTTGGAGTAAAGCTCCTCTGCTGGGGCTGCGGGAGGTAGTTCTTTCTTTTTCCTAAACAAACCACAAGCACTCGAAGAACAACAAGCAATAACGAGAAGAAAAATAAGAATAATAAGAATAATATTTCTCATATGATATACCTGGCTGAAGAAAGTTTTAATAAAATGGATTTCATGGTGCCATAGGCGGTTATATTTGTCAAGTTAATCATTATCCCGACGAAGAAAAGAAGGGGTTTGGTTTGATTATTGATTTTCATTTTCATGTAGCAAGAAGTGAACAGCTTTTGCCGTGGGCGCGGGGCTGGAGCAGCAAATATGGCGTTGATTCCGATGCGATTTTAAATCAAGAAACCATTGGTCAGTTTCTTGCTTCTGAAGGAGTTGACTATGCTGTGGCATTGGCGGAACTAAGTCCGGTTACCACGGGCTGGGTTTCTAATGAATTCGTGGCTGATTTTTGTCGCACTACCCCTGCGTTAATCCCTTTTGCGAATATTAATCCTTATGTTATCTCTCGGCCGGCGGAAACTCTCACTCACTATGTTCGGGAGATGGGGTTCCGGGGACTTAAACTTCTTCCCAGCTACCAATACTTTTATCCGAACGATCCCCTTCTCTATCCGATTTACGAAAAAGCTCAGGCACTCAACATACCGGTTTTAATCCATACCGGAAGCTCAACCTTTAATGGCACCAGAATAAAATATGCTGATCCCTTGTATATTGATGATGTGGCGGTTGACTTTCCTGAGTTAGTGATCGTGCAGGCTCACGGAGGGAGAGGCTTTTGGTATGATCGGGCATTCTTTATGGCAAAAATCCATCCGCATGTTTATCTGGAGATATCGGGATTGCCTCCGCAAAAAATACTGGAATATTTTCCTCAGTTGGAGGACGAAGCCGATAAAATAATTTTTGGGTCTGATTGGCCGGGGATCCCGGGGATTAAAAAGAATATCGAAGCAATTCGCAATCTTCCTCTTAAGGAAGAGACGAAAGACAAAATTCTTGGTTTCAATGCCGCCCGGATTTTGGGAATCAACGTTTAACCATAGGACAGAGAGAGATCAATGAAGGATTTAGTGGCGATCATTTTAGCAGCGGGCGAGGGGAAGCGGATGAAATCTGCTACCGCGAAAATTCTTCATCCTTTAGTGGGAAAACCCCTGCTTTTTTACCCCCTCAATGCGGCCCGGAAGGTGAAGTCTCAGAAAATTGTCGTGGTGGTTGGCTACCAAGGGGAGAAAGTAAAAAAAACGTTTCCTGACGAAGATATTATTTTTGTTACTCAGTGGAAACAATTGGGAACCGGTCATGCCGCAGCAAGTGCCCGTGATGCCCTGACCGGATTTAAGGGAGATGTTCTCATCCTTTGCGGTGATATTCCTTTAATAAAAGATTCTACGCTGGAGACATTAATTGCGCGCCACCAGGAGGAGAAAAATTTAGTCACGGTTTTAACGACAACGATGAAGAACCCGACTGGGTATGGGCGTATCGTTCGAGACCACGAGGGACTCGTCCAAAAAATCATAGAAGAGAAGGATGCTACGCCTCAAAAAAAAGAGATCTCGGAGATTAATTCAGGCATCTATTGCTTTGACGCAGAATTTCTTTTTGAGGCCCTTGAATCGCTTTCTCGGCAGAATGCCCAAAATGAATATTACCTCACCGACACTATCGCGATCGCCCGGGATAGGGGAAAGAACGTGGGTTCGGTGTGCATTGCCGATGAAACGGAAGTAATGGGAATCAACAACCGGATCGAGCTTGCTCAGGCAGGTGACGTCATGAGGATGCAGGTTCTCGAAAAACTTATGCTCGAAGGCGTTTCCATCATTAATCCTAAAGATACCTATATTGACGTTGGTGTGACCATCGGGAAGGACACGGTTATCTGTCCGAACACCTTTCTCATGGGGGATACCGAGATTGGAGAGAATTGCCTGATTGAACCCGGATCTCAAATCAAGGATAGTAAGATTGGCTCCCAGGTAACCGTACGACTGGCATCCGTTATCCATGGAAGCATTATTCGGGATCGCGCGACGATCGGTCCTTTTGCACACATCCGGGCAGGATCGGATGTGTGCGAAGGAGTCCGGATCGGGAACTTTGTGGAGGTAAAAAAATCTACTATCGGGAAAGGTTCGAAAGCGTCCCACCTTACCTATCTGGGTGATACGACCGTGGGAAGCGAGGTAAATGTTGGAGCCGGAACGATTACTTGCAACTACGATGGTGTCTCAAAGCATCAAACCATTATCGAGGATAGGGTATTTATCGGAAGCAATACCGAACTGGTCGCTCCGGTAAAGATTGGCCAAGGGGCTCTTATTGGCGCGGGGTCAACCATAACCAAAGATGTGCCGCCTGAACATCTTGCGATCAGCCGAACGAAACAGGTTAATTTGAATAGGAAACCTTTTTTAGGGAAAAAAGAAGAGAAGGAGTCTTAAACGTGTGTGGCATCATCGGCTATATCGGAAAACGTAATGTTAAGGAAGTTCTCCTAAGTGGTCTTCGGAGGCTTGAGTACCGGGGTTATGATTCGGCTGGGATAGCTGTTTTCCATCAGGGCATGATCGCGATCAGTCGCACTGAAGGAAAAATCGAAAATCTGGAAAAGCTGGTGGAAAACAGTTTTTTTGATGGCAACGTTGGGATCGGACATACTCGTTGGGCTACCCACGGCCGGCCTTCAGAAGAAAATGCGCATCCTCATGTCGATGGTTCGGTGGCAATCGTGCACAATGGCATCATTGAAAATTACCTTTCCCTGAAGGAGATGCTGAGAAAGAAGGGACACGCCTTTCAGTCGGAAACCGACACTGAGGTCATAGCCCATCTCATTAACCAATACTTCATGGAGGGAAAAGAGTTTGAAGATGCTGTCAGGCAGGCACTTCAGAAATTGAAAGGTACGTATGGCCTCGGGATTATCTGTGAAAAATTTCCTCATATGCTTGTTGCGGCCCGAAGGGAGAGTCCGATGATCATCGGTATAGGGGACGGCGAGTACTTTATTGCGTCTGATATTCCGGCTATTCTCACTTATACCCGCAAGATGATTTTTTTAGAGGATGGCGAGATGGCGGTGCTCTCGGAGCACGAGCCGAGGATTTTGACCATGAAAGGAAAGACAGTTCAGCGTGAACCCAAGATAATTTCGTGGGATCCGGTTATGGCGGAGAAGGAGGGGTATAAGCATTTTATGCTCAAGGAAATATGCGAACAGCCCCGGGCGATTGCTGATACTATCAGGGGAAGAGTGGCGGAATCTACCAATGAAATTTTTTTTGAACAGATAAATCTTTCGCCTCAAGACATTAAGCAGATTGAACGGATCACAATTGTGGCCTGTGGAACATCATATCATGCCGGATTGGTGGGAAAGTATATGATCGAGGGGCTTACTCGACTACCGGTGGAGGTTGATCTTGGATCAGAATTTCGCTATCGAAATCCGTTAGTGAATGAAAAAACACTCATAATTCTTATTTCTCAATCCGGAGAGACGGCAGATACCTTAGCTGGCCTCAGAGAGGGGAAGCGAAACGGAGCGAAACTTCTGGCGATTTGTAACGTGATGGATTCCAGTCTGGTGCGGGGGTCTGATGGAGTTATGTATACACGAGCTGGCCCGGAGATCGGCGTGGCTTCGACCAAGGCATTTACTACTCAAATCATTGTCCTTTATCTTTTTACGCTTTACTTGGGATTGGCACGCGGCTCTTTTACTGCCAAGGTTTTTCGGGAATTGATTGAAGATCTTCTCAAAGTATCCCATCAGGCAGAACACATTTTGACCCAGGAAAAAAAGATAAAAGAGGTAGCCCGGAGGTATATGGGATATAACAACTTTCTTTACCTTGGCCGGGGGATAAATTATCCGATTGCCCTGGAAGGCGCTTTAAAACTCAAAGAAATCTCTTACATTCATGCTGAAGGTTATCCTGCCGGAGAGATGAAGCATGGACCGATCGCTTTGATTGATGAACATACCCCAAGTGTGGTTTTATTAACAAAAAACGGAACTTACGAAAAGATGTTGGGAAACATCGAGGAAATCAAGGCCCGAGAAGGAAAAGTAATAGCAGTTTCTTCTTATAAAGGGCGGAGCTTGAAAAAGAAGGTTGATGAGTTTCTCCTCATCCCTTCCAATAATTCTTATCTCACGGCGGTTCTGCTTACTATACCTTTGCAGCTTTTAGCGTATCATGTGGCAGTATTACGAGGCACGGATGTTGATCAGCCCAGAAACCTAGCAAAAAGCGTAACGGTTGAGTGACTATGAATTTTCGCGCACCATGTAACGCCACGGTCATTGGAAGTTTCCCTCACGCGGTGGCCGACGACGCCCTTCGTGTGATCATGGAGTGTGTTCCCACAATTCCGGCGTGGCCTCAGCTCCCTTTATATCCGGAAGAGCAGATGGTACGGCAATATAATGAGGGGATGCCGGGATTACGCATGAGAGAGGATACCGTCTTTTTTGACACCTCACAATCAGGCTTCGAAGCCGAGCTTTTCGAATTCTATGAAGAATATTTAAAAGCCCTCGACATGGAACAGATGCCTTTCGATCACAAACTGGGAATCTCTCCCGTTTACAGCCGGGGTTTCTATTCCCTGTGTAAGGCGTTAGCGGGGGGGAGTTACAAGCCTTTAGCGGTCAAAGGACAAATCGTTGGTCCCTTAACGTTAGCTACCACGCTTACTGATCAAGATAAAAGGAGTGCTTATTATGACTCCCGGCTGCGAGAAGTAGTGGTTAAGACCTTGGCGATAAAGGCAAAGTGGCAGATCCATCAGCTTCGCGGTATGGGGGTCCCTGTTATTATTTTTATTGATGAGCCAAGCCTTTCTGCGTATGGTTCAAGCGCTTTTTTAGGTATTTCCGCAGAAGATGTTAAAAATGACCTTCAGGAGATTATTGAGCAGATCCATAAAGAGGGAGCGCTTGCGGGAATTCACTGCTGTGAAAACACTGACTGGAGTTTACTCATAAAAGTTGATCCCGACATCCTTAATTTTGATGCCTACGGTTTTTTTGACCGGTTGATTTTATACGCTCATGACCTGAGGGATTTTATTATGCGCAATAAAATTCTCGCCTGGGGGATTATTCCCACGGGCAACCCTGAAGATATCAAAAAAGAAACTGTCGGTTCACTCATTGAGAGGTGGAAGGGGTATGTGGCGGCATTAGAACGGCTTAACATTGAGCGTAAGCACATTATCTCCCAATCTCTTATTACCCCAAGCTGTGGGACGGGAGCGTTAACTCTAGAGTTGTCGGAGCGGGTTATGCACCTGCTCAAGGAGGTGTCAGAGGTTTTACAAAGAGATTATGAGGAGGGTGAACCGCGACGCTTGCGCAACTTATCCACGCTTAAGATTCCTCGATCATAAAAAAGAACCTGTAGGGCAAGCGCAAACAAGAGTAGATCCCTGATGAAGTAAAGAATAGTGATTTTATAAACCCCGTCGGTAGAAAAGCAGCCGCAGCTTATATCAAGACCTCGCAACAAGGCTGATCCCATTGCTCCTAAAAACAATGCCATGAGCAAGGTAATCATGACGATGCTCCCCCCGGAAAACAACCCCACGAGCAGAAAAATTCCCGACACCAGTTCCAGCCAGGGAAGGACAATAGCAAAAAGATTAACGCTCACGAAGGGCACGATGCGATAATTCATCACTGCCTGGGCGAATTGATCCGGATTAAAAATTTTACTCAAACTGGCGTAAATAAAAATAGCCCCTAAGAGTATTCTTCCGATTAAGGCAGTATACGGATGAGCGATAAATTTTTTAATCATTATCCCTCTCCCCTTTTTACGGGCATCCCATTTTCCCTCCACTCTTCCCATCCTCCTCCAAATACTTTCACCTTTGTGTACCCGTTTTCTTTAAGTAAAAAGGCCAAGTCTTCGGCGTTAGAACACTCCAGCCCCTCACAATAAGCGATAATCTCCCGGTCAAATGGGATTGCTTTAAGAACAACGGAAGCTTTCTCGGCAAATTCATAATAAGGAAGGTTCTTCGCCCTAGGAATGTGGCCTTCCGCAAACTCATCCGGCGAACGGGCATCGAGAATGATAACCCCGGGCTGTTCAGATTTTTCCTTGAGCGTCTGGAGGGAGATGCTATTGCCTTGTTTATCCTCGGCGGAAAGGGGCAAAAGTTTTGGTCTCAGGAGAGGAAGGCCATCAGAGCGAGAAAAGTTGGTCAAAAAAGCCAAAGCCGTTGCAAAAAGAAAAATTCCTATGCACTCTACAACAGATCGTTTCAACATAACAGGTAAATGCACTGCACCCAAAAAGACTTCCTGCCTGAGAAAGGAGGCTTTTTGGGTGAAAAAAATATTATTAAAAAGGTAATCCTAATCTATTCAAGTTCTAAAGATTGGTCCATTTCAATGATCGATTCACTGAAAATAATTACGGTTTGGGAGATGGGTAACAATATCCGATGGCGATTTTCCTTAATTTTTATGACGAGGTCATAATATCCTTTTTCGTGTGTCTGCTGAAGAACCCCGGGGGTACCCTTAAGTCCCAAAAGCTCATTATAGATAAAAACTTTCTCCATGGTGGTGTCCTTTGTTAAGATTATCAGACCACGTGGTTGACTTTTATAAAAAGAAAAGACGTATTAAAAAAGCACTATACCGAATACGTGAAGAATTTTCAAGCGGTCTTTCAGCGTAGCTTGACAGGAGATGCAGCATGGGTTATTTGTCAAGAAATTTTATAAAGTTAGAATAAAATATGAAGTTAGGCTCACCGTGTGGCTGGAGGTTATTGGCGATGTTAAAATGGTCAAATATTGATGAGTATCAGAAGCTATCAAAAGAGCAGTTGGTTGACTTGGCGAAAATGTACGGACGATTTGCTTTGACTTTGGATGGGTTCTGGTTTCTCGGTGTTGAACGTACACAAGGTATTGGAAAAGCGATTGAAATTGATGAGGAAGTGTGGAAACAATTTGGAAGAAACGAAGCAAAGATTATCAAGAAATTCTTATCGATTGATAAGGTATCCACATTAGAAGAAATATGCAGAGTGTATTTATTAACACCCGTCTTTGGTAATCTTGGTGCGCAAGCAAAAATTAGAGATGGGAGATGCTACTTGTCGGTGACAGATTGCTATCCACAGAAGGCACGGATCAAGAAGGGCATGGGAGAATTTCCCTGCAAATCGGTTGGGGTAGCATATTTTGACGGGCTATTAAAAGAAATGGGGTCCACTATTCAATATCAGTGCTGTGTTTGTCCGCCGGATGATCACTCGGATACGTTGTGGTGCGAATGGGAAGTATGGATAGATGAAAAATGTGTTGAAGGTTCACTCTCCGATTGCACCCGATGAGCCGGTGAAGCTAATGCCTCCAAAAAAGCTGGGGGTAACGTTTAGTGCGCCGGGATGAACCGGCATAGAGTAGGGAATGGGGGGGGAATAAAAAAGTGATAGGATTGGACAACATCCCCAACCTTATGCTACAATAATTCGTAATGAAAAAAGGACGATCGAAATAAAATTAATTGTGTTGATTCAGCTTCGCTCCTTGTTCGGCAAGAAAAAAATAATGATAGAAATCCGCAGAGAACAACATGGAGATACTCCTATAATGTGAATTATCAAAGAACAGGCGCTCATGGTTCTCGTCTTAGACCAGTCAACCATGCAAGCTGTCTCGAGAATTGTTCACTACCGGAGTGAATTTAATGACGCAATGTAGATACCAACAAAGTATTAAACGAGCCTGATTTCCCTCGCAGGTGCCTGACTTTGTTGTTATATACAACTGCGATACCTTGCGACTGTTGCCCCATAACAGTAATAAAAGGCAAAAAAAAACCCCACTACGAAACGGGGATTTTTTTTGTTCTCAAGGAGCAGTTTTGTGTCATGCTCAGGACTGAATACAGCAGCCCCCTTCAGAACAACACGAACAATGGGCTATTCGACGTAACATAAATCTTTTCCTCAGCATAACGTTCACCTCCTTTCCTCTTTTTGGCTTTCAACAAAATATGATCTTTAAATAAGGATGGATTTTTAAAAGTCAAGACCCTCATGGAAAAAGTGAACAACCTTTAATTTACCTTGCTAATTCCCTGCAGCTTGCTGCAGGGTAAAAACAATTACCAGCCCTTTAGGTGAAAATCCGTACCCAAAGGGGAAAAATTCCGTAATGCCCTGTAGCTTGCTACAGGGATACGAATTTTGAGGGTTTTCATAATTTACTCTTTTTTCAATAACTCCCTTATCTCGCGAGACTGTTGATATTTTTTTAATGCTTTTTGGTATTCAAGCCACCTCTGCCACATCTCTCCCCATTCCTGATTGTGCCAGGGTATGTCTTTACTTTCTAACCCATCGATTGATCGCTTATATTCCTCATATTCCTCGGCACAGTTGGGGCATAAATTGAAGGGAAGATCAGAACAAAAAGGACAAAAAGTGGGGGTAGTCATCTGGACCCCACAGTGGGAACACCTCAGTCGACAAGAAGAACAAAGGATTATCTTCTGCACTGCTTCAACTTGACGCTTTTGATCTTCCCCCAGCTTTTTCTGCTTTTCTAATTCAATATGGTCTTGGATATTGATTACTTTAGACATTCTTTAAAATACTTTTTCAAAAGGCATGAGGGTTCAGACTAAAGACCTCTACACTTTTTAAAATTTATACTATTTTTATTTTATCTGAAAAAAATGAATCGTCAAATTTCACTTTTGGCAGTCAGGACAGAAAGAGGCGCTTCTTCCACCAATCCGAATTCTTTTGATATTTGTCCCGCATTGGTAACAAGGATTCCCCGTTCGTTGATAGACCTTAAGCTTTTCCTGAAATTTTCCCACCTTACCCAATCCATCCCGATAGCGTTTATCGGCTGCGGTAGTGCCACGATTATCAATAGCGTCTTTTAAGATTTTCCTGATTGAGCGGTGAAGAAGTTTAATGTCATCACCATCTAAAGTATTGGCGAGACGAGTAGGATGAATTTTCGCTTGGAAAAGGATTTCGTCGCTATAAATGTTTCCTATCCCTGCGATACTCTTTTGATCCAGTAAAAGCGTTTTTATGACGCGCCGGGACTTTTGAAGGATGCGGGTTAGGTAGGTTATGGAAAAGTCCTTTTCCAAAGGTTCTGGGCCTAAGCGGTCCAAAGTTAAGGGATGAGATTGGAGAGAGGGTATCTTAAGGAATATCTCGCCAAATTTGCGGGGATCAATAAAGCGAAGTTCTGTGCCATTATTAAAATGGAAAACCGCTCGGATATAGGGTTCGTATGGGGTCCCCCCCTTTTTTAACAGCAACTGACCGGACATCCCAAGGTGAATTACTAACGTTTTGCTGGGAATAAGCTCAAAGATCAGGTACTTTGCGCGACGTCTAAGGTCTTGAACCTTTGTTCCTTTAAGTTCCCTAATGAACTCCTGTTGGGAGGGAAACCTTCGGAGGATTCTTATTTTTGGGTCAGGGGGAAAAGTTACCTTGGTTATTACCTTACCCATCACCTTGGGAGCGAGATTATTTTTTATAGTCTCTATTTCGGGAAGTTCAGGCATAGTTTGGCAAGGAATTCATTGCGCTTGCGCGCACCACCTTGGGTGATCAAAGCAGGCGCCCATCTGTTATTTTTTTATTTCCATAAGCAATTAATAAGCTTCTGATGCCGCTAAGAGGGTAATTGAACATACCATGTTATCTCAGGATTGTGAACAAATTCTCAAAGTTTTTATAGGAGCTGAGTCGTGGGAGAGGTGAACGCTGAGCTTTTCTTTTGCTGGGATTGATTTTCTAATTCCTGAGATTTTCTCTCAAGTTCACTGACTTGCTTTGTCAGGCGTTTTTCGCGAAAGTGCTTTTTTATTAAAAGGGGGAGAGAAAATATTGACACAATAATGGCGCCGGTTAAGAGGGAACCAAGGATTACTGCTATCAGGGAAGTCTTAAACCTCCAGACCAAAAATTTGACTTCCAATGGCACCCCATTTTGTAAAGCGAAAATAGTAATCCCTAAAATCATTAAGAAGCTTAAAATTAAAGGTAAATACATCTTTTATCTCCCATTTGGAAAAAATATTTTTTTGAAATACTTATCGTTTTTGGATTTCTATATCACTTTTTACCAAAAATATCAACTCCTTTGAACAAACCCGTCAGACTCCGTTAGGTAAGCTGACGGTATCCGGCTATTTAAGACTTTTTTTAGATAATTTGAGGAAACATTCCTTAAAAGTTAAAAAAATATCGGTTATTTTATGAGATTGAAAAAAACCTTACGTCTCCTTAGCTTTAACTTGTTTTCTTTAGAAATTTATGTTATAAATGACAAGAATTATTTATTCTAATTAGTTGGAAATAAAGGAATTAAATATGGAGTCCTTAGGCGAACGGTTGAAAAGAGGGAGAGAAGAAAAAAATATCTCTTTAGATGACCTGGTGCAAGCTACCAAGATTAATAAAGGCATTTTAATTGCCATAGAAAATGACCAATCTGAGTTTCTTCCACCCATGGTTTTTGTCCGGGGTTTTATCCGCAATTATGCTCGCTATGTGGGGTTGGATGAAAAGGAATTATTGGATTTATACAATGAGTCATGCGCTAGCAAAAAAGCGCAAACTACGCCAGAGGAAGTGCAGGGTAGAAAAAAAATAAAATTTAGCGCCCGTTATATTTTTCTGATCTTAGTATTTGGATTGGCGATTCTATTAGCTTACCAATATTTCTTAAGAAATTATTTCGAGGGCAAGCCCAGTTTTGAGCCGCAGAAAAAAAACAGTTCAGAAAAGACAAAAACTCCTTTAGTGAATCAAACAAGTATTTCAAAAGATTCTGTCGCATCCTCGGGAGCAGAGACCTCCCCGCTTTCAGAAAAAACGCCGGCTTTGGAGAACCAGTCATCGTCTGCTGCTGCTCTTCCTATCCCCGTCCACATGCAAGCAAAGTGTTATGCTACTGCGTGGATTGGATATGTAATTGACAATGGACAACCATCCCAAATTTTTCTATTTCCTGGTGACGAGTTTTCGTGGGAATGGAAAGAGAAGATAGAATTAAAACTCGGAAATGCGGGAGGAATAAAGGTAAATATTAATGGAATGCCCTTAAAACCTTTGGGCAAGTCAGGAGAGGTGCTCAGTGTTGTTTTTGGCAGAGACACGGTGACATTTCGGGGCGGAGAACCTCAAAAATTGGCACTATGGAAGGAAGCAGCAGCAGCAGAATCTCATTCTTATCCAAGCGGAGTTGAGAAAAGGCCATGAGTATTTTAGTTGTTGGCTCATTAGCATTCGATACCATTGAAACGCCTTTTGGAAAAGTGGATAAAGTTTTAGGAGGATCAGCAGTCTATTTTTCTGTGGCCGCGAGTTTTTTTACGGAAGTATTTTTGGTAGGAGTGGTGGGAAAAGACTTCCCTGAAAACCACTTGAATATTCTCTTAGAGCGAGGCGTTGATCTGCGCGGGTTAAAACAGGAGGACGGAGCAACCTTCCATTGGGAGGGGAGCTATGGGTATGATCTTAACGAAGCTCATACCCTTGAGACCAAGCTTAATGTTTTTGAAAGATTTAGCCCGGATATCCCTGAAGCGTATCGGGAATTAGAATATGTTTTTTTAGCTAATATTGATCCAGAACTTCAATTAAGAGTCCTAAAACAGGTCCGTAAGCCCAAGGTGGTAGCTTTGGACACCATGAATTTTTGGATCGAAAATAAGCTGGATGCTTTAAAAGAGACCCTCAAGCTCGTAGATATTCTTATCATCAATGAAGCCGAAGCTCGGGAGCTTGCTAAAGAATATAATTTGGTTAAGGCCGCCCGAGCAATCTCAAGCTTCGGACCCAAAACCCTGATCATAAAACAGGGAACGTATGGGGCGTTACTGTTCACCAATGCTTCTATCTTTTCTGCTCCGGCGTATCCGCTTGAGGTAACGCTTGACCCCACGGGAGCGGGTGATAGTTTTGCCGGGGGCTTTATGGGGTATCTGGCTAAATGCCAGAACCTCAATGATGTGGGGGTTCGTCAGGCAATCATTTTCGGGAGCGTTATGGCCTCATTTTGCGTAGAACAGTTTAGCGTGGATCGACTCCGTATATTAACCGATCAAGAAATTGCCAGCCGTTTTACTGAATTCTTAAACTTGACTTGCTTTAAGGAAATTTAAATTGCAGGAAGAAACGTTCCGGATTTTATTTATGGGGACTTCTCCTTTTGCGGTGTCTTCTTTAAAAATTTTGTTAGCAAAAGGTGAAAAGGTTGTCGGGGTTTTTACCCAGCCAGATAAACCCCAGGGACGGGGTCTTAAAATTAAAGTTTCACCGATCAAAGAAGTAGCCTTAGAAAATCATCTTCCTCTCTTTCAGCCAGTAAAGATTAACCGAGATGAATCTGTTGAGATCATTAAAAGTTTATGTCCTGATCTCGTTGTTGTTGCTGCCTTTGGCCAGATTATTTCTCAGCGGATTTTAGATATTCCGAGATTCGGCTCCATCAATGTTCACGCTTCTCTTTTGCCAAAGTATCGGGGAGCAGCACCGATAAACTGGGTAATTATCCAGGGAGGAAAAGAAACGGGGATAACGACCATGTTGATGGATAAAGGGCTTGATACGGGAAATATTTTACTCCAGAGAAAGCTTGAAATTTTTCCCGAAGAAAATGCAGGAGAACTCCATGATCGCTTAGCTTTTTTAGGAGCTGAAGTCTTGCGGGAAACTGTTGAGAGGTTAAAGCAAGGAGGATTAACTTCGTCTAAGCAGGAAGAATCTGAAGTTTCTTATGCTCCGCCTCTGGAAAAAGAGGATGGAGTTATTGATTGGGAAAAACCAGCAGAGAAAATTTATAATCATATTCGAGGAATGAATCCTTGGCCGGGCGCTTTCACTTATTTAGAAGGGAAAATTTTAAAAGTTTTTCATGCTAAACACGTTATACAAGGCTCCTTCCACGATCCGGGCAAGGTCGTAAAGGCCTCTGATGAGGGTATCTTGGTTGCAACTGGTGCAGGTCATATTCTTCTTACGGAAATTCAATTGGAAAACCATAAGCGAATGTCTTCTGCGCTTTTCCTTCGGGGCCATCCTTTACCCATTGATGTGCGATTGGGATAATCAAGCGATTTTCTTGGAAAACCATTTTTATTTTAATATGTTATTTGCTTTTATTTTCTTTTGAGCAAATTCTTAAGGACGTTTAAAAAATTCTTTAATGAAATCTTTACTTTTTTATAAAGGTTATGATAGATTTTCACACCTGATTGAATAAATATCTCCTCGCGACCGGTAAACTTTCCCAAATGGAATAAGGGGTTAGCTTAATTAAGAAGATTCAGGAGATAAGAATAGTGAGCAAAAAAAATAAAAAATTAAATGAGTTAAATGAAAAGATAACCCGCATCCAAGCCATGGGCGAGGGGAGGCTGATCAAAAAACAGCATGAGTCGGGGAAACTTACTGCCCGGGAAAGGCTTGAACTTTTGTTTGATCAGCAGACATTTCAGGAACTTGATATTTTTGTTCGGCATCGATGCACGGACTTTGGTATGCCTGAAATCGAGATCCCGGCTGATGGGGTTATCACCGGTTTCGGTAAAGTAGATGGCCGAATAGTATTTGCTTTTTCCCAAGATTTTACTTCTCGAGCGGGGACCTTGGGCGAGATGCATGCCCAGAAGATTTGTAAAGTGATGGATCTTGCTTTGAAAACCGGTGTTCCGATTGTTGGATTCAATGATTCTGGTGGCGCTCGCATTCAGGAAGGGGTGGATTCACTCGCAGGCTATGGCAATATTTTTTTTAGAAACTCTTGCGCTTCAGGAGTTATCCCCCAAATTTCAGCGATCATGGGTCCCACTGCCGGAGGAGCGGTCTATTCTCCGGCCATGACCGATTGGGTTTTTATGACCAAAAAAAGCAGTTACATGTTTATTACCGGACCAGATGTGATCAACGCGGTGACTGGTGAAAAGATTGATTTTGAAAGTTTGGGCGGAGCGATGGCCCATAATACCAGAAGCGGTGTCGCTCACTTTGCCTGTGAAAACGATGCGGACTCTATCAAAAGAATAAAGCTTCTCCTTGGCTATCTGCCCTCGAATAATCAGAAGACACCGCCGATAGTTGATACCGGAGACAGCCCGGAACGGATGGATGAACATCTTGACACCCTGGTGCCGGAAAATCCCCGGCAGTTGTATGATATAAAGAAGGTGATTTATTCGATTGTTGATAACGGTGAGATTTTAGAACCGCACGAGCACTATGCAAAAAATATGGTTATCTGTTTTGCGCGTATGGCTGGCCAAACTGTAGGCATTATTGCCAACCAGCCAAAGTATTTGGCTGGTTGCCTCGATGTTGAGGCTTCCGACAAAGCAACACGGTTTATCCGGTTTTGCGACGCATTCAATATACCCCTGATCACCATTGCGGATAATCCTGGTTACTTACCGGGGAAAGAACAAGAATGGAAAGGAATCATTCGGCACGGGGCAAAGCTTTTGTGGTGTTACTCCGAAGCTACTGTACCCAAGATAACTTTAGTGACCCGAAAAGATTACGGAGGCGCCTACATTGCCATGTGCAGTCGTCATTTAGGGGCTGACCTCGTGCTTGCTTGGCCAACCGCGGAAATTGCCGTCATGGGAGCAGAAGGGGCATCGAATATCATATTTAGAAAAGAGATTGATACTGCTGAGAATCCTAAAGCCAAACGGGAAGAAAAAATTAAAGAATACCAAGAACTTTTTTCTAATCCTTATAGTGCGGCATCAAGAGGTTATGTGGATGCAATTATCCCTCCCCGAGAGACGCGTCCGCGGATCATTCGGGCTTTAGAGATGCTTAAAACGAAAAAAGAAAATCGGCCTTGGAAAAAACATGGGAATATTCCCGTCTAATGTAATAAAATTCAAAAGAAAGGAACGTGATTTAAATGATGGAAAAACAACAAGGAACAACTGCAAAGAAACGCGTTAAAGTCACTGATACCACTTTTCGAGATGGTCATCAGTCTTTATTAGCCACTCGAATGCGGATAGAAGATATGCTTCCGATTGCCGGGGAGATGGATTCCATGGGATTCCACTCCATGGAAGTATGGGGAGGTGCAACGTTTGATGTAACCACGCGCTTTTTGAATGAGGACCCTTGGGAAAGGCTCCGAACATTGAAAAAGATGCTCCCCAAAACTCCTTTGCAGATGCTTTTAAGGGGCCAAAATCTGGTGGGCTACCGGAACTACGCCGATGATGTGGTCAGGGCGTTTATATTGAATTCTGCTGAGTGTGGTATGGATATTTTCCGTGTATTTGATGCGTTAAACGACGAGAGGAATTTTGAGTCAGCTTTTAAGGCGATCAAAGAGGCTGGTAAGCATATCCAGGCTACCGTTAGCTATTCTCTTACGGAAAGAACGTTGGGAGGCCCGGTTTTTAACATCGAATATTTTGTAAACAAGGCGAAAGTCATGGAACAGATGGGTGCGGACTCTTTGTGTGTGAAGGATATGGCGGGATTGATCGCACCCTATGATGCCTATAATTTGATAAAAGCCCTCAAAGAAAACCTTAAGATCCCCATTCAACTCCATACTCATTATACCAGTGGGATGGGTTCCATGACATACCTTAAGGCAATTGAAGCTGGAGTTGATATTGTAGATTGTGCTTTAGCTCCTTTTGCTTTGAGGTCTTCTCAACCTGCACTGGAACCTCTTATTGTAACTCTCGAAGGCACCCCCTATGATCTTGGAATAGATCTCAACAAGGCCCTCAAGATCGGGGAATACATTGAAACGATTGCCCCCAAATATCGTAATTACTTAGACACCACCAAATTGTCCGTGATTGATACCAACGTGCTCCTTCACCAGATTCCCGGCGGGATGATCAGCAACCTGGTAAGCCAGTTGAGAGATGCCAAGGCGCTCCATCGTATTAACGAAGTTTATAAAGAACTGCCGCTTACCCGGCAAGAACTAGGTTTCCCACCCTTGGTAACGCCTACGAGCCAGATTGTAGGCGTGCAGGCGGTTTTCAATGTATTAATGGGACGTTATAAGATGATCGCTAAAGAGGTGAAAGATTTATGCTACGGTCTTTATGGTAAAACACCTCGGCCTATTGATCCGGAAGTACAGAAGAAAGCACTGAAAGGATACCCGCGGGGATCCGAGCCCATCACCTGTAGAGCGGCTGATGTGTTAGAGCCCGAGATGGAAAAGGCGAAAGAAGCTACGAAGGATATTGCTAAGGATATTAGCGATGTTCTTACCTATGCCCTTTATCCTCAGACCGGAATGCAATTCTTAAAATGGAAGTACGGTTTGGAGCAGCCCCCAGCGTCGGTGAAGCCCAAAACGTTAGAAGAAGTGAAAAGAGAAGACGAGCTTGTCCGAAAGGCTTTGGCTGGGGAACTTGTGGAAAAGTCAGCGTAACAAAGCGCTGCACAACACCACTACCACATTTTATTCTCCTCGTGATAGAGAACGTACAGAAAGTACTCGAGCGTTTATTTCAGGTCGTGGAGAACAGATGAAGCAAACCGTGTCATTCCGGCAAACGCTGGATTGACACGGCAATTTCTCCATTGAATCGTCACAGTTGCGTCTACCCTTAAAGTGAGAATTTTTTGCGTTCTATTCCTTTCGAAACCATAAAAGCAAAAATTAAAGAAGCCTGTATCGAGACAAATTATATTTTGGGCGATGATGTCCTCCAGAGTCTCCACCGAGCGTTGGCAGAAGAGGAAGCTCCTTTAGGAAAAGAAATATTAAGCCAGCTCATCGAAAACGCACGGATTGCCCGGGAACAAAGGATTCCCCTTTGTCAAGATACTGGTCTCGCAGTACTCTTTGTTGAATTAGGAGATAAAATTTCTTTTGAGGGAGGCTCCTTGGTTGAAGCGATTAATCAAGGGGTGAGGGCTGGTTATAAGGAGGGATTGCTCCGCAACTCCGTCTGTCATCCGATTACCCGGAAAAACACTGGTGATAATACTCCAGCGATCATTCACGGGGAAATTGTTGCGGGAGATCAGCTCAAAATCTCTTTTTGCGCCAAGGGGGGTGGAAGTGAAAACATGAGTCGTGCTACGATGCTCAAGCCTTCGGATGGATGGGCTGGGGTAGAGAACTTTGTGGTTAATCGCGTCTGGAAAGCACAGGCGAATCCTTGTCCACCCATCATCGTTGGGGTTGGAATTGGGGGAACTCTGGAACGCGCCGCCCTCTTAGCCAAGAAAAGCCTTTTAAGGCCGATTGGTCAAGAAAACCCGGCCCCGGAATTAATGGATATCGAAAAAAGGCTGTTAAAAAAGATAAATTGCCTTGGGATAGGCCCCGCCGGCCTTGGTGGGATCATTACTGCTCTTGCGGTCCATATCATTATGGAACCCTGTCACATTGCCAGCCTCCCCGTAGCAGTTAATATTAATTGCCATTCCCATCGTCATAGGGAAATTATTTTTTAAAGGCAGAGGGTTATGGCCAGAGAAATCCCCCTTAGCACTCCGCTTAGCAGTAAAGACATAGACCAGCTTGTCATAGGAGATGAAGTCTTTATTTCGGGTGTCATCTATAGTGCCCGAGATACTGCACATAAAATGATGATGGTACTCTTAGATAAGGGAGAACCTCTTCCATTTGATATTTCCGGGCAGATCATTTATTATGTTGGCCCAACTCCAGCTCAGCCAGGACGGCCCGTTGGATCAGCTGGGCCCACTTCAAGTTACCGCATGGATGCCTATGCTTCCCGGCTTATTGAAAAAGGGTTGAAAGGGATGATCGGAAAAGGCCCCCGTTCATCCGAAGTTATTAAAGCTATGCAAAAATGGGGTTGTGTATATTTTGGAGCCACCGGAGGAGCAGGAGCGCTTCTTTCTTTAGCAATCAAGCAAGCAGAAATAATTGCTTTTGAAGACTTAGGAACAGAGGCGGTGAGAAGGTTGGAAGTGAAAGATTTTCCAGCCGTTGTAATTAATGATATCAGGGGAAACGATCTTTATCAGGAAAACGTCCGTAAATACCAGACGGGCTCATTCGAAAAAATTTGACCCGAAATTCACCATTATTCCGAAGAGCGATAAAGCCAAAAGCGTCATTAAGATCGTGGCCGATAAAATACTGGTAAGAGGGTAGTGAACCGGTTAAAGCATCCATCCTCAAAGGCAAGCGAGAAAACCAAGCTTTATTCATGAACTGATACCAGCGAGGTAGGCAGGGGAGGATGTGGTTTTACTAGATATTAATTTCCCTCGAGTAATTTCTGGTCTATTTCAGTAAGCTCAGTGACACTGAGAGTACTTATATCTACAAGCTTGGCATGTTCAGGCTTACTTAAATCAACTAAATCCATTATCCGTGAGAAGGTATTGACTACAAACATCTCCCCTTGGGAGGAGCTTCTGCGGATTCCAAAAAATATTTTTTTCTGAATTTCCGGAGGAAGGAGACTGATTAAATGTTTTGAAGTCCAGATTGCTCCATCGCGGGCAAATTCTGAAAGTCTTCCAGCAAAGTTCACTGTATCCCCTAAGGCGGTAAACTGGTTTACGGGAATGTAGCCAACCCATTCTCTTCCTTCATGTATGCCGATGTTAAAACAAAGCCTATTGGTCCATTTTTTTCTAATATTCCATTCCGAATTGATCTCGGCGAGTTTAGATTTAATCACAGAGGACAAAATCTATATCGTTTGATGCTAAAAATTCTCAAAAAACATCCTCTGTTCTAGTCATGACCCATTTGTTATTTTATTCTCTCCGGGTAAATACCCCGCGGCTTGCCGCGAAGGAAATAGTTGGGTTTTGCTCTGAATACCCCGCTGCTTGCGGCGGGGTAATTTATTTAAAAGTTAAAAAATTTAACCTTGTCAGCATTAGACAAAACACAGAATGATCCTATAATATATTTAAATTACTAAAAAATATGTTGAATAACGTGATATTGTGCCAGGATTCACCCTCTCAGCTGTTGCATTAGAATGGGGATTACGGTATAGCGTTAAGAAAATGTATTACGGGGTTTGCTGATTTAACAATGAATGCTTTAGATTTTATTATCCTTTCAATAATTTTTATCTCCACCTTATATAGCTTCTTTCGTGGATTTATTCGGGAAGTTTTTTCTATCGTATCGCTTGTGATCGGTCTTTTATTAGCAGTTAAGTTTTATCATGTGCCCGCGTATCAGCTTTCACCTTGGGTAAATAATCTAATGATCAGGAACCTCATTGGTTTTGTTTTTATTTTTATTGGGGTTAGCCTAGTAATTACCTTAATCGGAATCATAATTCGAAGAGTTTTTACAGTATGTAAACTCGGCGCACTTGATCGGGTGTTTGGGTTACTGCTTGGTTTTCTTAAGGGTGTTTTTATTAGTATGGTTATTATTTTTCTTTTAATTTTCTTTTTGCCTCGTGACCACCCACTGTTGATTCAATCAAGACTTAGCCTTTATTTAGTAGATTTAGGGAAAATCGCTTTAGAAGCAGCCCCAGATAAAATAAAAAACAAAATTAATAGTAAAAAAGAAGTGCTGCTTGATTATTGGAAAGAAAATCCTGCTTTTTTAAAAGGAAGTATTGGTCCAAAACCGGAGGGGGTGACACCAAAGGGGGAGAAATGAGGTGGATTAGGTTTTTTTTAAAAGACGCCTAAGTTCGGTTTTTACTTGGGGTTGACTTATGAAATGGATGGTTTTTATCCCAATCTTTTTTGCGCTGTCAATAAAATCTTCTCGGTCGTCAATAAAAATTGCTTCGTGGGGGGGGGTCTGGAGCGCATCTAAGACAATTTCATAGATTCTCCTTTCTGGTTTGCTAACGCCTACCGCACAGGAGAAGATTGTTGCCTCAAACATATCATAGCGCTGTTCCTCAAAAAATTTCATTGCAGGAATCTCCGCATTGGAGAGCAATCCAACCCTATAACCATCGCTCTTTAACTTGGACGCAAGAGAAAACATCTCCGTCCGGGGTTTATAGGATTTTCTAAAGGCGTCATACCACAGTGACGGTGAAGAGGGTTTTTGAACCCTAAGTGTCCGACAAACTTCCTCCCAAAGCGTATCTTCTGATATGATGCCTTTTTGAAAACGGAGAACTAAACGATCACCTGCATAGTTTATTTCTCTATCCGCAACACCCAATGAGGCAGAAAAATATTTTATCATTGCTGGGGTTGGATTTTCGATCAAAACCCCACCCAAATCGAATATGATTGCTTTTATCATCTTACCTGCAGGATTCAATCGATGAATAACTACGTGGGAACTACGAAATTGGTTTCACGCAAAATTAATTTTGCTTTTCCCTTTTGCATGAAACTACAAATTCAACTTCACATTTTCTTGAGTTTTTAATAGCTCATTCATTTTGGTTTCGATTTCTTTTAAAAAAAATTGTATAGTTGGCATGTTCTCTTGCTGAAAAGAAGTTGTCAGCGCAACGAACTTTAACTCTAACGGGATGTTTTTTACTATAAAAGATTCGGAATGGAGGATTTTCAAGAGTCTTTGAAGCGCTAGGTTGGAACCCTTTTCATCAGTCATGGGAAGGAAAAGAAAGATTTCATTTTTTTCTAAAAAGCCAAGCAGATCACTACGCCGCATTATTTTTATCAAGCGTTCCATAACCGAAAACCAGATTTCCTGTATCGTAAAAAAAGGAATTTTTCGGTTTCCCCAATCTCGTAGATCGGGACTATATTAGGATGAGAAAGGACGGCAGTTGCCTCAGCTTCATGTTAAAACCGCTTAGTCACCTGTGATTTAAAATAGCTTGTGGGAATTAGTTTTGAAGCTATCTGCCTTTTTAATGTATGTTGATAGGCAATAAAAACGATTCCCATACCTCCTCGATCCAATTCTTTGAGGATCGTGCATGTTCCCAACCGTTTTCCAATCAAGGGATCAGAATTGAAATCATCAATTGAAGGCATAATAAACTTATAGTATAAAAGAAAAATGAGGTCAATCAAAATGGAGCGTTTCCTTTGACCTTGACATATTAACCTGCCTGTAATATTTTAACATGAGTCCATGCCTCAGGAGAATCACTATCCAACCTAAGGGTAGGAAGGTAATGGTGATTGCATTGCGCGGCGAGTTTTTTTGGTTTTTTCCATGATCAACCAACGAATTTTTCAACTTTTTTTCAAAGGAGCACGTTGTCGACTTAAAAGTGTCCAAAAGGAAGGTTCCCTCACCATAAACTTGGCAGGCGGAGAAAGAATCAATGGGTAGATTTTTTTGGGTTCATGGTCTGCTTTTCGTTACCGCGAAGAACTTATTAGTGATCTTCTTAACGATCGTCCCGCCTTTTTCCCCTTTGAAAGGGAATCACTTTCTGGGATTCGAATTATTAAAAAAATATAATTTTTCTTTCCACCGCCGAAGATTTAAGGGCAGGAAAAAACGGAGCAAAAAGGAATGAATAAATTTGGCTTTAATTAATGGACAGACATGCACGGGAAATCTTATTATTGATCAGCCAAGATATCGAGGATAGGTACTGGATGCTTTTAACGCTCAGAAAAAGGAATTTTTACAGCTTTTTACCGAGTCAGAGATAACGTATTTCATAAATGTTAATCACGTATTTCAGGCTATACCATCCTGAAAAAAAAATTTCTTTTAACTGTCGCATAGGAACTTTAGATAACTAAGGACGTAGATGAACCCTGAAACACGATACTTTTATACCCCATGTGATAGACGTGGGGTATAGTTATGACGAAAACCTTTACAGGGATTGATAGTGAATTTTGATCAGATTCGCGGCCACCGAAAAATTCTGGAACTTTTGACCCAGGTTGTGCACACCAAACGGTTAGCGCACGCATATGTTTTTTCTGGCCTTGAAGGTATCGGTAAACGCTTTACGGCACTTGCCTTGGCAAAGAATCTTTTGTGTTCTTGGGGTGGAGGGAAAAGTTGCGGAACCTGTTTAGCCTGTATCCAGGTTGACCGGGGTAGCCATCCAGACCTTATGATAGTTGAGCCTGAAAAAGGCGTGATTACCATTGAGAGCATCCGCAACCTCAAACGAGAATTAAGCCGGAAGAGCTTTTCCGGAGGATATAAAGTTTGTCTTATTGATGATGCGGAGAAGATGAATCGGCAAGCTGAAAACGCGCTTTTAAAAACCCTGGAGGAGCCAACTCCTGATACAGTAATTATCCTGATAACCGGAAAACCTTACCGTCTTTTACCGACCGTGCTTTCGCGGTGTCAACACCTTAAATTTCAGCCGCTGGCGCTTTTTGATGTTTCGGAATTGATCATGGCAGGGGTGGCGGGAGTTGAGAGAGAGGACTCTTTATTGATGGCTTCACTCACAGGAGGAAGCCCGGGAAAAGCTTTTACACTCAAGGTGGGGCAGCTTAAGGGATTGAGAGACTCATGGATCAATCAATCGAGATTTTTTGCAAGAAGTGAAGATGAGAAGTTTTCTGTTGGAGAAGAAAATTTTTTAAGCGACAAAGAAGACGTGGATTTAAAACTTAATCTTTTGCGTCTCTGGTATAGAGATCTTGTTTTATATAAAATCTATGGGAATGCTGATTGTGTTTTAAATAAAGATAAAACAGAAGAAATTGCTTCGCAAAGCAGTGCCTTTAGTCTCGAAAGACTTTTAAACGCTTTACTCGGGATCGAGAAATACAGCAGTAAACTTGTTGAGTACAATGCCAACCCTCAATTAACGTTGGAAGCCATTCTCATGATGTTAAACCCCAAGAGCGAATTTTTTTGGGGTAAGAAATTTTAATGATAAGGATTAATAGAAAAGACTGGTTATGCGAGTAGCACAGGTAAAATTGGAAAAACGACATATTGTATTGAGATGCGATACAAAAGAGGAGAACTTTAACCTTGGAGACTTGGTTGTAGTAGAAACCAAGGGGGGTCCGCAGATGGGAAGGGTCATTTCTGAACCCCAGGATTTCAACACCGCAATTTTTTCTAATCCCACCCCTCCGGTTATCCGTTTAGCGACAGATGAGGACCGCAAAAAGCAAGAAGAGGAAGAAAAAAAGGTGGCAGAAACCATGAAAAAATGCAAGGAGAAAGCTGAGCAACTTGCGCTTCCCATGAAGGTTGTGGGTGTGGACTTTCAATCGGGCGGAGAAAAGGTCACCTTTTTTTTTACTGCGGAGACCAGAATCAATTTCCGCGAATTGGTTAAACAATTAGCTTCGGAGTTTCATGCCCGGATAGAAATGAGGCAGATCGGCGCTCGTAACGAAGCCAAAATGATGGGTGGCGTTGGTTGCTGCGGACGGCCTCTTTGTTGTGTCTCTTTCCTTCCGGATTTTGAGCCTGTTACCATTCGGATGGCTAAAGACCAAGGACTTTCCTTGGATCCCACAAAAATCTCTGGATTATGCGGACGGCTTTTGTGCTGTTTAGAGTATGAAGCAAGTACCTATGGTGAATTTCTCAAGGATCTTCCAAAATGCGGAAGTCGAATAGCGACATCGTTTGGGGAAGGCAAGGTCATTAAACAGAATGTTCTCGCAAAAACATTGTTAGTAGAATTCGATGATGGTCGGCTGCTCACGATAAAGGCGGAAGAAATTAAAGAAAAGGCTTCATAACAAGGAACGTTTCGATGACAAAGACTTTTTACATTACTACTCCCATATATTATGTCAACGATGTACCCCATATTGGTCATGCTTATACTACTATTGCAGCGGATATAGTGGCTCGGTATAAACGGTTAACCGGGTATGACGTTTTCTTTTTGACCGGGACTGATGAACATGGCCACAAAGTTGAAAAATCAGCAGAAGCCTTTGGGGAGAAACCAATCGACTTGGCTAACCGAGTGGTAAAAAGGTTCCAGGACCTATGGGTAAGACTCAATATCAGCAATAATGACTTTATTAGAACCACAGAGGAGCGGCATAAACAGGTAGTGCAATTCCTTTTCAAAAAAGCACTGGATAATGGAGATATCTACTTGGGTTACTATGAAGATTGGTATTGCACGCCCTGTGAAACGTTTTGGACGCAAAACCAGTTACTTGAGGGGAAGTGCCCTGATTGTGGTCGGGAGGTGGAAAAATTAAAAGAAGAGAGTTATTTTTTTCGCATGTCCAAGTATCAAAATAACCTCTTGACCCACATCGAAAATCACCAGGAATTTATCCAGCCCGAGAGCAGGCGAAATGAAATAATCAGTTTTATTAAAGAAGGGTTAAGGGATTTAAGCGTGAGCCGCACGTCATTTCAGTGGGGTGTGCCAGTACCAGGAAATGCCCGGCATATTGTCTATGTCTGGATTGATGCGCTGGTTAATTATATCTCCGGCGCTGGATATCTGAATGATCCGGATAAATTTACCCGCTACTGGCCAGCTGATGTGCACCTCATTGGAAAAGATATACTCCGTCATCACACTATTTACTGGCCTACTTTTCTTATGTCGGTGGGCATTCCTCTGTTTAAAAAAGTTTTTGCCCACGGTTGGTGGACCCATGAAGGGAAAAAGATGTCTAAGTCCCTGGGAAATTTTATCGAACCCGTAAAATTAATTGATGACTATGGAGTTGACCAGGTTCGATACTTTCTCATGCGGGAGGTCCCGTTTGGTCTGGATGCGGATTTTTCCCATAAAGCCATGGTTAATCGGATAAACAGCGATTTGGCCAATGACCTTGGAAACTTGTTGAACCGAAGCCTCGTTATGGCGAGTAAGTATTTTGGAGGGGTGGTTCCTGCTCGCGGTCAGGGAAATGACCGACTGAGGGATATCCAGGGAAAAACCTTTATTCAGGTTGATAAGGCTCTCAATGAGCTTGCCTTTCAGAAAGCGCTTATTGCTATCGGCGAACTGGTATCAGCGGTAAATAAGTATATTGTCGAGTCGGCACCTTTTACCTTAGCAAAAGACGAAGGGAAAAAAGGTGAGTTGAGCATGGTTATCTACAATATTCTTGATGCTCTTCGGGTCATTACTCTTTTCGTCTTTCCTTTTATGCCTGCCGCGGCAGAAAAAATGTGGGATTCGCTGGGGATAAAAGAAAAAATTACTCAACAAGACTTATCCCAAAAATATAGGTGGGGTGATCTTCCCTCTGGAGCAGAGCTCAAAAAGATCCCTCCTCTCTTTCCCCGTATCCTTTGAAACGGGAACCTTTTAACGTGAACCCACGTTTTTAAACTTTGCACCCTTGCCCGTTGCTCTCAATCCTCAATTCCGGATCGCGCTAAAACTCCTTGCGTGTAATAATGCTTAATCTCCTTCATCTCGGTTACCAAGTCAGCGGCCTCAATCAGTTTGGGAGGAGCTTTTCGGCCCGTGAAGACCAATTCGACATGATCCGCCTTTTTTTTGATCAAATCGAGAAGATCATCAAGAGAAAGAAGATCGAATAACACCGCAACAATGGCCTCATCCAGAATGACGAGATCATACTTCCCTGAGACGATGGCTTTGCGGGCCTCTTTGAGCCCTTGAAGGGCTAAATCCTTATCTTCTTTGGTTGGTTTATCTTTGATTAAACAGCCTCGCCCATAGTGAACGAACACGATTGAATCGTTTAGCTTTGCTAAGGGAATAAATTCGCTTGAGGCCTTCCCTTTAAGAAATTGAACAATAAATACTTTCATGCCTGCGCCGACTGCCCGTAAGGCAAGACCGATAGCAGCCGTGGTTTTCCCCTTTCCATCGCCGGTATAAATATGGACATATCCCTTGTTAAGTTTCATCAAACCTCTGGTTTCAAGGAGGGTATGGCGAAATTCTCCAAAGATAAATGTCCTGAGAATTCGTCCGAGGGTAAGAAATTTTTTAATTTTACTCATTATTGCCGTAAAAAACAACCCAAAAATATATAAGGCTGGGTTCTTTTCCGCCTTGGGCTTTTAGACCCTTATGACGATATTATTATAGGGGTGCTATGGGCAAGAATAAATTGACTTATGAAAGGAAATTGTATAAATTTTAGTCCAAAATTTTTTCTTGTTTTTTCAAACACTATGTAACTAAAATAGACAATAAATTCAATAGGATAGTAAAAATATGCGATTTTTGGGACTGGATATTGGTAGTAAGCGGATCGGATTAGCCTTAAGTGATGAATTGGGTATAATTGCCCAAGGCCTCCCGACCTTAAACCGCACCACTCCTAAGAATGATATTCGGAAACTCTTGGAAATTGCCAGCCAGCATAAAGTGGAAAAAATTGTCATTGGGCTTCCAAAAAATTTGAATGGTACCTTGGGAAAATCTGCTGAGCAGGTTTTAGCCTTTATCCAAGAGATGAAGGCTAAAACAGCTATACCAGTTGATGTTTGGGATGAACGATTTTCTACTGTGGCGGTAACCCGCACCCTGGTAAGTGCCAATGTCAGCCGTCGCCGCCGGAAAGAAGTTGTAGATAAATTAGCCGCAGTGTATATCCTGCAGGGATTTTTGGATAACCATAGGCGGCTCAACTGATTTTTCGCCTATCCTTGCTCACGATGAAAAAGGTCTTTACTAATACTGCGTGTTTAATTCTGACTCTGGGGATTCCTGCTCTCATCGGGATATTATTATCATTTGCAGCTCCCCCTCCCCCGCAAATGGAGGTTGTTGAGGTAATTACGATACCCCCGGGTGTAAGTCTGCATGAGGTAACGCATCTTCTTTCCTCGAAAGGCATCATCCGCAGTCAAACTCTTTTTAATCTCTTGGTCCGGAGTCTGAGGGCGGATACACAGATAAAATCTGGGGAATATCAACTCACCAACCGGATGCTTCCCCATGAGGTTTTGAATAAATTAATTCGGGGAGAGCAAATCATCTACAGTATTACTATTCCGGAAGGGTTGACGATTGCGCAAATAGCTGCCCTATATGAAAAACTGGGGATGGCTGAAAAAAATCGATTTATTAACCTGGCGAATAATCCAAACTTTATCGCCTCGCTGGGGATGCAAGCAAAAACCTTGGAAGGATATCTCTTTCCGGATACGTATAAATTTATTCGGAACATCGGGGAGAAAAATATCATTCGAAGCATGGTGCAGCGCTTTAACGGAGTTTATGGGGAAGAATTTAAGAAAAGGGGACAAGAACTAAATCTTTCTCAAAGGGAAGTGATAATCCTTGCTTCCCTGATTGAAAAAGAGGCGGCCTGCCCTCAAGAACGACCAATTATCTCCGCAGTGTTTTACAATCGATTGAAACTCCATATGCCTCTCCAGTGTGATCCCACGGTAATATTTGGGCTTAAAAATTTTAACGGCAATCTTACCAAAGAAGATTTAAAATTAAAGACCCCTTATAATACCTATCTTATCTGCGGTTTTCCTCCTACGCCGATTGCAAGTCCAGGCTTAGATTCGATTAAAGCGGCCCTCTATCCCGCGGATGTTAACTACCTTTTTTTTGTCTCCAGGAATGATGGTACTCACTGCTTCTCTTCTACTCTGGCTGAACATAATCAGGCAGTTAATATGTATCAGAGAAGAAATCAAGAATATTACCCGCCGAAATAAATCAGCCCTTTTTCTGGAGTCGCACGCCAAAAAAACCGTCCATGAAATCCCGGTGGGGAAAGGTCTGGAGATACCCTTGTGCGGTGATGAGAGGATAACAGTGAGGAGGTAAGTCAGGAAGCGGATTTTCAACCCTGAAATCATTTCTCGGGCGCGAGAGAAATTGCTCGATCATGACTTCGTTTTCTTCAGAATTCAGCGTGCAGGTGCTGTAAACCATTATTCCTCCTAGTTTAACATACTGGGAAGCAATTTTGAGAATTTCCCATTGGGTTTTTTTCAGTTTTGCGATTGTTGCCAACGATTTTCTCCATTTTCCATCAGGATGGCGCCTTAAGATTCCAAGGCCAGAGCAGGGTATGTCTAGGAGGACCTTATCAAAGAGCCTCGTTTTCTTCAACAAGGGAAGTGGTCGAGTAGCGTCTGCCAAAAAAAGATCAATAATTCCTATCCCGAGGCGACATTGGTTTTCTTTGAGAAGACGAGTGTTATCTTGTCGGATATCTATTGCGATTATATGCCCCGCATTATGCATTAATTGAGCTATGTGAGTAGTTTTTCCTCCGGGTGCTGCACAGAGGTCTAAAATATGTTCCCCTGGTTTTGGGTTAACTAAATAGGCAATTAATTGGGCAGCCTCATCTTGCACCAAAAACCATCCTTTTTGGAAAGAGGAAAGGCGGGTAATATCAGCAGGGTGATGTACGCGGATGCCTTCGGGAGAATATGCGGTTGGTTCACAGGACAAGCCTTCCTTATGGAGGCTCTCAATCAGCTTTGCTCGGGTTGTTTTTAACGTATTGGTGCGAATAATGAGGGGTGGAGAAGTATTGTTAGCTTTACAAAGGGAGAGGGTTGTTTCCACCCCATACTGTTCAACCCATTTTTCTACTAACCATAAGGGATGCGAATACTGGATCGCTATCGCCTTGCGAGGATCATCGTGAAAAGAAGGGTAGGGGAGTGCCTCGCGGTTGCGCTCCACGGTGCGGAGGACACCATTGACCAACTTCGCGATTTTCTCGTTGAATACTTCTTTTGCTACTTCAACGGTTTCCGAAACCGATATCGGAACCGGAATGTGGGTTAAGTAGAGCACTTGATAGATTCCGAGCCGGAGGAAGTTATGGAGGAGCCGGCTCGTTGGTCGGTGGGGTTGCGTAGAAAAAGTACTTATCACCCAGTCAATGCTATCACGCCATCTCAGGACACCATAGACCAGCTCAGTAATAAAAGCTTTTTCTCGAGAGGTTAATTCGGGTTTGTTTTTAAATCCTTTACCCAGGAACTGATCAGCGTGGACTCCTTCTTTGTCAAGAGTATTGAGAATCTCAAGGGCAATCCGCCGGGTGGTGGTAGTCATGGCGTAAGGTTTAATAAACCTTTTTCAAGATCCTCCAGGCTTTTGTAGGATGATTGAAGCTGGTTTTCTTTTTCCGCAAGCCACACTTTAACGTCCTGTACGTGGGATCTCAGAGTATCAACGGCTTTCAACAAGACTTCCGGCGCAGGGCCCCCGATCGCTTTTCGGCGGCGAACCACTACTTCTGGTTCTTGCTGTTCCTTTACAAAATTCGGAGAAATATCCAAGGTAAGGTTCATTTCTTTTAAGGCCCTCCTTAAACCCTCCCAGGATACGGTTTCTGCGGTGTGCGATGCAGAATATTTCACCGCTCTTTCAATAACCATCTTTGCTTGCCGTAAAGGGAGAGAAAAGTCCTGGGCCAAGGCCTCCATCAAATCCGTGGCAGTAATAAAGCCCTTTTGGCAGAGTTCCTTTGCCCTCTCTTGGTTGACAGTGAGTGTGTTGAGCACTGAAGCCATGATTGTCGGAGCTTCTGAGCATTCATAGATTAAATCCATAATGACATATTTTGTCCATTGAGAGTCTCGGTTGTAACCTACAAAGAATCCTCGGCTCAACGAGAGGAGAGTACTCAATAGTCCCTGCGCTAACGCAGTTTTGGCCTTGCTTACTTCTAAGGCGCTGGGGTTTCGTTTCTGCGGCATGATGGAACTTCCTCCGCAGTATCGATCGCTTAAAGTAACAAAGCCGAATTCCGTGGTAGTAAATAAAAGGAGCGTCTGAGCCAAACCACTTAAATGGTTCATAACAGTGGAGATCGCATATGCAACCTCAGTCTCAGCTTCCCATCGGTTGGTTATGAGGTCAAGAGAGCTTAATGATGGTCGGTCAAAACCTAACAACTGGGAAGTGAGTTCCCGATCGATCGGAAAACTGGTTCCATAGGAGGCAGCACCACCCAAGGGGTTAGCATTAAAAAGGGTATGCCAGTGTTTAAGCCGCAAGAGATCCCGGAAAAAGGATTCTCCGTAAGCGAAGATAAGATGACCAAAGGTGGTTACCATGGCATGTTGGTGGTGAGTATAGCCCGGGATGATAGTTTCCGCGTGAGTTCTTGACAAGTTTAGGATGGAATCTTCGAGAAGAAGGATCCGCTTCAAGAAATCGAGGTTTTTTTCGCGCAAGAACAGGATCATATCCAGCGTAACCTGATCATTGCGGCTTCGAGCAGTATGGAGCTTCCCCCCGACGGCAATTCCATATTTTTCGATCAGAAAGCTTTCAATGTTGGTGTGAACATCCTCTTTAGAGGGATCTAAAGGGAATTTGTCCTGCTCAAATAATTGATTGATTTCCTTAAGGCCCGTGATAATTAAGTGAGCATCTCTTTGCGAAATAATTCCCTGTTTCCAGAGCATGATAGTATGGGCGCGACTGCCCCAGATGTCAAAGGGGATAAGCAGCTCGTCACAGGGAGGTAATCCCTGGATGTCTCGGCCAGAAATAAATTTAATAAATTCTTTATCGGGTGCTTCGTTCAGTCTTGATCCCCAGAGCCGTTCAACCTTCATGGAAGTTCCCCACTCAATATGTTTGATGAATAAGGAGAAACACAACTCATCGGGTTTGCATTTACGGTTTCGCGTGCCTCTACAACATCTCAACGCGAAACTTTATTAAGACGGGATGATTCCCCGTTTAGCCAGAATTTCAAAAGGAACTCCTCTCACTTGAGCAGCATCCGCACACATTTTCTGGTTAAAGCTCTTACTGGCGATTGACCGAATCTCGGGAGCAAAAAGACTGGTGGTTGATTCGCGCGTAAGGATGTCGATATTTCCTTTATAAAGTTTCACCTGATATTTCCCACTCACTACATTTTGGGTAGTCTTCAAAAACGCATCCAGAGCGGCTCGTAAAGGATGATAAGCCATGCCGTGATAAACGAGATAGGCCCACTTCTGCTCCACCATTTTTTTATACTGAATCTCATCTTTGGTTAAGCAGAACTGCTCTAAATCACGATGAAGCTTCAAGATAATCGTAGCTGCCGGTGCTTCGTAAATTTCCCGGCTCTTAATATCCATAATGCCATCCTCAAACATATCAATTTTTCCAACCGCATTCCGGCCCCCGATTACATTGAGGTCAAAGATTATTTGAGCTAATTTTTTTTTCTTACCATTCAGTACAACCGGTATGCCTTCCTTAAATTCGAGAGAGATTATTTCCGGTTTATCCGGCGCTTTTTCTGGGGGGAGGTACCACAGCCACACATCATCCGGCAACGCTTGGTTAAGGTCAATTGCTCCGCTGGCAATAGATCGGCACCACATGGTTTTATCATCTCCTCCGCGGATTGTTTCAGTTACGGGAACACCCCAGTGGCGGCAAAGATCTTCTTCTTCCACACGGGTAAGATCAAAGTCACGCACCGGCACTAAGATGGTGAGGGCAGGGGCAAACGTCTTGAAAACATTATGCATTCGATATTGATCATTTCCTTTTCCTGTGGACCCTTCGGCGATGGCGTCACATCCCTTTTCCACTGCCATTTCTGCAACTTTCCTGGCGATAATTTGCCTGGTCATGGAGGTTGATACGGGATAACCTAAATAGTCAGAGTTGGCATGGATAGCGCGGGTAAGCCAGTTCTGAGTAAATTCTTTTTTCATATCCACTATAATCGGTTCGATACCAAGAACTTTGGCCTTTTTATTTCCTTCGATGATTTCTTCCTCTCCCTGTCCAATATCCACGGTTATGGGAACAATCTCTTTAGCTTTATATACTCGTCTGAGCAAAGCTACAGCCAGAGAAGAATCCAAACCCCCAGAATACGCCAAGGCTACTTTTTTAACTTTCGGCACCGGGGTTGAATTAATTTTATCGATCATAATTTTGATGCTCATTGTGATTCTCCATATTTTTCCAAGGCTAAAATTTATAATGATTTAAAGAAAGCATTGCTTTTAGCAAAAAAAAAATAACTTTGCAAGGAAAAATACCATAAACTCTTGAGCCAAGTCAAAGCTAAAGAGAATTCCTCTCTGGGGAAAAACCCCACTTTTGCGCGATCGTGTAGTCAAGGGTTTCCCATAAACGCTCGTGAAGTTGGAGAAGACACTGAGGATCGAGTAAAAGTTCTTTTTTTTCTTTGGGACTTAAGGTCTTTGGCCCCTGGGTGAGTGCTTTTTCTAGAAGTTCTTGGCGGCGCTTCATTATGGAAGGCATGAGTTTTCTTTTTTTTCGGAGCAAGGATCGATGTAAGGCATTTATATTAGGATCCACCACCGCCCTGGTAAAACCTTCCTTTGCGGAAATTGAAGTGGGCGCAAAAGAGGTTTCTTGGTTTTGCGTCATCGTTTGCAAGAGGTGGAGTTCCCGGGGAGGATTAATTTCCTCAGGGATGAGAAAGAGGCCTATTTTTTGAAAAAGTTTGCCCAGACCGATGCTGCTAGACAATACCGAGAGCGGAATCGAAAGGATAAGCGGAACAATAATGGGTATATTCCACCAGAAAAAAGACCGGTTAATAAAAAAAAGGGCTGTTCCCCAGATTAATCCTAAAACCATCCCGGATCCATGAAAGCGGATCGCCTCAAACCAGGACGTCTCGTGTTCGCTCCGCTGCTGCGATGTCCAGCCAACCTGCCGTCCCATCAGGGTTATAAAAACGAATTTGCTGTGGAAAAGCATCCTGATCGGTGCAAACAGGAAAGAAAAAATTATCTCTGCTATAACACCCAAAAACAGTTTTATTATCCCCCCGAACTCCTTGGATCGTTTTTGCCGGAAAATTATTAAAAGTAAGCTTAAAAATTTTGGCAAAAATAAAATTATTCCGGTTGACGCTAAAAGGGTTAAAGCCCATTGCGGATGCCAAACCGGCCACGTGGGAAAGAGACTCCGCATGATTGGAAAATAATCGGGCACACGAATTGCTTCCACAATCGCTTCTGCAGTGCTTAAGCTCAGAAACAAAAACCAAAGGAGCGCGGATACATAAGCCATAGCGCCGTGAAGGAAAAGGGCTCGGTGGGCAGGAAACAAGCCCTTTGAGAAAAGCAGACGCATATGCTGAATATTACCCTGACACCATCGTCGGTCGCGTTTCAACTCTTCCAGCAACGTTGGGGGCAGCTCCTCATAACTGCCTTCAAGGTCGTAGGCTAACCACACCTCCCATCCAGCTCGACGCATCAACGCTGCTTCTACAAAATCATGACTGAGAATATTTCCTCCGAGAGGAGGGTTGCCAGAAAGACGAGGAAGAGAGCAGTGTTTCATGAAAGGAGCAACCCGAATAACGGCATTGTGTCCCCAGAAGAAAGCGTCCCCCAGCTGGATAAAATTCAGACCTGCTACAAAAATTGGCCCGTAAACATGATTAGCAAATTGCTGGACCCGGGCAATGGCGCTTTCTTGGTTAACCCCAAGCGGGGCGGTCTGGAGAATCCCAATGGTTTGATTTTGCTCCATCACCTGAAGCATTCGGATCAGGCTGTGACCGGTCATCATGCTGTCCGCATCAAAAACAATCATATAATAGTAGTTCTTGCCCCAACGTCGGCAAAAATCAGCAATATTGCCACTTTTATACTTGAGATTAACTCTTCGGTGCCGGTAAAAAATTCGATTAACAGCTCCGAGCGTTTGACATAACGCAGCCCAGGCAGCCTCTTCCTCAATCCAGGTATCAGGATTGGTCGAATCGCTGAGAATAAAGAAGTCGAAATCTTGCAGCTTTCCGGTTGCTTCAAGAGACTGATAAGTAATCCGGAGGCGGGTAAATACCCGTTCAACTTCTTCATTACAGATGGGGATCAGGATGGCGGTGCGGCTGGAGAGTCCCCCCTGGCGATTGTTCTCTGCGCAGGTAGATGTAATGGCAAAACGATCATGCTTACGCATCAAAGTCACAAAACCTGCCATTGCCATCCAGAACCCGATTGAGATCCAGGCAAATAAAGCTCCAAAAACCAGGACCATAGCAACCTCCAACCCGGTAGAGCCTTTGTGGGGCAGAATATTAGACATAAACAAGCAGGCAACAACAGTGGTAATAAGGATAATGGTTATCAAGAAGATACGTCGTATTCGTGAAATCTTAACCCAGGCAGCATTGACAAATATTTGATTCATGAGCCTCCTCTAATAGATTATTTCCAAAGGGTAAGAAAAACGGACAAAAGGAGAAGAAAGATAAAAAGAATCAAAAAAATTAATGGCCGGGAAACAATGGGAACAGCACTTTTTAAGGAACGGACGAGAAAAGTGAACCAGGGGATTAAATCAATCGCATCCGGAACCATAAAGCCCCGTTTTAGTGGCGGCATGGAGCTTAGCCCGTTCAGATTTTCATGAAGGAACACGCCTTTTTGGCTGAATGATTCTTTTCTTAAGAGGGAAAGTTGTTTTGTTAAAAGCTCGCGGAGAGCACGCATGGCTTCCGGGATGGAGAGGCTTCCGGCGGTATCTCTTTGGTTGCTGCTGGCAAGCCGTAATGCCTCGCGAGTGAGTTCCAAAGCTTTGTCTTCTGGGACATTGAGCGTTTGAAGATAAAGAAAAACTCGGTGAAAAGCCTCCTGCCAGTCCGGGGAAATTAAGCCGGGTTTCCGCTCACAATGAACGGTGGGGTTGTCGGCACCAAAACTATCGAGGGGAGGCGTTTGTGACCTGCTGCTATTGATTGTTTTATGGCTAATAGGCATAACTCCACGTTTCGGTAAGGACTTTATCACCCTCTTTTAAAAAGGCTCGCAGCTCAAGCGCAGGTTTCTTACCCGTGAGTATTCGTTGCATCAAGCCTTCTTCTTCAAAACGGACTTGAAACACCAATCGCCATCCCTTGGTAATCTCGTTTTTTATGAGCTGGTGTTCCACCAGTAACGCTCTCGGATCTACCGTAATCACCGCATCGAGTTTCTTTTTTGGAGGAAGCGACTCCAGCTTTCCCCCCGCAAAATCAATAATAAATTTTTTCGTAAGATCATCTTTCCCTTGTGCGGTTCGAGTTGCAATGACTCGGCCATCCGGCGGACGGATATCTCCAGAAAATTGCCAGTTCATAGTATAAGCAAAAGAAAGCTTTTGGCCTGGTACTGTTTGAACAGAGGGAACCCAAAAAGCAATAATATTGTTATTCCATTCGTTATCCATCGGGATTTGGGTGAGTTCGATATGGCCATCGCCCCATGAACCGATTGGGGTGATCCAGGTGCTGGGTCGTTTTTCATAGTGGGCTTCAAGGTCTTGGTAGTGATCAAAGTCAAGATCGCGTTGCATAAGCCCAAAACCAATTGGGTTTGTAGCCATAAAGGAATTGATGAGAAGGGTTCGGGGGTTTTTCAAGGGGCGCCAGAGCCATTCACCAGAGCGTAGAGCGATCATCAATCCATCAGAATCATGAATTTCAGGACGAAAATCATCAACCGGCTTTATGCTGGTATTTTCTCCATAAAAAAACATGCTGGTTAAAGGGGCGATACCGAGCTTTTCTACTTTGTGTCGCATAAACAGGGTGCTTTTTACTTGGATAGAGGTTTCTTTTCCCGGAACGATAATAAAAGTATACGCCCCGGTTACGCTTGGGCTGTCAAGCAATGCAAAGACCGTCATTTGCTTAGCACCAGGAGGCGGTTTTACGAGCCAGAATTCTTTAAAGTAAGGGAATTCCTCTCCGTTAGGCAGAGCGGTGTTGATCGCAAGACCTCGGGCGGACAGACCATAATTCTGGTTTTGAGCAACTGCGCGAAAATAGCTGGCACCAAGAAATACGACGACTTCATCATAATAGGCTTTAGTATTAATCGGGTAATGTAAACGAAACCCCGCAAACCCCAAGTGAGGCGGAACCTTATCTTGAAAATCATTTTTGCCATAGTCAAACAAAGCAGGAGAAAACGGGATTTGTTTTACTCCTGAAGGTTCAACGACATTAATGGCAACAAGGCGGTTGTAATAAAAACCAGGATGAAAGAATTGAGCAGTAAAGGGAAGCTTTTCTTTTCCCCAAAGAGCTTTTTCCGGTTTAAACCGAATGTTTCTCCAGGCGTTGTAATTGATTTTTAACAAAAACTCCGGAACCTCTTCTGCCGAGAGTTGAAATGGCTGGTTAGCAAGATCACGGGCTTTGGCAACGACATTTTCAAAAGTAAAGGGTTTTTTTACTTTGGGGGCGTTGGCCGATAATGTTGAACCTGGAAAGATTAAAAGCCAACCAAGGGTAAAACCAATTGACAAATAAAAGCAAAGAATATGGGAAATAGCACGTTTCGATAGGAAATTTTTATAACATTGGGAAACACAATCCATCCTTTTTTTCTTCACCTCAATTATCCTTCGCAAAAACAAAAAAGTAGCTTTCGATTAATTTATTGTTTGCATGAAGTTTTGTTTGTTTTATTGCGTCTTTTATAAAGAATATAATTTCATGGTATTAGGATAAAATCAAGTAAAGCTCTGTGTAATTTTTTCAAGATTTTGAAAATGCAATATTTTTTTAAGTACATCAAAATATTATTACCCACCACCCGTATCTTGTTTTTTTATTTCCCCGGGCAATCAAGTTCCTTATCAGAAATTGTCATGAGTACTTTTTTGTCCGGAGACTGCTTATTTTTTTATTTTTTAGAGGGAGGTAATTGGTCAATGAGTATTTTTTGGAGCCAGTAGACAGACCATCCAACAAGCATACCCAGAAAAGCCCCGCCTACAATATCGCCCGGAAAATGAGCACCCAAGTATATCCTGCTGTAGGAAACCCAAAAAGCCCAGAGGAAAATTATTATGATAAACCATTTATTTTTCAATAGAAAGCTTGTAAACATCGCCACCCCAAAATCGTTGGCTGCATGTGAGGATACAAAACCATACAGTCCGCCCCCTTTTTTACCCACCATATGAACCAGGTGAGAAATGGAAGGATCGTAACAGGGGCGTAGTCGGTGAAAAACTTCTTTGAATGCGTGGAATGACAACATGTCGGTAAGGGTTACGCACACTGCTATAAACAAAAGAACCCAGAACCCCTTCCAATGAAATTTTCTGAAAATTAAATACATCGTAAAGAGGTGCAATGGTAACCAGACCACCGTTTTGCTCAAATAAAGCATGAGCGTATCCCCAAAAGGGGAATGAAACCCATTTAGAAACAGAAAAAGCTTAATATCAAGATTATTAAGTAGTTCAAGCATCGATATTCTTTTTTCGAAGTTTTTCCCAGAATCTCATTCTCGCCTATGATCGAGAAAGAGGGAGAGAAAGAAACTGTGGGACAATTTAAATGAGATCCTTCTCCCCGATGGTTGTTGGAGAATACTTTAAGATGATAACCATCTCAACACGTGATGCCTTCCCCCTTGTTTCCCCAAGAGCAAAAGTGTTGCTGGCTCTGGCCTGTGGCAAGGGCTTCTTTAGTGACGACGGTCTACTACATAATCAGCCATTGCCATCAGCGCTTCCTTTTCAAGAGAAGGGAGAAAGCTTTTTAGTTCTTTTTTTGCTTTAAGCGCGTACTCTCTTGCTCTTTGTGCCGTATATTCTAATCCCTGATAGTGCTTTATTAAATGCAGAATATTCGTAAGGAGCTTTTTGGTTAATTTTTCTTTTTTTAAGGCAGAAATAATAAACCCCCGGTCTTCGGGAGCGCATTTCTGTAAGGTGTAAATAAGCGGGAGGGTAATTTTCCCTTCTTCCAGGTCTTTTCCGATTGTTTTTCCAAACTCTTCTTCGGTTGAAACATAATCCAGAGTGTCATCCATAAGCTGATAGGCAACACCAAGATTGTTACCGAAATTCTTCATGGCCTTTTCTTTTTTTTGATCCACATTTCCTAAAATAGCGCCGATGTGGCAGGCGGCTTTGATCAAACTCGCAGTTTTATAGGTAATCGTGGCTAAATATCCTGCCTCATCACAAGCAAGATCGCTTTCTTGCACCAAATCTAATACTTCCCCTTGCGCTAATTTTGTGGTCGCTCCCGTCAATACCTTAAGTACCCGCCAATTCCGGGTTTGGGCGATCAGGGAAAATGACTGAGCAAAAAATAAATCTCCGATGAGGATACTTGCCTGGTTTCCCCATAACGTGTTCGCTGACGTATTTCCTCTCCGGATATTCGCGTTATCGACCACATCGTCATGGAGAAGCGTGGCAGTGTGAATAAATTCCAAAATACAGGCGAGTTGGATGTGTCCCTTGCCTTTATATCCGCACAACCGGGCGGACAAGATAAGGAGCAAAGGACGAAAACGCTTGCCTCCACTATTAAGAATATACCTCCCCATGGTTGGGACCAGAGCTATTTTCGATTGAATGTTTTTATCCAGCTCTCGTTCTACTGCTTGAAGGTCTCGAGCGATCATCCTGTAAACCGACTCAATGTTCATTTCTTATCCTCTATACTGCGCGGGCGATAAACAAATCCATCTACTCGGGAAGCTCCAGGTTTTTTTCAAAATCCGGGCACATTCATTCATCGTCGCTCCCGTTGTGTACACATCATCAAGAAGGAAAATAGCTTTCCCTTCACCGGATCGTGGCTCTTTAACCTTAAAAGCGTTTCGTATATTAACTTTTCTTGCTTTAACGGGTAGGGCTACCTGAGGCAGGGTCTGCGATATCCTTTGCAGGATAGTGGTGTGCAAGGACAGGTGATATTTTTTCTTAAGGATATTTTCTAAAATTACTGTCTGGTGAAATCCTCTTTGCCGAAGAAGCGGTACGGGTATCAGAAGATCGTAGGAGGAAAAGGTAATCGCGTGGTTGTGCATATGATCAAGTAAGAAGTTAAAAAGATTCACCATGGAAAATTTCTGTCTATATTGAAAACCATGAATGATTGTCTCCAGAGCGCCTTCCTATCTGCCGAGCGCGCAGACGAGATTGAAGGAAGGCTCTTGAGTTAAACAATTGCCACAGACATGATCACGAGTCGTTTCAGTCAAAAATGGCTTACCACAGCGCACACAAACGGGGTGGGAAATAAAAGAAATTGAATTGAAGCAATCTTTACATATAAGGCACCCTGCTTGGTATAAGTCCTTAGAGCCACAGAGTAAACAAACTGGGGGAAACAGGAAGTTGAGCGCTAAGGAGATTACTTTAGCTACCCCACCAGTCCAAAAGCGTGGTAATTGGTTTCTCTTCATCCATGTCAAGCCGGGGGGCATCAACCCAAAGGCGTTCAAGGTCATAGAACTCCCTGACCGGTTTTTGAAAGACATGAATGATAACATCGCCATAATCCATGAGTACCCAGTTGCCTTCTTGATAGCCTTCAATGCCGAGAGGGGCAATACCTGTTTTTTTCAACTTTTCTTCAATATTTCTGGCGATCCCTTGAACCTGTCGGCTTGAATCTCCATGACAAATAAGAAAATAATCAGCAAATGATGAAATCTCTGCAACTTTTAAAACGACCACTTTTTTTGCTTTTTTATCGAGGGCGCTTTGAACGCAGAGAGGAAATTTTTCTTTGGGATCTTTTGCGAGTTTCGTTTTTGGAATAGTTCCCTCCTTTAATTTGTTTAGTTTTTTAATCTCACACAACTTGTTTTTATACAAAAAAAGCTAATCCTGATAAAGGCCATGTTTTTTTATGTAATGCTCAATTACCGGCGGCACTAAATAACGGATTGACCGCTTGCCTTTTAATCGGCTTCGAATTGCCCGGGATGAAAAATCTAACAATGTTATTGCTTGAAAAAACAGTTTATGGCCTGATGAATGAATATAGTAATTTCCATCAGAATTATAAGCAAAATTTTTATTTCCGTCAAGGGGAAGCAGATCAGCGCTTGCTTTTTTGGGATACCCAGGCCGCGACATAATAATAAAATTTGTCAGAAAAAACAATTGGGCAAAGTCTTTCCAGGTATTGATTTCGAGAAAAGCATCCATGCCCATTAAGAAAAAAAGAGAAGTATCAAAGCCCAATTTTTTTTGAAAATGCTCGATGGTTATGATTGAATAAGATTTCGAATTTCTTTGGATCTCAAAGTCAGAGATTTCAAAACAAGGATTGTCTTGGATAGCCAGTTTAACCATGTTTAAACGATGTTCCGGGGCAACAATTCCTTTTTCCGTTTTATGGGGTGGAATTCGAGCGGGGATGAAAATAATTTTATCCAGATGAAAGAACTCTTGGACTTCTTCAGATGCTCGAAGATGACCGAAGTGAATGGGACTGAAGGTCCCACCAAAAAGGCCGATCCGCTCCTGTGCGGTTTCTAATTCCTCTGTTTTCTCCATGTCGTTTTCTTTTGCTTTCAAAATCATTCTTTGTTTTTTGCGTGGTAACGTGCGAAAATTTTTTGTCCCCCCGTTATGGGGGTAATGACAAGAGATCGTCTTTTTCAGTAACCCCTTAAATTCAGATTTACTCTCGAACCTGTCCTTCTCCAAAGACAATAAATTTAGTGGTTGTAAGTTCTTTAAGCCCCATGGGCCCGAAGGCATGGAGCTTGGTAGTGCTGATTCCTACTTCCGCACCCAAGCCGAGCTGAAATCCATCGCTAAAACGAGTGGAGGCATTGACCAATACCGTTGAAGAATTCACCTCTTTAAGGAATTTCTGGGAATTTTCATAGGATTGGGTAATGATTGTTTCCGTATGGAGGGAGCCATAGGTTTCAATATGTTCAATTGCCTCGTCAATATTTTTTACTATTTTGACTGCTAAAATGAGAGCTAAGTATTCGGCGTACCAGTCGTCTTCTGTGGCTTTGTTTAAATCCGGCACAAGGGTTAGGGTTTGAGAACATCCTCGAATTTCCACTCCCGCTTTCTGGAGCTGTGAAATAAGGAGGGGAAGAATCTGGGGGGCAATATCCTGATGAACCAAAAGAGTTTCAACGGCATTACAGACTCCGGGTCTCTGACATTTCGCATTAAGAACGATTTTTTCGCTCATCTCACAATCTGCTGTGCGATCGATAAAAATATGGCAGGTGCCTTTATAGTGCTTTATGACGGGGATCTTTGATTTTTCCACTACTGCGCGGATAAGTTCTTCTCCTCCCCGCGGGATAATTACATCAATCAGATCTTCTAATTGTAAAAGCTCATACACCGCCTCCCGGTCAGTAATCGGAAGAAATGAAATAGCCTCGCGCGGGATACCTTCTTTCTCAGCTTCTTTTTGGAGGATATCGGCTATGAAAACGTTTGAGTGAAACGCTTCGGACCCTCCTCGCAAAATAACGGCATTGCCTGATTTTAAACAAAGTCCGGCTGCGTCCGCAGTAACATTTGGCCGGGCCTCATAAATTATTCCGATTACCCCGAGCGGGATCCGCATCCTTCCTACCAAAAGATTATTTGGCCTTCGCCACATTCCGGTCACTTCTCCCACCGGGTCAGGAAGGTTCGCCACCTCTCGTAATCCTGAAGCTATTTCTGTTATGGTTTTATCGGTGATCAAGAGCCGGTCAATAAGCGCGCTGCTTAAAGCACTTTTTTGAGCAAGGCTTACATCTTTACTGTTTTCTTCTTTTAATCGGGCAGCATTGTCAATCAGCGCCTCTGCCATCCGACATAAGGCTTTATTTTTTTTCTCGGTGGAAAGACGGCCAACAATGCGCGAAGCCTTTTTTGCGCCTTGAGCAATAGTGAGGACTTGTTCTTGAATAGACGTCATAGAATTGTTCCTTATAAAACAACCAGATCATCCCGGTTGATGACCTCATCATAATATTTATAACCCAATATTCGTTCAATCTCCTTTGTTGGTGCTCCCTTGATCCTTTTAATCTCTAAAGAACCATAATTTACCAGTCCGCGGGCAATCTCGTGCTGGTGTTGATTCAGGATGCTCACTGAATCGCCAAACTGAAACTCGCCTTCTGCTTTAGTGATTCCGATGGCTAAAAGGCTTTTTCCTTTTTTGAGAATTGCTTCCTCTGCCCCATGATCGATAAAGATTTTACCCTTGGGCTTGAGAGTAAAGGCGATCCAGTGCTTTCGGCTCTTGAGCTTTGATGTTTGAGGAAGAAAAAGGGTGCCGACCTCTTTTCCCTGAAAAATTGCTTCCAGGATACCATGGACCCGGCCATTCGCCATAACAACAGGAATTCCGTAGGTGGTGGCATTTTTTGCGGCAGCAAGTTTTGTTTCCATTCCGCCCACCCCGTAGGCGCTTTTTCTTGTGCTTGCTAAGGATTCAAGTTTTTTATCAATTTTTTTTACCAAGGGAATCAATCGGGCATCCTTATATGTTTGGGGATCAGCCTCAAACAGCCCATCCTGATCTGTGAGAATAATAAGGAGATCGGCTTCAACTAAGTTCGTGGTAATGGTGGCTAAGTTATCATTATCCCCAAGTTTAATTTCATCGACTACGACCGAATCATTTTCATTAATAATCGGGATGATTCCCAATCCAAGCAAGGCAAAAAGGGTATTACGGGCATTTAAAAACAAGGGGCGTTCTTTGAGAATTAGGTTGGTAAGCAGAACCTGGCCGATTTTTAAATTCTTTTCTTTAAAAAACCGCTCATAATTTTCCATTAAACCGGACTGCCCAACCGCAGCTGCCGCTTGCTTAAGAGGAATGCTTTTGGGCAGTTGTTTGAGACCTATTTTTTGCATACCGATCGCAATAGCGCCCGAAGAGACAATGACCGGTTCAATCCCATGCTCTTTGATCCAGGCAATTTGATCAACAATACTGGCAAACGCATTAAAATTAATGGTGATTGCGGAATCAGTCAAGATGCTGCTTCCAATCTTGATGACTACTCTTCGAACTTTTTTAATTATTTCCGCGCGCAGGTTATCAGTGGTCATGGCTTTTGCTTTAACGTGCTTTTTACCAGGGTTAGTAATTTTTTTATTCCTTCTCCCGTAAGGGCAGAAAGAGAAACAAAAGGGACGGAAAGTTTTTTGTAATAAGACTCGATGGCATCAGGAAGCACGGGTGGGGAAAGTAAATCCAACTTATTCAAGGCGATAATTCGCGGTTTTTTCAAAAGGATAGGATTATAGCTTTCTAACTCATTAAGAATAATGGTGTAATCTCTTCCTGGATCATCACCATCCATAAGACTCGCATCAAGCAAATATATTAAAAGGTTTGTTCTTTCGATATGTTTGAGGAACTTAAGCCCAAGGCCTGATCCGGTGTGAGCACCCTTAACGAGCCCCGGAATATCAGCTACCACAAAATTTTCAAAATTTTTACCCTGTACCACCCCCAGGTTAGGAGTTAACGTAGTGAAAGGATAATCAGCAATTTTGGGATGGGCTGAAGATATGTTAGAAATGAGCGTTGATTTTCCTGCATTGGGTAGGCCAATAATCCCGACATCAGCTAAAAGTTTAAGTTCCAGCTTAAGCCAGGCAGTTTCACCCTTCTGCCCTTCTTGCGCTGTTCTGGGCGCCTGGTTGGTAGAAGACTTAAAAGAAGCATTGCCTCGTCCACCTCTTCCGCCTCGGACAACGATAAAGCGTTCTCCCTCTGAAACTAAATCTTTGAGAATGTTGTTTGTTTGACTATCTCGCACTATTGTTCCTAAGGGAACAAAAATCTCACGGTCTTCACCTTGTTTGCCTTGCTGCAGCTTGCCTTTTCCGTGTTGTCCCCGCTTAGCCCGGTAATGCTGCTGAAGAGCGATATCCAACAGGGTTGGGTGTTTGTTGGAGGCAACTAAAATTACATCCCCACCTTTTCCTCCATTGCCGCCATCAGGACCGCCTCGAGGAACAAATTTTTCACGGCGAAAGCTTGCACAACCGCGACCTCCATCGCCTGACTGTACCCAGATCTTGGCTTTATCTAGGAACCGCATTTATTTGTAAGATTGGTTAGTTAGCATAAACACTTACTTTTATTCGGTCTCGGCCAAGTCTTTCAAATTTTACTTTTCCATCAATTTTGGCAAAGAGAGTGAAGTCTTTTCCCAACCCAACATTGTTCCCGGGATGCCATTTAGTGCCCACCTGGCGAGCCAGGATATTTCCGGCGAGTACTGATTGGCCGCCAAAGCGTTTAACTCCAAACCTCTGGCTTTGACTGTCGCGACCATTTCGGGAGCTACCCTGTCCTTTTTTATGCGCCATCTTAATTTCTCCTTTACTTCTGAAATCTTATCTATTACGTTGTGCTCTTTATTTTCTTCTATATCTTTTAGATATCTTAATAACTTATTTATCAACCTCTAAAATTTAAATGGCCTTAGCCATTTTTTGATCGGTAACTTTTTAATCTAATATAAAAATAATGTCAAGAGTATAGAAAAAAATTAAAAAAAGGAGTAAAGTAAACCTTCTTTCTTTTGCATGGAGGAAAAAAGATATTTTTCAGAAGAACGAAAAAAATTAACTATCGGAAAGTTTACCATGCCGAAGAGGGGATTTGAACCCCTACGAGGCTACCCTCACTAGACCCTGAACCTAGCGCGTCTGCCAATTCCGCCACTTCGGCAGTTTCTTTTTAGGAGAAATTTTATAATAGTAAGCTTCGATAGTCAAGCGGTATCTACCCGTAAGTTTTTGAACTTTAAAAAGATATGGAAGTCTTTGAAGGTTATAAAGATCTAAACCAAAAATTTTTGAACCCGGTTGTGACCTTGGGCAATTTTGATGGAGTCCACTTGGGTCATCAGGAAATCTTTTCTCGCATACGAGAAAGGGCAAAAGAGATACAAGGGACTTCTTTGGTCTACACTTTTCATCCTCATCCTCTCTCCGTGCTGACACAGGAAAGACAATTTTTAAATATTACCACATTAGAGGAAAAATTAAAACTTATTGAGAAGGCTGGCATTGATGTAGTAATTTGTGAGCCTTTTACTTTAGAATTTTCTCGGCTCACGGCTGAAGAATTCGTTAAAAATATTCTCTGGGGGAAAATCGGAACAAAAGAGATCTTTGTGGGGGAGGATTACACTTTTGGGAGTAAGCGTCAGGGAAATATTTATTTTCTCACAACGATGGGTAAAAGTCTCAATTTTCGGGTTAAAATTATTGAATCACAGATTAAGGACAACATCATAGTAAAAAGCAGTAAAATTCGAGAATTTATTCAAATGGGAAAAGTAGAGGTCGCTCATCGCCTTCTCGGCAGAGACTATAGTATTACTGGCCAGGTAATAAAAGGAAGAGGACGAGGGATAACCCTCGGGTATCCGACGGCAAATATAAGGCCCAACAAAGCTCTTCACCCAGGGGTTGGCGTGTATGCCGTCTGGGTAAAATGTGAGAACAATCAATTTCCCGGGGCGATGAATATCGGATATAATCCCACATTCTCTGGGCAGGGGCTTTCTCTTGAAGTGCATATTTTTGATTTTAATCGAGACCTCTATGGAAAAGAAATAGAAATTTCTTTTGTCGCACGCATTAGAAAGGAAAAAACTTTTGCATCTTCGGATGAGCTTATGGCACAGATAGCCAATGACGTATCTGAGGCAAGAGAAATACTGGGTACCAATTAGGCGGGTATTGTGAAAATTTTATTAGTCGAAGACGATAAAAATGTGGCCCGTTTTATCGAAAAAGGGTTAAAAGAAAACTCTTTTAGCGTGGACATTGCGGAAAATGGCGAAGATGGTCTTCATTTGGCAACCCAAGAAAATTATGACCTCATTATCTTGGACATCATGCTCCCTCTTTTGAGCGGGGATAAAATTCTTCTTCATTTAAGAGAAAGGGGAAATACTACTCCAGTCATATTTCTCACTGCAAAAGATTCCGAAGGAAGTATAGTGAATGGATTAAATTTAGGGGCTGACGATTATATCGTTAAGCCCTTTTCTTTCTATGAACTGTTGGCGCGAATAAGGGCTATACTGCGTCGGGGCAAAGAGGTAGTATCTCCAACTTTACAGTATGCTGATTTAAGTTTGAATCAAATCAGCCGTGAGGTCCGGCGGGGGGATGCTTTTATTGACCTTACCCCAAAAGAATACGCTTTACTCGAATATTTTATGAAGAATCCTGACCAGGTGCTAACTCGCACCATGCTTTCTGAGCACATCTGGAATTATAATTTTGACACCATGACCAATGTAATTGATGTTCATATAAATCATCTCCGCTCCAAAATTGACAACGACTTCTCTCCGAAACTAATTCATACTGTTAAGGGTGTTGGTTATGTTTTTAAAGAGAAGGATTAGGTTTTATCAACGTCTCGATGTAAGGATGGCGTTATGGTACACGATAACGTTCTTGACCATTATAATTCTCATCTTTGGATTTTTAGACTATCGCCTTCGTCGGAATCTCCTTAAGGAGATTGACCGGATGCTTGCG
>Ga0182021_10000263_pt1 | contig 53368 bp, 54 predicted proteins | sample 612E3MmetaG_FD_120493 | JGI IMG/M metagenome (GOLD analysis project Ga0182021, IMG submission 120493) | Permafrost microbial communities from Stordalen Mire, Sweden - 612E3M metaG (Illumina Assembly) | ecosystem: Environmental > Terrestrial > Soil > Wetlands > Permafrost | place: Sweden...
AATTATTCCTATTTTGGAGCCGCAATCGGGGCAGGTTAGCCAAATGACCTTGGATTCTTTCTCACTCATTAGGGGCCACAGGAGTGGTTTAGAATCGATTGGATTATTAAAGCCTCTCCCGGTATGGAAGGCACTCTGGGTCAGGAAAAAGTGTTATAGACTGTAGTCACTATATTCAATCCGGAGGGTTTGCTTGAGCACTCAGCAGGCGCGAGAGTTTAGCTGCCCATATTGCCCTAGGAAGTCGTCGAGCCCAGGAGGTGTAAGATTCCACGTTAAGCTCACACACCCGGACAAGGTGGAGGAGTTTAACACCGTTCATCTACCGAAGATGACGGCTCTCTTTAGAGAGCTTAACCCTGACACATAGTTGTAGCATTTCAGGGTCCTTGACTCTTGGATAGGTTTTGTGGCCTTAATCTTGAAGGTATACATTTTATAAGGCCTAGGCATCGGCGCCCGATCTAGACCCGATCCTCATACACTATTTCCTACGGCGTGCAAATTCGATGAAAGATGAATGTGGCGCCGACAGGCGGATCGGTTGATCGAAGTGAGGCATTGGCTATGAATCGCGTCCATGACGTTTTTTACCCCAGCCAACGATTTTTAACCTCCGCGAGCGACCTTTATTCGATTTCAATGAAGCTGACCGACTCCGTTTATCTCGTCGGGGGCTCTGCCTATGGCTTATCCGCGCCGGGGGACTGCAATGTCTACTTGATCGATTGCGTGGGAGAGTCTGTCCTCATCGACGCTGGAGCCGGACTCGGAGTAAAAAGGATCCTTGAGAATGTGAAGAGGGACGGATTCGATCCGATGGCTATAAAGACCGCCGTCCTGACTCACTGCCACTTCGACCATATCGGTGGGGCACAAGAATTAAAACAACTAACTGGTTGTAAACTCGTCGCACATAAGGATGATTCTGGTTCAATAACTAGCCTCGATGAGCGTGTCCTCGTTGACATGGCAAAAACCAGGGGAATCATCTTCAAGGCACCGAGTCTAGACCTAGTACTTGAGGCTAATGACTATCTCGACATAGGTGCAACTCATCTCAATATTATTCACACACCCGGACATACCCCCGGCTGCATCTCGATAGACCTGACTGAGAAGGATGGGAAGAAAGCGATCTTTACAGGCGACATCGCCTCAACTACAGGACGGCTAGGGTTCATAAACGGCCCGGGATTCGACCTCTCAGCTTGGAAGACGAGCCTGAAACTATTGATATCTGAATGCCCCGACCGGATATACCCAGGTCACGGTACCTTCATGCTGAGTGGAGCCACAGAGGACCTAAAACTCACCGATCTTAAGATGAACTCCCCCTGGACGACTATAGTGACAAGCGTGGGTTGACATGGAAAAGGCACCGAGGCAGATCATCCTCGAGGCACCTTCCCTCGAATACGCACTTCCGTTCGTCAAGTCAGGGATATCCCACAAGAGGCTGGTGATCCTAGCCGGTAGATGCAGTGTTGAGTACGAGGGAAGGGCTAGCTCAAGTCTCGGACCAGGTGAGCGACTAATTATCCTTAAGTCTGATGGTTCAGCCCTGATCCACCGTCCGAAGGACTACTCCCCGGTAAACTGGCAGCCCCCAGGCAGTCTCTTTCAGACAAAGCTCAAGGATAATAAACTCGTGATACGCGTTTACCGTAGGAAGGATCACGAGGTCATGGAGATCACGTTCACAGGTTTTAAGCTGGTCTCGATACTCGATCTGAATGACTCCGGTGAGTTCAATCTCTATGCGTCCGAGAGCGATATGCAGCAGGCGATCCTGACCCAACCCTCTATCATTGAAGATGGTTTCAGGCCGATCACAAGCGAGAAGCAGGTTGACCCAGGGTTCATAGATGTGCTGGGTGTAGATAGGAACAACGTGCTTACTATCGTTGAGATAAAGAGGGCAAAGGCGACTAAGAAGGCGGTCTTGCAGTTGAAGAAATATATGGACGTGATAAATCTCGACTCTAACAGGAAGGTTCGCGCCATTCTTGTCGCGCCCGCCTTGGCCGAGGGAGCGGAGGAGATTCTAGTATCGTTGGGTTACGAGTTCAAGGCTTTGTCCCCCCAGTATTGTGCTGAGATACTGAAACTTAGGGGTGGCAAACGGATAACCGAATATTTCAAATAAATATTAAGTTATGTCTATATTATCTGAGATAAAAATAGAAGTTTTACTAGATTATCTTAAGTTCTTTGCCTATGCTCTCTAGCTTTGATATCACGTCGTCCAGTTGTTGTGTTCGGAGGTTGGCGCTCATCTGTACTCTTATTCTAGCTTTATCTCTTGACACCATGGGGAAGACTATCGGGACGACGAAGATGTTCTTTTCATACAGCTTATCCGCCAGGGCTTTTGCCACGTGACTTTCGCCGACTATGAGAGGAATGATCGGAGTCTGTGACATGCCAGTGTTGAAGCCGAGATCCTCTACGGCTTTCTTGAAGTATCGAGTGTTAGTCCACAGGTCCTTGACATGCTGCGGCTCTTTCTCGAGGACATCAATCGCTGCTATAGTTGACGCCACAACTGGGGGAGGCGGGGATGAGCTGAGTAGCCATGTTCTGCTCTTGTTTAAAGCGAACTTTACAAGCTCTTCTGAGCCGGAGATGTGGCCTCCAACGGTCCCGTAGGCCTTGCTGAACGTCCCCATCTCGATGTGGACTCTCTTGTGGTCGAGGTGGAAGTGACTTAGGATTCCCCTGCCACCTTCTCCTAAGACACCTTCACCGTGGGCATCGTCGACATACACCATTGCTCCGTGCTCAGCGCTGATTTTAGCGACTTGATCAAGGTGTGTTATATCTCCGTCCATGCTGAAGACGCCGTCTGTGATAATCAGTATTCGCCTGTACTGGGGGAGATGTTTCTCGGCTTCGTTTATGACTCTAGCCAGGTCGTTCATGTCGTTGTGTTTGTAGACCGTTCTCTCCCCTCTCGATAGGCGTACGCCATCGATGATACTACCGTGGTTGAGCTCGTCGCTGATTATCAGATCCTGGTCGCCTACGAGTTGTGGTATTAACCCAGAATTTGCTTGAAACCCTGTCGGGTAGGTGAGCGAAGCCTCTGATCCCTTGAACTTAGCCAGTCTTTTCTCAAGTTCCATGTGTAGATCCATTGTACCCGATATCGCCCTCACGGCTCCTGAGCCGACGCCGTATTTTCGGGTCGCCTGGATGGCGGCTTCCTTGAGCTTTGGGTGGGTGGTCAGTCCTAGGTAGTTATTGCTGCAGAGTATCAGTACCTCTTTGCCATCGACTATGGCGACAGGTTCGCTGGGTCCTTGGATCGTCTTTAATCTCCAGTCTAGGGCTTTATCGACCAATTCTTGGTACTCGATGGATAAAAATCCGGTTGGATCTCTCATAGAACCTCTGATCTGACTCTGTGTCCAAATCTTTTACGTTTTCTGGTAGATAGAAGATGTTATCTAGATTTAGTCGAGGATGTTCATTGAGGGCTTTCTGATGGGGGATATTCGTAGAATTCTATTGACCGGTGCCTCGGGTCAGATTGGATCGGAGTTGACTCCGAGGTTGAGGGAACTCTATGGGAAGGAGAATGTTATCGCGTCTGATCTAAGAAAGCCTGTGAGTGATGATGGGCCTTTTGAGATGCTTGACGTCACGGATGCAAAGAAATTAGATGAGATTGTCGTAAATCATGAGATAGATTCGATTGTTCATTTAGCAGCTCTATTATCCGCTTCTGGGGAACAAAGACCTAATGTCGCTTGGCACGTGAACATTGATGGTCTATATAATGTCCTTGAGGTTGCGAGGAATCGGAAGCTGCGGAGAGTGTTTAACCCGAGTTCGATAGCAGTCTTTGGCCCTGAGACCCCTAGGGAGAAAACGCCTCAGGAGACGGTCACGAAGCCGAGAACCATCTACGGGATAACTAAAGTTACGGGGGAGCTTCTGGGAAACTACTATTATCAGAAGTGGGGGGTTGATGTTCGCGGTATCAGGTTTCCGGGGGTTATAAGTAATGTTTCCCCGCCTGGAGGAGGTACAACGGACTACGCCGTTGAGATATTCTACGAGGCGATAAAGAACAGGAGATATACCTGCTTCTTGAAGCCTGATTCGATCTTACCAATGATATACATGCCTGATTGCCTTAGGAGCATTGTCGAGCTTCTTGAGGCAGATTTATCCCGCTTGAAGCATCACACCGACTTTAACCTAGGTGCCTTGAGCTTCTCTCCAACACAGTTGGTAGCCGAGATAAAGCAACACATTCCTGATCTTGTTGTTGAGTACAAGCCCGACTATAGGCAAGCGATCGCCGACTCCTGGCCGATGAGTCTCAACGATTCCGCCGCCCGTGAGGAGTGGGATTGGAGGCCGACCTTTGATCTTCAGACGATGGTCAAGGATATGCTTGGGGTTTTAGGTGAGCGCTATCGAAGTGGAAAATTGTAAATAAGGTAAAAATATTCTCATATGTCTCATTTTAATTGGATAATATCTTGCATTTTTAATATTTTTGCGCGCGCGCGCGCATTTCCGGGTTAACCGCGTTTGGTGGCTCTCTTCCATCAAATACCGCGATGACGTTCATGGCGGCCATCATCGCCATGGCGATTCGTGTATCGATACTCGCGCTTGCGATATGCGGCGTCATTACGATGTTATCTAGATTAATGAGAGGATTCGTCGGATCTATTGGCTCTTTCTCAAATACGTCTAGTCCAGTACCGGCGATCTTTTTTTCTTTTAATGCTTCATAGAGAGCTTTTTCGTCGACTACCGGTCCCCTAGATGTGTTGATGATATAAGCGGTTTTTTTCATCATGTTGAATTGGTGCTTTCCGATGAGATGTTGTGTCTCGTTGGTTACGGGTACGTGGATTGATACGAAGTCTGCCAGTGTAAGAAGATCATTTAACGATACATATTTGATATCGTACTCATTTCCAAGTCTATCCGGCGGATCGGGTCGAAATAGATCACCTTCATGTCGAAGCCTTTGGCTCTTTTCGTCATGGCAACACCTATTCTGCCCAATCCAACTATTCCAAGTGTCTTTCCGTGGATGCGCGCGCGCGCTAAGAACATCTTTGGGCCCCAACGTTAATCCATTTCCTGGCACATATGTTCTTGTTACCTTCGACGATTCTTCTTGATACAGTCATCATTAAGGCGAAAGTGCAGTCCGCAGTAGTTTCAGTGAGTATTCCCGGCGTGTTTGTGACATAGATCACACGCTTCGATGCCTCTTCCACATCGATGTTGTTGAACCTACGGCGTAGTTGCTTATGACTTTCAGCTTCTTTCCCATTTCAAATACTTCCTTGTCTATTCTCTCCGTTATAAGGCAGACGAGCCCATCGACTTTGCCTACTTTTTTCAGTAATATTTCTCTTGGGACAGGATCGTCATCTCCCTCGAACACCTCAACAGAACTACTCTTTTTTAGTAGGTCTATTGACGGTTTGAATAGCTGTTTGGTGATGTAGACTTTGGGTTTTGTAAAAGCCATTTTCTTAACGAATTACTTCATTCTTTTTATCGTTTTGTAGCGATCAGTAGCAAGTTTAATATTCTATTTTTTCCTGAATATTGTTCTGCAGGTCTTGATGTCATTTGGATGAGACAAAAGTAGTAACACAGGATTCAATAAACAAATTATTCGAAGGCGTTCTAAAACCATTACACAGTAGAAATGCTCGTCGAATCTACGAGGTCTTCTATAAAAATAAAGAATATACCCACATAACGACTCATGACATCGAAACGAAGCTTGAGGAAGATGGCCTATCCATCAACAAGAAGGAAATAAACGGGTGGTTGGTTTCACTTCAGGAAGCGGGGCTCATTTCGAAGATGGAAGTGAGAGGGAAACCAGTAGCCTCAGACTATGAGAACCGGTATACCTTCGATCTCTGGAAATTGACTGAAACAGGGTTAATAGTAGGGAGAAGACTCCCTAGTTTGATGATGGAAAAAGAATTCTCTCTACCATCTTTGGCTGATCTAACACTTACTAAGATACACGAGATCGAGGATCTGTATTTGACCTCTAAATTATTGATAACCCTCTTTGAGAAGGGGGGTCAATTGGGTTATAAGGATGTGAGGCGGGAGTTGGCTATCGATCGCGAGAAGCTTGCGGTTTATTCCTGGCCAGACGCTGTTCACTCAGATAAGCCACTCTTTGAGATAACCGTCAAGCCACCATCTGTTAGGTCGAAGGTCTTCAAGCTCATGGGGTGGTTCCTAGAACAGGATCTTTCCTTCAAGCTTACCGACGAGGGTAAGAAGATGGCGGAAGCAATAGTTTCAAAGAAGATGGGTGCTAGCTAGGGTTCGTATCCCAATTGTTGAATATATATTATTCATAAGGCGTATGTGAACGCCTATGTAAATGGATAAATCGAAGTCAAAAAGCTATTAATGTGATGGCCTTTTTAACAACGAGAGAATGAACCATGTGGCCAATTAAAAAGGGGTGGAAAAAGGTGAGACAGGAAAATCATCCATTGGTTCTTTGGGGTTAAGATTATATGAGTTGTTACTTATTGACATCGCGATGCACCCATGAGAGAACTTGCTGAATCTCACTTATCAAATGGAATCAAAATAATCACCGAGGAGATCAAGGAGTCAAGCTCCGCATCAGTAGGAATTTGGGTCAATGTAGGCTCTCGGGACGAAGTCGAAGAATATCACGGGTGCACACACTTTCTAGAGCATCTGCTCTTCAAGGGTACATCGAAGAGGAACGCTAAAGAAATTTCGAGGGCTATAGAGGAGCGGGGTGGATACCTCAACGCGTTCACAGACAGAGATATGACTTGCTTCCACGCAAAGGTTCTGGAGAAGGACCTCAAACTAGCCCTTGAGGTCCTATCCGATATGGTCCAAAATCCCCTGCTAAGGCAGGATGACGTGGAGAAGGAGCGTACGGTAGTCCTCTCCGAGATAGATAGCAGGGATGATGATCCGGGTGACCTCATACACGATCTATACTTCGAGTCGGCCTGGGGTGAGAACGAGGCGGCGCACCCTATACTTGGGGAGAAGGCTCCACTGAATTGTCTCACAAGTGACTCGATCCGCACCTATTTTGAGAGTCATTACCTACCCCAGAAAATGATAGTGACGGGCGCTGGCGCCTTAAAACATGAAGAACTCGTTGCCATCGTCGAGAAAAACGTCACCCTCAACAAGAAGTACGAAAAGGTTGATGCTCGTGAAGGGCCTTCATTCAAGCCCATAAAACGAAACATTCAGCGCCAAACGAGTCAGGTCCAGGTGGCTCTAACTTCAAAAGGCTTAGCTTACGGTGACCCCAACCGTGATGCCTTGAACCTGATCTCATCCTATCTCGGCGTTGGAGCAAGCTCAAAATTGTTCCAGGAAATACGCGAAAAATATGGCCTCGTCTACTCCATCTTTAGCACAGTTTACTCATTGAACGATGCCGGAATATTTGCAATACTCGCGGGTACGCAGGATCAATACGTAGAGAAGATCCTTAAAATTGAGCTTAAGGAACTCGGTGTATTGAATAAAGATCTATCGGAGAGGACTCTTCAAAAGATCAAGCACAAGACAACGGGTCTCTTTGTACTGCGTTCGGAGAGCTCGGAAAGCAGGATGATGCAGTTGGGGGTCTTAACCCTCAGGCAGGGGAAACCGAAGACGCTGGAGGAGACCATCGATAGCATCAACTCGGTTGAATTAGAGTCGATGAAGGAATTGGCTGGTGACTTCTTTGCGGTCGATCGTCTGGGATTGACGACTTTAGGGTTATCCGAGTCTACTGTGAAGAAAGTGGATGCCCTTTTCTAATCTCTCTGTACAGGACTGGATGTCTCCCAGAGGTAAGTAAAATAGCCTCGGGATATCATATTGAGCCCGACGTGGTCGGACCAGATCGCCAGGCTCTCCTCCCGTTCGATCCCCTGGTTTAGGAATAAAAGTGTCTCGTGCCCGTCGGCCACGATTCCTCCCCCGAACATGTCATCACGTGTCCTGACCTCGGTTAAGTGTACGAGCATGTCGGGGAGGGATTTCTCGGCCTCCTTTGTGATTAGAAGTTGGACCTGTAGCTTGCGGTCCATCTGTGCCTGGAACATCGAGATCACCTTCATGACCAAAGGTACTGGGAGCACTGGGAGAGCTACCATGAGCTCCTTCTTCGCACCAATGATCGTCTCACTGATCCTCGAGATGATGTTGTCTTCTCCCCGTATTATCCAGATCTCGGGCTTCTCCTTGATCTCCCTGTGCTCATAGACAGCTTGGAGCTCCGACACGACCATCTCCCGGTTCTTCTCAAACCTGTCCTCTTGCCTTGTCTTCTCTAATCTTAATGATTCGACCGGTGATCTTGGGTAGTACATCCTAGGACGGCCACCCCTCACATCGACCCAGCCCTTCTTTTCGAGCGTGTCGAGAACCGTATAGACTTTGGAGTAGGGAATTGTGGTCGAGGAACTCACTTCGTTGGCTGTAAGCTCGCCTGCTTTCACTAAGGAGAGGTACGCCATGGTCTCGTATTCGGTTAGGCCGATGTCCCTCAGTGCTCTCTCCGCCTTCACGTTAACTGGTGTCCGCGACATACCGATCGAAAACAGAGATCGGGGGTTTATTTACCTCTATCGGTGGGAATAACTACTTCTTAGAAGGTGAATAATACGAATACGTTCTTAAACGAAGTGGTGATTTTCATCACCAACAGGGTCAAGTGGGCATCATTTATGAATAAGATAAAAGACACAAAGAGTATCTGCCCCGAGTGTATGAAGGTTCTACCCGCCGAGATCTACGAGGAAGGTGGGAAGGTCTACATTCGGAAGACGTGCCCCGAGCATGGGGAGTGGTCCGATCTCTACTGGGGGGACTATAAGCAGTACGTTAGGGCGGCGGAGTTCGCAGCTGATGGGAAGAAGCTGGATAATCCCCGGACGAAGACTGAGAAGGGTTGCCCCTATGACTGCGGCATCTGCCCGGAGCACAAATCACACACCGTGCTGGCGATAATCGACATCACAAACAGGTGCAACCTTCGCTGCCCGATATGCTTCGCCCACGCTGGAGCAGCGGGTTATCTCTACGAGCCAACGAAGGAGGAGATACGAGGCATCATGGAGAACCTAAGGGCGAACAGACCAATCTCACCGCCAGCACTGCAGTTCAGTGGGGGTGAGCCGACTGTTCGGGAGGACCTCCCCGAGCTGATTAAGATGGCGAAGGACATGGGCTTCCACCACATTGAGATCAATTCGAACGGCATCAGGATGGCCGAGAGCGTTGAGTACTGTAAGATCCTGAAGGATGCGGGGGCTAGCACTGTCTATCTTCAGTTCGACGGTGTAACGCCTGAGCCCTACAAGGTGGCGAGGGGCTTCGACTTGCTCGCGATCAAGAAGAGAGCTCTTAGGAATCTCAAGGATGCGGGCTTCCACAGCGTCGTCCTCGTCCCGGTGCTGGTTGGCGGCGTCAATACAGATCAGGTCGGGGACATCATAAGGTTCGCTATAGAGAACCGCGACGTTGTCCGGTGCGTGAACTTCCAACCCGTCGCGATAACGGGGCGAATCAATAAAAAGGAGAGGGAGCAGATGCGCGTAACCATCCCCGACTTGATGAGACTCGCCAGCGAACAAACGGATGGCCTGATTAAGGAAAGCGACTGGTTCCCGATTCCAACGGCAGTACCATTTACAAGGTTCGTGGGGCACATCAAGGATAGGGAGTACATCGATTTCAGCACACACCCTCACTGTGGTATGGCCACTTACCTCGTCATGGAGGGAAACAAGGTTGAGCCGATTACACACTACCTCAACGTCGAGGGACTCATAAAATCCGTTAGTGATTCCAACGAGAAGTACGAATCGGGGAGTAAGGCGAGAGCCACAGCCTCGGCTATTAGCGGGGTAATGAAGAACGTGAAGCTGAGCACTTTCCGCAAGTACCTGCTACCTGTCCTCACAGATGGGAGTTATGAGAGTCTCAGCAAACTCCACCATAACATGCTGATGATCGGTACAATGCACTTCATGGACCCATACAACTTCGACCTCGAGAGGGTTCAGAGATGCGCAGTCCACTACGCCACCCCGGATGGGAAGATTGTCCCGTTCTGTACGATGAATGCCCTACACAGGGCCGCGACGGAGAAAAAGTTCGCTAAGCCAATAGATCCGAAGGTTAATACCCCGCTGTATGACGTGGCGGCGTTGACGAGGAAGATAGAGGAAGAGAGTGTTTAACTCTCTATACCTTTAGTATCGCGCCGTTGTCGGCTGAGGTGACAAGTGAGGCGTACCTCACTAGGTAGCCCTTCTTCACCTTTGGTTTGGGCGGGGTCCACTTCGCCTTCCGTTTGGCTAGCTCCTTCTCGGAGACATCTAGCTCGAGTTTCCTGTTGGGGATGTCGATGGTTATTTTGTCCCCGTCCTCGATGAGGGCGATGGGTCCTCCGGCTGCTGCCTCTGGTGAGACGTGGCCTATGCAGGGTCCACGTGAAGCGCCTGAAAATCTCCCGTCGGTGATGAGTGCGACCTCCTCGCCGAGGCCCATGCCGACGATGGCGCTCGTACCGACTAGCATCTCTCTCATACCGGGGCCACCCTTGGGACCCTCGTAACGGATGATTAGGATGTCTCCGGGTTTGATCTCTCCTCCGTAGATAGCCTTGACCGCGGGTTCCTCCTGCTCGAAGACCCTTGCTGTACCCTTGAATGTCCACATCTTTGGGCTGATGGCGGCCATCTTGGCGACTGCGCCGTTTGGGGCAAGGTTGCCGTTGAGGATGGCTATTCCTCCCTCTTTGTGGATGGGGTTCTCTACGGGGCGTATGACATCCTCGTCGTAAACCTTGACGCCCTTGAGATTCTCCTTGAGCTTCTCACCGGTGGCGGTCATGACGTTGAGGTCGAGGCTATTCTTGACCCGGATCATTACGGCGGGTATGCCGCCTGCCCTGTGGAGGTCCTTGATCTTGTGTGGTCCGGCTGGCGACATGTTGCAGAGGTGAGGCGTCTTCTTGCTTATCTCGTCGAATAATGTGAGGGGTAGATCATAGCCGAGCTCGTTAGCGATGGCCTTTAGGTGGAGTACGGTATTCGTCGATCCTCCTAGAGCCATGTCAACGGTGATGGCATTCCTGAGGGCGGCCTCTGTCATGATCTTACTTGGGGTTATCCCCTTCTCAAGGAGGGTCATGACACGGCTGCCAGCCTCCGCTGCTAGTCTTGTACGCTCCATTCCGGTGCTCTCAGCGGTTGCCATGTGGGGTAGGGTCATACCTATGGCCTCGGTGAGGCATTGCATGGTCATAGCGGTGAACATTCCTCCGCATGCTCCTGGGCTCTGGCAGCATGTGTTTTCAAGGTAGACTGCCTCCTCCTGGCTCATCTTGCCCGCCTTGACGAGTGCGGTCGCCTCGAACATCTCCTGGATGGTTATGGTCTTGTCTTTGTACTTGCCCCAGGTTGGGCACCCGGGCTCCATCGGGCCTCCGAGTACGAAGATAGTGGGGATGTCGATCCTCGCGGCGGCCATTAGCATTCCGGGGTCGATCTTGTCGCAGCTGGTCATGCAAACCATTGCGTCGAAGCCGTGTGATTCGACCATTATTTCAACGCTGTCGGCGACTATCTCTCTGCTTGGGAGGCTCATCTTCATGCCGTCGTGACCCATTACTATGCCATCGCAGACGGCGATAGTGTTGAACTCGATTGGGACTCCTCCGGCCTGACTTACGCCGTGTTTGACGTATTTTGCGAGCTGGTTAAGGTGAATGTGGCCAGGGTTGATCTCATTCCAGGAGTTGGCTATGGCGACGAGTGGTTTGCCTAGATCGACGTCGGTTAGTCCGGTGCCTTTGAGTAGGGTTCTTTGGCTTAGGCGGTCGTCTCCGTCGTATACTTTTCTGCTCCTGTGTCTCGTGTCCTGTGGCATGGGGTGTTAGGGTTTGTTTGGTGGATATATAGATTGGGAGATTTTTCTCGGGGTGGGTGTAGGATAAGGGAGGTGAGAGTGGCGCCTTCATCACCGTCGCGATCTTGAATATTATGGCCGTTTCTTTCGACCGGTGCCATTTTTCTTATGTCTACCAACGGCAAATATCGAGTATTCCTCGTCGAATGCCGCGTATAGTGATGCTGGGGGCATGAACCGTGTCCATAATGTTGAGACTTCATTCTTTTAAGGCGTAAAACATTGGGGTGGGCCTCGATCCTCATCGGAGTTGTTTCCATGCCTCTTTTACCAAAATGGGATAGTGTTCATATCCATAAATTGGGGTTAGGGGTGTTCGAGCCTCATAGTCGGATAGTTTTTGTATCCATAAAGGTTCCTCGGGGAGAAAGACGGATAACGTCACTATTCCCCCTCTAGTCGATGAAACCCCTCGACAAGCGGGAAGTGCGTAATAACTACGACGACCTCGGAGGGGGGCTCTACGATATCAGGTACAAGGAGGAACAGTCGAGGAAATACGACGTCGCCTTAAAGCTTACTCGTCCAGGGAGGGACGATCTGCTCATTGATGATGGATGTGGTACAGGGATGTTCTTTAAATATGTAGACTCTCCCTGTGTGGGGCTTGACCTCTCGATTAACCTTCTCGCAATAGCTAAGAAGAGACTAAAGCCTAACCATCATCTACTGCAGGGTGACTCCGAACATCTCCCCTTTCGTAATAGGGTTTTTCATGGTATCTATGCGATCACGCTAATACAGAATCTCCCAGACAAGGAGCTGGCGGTCTTGGAGATGAGACGGGTGTCTAGGGCCCAAGCCACCCTATTCGTAACGGCTCTAAAGACTACGTTCAACAGGGAGTATCTATCAGGGTTACTGGAGGGAAAGGGGTTCAACGGAGTCGAAGTCACTGGGGACGAGGGCACGAACGACTGGATAGCATACGCCAAAGCATAAGTAGAGGCTCGGCTAACCCTAAAAATCCGCACGTTTTGGTTTGTTCAGAAGGTTTTTATAATCTCCCCCTTGGTCTATCTATGAATCTCCAAGGGTGTAGAGCGAATGGAGCCGAGCAAGAAACCGCTTAACGTACTCATTAAGAGCGTCGGGAGCAACGTCACAATCAACCTCAAGGGCCACGGGGAGTACTGGGGGAAGATGATCCGCGTCGACGGATACATGAATATCATGCTCAAGGGCGCCAAGGAGTATGATCAGAACGGTCTTGTCGCAAACTATGGAGATGTATTCGTGCGCGGAAACAACATCGTCTATATCTGTATTGACCCAGCCAACCCGCCAAACCCAAAAGGCAAGACGGTTAAGGGCGAGGACGACGACGAATCACCGTAAGCTCCGAGAAGCCTAATTTCTATTCATTAAAGGCATACTTTTAGCCCGTTTACCCTGACCCATTTAACCCTAAAATATGTGGTTAAAACGGCGATTAGAGCAGAAATGCGCTTAGACCTCCTGTTTGAGCTCGCGTCCTAGACGGTTGACGAAATCGCCTAGGTACTTCGTCCGATCCCTCGCCATCCGCTTCGCCTCAGCCGTGAACATGAGTCCCTCGAGCCTGAGCAGTTTCTCGTGGAAGTGCGCAACAAAGTCCTCGATAGGTCTCGCATGCTCGCCGCTGTAGACCGCCGTCCTATAAACTCCGAGGGCGCCGAGTGCATCGAGCTTGTCGGCATCAGATAGGATCTTTCCCTCGAGAGTCACGGGGGTTTTCTTCTCGGAGAAGCTGTGGGTCGAGATGGCGTTGGCTATCTTCTCGATCTCGTCGGATGTGTAGTCGTACCTTCTGAGTATGGGTTTTGCCTTCTCTGCCCCTGTTTCGGCGTGGTTCTGCTCCTCCCTGGCGACATCGTGGAGGAGCGCTGCAGGCAGGAGTACCCTCATGTTAGCGCCCTCGATCTCGCCGATGTGTTGGCATGTGTTGTAGACCCTGTCAACATGCTCGTAACCGTGCGTTCCGTATGGCGGGGTCGAGCGTTGGACCTCCTCCCTCATCCTTGCAAGGGTATTTTCCCCCATCTACGCGTTCACCTTGACGACGTTGCTGTCTCTACCGACGTTGACCTGTAGAATTCCCTTGTAACTGGTCACGAAGCAGTCGGTGAGCTCGACCATGTCACTGGCGACAATGTCCCTGAATAGCTCGATCTTCTCGTTCCACGCGGCGAAGGAGATGGAACCTTCCCTGTCGCTTATCTCGCCCTCAAGTATCGTGTGCTCGGTGCCGGTAAATGTCTTCACCTTGCGCACCTCGGTCTTCTTCGAGATCCTGACCTTGAAGTCGAGGTGCTCCATCCCGGGGCGGAGCTCAGATATCTTAGGGGCGGCGGTCATGTCTCTCGTCACCTTCGGTGGGCGCAATAAAAGATTTGGGTTCAACGCTTAAAGAGGGGATTCGCCCAGATTGAGGTGATGAAGCCCCGGGTGAACCTCGTCTGCACCGAGTGCGGCTATGTCTTCTCTCACGACTCGGGAAGGAACAGGTGCGAGAAGTGCGGAGGTATCTTGGAGTACATCTGGAACGAGGAGTACCTTAAGACGGTGGAGTTCTCGGGTGAGCTGAAGTTCTGGAGATACAAGCCGGTTCTCCCCTCCGTGAAAAAGCCGGTTAGCTTAGGCGAGGGTGGCACACCGCTGCAGGAGGCGCAGAGGCTAGCGGAGGCCCTCGGCCTGAAACACCTCGCGCTGAAGGATGAGACTCGGAATCCGACGAATAGCTTCAAGGATCGCTCCGCGGCGCTCATAGTGTCAGATGCCTCGGGAAAAGGCTTCGGTTCGCTTGTCTGCGCGACGAATGGTAACCACGGGGCATCGGTTGCAGCCTACTCTGCTAAAACGAACATCGCCTGCCACCTCATCGTCCCTAAAGCACTGGACATAGGCAAGCTGGCCCAGATGATGGTCTACAACGCCGAGATAGTAGAGTCGGGGGAGACGATAGAGGAGTCGATCTCGAGGGCGATCACCCTCGAGGGGGAGATGGGTTGGTATCAAGCCACGACCGAACTCAATTCTCTGTCAATCGAGGGGCTGAAGACCATCGCCTACGAGATAGTAGAGCAGGGGGGAGAGCCGGACTGGTTCTTCGTTGCAATGGGGAGCGGTGTAACGATCAGCTCGCTGTGGAAGGGTTTCAAGGAGCTTGAGACCATGGGGCATATACACAAACTCCCGAGGCTCGTGGGCATCCAGGCCCGGGGGTGTTCGCCGATCGTATCTGCATTCGATACGGGTGCCGAGGCCACTAAGCCCATGGAGCAGGGCGAAACAGAGGCGACCGCGATAAGGGTCTCTAGACCCATATTCGGTGAACTCGCGCTGAGGTCGCTGAGGGAGTCCAAGGGATTTGCTGTCACGGTCAGTGACGATGATATGCTCGCGGCGGGCCGTGAGATCGCTCGTCTCGAGGGTATATTCGCAGAGCCGGCGAGCGCTGCCACGGTAGCGAGTCTTAGTAGCCTAGTCGATGCTGGGAAGATCGATCCGAGTGATCGGGTGATCTGTCTCATAACGAGTAGCGGCTTGAAAACTGATGACATTCTCCAAAGCCTAACCAAGCATAAGAGATCCCCCGGTTTGGGGTCTATGCTCACAACAAAGGAGAAGATCTTACGTCACATCTCAGCTGGGGAAACCTATGGTTACGAGATCTGGAAGGCCGTGGGGAAGGGGATGACAATAGGTGCAGTTTACCAGCATATTGCAGACCTCGAGGAGAAGGGCCTTATTTCATCCAGCTTACGCGGGAAACGAAGATACTACGAAATAACCGATAGGGGCAGACGAACGCTATCCGCTCTTGTTGATCTTCAGGTTCTCCTTTAGGGGAAGTTTTTTTATAGTTGTAACATATGATAGTTTAAACTATCATAGGTGAAATGGTTTGAAGCTAGGTTCACGAGAGCTAGCAGCGATAGCAGTTATGGCAGCGCTCTGCTTAGTCGCCACATACGCTATAATGATACCAATCCCAGCCACATCAGGCTACTTCAACATCGGGGACGTCTTCGTTATAATCTCTGGGCTAGTGTTCGGCCCGGTTGTTGGGGGAATCGCAGGCGGTTTGGGTTCTGCTATTTCCGACCTGATAGGTGGCTACTATTTCTTCGTGCCGTTCACTCTCATCATCAAGGGATGCGAGGGACTAGTAGCTGGATACGTCGCGGGGCAAATCGCGACCGCTAAGCTGAACAGGGTGATTCTGGCCTGGGCACTCGGCGGTGCCTGCGTTGTCATCGGGTACTTCACAGTGGAGAGCATCTTCTTTGGTGTGCCAGCAGCGTCTGTTGAGGTGCCAGTTAACCTCCTCCAAGTAGTCGTCGCGGGAGTCGTCGGGGTGCCGATCAGTCAAGCCCTCAAGACCCGAATCAAGCTCTAAATAGACGGCCTCCCATCATTTTATGTGTCTTCAGCCGAGAAAGCAGCATCTCTTTTGACCAAGCTTGACCCGCGCGAGTTTAGAATACTCCAGGGCATCGAGCTTGGCATGGCCAAGTACGAGTTTGTTCCGGTGGAGACTATCGAAAAGTACACCGGTCTGGGTATGGATGAGGTGAAGCATTGGCTCGGTGAGCTCGATCACAAGGATCTGGTCTGGAGGCAGTTCGAGGGTTATTTCGGCTTCATCCTTAACTACAATAGCTACGACCTCCTCGCCCTCAACGCGCTCGTCAGGGGGGAGATAATTGATGCCCTCGGGATGCCGCTTGGGATGGGCAAGGAGGCGGACGTATTAGAAGCTTTGACACCATCGAATGAGGGTGTGGCGGTGAAGTTCCACAGGCTCGGTCGGGTTAGCTTCAGAGACACTCGGCGAAAGCGGGAATACCTCTCAAGGAGGCACGTCTCATGGCTCTACCAGTCTAGGCTCGCAGCCGAAAAAGAGTACACGGCTCTTACTCTTGCCTTCCATGCGGGGGTCTCTGTGCCGAAGCCCATCTACCAGAACAGGCACACGGTAGTGATGCAGCGCATCGAGGGGCACCAGCTCGGCGACGTCCCGACCCTTGACAAACCTGAAGGCTACCTTGATGAGATACTCGTGGACGTCCGCAAGGCGTACAAGGCGGGGGTGATCCATGCCGACCTGAGCGAGTTCAACATCATTGTCTCAAACGAGGGCGTCGTCTACATCATCGACTGGCCCCAGTACATCTCCTCTAACCACCCGAACGCCGGTGAAATCCTCGAAAGGGACGTTAAGAATATCCTAGTATTCTTCCACAGGAAGTTTAGAGTAGAAAGAAGCCTCGAGGACGCGCTCCAGGTCATAAAGACCTGAGGGCTATCTTGACGTCTAGCGCTTGACATCCCTCGCTCTCCCCGTAGACAATTATTGGGTTGATATCCATTTCAGCTATCTCGGGGTAAGTAGTTACGAGCTGGCTGATGCGGAGGATCGTCTCTTCGAGGGCGTTGATATCTGCAGGTGGCTCGCCTCTAATCCCCTTGAGAAGTGTGTAGGACTTCGTCTCCTTCACAATACCCTCAGCATCCCTCGCGTTGAGGGGAGCGATCCTGAAGGCGACATCCTTTAGGAAGTTGACGTAAATGCCTCCGAGGCCGAACATGATCATCGGGCCGAACTGTGGGTCCCGGCTCATGCCGACGATCATTTCCCTTCCCCTCGGTACCATTTTGTCTATGGAGACGCCATAGATCTTAGCCTCGGGGTGGGCCTTCCGACTTTTCGTCATGATGTCGTCGAATGCCTTGCGGACCATCTCGGGATCGGTTATGTTGAGGACGACTCCCCCGATGTCGGTCTTGTGGAGGATGTCGGGTGAGACTATCTTCATGACTACGGGGTAGCCCATCTCCTGAGCGTATTTCACGGCGTCTTCGGGCTTCTCAGCCAGCTCACTGGGTGGGGCAGCTATGCCGAAGGCGCGTGCGACTTCGGCGGCCTCTGTCGGCAGGAGAATTTTCCTACCGTCAGCTCTAACTGCCTTGAATATGGTGTCGACCTTCTTCTTGTCGACAGCAAAGACGGTGGGTTTTTGCTCGGGCGTTTTGAGATATCGGGAGTAGCGGTAGATCGCGTCTGCCGTTTTGATTGCCTTTTCAGGGAAGTCAAAGCAGGGTATCCCTTTATCCTTCAAGTGTTTCGAGGCACCCTCCACCTGATCGCCGCCCATGAAGACCGCGAGCATCGTCTTCTCAGGGTGCTTCTCGTTGAGTCTCACCATCGCGTCGGCTGTGGCCATGCTGTCCGTCATCGCCTGTGGCGTAAGGAGGACAACTACTAGGTTTATCCCTTGGTCCCATAGGACCTCCTCGATTGCGAAGGCATATCTGTCGGCGCCCGCGTCACCGAGGACGTCGATCGGATTACCCGTTGACGCTGCGGCGGGGAGACCCTTCTTGAGCTTCTCCTTTGTCTCTCCCTTCACCTCGGCCATCTTCACGCCGAGGCGCTCCACGAGGTCGGTTGCCAGTATCCCAGGACCGCCTGCGTTGGTAACGATGGCTATGCCCTCGTCCTTTGGGAGTGGTTGCTCCATGAAAGCGATCGCGTAGTTGAAGAGGTCCTCCATCGTGTCCGCGAGGATGACCCCAGACTTCTCGAAAGCCTTCTGGTAGGCGAGGAAACTGCCAACGAGTGCGCCGGTATGGCTGCCCGCGGCCTTCGCGCCAGCTGAGCTGGTTCCACCCTTGACGACTATGATCGGTTTACTCTTCGTGACCTTGCTGGAGACCTCGATGAATTTGCTACCCCTCTCGATGGACTCTAGGTAGAGTAGAATGACCTTCACGTCGGGGTCCTCAGCCATCGCTTCTATGAAGTCGACCTCGTCGAGGTCAGCCTTGTTGCCTAGGCTGATGAAGCTATGGAATCCTATGTCCTTCTTTAGTATCCAGTCGAGGATGGCAGTACCGAGAGCGCCACTTTGGCTGATGAACCCGATTCCACCCTTTTTTGGCAGGGCAGCGGCGAAGCTAAGGTCTAGCGGAGTCCATGTGTTTATTGCGCCTAGGCAGTTGGGACCCTGAATTCTCAGGCCGTACTTCTTGGCGATGGCCGCGACTTGTGCCTCGAGTTCTGCGCCTTCTTTACCCGTCTCCTTGAAGCCGGCGGAGATGATGATCATCGACTTAACTCCCTTCTCCCCGCACTCCTCAGTCACTGGCGGGATCAGCTTAGCGGGTATCGCGACGACGGCGAGGTCGATGCTGTCCGGTACCTCTTTGACGGAGGTGTAAACCTTTAGGCCGAGTATCTGGCCCCCTTGAGGATTTATCGGGTATATCTTCCCTTGGTAGCCGCTCTTGAGCATGTTCCTGACGAGGATGTAGCCGACCTTGTTCGGTGTCGCAGAGGCACCGATTATCGCCACCGATGAGGGCCTGAAGATGGATTCTAGCTTTACCGTCGCGTCTCACCTATCTTTTATGAAGGTGTTTCAACTCATACGGTCCTACCAATAAAAACGTTGACTATTCCGGACACCTGCATACACTAAATGGTTCATGTATGATGAGGGTTATTCAGACGTTTTTCCCGTTTCTATGAGCGATTCGGGCAGAAACTAGTTAAACAAAATCGGTAATTATTGTATGATCGGCGTGTCGGTTAAGCCAAGGGTTTTCGGCAACCTCCTAGCTGAGGTAATCCGCCCGGGGCACTGTGTTGCTTGCGGCTCGTGTGCCTCCATCTGTCCGGTTAACGCTATTAGCATTGTCGCTGATGTACCAAAGCTCACGGGGAAGTGCACCGCCTGCGGAACATGCTACCTGAGCTGCCCTCGCGCTGAGCACGGATTCAGCGAGTTGGAGAAAGATGTTCTCGGGAGAAGCAGGACTCCTCAGGAGGCGGTAAACGGCATAGTACTTGGTGCATACGCCGTCAGGTCCCTGAGGCCGGACATCTTGGAGCACGCCCAAGATGGAGGAGCCGTGACATCGATCCTCATCGATCTCCTTGATGAGAGAGGGGGAGCCGTCGTCGCTGGGCTGAACGGTGAGCTGGTCTGGTCACCGAAGCCAGTTCTTGCTAGGGACGAGGAAACAATAAAGGCGTGCTCCGGTACGAAGTACACGTCAACTCCCATGCTCCTCGCATTAAAGCAGGCCGAAGACGAGGGCATCGGTAATATCTCGTTCGTTGGGACGCCCTGCCAGATCCATGCCCTAAGACGGCGCCAGCAGCAGAATAAGGACAACACACGGGCCATAGGGCTGTTCTGTATGGAAACTTTCGACTACGACAATCTGATGGCCTACCTAAGGGAGCAAGGCGTCGACCCAGAGAAGGTGACAAAGTTCGAGATTAGAAGTGGGAAGTTCATAGCACGAAAGGCGGGAGACCCCCCTTTCGAGACGAAGATAAGGAGGCTGAAAGAGCTGTCCCGCCCCTGTTGCAGGGTTTGCCAGGACTATACATCGGAACTGGCTGATCTATCGGTCGGTAACATCGGTTCACCGGAAGGATACTCTACCGTCCTCGTCAGATCAGAAAATGGGAGGGACGCCTTAGTTGCCGCGGAGAAGGCTGGGTTCGTAGAGGTTAAGCCACTAAGTGATTTTGAACCGGGGATGAGCCTGATTGATAGGCTTGCGGACGTTAAGAAGAGGGAAAACGGCAGCTAGATGAGTAACCCCTTCTGCTTCGCCCTCTCAACGAGACTCTTCAGAACATCCTCCCTGAGTGGGTGGGGTTTTCCGACAAGCATGACCTCGTAGTGGAGCTTCGCGAGGAACTCCACCATGCGGGAGTTGTTAGCGGCCTCCTCAATGGTCTTGCCGATTGTCGTTATCCCGTGGTGTGGCATCAGGGCGGCAACATGATCTTTCATTGCGTCAACGAGGTTGTCGGCCAACTCCTCTGTGCCCGGAGGGGCGAATTTCGCCACGGGGATGCCCTTTGCTAGTGCGGGTGCCTCCGTGATCTCGATCCCCATCGGTATGATCTCGGTGCCTATGATGGAGAGTATCGTCGAGTAGTGAGGATGGACGTGGACGACGCCCCCCGCCTCGGGCCACTGCTTGTAGAGTTTTGTGTGGAAAGGTGTTTCTATACTTGGCTTCTCCTTCCCCTCGAGTACCATCCTCGTCTCGATGTCTACGACTATGAAGTGTTGGGGTTCGAGGTCAGCGAAGCTGTAGCCAGATGGCTTGATCACGCACTTGTTCGTTCCGGGGATACGGGCGCTTATATTCCCTGAGGCACCGTGTGTCAGTCCTTCCGCGAATATCTGTCGCCCCACCTTGGCGAGGCGCTCCCTAAGATCCTTCTCGATAGGGTCCATCTATGGTCAATACGATTCCGAGTCTTCGATCTTATAAGCTCCCCGAAAGGCGGCGGCGGGTCTCTATCCATGAACGGAAAAGATTGTCGTAGATCGAGGAGAGCTTCTTCTCGACTAATACAGGTTCTTCGAGGTGAACCATTATCTTCGTCGCGTCGGGTATACTTTTATAGATTCCAGCGCCTACTGCCGCACAGATAGCTGCTCCAACGGCGGAGGCATCCCTCTCTTTTGGCACGACCACGGGCTTGTCAATTACTGCAGACTGTATCTCGCTCCATAACTCGGATTTCGAGTTGCCACCACAGAAGCCGAGCCTCTTCACCTCTAGTCCAGTTATCTCTCGAAGCTGATCGAGATTCGCTCTGACGGCGTAGCAGTTGGCCTCGATGATGGCTCTCGCTAGGTCTCCGCGTGTAAACTTTGAGGAGCCCATGATGGTCGGCGGCACAGGGATGTCACCTAATCTATCACCGTCCCAGTATGGTGGTCCCGAGTTGAAGATGTGGGGGCCGAAGAAGACATTTACGTTGTTCGATCCTGGTGGCGATGCGAGGGCGAGTGCATTCATCGAGTCGTAGACCTTGTTTGAAGGCTTCATGCAGAGGATGTTGTCCCTGAACCACCTGTAAACCCAGCCGGTGCGGCCGGCATTGCTCTCTATAATCCATCTCCCATCAGCGGCGTGGTTGTTGGTCCATGTCCTGCCCTTGGCGTCGAATACCGGCTTATCAGTGACCATCTGGACGGGGGTCGTCGTACCACCCACGGCGACGACGTCACCTTTGTTGATGGCGCCACAGCCCAGTAAGCCGCATTGCGTGTCCGCACCACCCACAACGACTGGCGTTCCCTCCGGGAGTGCGGTGCCCCTAGCCGCCTTTCCGGTAATCTGTGAGATTTGAGCACCGTTTTTCGCGACCTTTGGAAAGATTCCGGGAGGAAGTTTAAGATCAGATAATAGCTCCCAGCACCAGTCTCCCCTAGCCACGTCAAATAGACTTGTCTCGCAGGCACTCGACGCCTCCGTATAGGGTACCCCGCCAAGCATGTAACCAGCCCAATCGCTAATCATCAGGAAAAGGTGGGCTCTATCTATGATTTCAGGCTGTTTTTCCCTCAGCCAGGCGAGCTTAGCGGCCGCTATCCATCCGGGGACCGGCCAGTGGCCCGATGTCCGGTACATCCTCTCCCCGTGCTTCGCGTTCAACTTGTCCCCGTGTGGGTATATGTCTGGTTTGATCTCATACTTTATCTCGCAGCCACACTTGTCGAGGAGAATGAATTCCTCTCTCATGCTCGTTGTGCTAACGCCTAGTACTTGATTTGTTTGAATGCCTGATGATGTGAGGGTCTTCCTTACCGCCCTCTTTATCGAGCGCCACCCTATCTCGGTGTCCCAAGCGTCCCTGTCCCACTCAACGCCCGCTTGTGATACGATCTTCCCTTGCGTGTCGACTAGGAAGCACTTCACGCCGCCTGAGCCACAGTCGATCGCCATCAGGTAGGCACTCGACAAGGATAATTAACGCTCCAGGACCTTGGGGTTGGCTATCTGTGCCCTACGGATCTCTTCCCCCCGGAGGTACTTTGCGGTTGCCTCGGCTACCTGCTGGTAGCCGCGCCTCTCTACCTCGGGGGACCGCCCGGCGGTGTGGGGAGTCACAGTGACGTTGTCCAGCTTTAGGAGGGGGTTATCGGGCTTGGCAGGGTCCTCCTCGAAGACATCGAGGGCAGCACCCGCTATCCGTTTCTCTTTGAGCGCCTCGTAGAGTGCCTTCTCGTCGATGATCTCTCCCCTCGCGGAGTTGACTATTACGACGGATGGCTTCATCATGGAGATGCGTTCTTTGGAGAGTAGGTGCGTCGTCTCTGGGGTCAATTTGGCGTGTATGGAGATGAAGTCTGATGTCCTAAGCAGTGGCTCAAGTTCGGTCTTCGTGCAGTCGTCCTTTAGCAGCGCTTCCGCGGTGATGTAGGGATCGAAGACCTGCACTTTCATATCGAAGGCGTGTGCCCTCTTTGCTACGCGTCGCCCCACCTCGCCGAAGCCTATGAGGCCGAGGGTCTTGCCCTCGAGTTCCTGGAAGGCGTAACCATCTAGATACTTCCTGCCGATCCGGGCGATCTCAGTGAAATATGTACCTGTTTTTAGTGCCATGCTATGGCGGGCGATATGGCGCGACTCGGAGAGTATGAAGCCCATCGTCTGGTCCGCGACGGAGATGGCGTTGCGTCCAACCGTGCCCACTAGCATCACGCCTCGTGTTGTAGCAGCAGCGACGTCGACGTTAACTGGCCCTCCGCGGGCTATGCCGATGACCTTCAAGGCTGGGTCCGAGTCCATGACCGAGGCGGTCATCGGCGCGAAGCCACTTAGAACGATCTCCGCCCCTTTGATGTTCTGCTTGATGTAGTCGGGGTCACCAAAGGCCTCCTTAACGTTCTCCTTCACATCAGTCGACCACTTGAACGCACCTGCACGGTTCTCGAGGTAGACTATCTCATGCTTGGGGTAGTCTGGGCCGAGGCTCGCCTTAAGCATCCCCTCCCAGATCTGCTTAGCGTCCGCCTTTGACCACGTGTCATAGAGTACAACGATCTTCGCCAATTTCGCCGCCTCTGAACACGTCCTCAAGCACTATTATGTGTTTCCAACGCTTCGATCAAGAATGGAAACCCTGTCCAATTAGACGAATGGCTCATGGGAAAAAGTTGATTATGGCCATGTTCTATGCCTGTGCGCGCGGCCAACTCTGATGAACCTCTGAGAGTTAGCACTGAAGTTAGAACCCCTCAATCTGCTCCGGAGTAAGCACAGGGTAGCGCTATGAGTATCGTATAAAAACGAAACAGCATGATTCGAGAGGATGGGCAGGAGAATGAAACAGTTAAAGAAACATTACAGCGCGCGTTGTAGGTAGAGGCGCGGGGAGGCGAAGCCTATGCCCTGATTAATTATGGGAGAGCCCCGCGCCTCCGCTGCAAAAACAATTATATCGCAATAAGAAGCTAACTCACGCATTGTTCTGCGAATGAAGCCGCACATATTTGGCTAGAAAGCTATGGATATAAAATATGTCCGTTTAAAAGGATCGACCTGGTTCAAATCGAATTTATGGCCATAATTATTATCTCAAAATTGTGAAAGGAGCTCAGTAATAGCTCCGATTAATCGAGGCCATACCCTGAAAGTTTGACGCCTTATAATAGTTAAGTCTCAAAACTATGGCTAAAAACAGTGTCCCAATATCTTGTTGAGAATGTCCAATATCTTATAGAGTGGTAAACTTACCACTCAACTTAGGTGTTTCAATTTGGTTAATGAGTATCGCGTAATCGTGAAAGATACTGAATCTGCTCTCGAAGAAGAACTAAACAAGGTCGGTTCTGTGGGGTATCATATCGATAGATTCAAAATTATCTCGAACCCTCAAGGAAGCATTTCTTTTTATGTTATAATGATGCGAGAAAAAGGAAATTGAGAAGCGTAAAGCTCCAATTGATCTATATCTTATAATATTGAGCTTCAAGATTATGGACTGTTAACGCATCCTAATCTTTCCGCATTACTAGGTTGTCGATGGATTCGACGGTCTTGAGATCGAGGATGCCCATCAATCGGCCGATTTTCCTCCTCAGTTCAATCTGTACTTGGACCCCCTCCGCTATCAGTAATTCTGTTAGTCGCTTTGCCTGGTTCCTACCCGTTTCGTCGAAGTCAGTGAGAACTAACACATTGCGTGTCTTAGTGGAGATATTGTCGGCGATGGCTGGTTCGGCCCTTCTGACGTGGAAGCTGACGTCGATGGGAGTGGTCACACCGAGGAATCTGAGTGCCTCGACATCCCGTGTTCCCTCGACAAGTATGAACTCAATAGGCTCATCTTCACCCCTCAGAACGGACTCCAGCTTCTCAAGGGCTTCGCTCTGCCTCTCGCTTCGGGTGGGCATTTTGCTACTTCCCGGACACGAGTATGAGAGCAAGATCGTTCACGTTCGTCCCCGTCGGGCCGGTCATGAGGTGGTCGCCAATCTTCTCGAAGAGGTGATAGGCGTCGTTATTCTTCAGGCTGGCGTCGATTGTAAGATTTATCTTGGACACCCTCGACAGAGTGGACCCGTCAACAATTGCACCCGCCGAATCTGTTGGGCCATCTAAACCGTCAGTGGCGAGGGAGGTGATGAGACACTGTGTCCCGGCTATCTTTTTGGCTGCTCCGAGGGCCACTTCCTGATTACGCCCTCCCTTCCCAGACCCCTTGACATCCACGGTCGTCTCACCTCCTATAATGATAGCTGCGGGTACCTTTGTCGGTCTTCCTTTATTCACAATTTCCCGCGCGATTCCGGCGTAGACGCTTCCAACTTGCCGTGCTTCCCCCTCGACCATCGTTGAGAGAATCATAGAAGTGTATCCGAGTTCGGTTGCCTTCTTTGATGCTGCCTCAGCAGCGTAGGAGTTGTTAGCTACCAGCACGTTGTGGGTCTTGGAGAATGCAGTGTCATCGGTCTTCGGGGTATCGGATAGTTCACCGGTTAAACCCTTCTCGATTCTTATCAATATGGGATTCGGGGCACTATCCCATGTGTTGTACCTCTTGAGAACGTCCTCGGCGTCCCCCCATGTTGTGGAATCGGGTGTCGTAGGCCCCGACGCAATCGTGTCGAGTGGGTCCCCGACGACGTCCGACAGGATTAAGCTCAGCACATCCGCGGGTTGACACCGCTTCGCTAGCTGCCCCCCCTTGAATGAGTCGAGATGCTTCCTGACGACGTTGAGGTCGTTTATAGTCGCCCCTCTCTTCAGGAGCTTTCCAGTTATTGCTTGCAGGTCGTCGAGCGTTATCCCCTCGGCTGGGCTCGGCATTAGGGCGGAGCCCCCGCCAGAGATTATAACGATAACTAGATCCATGCTTGTCAGCCCTGTAACTATTTTGAGCATCTCGGCGACGCCTCCTGCCCCCGCCTCGTTCGGGACGGGGTGGGAGGCACCCACCAACTTTACCCTCTTGACGTGGTACTTGTCCTCTGTGCCTTGCAGGATGTTGACGACACCCCCAGTGAGTCTTTCCTCTAACAGAGACTCGACGGCCTCTGCCATGGGACCGCCTGCCTTGCCACCGCCCACGAGATAGATTCGCCTGAATCGGTTCAGATCATACCTCTTCCCCTCTACGGTGAGCTTGTTTCCTTCGACCTTCACCTTGTTGTAGATTGCCTGTTTCGGATCTACGGCGTCGAGGGCCGACCCCAGTATAGCAAGGGCGTCTCTCCTTAGTTTAACGTAGACCCCTACCCCATTTGCCAAAATACGGTCTTCGTTGAGAAACTTCACCCCAGGGCCACCCTAGGGTAGAGGAGGGGTTCTGCTCTAAAAAGGGGTTGGAAGGATTACTCCTTCACCATGTACTCGGCTGCAGTTGGTGGATCAGGCGTCATGCCCTTCCTCGTGCGGATCTTCTTCACGACCTCGAGGAGTAGGCTGTCTGGGACGTTGGCCCAGTGGTCGAAGGTGCTCTGCCAGAAAGCACTGCCACTCGTGGCTGCGCGCATCTCGGCGCTGAAGCCGATCGTCTCGCTGACTGGCACGAAGCCTGTGATGACGGTGACCGCACCCTGCTGTTCCATGTCGTGGACCCTGCCCCTTTTCCTGCTGAGAAGGCCAGTGACGTTGCCTAGCCACTGCGCTGGGACGCGGACCTGTATCTTGTATATGGGTTCGAGGAGCGTCGGGCGTGCCGATAGCATACCGGCATACATTGCGCCCCTGACGGCGGGCATCATCTGGGCCGGTCCCCTGTGCACAGGATCTTCGTGAAGCGCGACGTCAACCATGTCGACCATGAGGCCGCGGACGATCTCGCCTGCGAGTGGACCCTGCTGCAGTGCCCAGGTGAAGCCTCCGGAGATGTGTTCCTTGACCTCGCGTATGCCCTGGATACCGACGGTGCTATCGACCATCATGTTGGCGTTCTCGTTGATGGCGAAGACCTGGCGGGCCTTTTTAGTGGTCCATCCGGCCTTCTCGACTAGGACCTCCTCCATTTTCCTCTGGCTTGTGATGACGCTGATGTCGCCATTACGGATCAGTTCGATTATCACGGGGTCGAGTGGGGCGAACTTGAAGTAGACCCTGTTGTGCTTGTTGGGGCTCTTGCCCATGTACGGGCCCACGCTGTCGCGGATGGCCTCGCGGTAGACTACTGTGGGCTCGCTCTCCGTTACGTCGAGGTTGTACTCCCTCTTGATGTCCTTGAGGGCGATCTCTAGGTGGAGCTCGCCCATGCCCGCTAGTAGGTATTCACCAGTCTCTTGGTTGATGGTTGTGACTAGGTTAGGGTCCTGTATGCTCATCTTTTGCATGGCGTCGATGAGTCTGGGTAGGTCGGTGGGCTTCTTAGGCTCGACCGCGATCGTGAGGACGGGGTCGGAGGCGTACTTTATCGACTCGAAGCCGACGGCACCCTCCTTCAGCTCTGGCTCTACTAGAGTCTCGCCCGCCCTGCCCTCAGCTATACCTAGGAGGGCGCAGATGTTCCCCGCAGGGATCTCTTCGACGATCTCCCTGAACTGGCCCATGTATATGCTTACCTGCTGCGCCTTGAGATCCTTCTTGGCTGAGACCAGATGGAAATCCTGACCCTTGTGGAGGGTGCCGCTGAATACACGGCCCGTGCTGACGACTCCTGCTTGGGGGTCGATGATGATGTTTGTTATACAGACTACTGTGGGTCCTTTGGGGTCGATGGCGTACATCGCCTTACCCATCGGGCTCTCGGGGTCACCCTTCCAGATCGTCCTGAGCCTCCTGGGCTGGGAGACGATGGGATTGGGCAGATGCTGGGTGACCATGCTGAGCATAGCCTCTGCCAACGGGAGCTTCTCCTGTATCTCGGAGAGTTTACCATCCTGGTACATCTGGACGAGTTGCTTGAAGGTGATTCCCTTCTTTTGGAGCATGGGTAGTGTGAAGCCCCAGCGGTCGAGGGCTGAACCGAAGCAGACCTGACCCAGACCCGCGTTTACCGTCCACTCATTCTTCAACTCGTCGGAAGCGAATGTCTGGACGATTGTGTTGAACTGGCCGATGATACGCAGGATCTTCGCCTGGGCCATGTCGGCATCCATCTTAAGCTCTTTAATGAGCCTGTCGAACTTATTGATATAGAGGACGGGCCTCACAGCCTCGTCTAGGGCGAGCCTAAGGCGTACCTCTGTCATGATCTGGAACTCCTCCACAGCGTCTACAAGCAGGATACATCCGTCAAGCGCCCTCATTGCGCGTGTCACCTTGCCACTGAAGTCGACGTGCCCCGGGGTATCGATGAGGTTGATGACGTAGGGCTGCCCCTTCTCATCCTCATACAATAGGCTGATGTTTGCCGTCTTGATGGTGATGCCCCTAGCCTGCTCCTCCTCGAGGTAGTCAAGGGCGCGGGCCTCACCGGCGCGGTCAGGAGACATGAGCCCAGCCGCCGCTAGGAGACTGTCACTCATCGTCGTCTTACCGTGGTCGATGTGCGCGATAATGCCTATGTTCCTGATGTGCTCCTTGTCGAGCATGAGCTTCAGGATGTCGCCCGTCTGCTTGTAACGTACCATGGATAGTTCAAATCCCGTTTAGCGAATTGTCTATAGACAGAAAAAAGGCTCCTATAAACCTATTTAATTTAAGTTCTGTTTAGATTTTTCGGTCATTTTTTATAAGACATCACGCACGCGCTCACGCATAAATTTATAAAACCTTAACCTTCAGATTCTAACAGACAACTACAGCAAAGGTAACCCTGATCGTGGGAGGTTCCTCTCACGAGTCAGCAAAGATACCGACCCTATGTTGTCAAAAGAAGGTGTAAATAAAAATGAATGGGATATAATGAACAACCTGTCGAAAACGGGGTACAGGATGACAAACACAATCGAACTGACCCAATCCTCGTGGGTCAAAGTCATAGAGATACGCGCGCGCATCTCGGTATAGTTGGTGTGAGCTGGATTAGCTTACAGCCGAGCGTGGTCATCGCACATCGCGGGACCTTAGTTTTTTGCGCGCGCGCATCGCCTTAACTATCCTAAGGCCGACGACTGACTCTGACACACTTACCCCAGAGGTACGAATAAAGTTCTCATCAGAGAGTGACAGCCTTCTTCACTTGCACTCCAACGATTTCCAAAATCAGATTCCATAGGTCGTCGCTGTATGGACCAAGGCTTCTCTCTTCCTCCTTACGCTTACTCGTGATGTACTTCTTCCCACTGACATTCTTAATTGTAAATTTCCAACCGTCATCCCGATACTTTATGAGATTCTCCAGCGATTCACCTTGTTTCCCCATTTTCCCAGCTCCAGGAAATTTTTCCCTATTTTCCATGCTTTTCCCAGAAGGTATAACATTTTCCCGAATGCCCCAACTTTTCCCACGTTTTTCTCAGCCACCACCATAATACGGGTGGTTTACACTAGTCTAAAATAGATCAAGGACAGTAGATCCATGGATGGGGAAAATGCCTGAATTCACATGTCCCCTTTGTGGCCACCTTCCCTCAATAAGATATTACGACCCTGAGGATCTGCCACTCGATATCGAGGGAGTCACGAAGGTAGGTCTCGGACTAGGAAGAGGAACCAAGGTCATAGATCGGTTTTCACTACTTTGTGACAATGATGTATCTTCCAAGATTGTTAGGAGGGTGCTGAGTCTGCGCGCGCGCCCGATTACTATTAGTTTGAAGGATTATAACAAAATCAGAGAAGACGCGGAGGCACTTAAAGTCCAGCAGATGATGAGAGAAAAAGAGGCAACGCGGAGCACGTTAGAGCGGATAATCTTCAAGCGAAATTAGACTCGCAAAAAATAACAATAAAAAACTATAATAAAATCAGGGAAGATTATGAATCCTTAAGATCTCAGGCGGAGATAGATAGTAGAAGATCAGACAGGGAATCAAGCAGAGCAACCAGTCTTTAGGCTATTTTCAACTCGCAACAAAAAAAGGTGAATAACTTAAAGGCTCGGCTGGAAAACTCGAAATCATCCAACTCAAAAATGAGAAGAGAACTAGAGGAGACGAAAACGGGTATAGAAGAGGCTAATGAGATACTTGATGATTTGATTGAAACCATCGAGAATAGAACCGGCTATGAGTTTAATCCAGATTTGGACTCTAGGGAAGAATTTATAGCGGAGACTGTTAAAAGGCTGATTGAGGACGTCGAAGCCCTCAAAGCCGATGAAGGAGAATGAGCGAAGACGAAGTCGGTAAGCTCAGCTAAGTCTGTCGAGTCAACCTAAAGCCTGGTGAAGACAGAGCCTGGAATATAGAAGTAAGTGACAGTAGCCCTGAGTGCAGGGAGGCACTCAAGGAAATCTACAGTAACCTAGGCCCTGAGTCGAGCAAGTTCCTCATCAAGAGGCTGACTGTGTCGGACCCTGAGTTGAAGAAGATCGTGGACGAAACCAAGTAGACGAACAATCATAAACAAAGATCAAAATTGTTCGCCGCTTTTTTTCTTCCATCGGAGAGTATAGACGTTCTCGATATTGATATTATTATACTCGGTTTTCTGGTCGAAAAACTGTACGAGTTGGGTTCTCTGATTCGTTTATATACTATGAGTCAGTCAAAGAGAGCAACCTTATCTCACTGTTCAGTCATCGAATTAAATACGAAATAGATTATTCATCAAAAATAATTGTATTTGATTATTCAAACGAGCGCTTATCTAAGTATATACTATGAATTTCGGGCTCTGCGAAGCATTATATCGATGGTGAGATTGATTACAATCTCGATTCTCTCGCCCTAAAAAATGCGGTGGGCGAGTCTACTCTTCTGTTGACTCTTCCTCTTCGCGGCAGATCTTGTTCTCGCCGCGGAGTATGTTATCAATGGATATCTCGGCGATGGCCGAGCTGTGCTCCGCGATTATCTTGAACTCCCAGGCGATCATATTGAAGCGGATGGTGAGCTCCGAGTTGGTAGTGTGGAACTCGCTGAGGAGCTTCTCCTCCTCTATCTGGACTGCGTCGTAGAGGTCGACGGCGTCGCTCGCCACCTTGATATCCTTGTCGACTATGCTCTTCATCGCTTTGTCGAACATCGTGAAGCTGACGAGGGCGAGCTGACCGAGGCGTTCGATGAGCTCACCATCGGTGTTCTTCTTGTGGTTTTCGAGCTTGAGGATGTTGGAGCAGACGGAGTTGAGGCGGTCCCCAATCATCTCCAGGTACCAGGCGATTAGGTTGTACTCATATATCTCCATGGGGTCGACTACCCCAATGCTCTCAGAGACAACGCGGCTCTGCTGCGCGGATGCAAGTAGCCGTGAGAGTAGCCAGTAGATTGTGTCGGCCTCGTACTCACGGGTGATGGCGTCCTTGGCGAGCTCGTGGTCCTCGTCGATGAGACTGTCGATTGATTCCTTGAACATTATGCTTGTTAGTACGTAGAGGCGCTTGACGACGGTCTCGAGGGGGAAGTTCTTCGGGTCGATACTGCATTGGAGTAGGAGGTGCTTATCGCTCTCCTCGATTATGCCTATACCGAGGAGTCTCTGTGTAACTTCCCTTATGCTTTCAATCTGCTCCCTCATTAGGCGGCGGCTCGACTCAACGCGTATCATATTGCGCCCGAGGACGTAGTTGCCAACTATAACGCGTGCGAGTATCGTCGTGTTGTCGCATTGGTCGACATTAACAACATAGACGCTCGTGTCCTGCGCCTTACTAGGCTCAGGGGCGATGCGAAGAGCGCCATCGTTCTCCTCACTGAGGAAGACGATATCGCCCTTCTTGACATTCATCTTCTTAGCCCAATTCATCGGGATACTGACTGAGAGGGTTGAGTAGCCGACTTTCTGTATCCGCCTAGGTTCCATACATCGCGCCCCTTACAGTATTTACTGATACCCCTTGATATCGACTCTAATCTCTATAGTAATTATTTAAGGGTTATGAAAATGACTATAAGAATTAGTTTAGACGAAAACAATCCCGCTCATTACCTTCGGGAATGGTGGCAGAAAGAGACGTGCGTATATAGCTAGAACTAATACGGCGATCGATATGATTAACACAACGTAGTCGATTCGTGCCATCCTGAGCTCATAGAAATTAGTCCTATCCTTGGTTGCTCCAAATGCGCGTGATTCCATAGCCTCAGCAAGCTCAAGACTCCTCCTTATGGAGTTTACGATTAGTGGGAGCAGGACGGGGATGTATTTCCTGATGCGTGATAGGAAACCGCCCTTGTCGAGCTCGAGCCCCCTGGATCGTTGCGCATCCATTATTGTCTGAGCCTCCTCAGCGAGGACGGGGACGAATCTTATTGCGGTTATGAATGCGAAGTTGAACTCATATGGGACCCGAGCCTTCTCGAGGGCGAGGCTGAGCTTGTCGGGGGATGTTGTGAGGAAGAATAGGCTGAAGCTCGTTATGAGGGCAAGAAACCTGAGCGTCAGAGTGAGGCTGTATTCCACCGTCGCCCCGGTTAGGTGCATGCCCTGGAAGAAGTAGAAGCTGAGTAGGTTGGTGGCGAAGATGATGATCGCTAGGAAGGCAGCGCCTTTCAGGGTCTTTAGCCACTCTCTCCATATCCGCCCAACGAGGATAAGCGGGATCTGCAGGGTAAAGACCAAGAGCAGGGGGATCAGGTCGAAGAAGATTATTGAAAGTGCAAAGATGACCATCGTAATCAGGAACTTTACTCGCGGGTCGAGCCTATGGAGAGGTGAGTCCCCCCTCGTGAACCTGAGTCCTTCGAGCAGGCTCATTTCTGTCCCCTCTTCATTTTCTTCATAAGCAGCTCGACGGCCTCGTCGACGTCGAGAACGTCAGCAGGGAAGCCATAGGGGGCGAGTTTGGTGAAGAGCTTAGTTACCTCGGGGGGCGAGACGCTGCTGGCCTCGAGGCTCTTGGCGTCGGTCATTATTCTCTTAGTCGGGCCGTCAGCGACGACCTTGCCCTGCGCCATCAGGAGGATGCGGGGCTGACTTTCAGCCACGAATTCTACGTCGTGGGTGACTATGATGACGGTCTTCCCTTGGGTCCTCAACTGCATTAGGAAATGCTTGAGCCTCTCCTTCTGGCCGTAATCTTGGCCGACAGTGGGCTCGTCGAGGACTATTACGTCGGGGTTCCACGCGAGGATCGAGGCTAGAGCCACGCGTTTCCTCTCCCCGCCGCTGAGGATAAAAGGGCTTGACTTCTTGTATCGCTCTAGGTCGAGGAGGTTTAGAGCCCAGTCTACCCGCTCCCTTATCACGGCTTCCTCGTAGCCGAAGTTCCTGAGGGCGAAGCTGATCTCCTCCTCAACATCCTCGGCGAAGAGCTGGTCGTCGGGGTTCTGGAATACGAGGCCCACTTTCCGCGCCATGGTGGCGATGCTCTTTGTGGAAACGTCCACGTTATCGACTGTGACGGTTCCGCCCTTGGGGCGGAGTAGCCCGTTGAAGTGCTTCACCAGTGTGGTCTTTCCGGCACCGTTTTCACCCATTATAGCGACGTACTCCCCTCGGTTTATTGAGAGGGAGACGCCTTTGAGAGCTTCCACGTTCGAGTAGGAGTAAGTCACGTCCTTCAGCTGGATGAGGGGTTTGCTTGAGTACTCGCCGACGAATGTGTTCAGGTCCTCGATCTCACCTCGGAGCTTTAGCGTTTCCTGCTTCCTCAGGTGGGAACTGAGGCTCGCGTACGCCTCGTCGGAGTCAAGAGGGATTTCGATCTGGTATCCTCTCTGGCGGAGCCTTCTACCGAGTTCGACCATGCGTGGGATTCCCACGCCGATGAGTCGGGTCGCGTCTGCGGTGAAGATGTCGCGGGGTCTTCCGTCGTTTACGATCCTGCCTTCGTTGAAGATGATGATCCTGTTGCAGTACTTGACGGCGAGGTCCATCCTGTGTTCTATAAGAAGGATGGTTATGCCGTGCTCTTTGTTTAGGGTTTTGAGCACGTTGAATATCTTCTCTGCGCCAACTGGGTCAAGGAAGGCGGTGGGCTCGTCCATCACTATTACGCCTGGGCGCATCGCTAGGATGCTGGCTATCGTGAGGCGCTGCTTCTGGCCCCCAGACAGCTCATGTGTGCCTCTCTCTCTGAGTTGAGTGATCCCGACCTGACTCATCGCCCAGTCTATCTCCTCGACCATCTTCGGCTTGGGCACCCCCATGTTCTCGAGACCGAAGGCGATGTCCTTCTCGACGGTTAGGGCGAATATCTGATTATCTGGATTCTGGAATATGAGGCCAGCGTGCTTCGCCAGCTCGTATGTGGGGTGGTCCCTCGTCGAGAGGCCGTCTATCTTAACGTCGCCCTTCATCTCGCCACTGTAGAAATGGGGGATTAAACCGTTTAGGCATCGACAGAAAGTAGTCTTTCCACATCCACTTGGGCCGGTGAGCAGTATGAACTCTCCTTCATCTATCTGGAGGTTCACATCCTTCAGAGCCAGATCGGGGGTGTTTGGGTAGCTATAGCACAGGCCCTCGACGCTGACTCTGCCCATGAGATGGACCCCGATTTCTTCATGTTAGTCGAACACCTGAGATATAATAGTTACACCTCATATACTTTAGAGAAGAAAATATTTTGTTGCGACGTAAATCGGCATGTTGTATAGTTGACTGATGTTTACTAGCGCTTCTTTAAGAAAGTTTAATGCTAAGACGCTTTGAAGCCCTCCTCGCGGGCTAAATCGCCTGGGTAGGTCATTCTTGTATTCCTATCTTCTAGCCCAAGCGATAGACTCAGTGCGCGCTTAGTTTTTTCTATTAATGAATTGAGTCATGTTAAGGACCCATTGTATCGCCTTTCTTTGGCTGTGCCAGCTTCACTTTTAATATCTCAGCCGCGTCCACGAGAAACTTATCTGCCTCGCCGAAACCATTTATCCCCGCAGCCGTCGGGTGGCCTCCCCCCGCACCCCTATATCGCTCCGACAATTGCTTAGTGACATCCTCGCCAAGATGTATGCCGGTGTTCTTGTAGAATTCTTCTGTGGCTCGGAGACTGGCTTTTAGCCCTTCTTTCTCGTTACCCGCAATGATAGCGACGTCCGCACCTAGATTCAATATCCCCCTAGCGGCGGATGGTTGAAAGGAGCCGAGATTTGATGTTACAACAATCCATGGGTCTATCCTATAAAGGGTAAGCCTTTGCGCTGCTTTTAGTCGGGCGAGCCTCTCCGAGACATCCATAACACCCTGTAATAGTTCACGCGCTCCGCTAAGGGTCGCACCCAACTCCATCAACTCAGCAATGATCCTGAAGGTTCTCGGAGTGCCGATAGCAAAATGCTTCGAGTCGAAGGCTATGCCAAGCATCAGTGCCTCCGCCACATCCTTTGGTGGGCTCTGTCCGAGAGATCGCCATATATGGTAAACGATCTCGCAGGCAGCGACCGCTGACTCGTCAACGATGTAAATATCAGCAATCCGGGCGATCTCTCCGTTCTTCCCGTGGTGATCGATGAACACCTTCACTGCTCCAGTCTTCAACGTTGGTTGAAGGTTCTCAAGTTGGATCAGGCTACCTGTATCTACAACGATGATGACACTAGCTCCCATAATCTTGGGGTGTGACGAGGCATCAATACCAAAGTGACCAATCATCCTATCCGCTAGGAGGCTGGCACTGTCGGGGTAGAGAATCTCGGTAACAGACTGCGGGTCAAAGACGTGGATAAGTCGTTCCATCGAATATGCGGCCCCGATCGCGTCGGGATCAGCGTTATGGTGACACAGAATCGAAACCTTGCCCTTAAGATAGTCCTTGAGTTGGCTATAATCCACGGGCCCCAACATCCTCGGAAACATTAGATCATTCTTATATTAAAACGAAAACTCCGCTAAATCGACCAACCCGAGCAGCATTTTAAATCTGCCATCAACAATTACTGAACAATGTCCACGAGAAATACTGCTTCGGTCGTCGAGACGACACCAGTGAAGAAAGGAGAGTACAGGGCAATACTGGGCATAGCCGGTGCGGGTTTCATAGGTAGCACCTCGGTCATGTTCTCCGTCAAGGCGAAGGGACTCCCGATCGTAGCTCACATCAAGTCTAGCCACGTACCACCGATGACACTAATCTCAAACGGGGAACCAATCTCATCCTTCAGGATACACGCCAACGAGGAAAGTAGGCTCCTGTTTGTTGTGACCGAAAACCTCCTCCCCACAGAAGGATGCTGGCCTATAGCGGAAGCCCTTCTCAAGTGGCTTAGGGAGAAAAATACTACCGAGATCTACGCTATCGACGGGTTGCTCTTCAGTGCAATCTCCTCGGAGATCAAGGCACTTACATACTCAAACAAGATAGATGTCAGTAAACTTGGATACCCTATGCTAAGGGAGGGTGCGATCTCGGGTATAAACTCCTGCATCCTTGACGACTGTGTTGAGAAAGGCTCTCCCTACGCGTGCCTCTTCATCCCCACTACCAAACTGACGAGCATCGACTACATGGGCTCCGCCGAAGGTGGGGGTAATGAATAGGCTATTCAAGCTGGGCGTGGATCCCACTCCACTACGTGAAATGGGTGAACCAAGGAAAACGAGCCAGAAGCAAACTGGGTTTGGTAGTTTTTTTAAAAGGGATTAACCTTGTTGCTTAGGTAAGCCAAGCTCCTTCTGCAGCGTTTCCTGCAACCCCTGGAGCTTCTCTTTCGCCTTCTCCTCCTGCTTCTCCAGGACCTTTTCTCGCATCTCTAGGAAGTCCTTCCTCTCAGCGAGCTCCTTAATGACAACGGTCTTTTCTTTCTCGATGAGTACAGCCCCGACGCTCTTGTAGATCTTTGCGCCTTCAGGGGTCTCGTTTAGGGTTGTGAGCGCCCTCTCGGTCTCGGATTTCTCGGCGTCGAGCCTCTGCTTCTGGGCCTGTAGTTGCTGCATGGTATTCTGTAGCTGCTGGAGGCGTGCTATTCTCTCCTGTACGTTCGGGGGGAGTTGACTGAGGTCAGACATCTGAATTCGTCTGTTTAGATCGTGTCCCTCCCCTTATATCTATTGGGCTGAACCGCCTACTCGATTGCCAGGCTGACCTCGCCACCCTGTGAGAGGTTTAGCTCTTCATGCCTCCTAGATGTCATGGCGATGGTGGGCTTCCCACTCGGAAGAAGCATGAAGAAGGCGTCCACGGATGCGGAGCCAAACATCACTTTGAAGTCGGTGCATTCAGCGACGCATGTTCTCGGGGCTACGTTGGTGGTCCGCCCGATGGTCTTGTCAAGTAGCTTCACGGATGCTCCTTCAATCGGGTTCTCCGCATGTAAGCCAAACCAGCCGTAGATAGGTACTCCCCCATCCAGTATCCCAAGTGTGCCACCGACATCGGCCACGATCCCGGGAGTATCTAAATTCAGTTTAATCATGGCATATCCGGGCCTCGATGTCACCACGGTTCCGGTGATAGCCGTCGTCAATTTGAGGTTCTTTAGGTCGAAGAGACTATTGATTGGGTATCCGCCTCTAACACGTAGCGGGTCGCCAAGGGGCCTTACCTCGATGTGTGCGTGAAGCGACGTCTGGTACCCGAAGTAGCCGGAGCGGATGAGAGGACCCATGCTCTGCCCTACCTGGATTGATTCTCCCTCCCCGATCTCGGTATCGACGTGGAGGACTTTGATGATCCTCAACTGATCATCTCGGCTCCTTATTATCGTTATAACGTCGAACTCTGGCGCTTTGAAGCCGTGTCCGGATGGCGCCTTGACGCGCCTCACTTGGATCACCTCGCCGTTGATGGGAGAGGGCATGGATTCATCGATCGTCGAGTTGGGGTACACGTCAATGCCCGTCATCAGTCGGTGCGCTGGATATGGGCTGTTGTAGAACGCGTACCTCCCATCGGTTGGGCAGTAGATGTTGACTCCACCCGATCTGGCGACGGGTATCATTGGACCCATGCGATACCTATCTATCAGCCCCCACGGAAATCGTTTCCCACCGAATGGTTCAGAACCATTTGAATTTCAACCACTTAGGCTTCGGTGGGGGAGCACCTAGAAGGTGTGCATTGAGCGCTGAGCATCTCGGATGCTGGCTGGAACTAGGCCGATGGAGCCACGTGGGGAAAGTGTAAGGACAGGCTATTCGACCCAGCCCGGGTCATGCAGAGCTTTTAATGTGGAAGCAACCCGATCCGGGGGGAAGACGGGAGAATATATTTACCTGAATTGAATCTTCGGGGAACCCCTTTTATGCCTTGGTTTCCCTAATCGTTTGAGCTCCATGGGCGGAATTCTCGCCGTTGTTTCCCACCCCGATGATGAAACTTTCGGGTGCGGTGGCACACTCGCGTTGTACGCAGAAGAGTCGCGAGTTATGTGCCTGACGTGCAACCCCCGGAATCGTAAGGTGGAGATCGAGAGGGCGTGCAAAGCCCTCGGATTGGCTGAGCCAATCGTTCTTATGGAAGACAACGTCCAATTTTCGAAGGAACTCATTAAGCGGGTAGCTGACGCGATCGTGACGGAGAGACCTAGAATAGTCGTCACCCACCTGCCCTTCGACTACCACGCCGAGCACAGGGCCGTGTACGAGGTCGTAAAGGAGGCTATCGAGTGGGCGGCGCACACGACCACCTACAAGGAGTCTCACCTCGTCGAGCGCTTCCTCCTCATGGAGATAAATACCCTAATCCCGAGCCCCCACGTCTTGGTCGACATATCCGAGACAATGAAGAGAAAGAGGACCGCGGTCGAGTCTTACGACTCCCAACTGACGAAGTTCCACTGGAACTACTACCAAAGGTTCAGCGACAAAAAGGCGGAGCTGAGGGGAACCCAGGCGAACTGCGAGTTCGCCGAGGCATTCGTCGAGGAATCGGTGGCAAAGAACGGGCCATTCTATGAGACTAAGACAACAAAAAATCTGCTGAGATGAATGATGTGAGCGAAAACCCCCCCGTACACATACTGTATCAGAAGTACACGGAGAAGGACCCGGCCGGCGAGTATGCGACTCGCCTCTGGGGGAGAATACCCCAGAATATGGCAGAGTGCAATAGCTACTTCGGCGAGATAAAGGCGAAGTATGGTGCGCCTCCATCTGAGCTCGAGGGGCTTAAGAAGGCTGTAAAAAAACAGATGAGAATGCTTGGTATACTTACCTCGAAGGCATCGAAGAGGATCGACTCCCTCGACAAGGGGGCAGTGGAGACGGGTCAGCAGCCCAACTGCCTTGGTGGACCCAGTTTCATCTTCAACAAAATCACCTATGTCTCGACCCTCGCGGGCCTCGGGGGGTACGTTCCGCTCTACTATGTAGGTGACTATGATAGCATCCAGGCTGAATTGATTAACATCCGTATCCCGAGCCCTTCAGCAAGGGGGATGCTTATCGCCTACCCTTCTCTGCCTGAATATGAGGGTGCACCCATACGTCGTCTTCCCAACCCCGACGAGGATTGGCTCAGGAAGACCCTAGAGAAGATCGAGAGCAACTATCGTGGGCTCCTCAAGGGGGTTGAACCTTCGAGGCAAGAGAAGATATTACAGAATCTCTCTCACGTCTTCACTATAATCAAGGGCGCTTACTACTCGACAGAGAACGTCGCCGACTTTTCCACGAAGATACTCGGATCAGTCCTGAACCTTGAGGCGGACATGGGCATACCGATGCTTTCAGCCACGGATCCGGCCATCAGGGGCTTCTTCAGGCACGGCTACGAGATACTACTCTCAGAGCCCAATAGGAGTAACTTCATACATGCGTCAAACGACGCCGTCGACCTCATCGAGGGACTCGGATACAGAGCGCAGATCGGTAAGAGGTCGTTTGACTATGTCCCCTTCTTCCTGGAGTGCCAGACCCCGAGCTGCCATGGGAGCAGGGTCGAACTGAGGTATCATGCGGGCTCCGGCTCTACTGTGAGTATTGAGGGTAAGTGCCAGAGATGCGAGCAGACATACAACTACTCGTTATCGGCGGAGAGGCCGGATATCGAGGAGATAGCTAACATCGTAACGCCTAGGGTAGACTCCCGCCAAGTCGTTGTCGACTCGGTTATCCCAATCTTGGCGCACGTCGGGGGGCCGGGCGAGACTAGTTACTACGCTGAGGTCATTCCTGGCGTCTCCCAGCTTGGGATACCTTTCCCCACCTACACCCGTTACGCTAGGGTATTCTATAACACACCATGGAATGAGGTCGCGGGTAGAAACCTAGAGACTAAGGGATACACAACACTAGCGCGGAGGGAGCTTTTTGACGCCCTTGCGTTGTGGGTTGAGGCGAAGAAGGCGAACAACGTCGAAGGCATCGCTAAGGCCCACGCCAATATCAGGAAGGTCATCGACGAGACCTACGCCGCGTTGAGCAAGGCGAAGATGGACTCCGAGTCAGAGGTTGAAGCCATTAAGCGAAGGCTTGGTGACCCTACGACGAGGGCCGCCCTCATGCAAGAGATGAAGGTTAAGCAGGTGCAGACACAGGAGTTGGACGGCTATCTATCCTACGCCTTCGGCCACTTCGCTCCTGAGAAGTTCGGGCAAGAGGTCAGCTGGGCGTGGATAGACCTTGCCCTCGCCTCGGGGCTAGGGGAGAATGTCGAGATTTACAAGCGGATTTACGGCGGCTGGACGCCGAACTCAACGATTTTTTATGTCAACCTCTAGGTGCTGAGACCGCTTCAAAGGTTTCGATATATTGGTTTACGACCTTCTCCGCAGTGTACCTTTCTAGAACGGTCTTGCGCGCGTTCTCGCCTAGCTTTGTCCTCAGCTTTGGATCCCTGTAAAGACGGAGTATCGCCTGAGCTAGTTTCTCCGGCTGCTTTGCGGGGACGAGTAACCCGTTACTGCCCTCGTCTATGATTTCGAGCACGCCACCGACCTCAGTCGCTACCATTGGTAGCCCCGTACTCATCCCTTCGAGTAACGTCAATGGAGCGCTTTCCGTCTCGCTGCATAACACCCCTATATCGCTGCATCGCATGAGGTTGGGAATGTCACTTCTAAACCCAGTCAATGTCACGTTTCTGCGTAGTCCGAGACCGTCTACCATCTTCTCTACCCCAGGCCTGTCAGGACCGTCCCCCACGAGTGTCAATCTAGCCTTGGATTCCTTTTTAACCACGAAAGCCATGGCCTGGACGAGATCAAGCACCCGCTTTACAGGGCGGAAATTGCTCACGTGGATAATGCCGCCGCACTCACCAAAATCAGCCTCAACAGAATCGCAGGGTGCTGGGGCGAAGGCCTGGGTGTCGACGAAGTTCGGTATCACCTTGACCTCCCGCTCGATGCCAAGCCGCTCGTATGCCTCCCTCTGCATGAACTTGGAGACCGCAGTCACCGCGTCCGCCTTCTCGACGCTATGGTTGTTAACGATCTGGTAACTTGGGTCGCTGCCGAGTATTGTGACGTCACTGCCGTGAAGGGTCACAATATAGGGAACACCCGTTATCTCACGAGCGAGGTAAGCAGCGGTGGCATGTGGGATCGCGTAGTGGACATTGAGGACATCCAGCTTCTCCTGCTTTGATACTCTCGCCATCTCCGAGCCAAGCGCCACCGTGTACGGGGGATACTTGAACAGGGGATACTCGAGGACATTGACAAGGTGGATGTGGACATTCTCCTGGTCGATGCCCTGGACAGCGAACGGACGCTCATATGTGATGAAGTGGACGTCGTGGCCTCTCTTGGCGAACTCGATGCCAAGTCTAGTGGCTAGTATCCCACTGCCTCCAACGCCGGGGTAACAGGTTATGCCTATCTTCGTACAAGATGCCCCCTAACAGATAGGGTGACTAGAAAGGTGAAATAAAAAGAAGGTGGGCGACTACTTAGTACCCTTAATCCTCTTCTCGACACCGAGGATAGCCGCGATCTGCCCCTCATGGTGGACGATCTCACTCACCATGAGCATGAGGTAAAACTCGCGCGGCTTCTTACCCGCCCAAGCCTCGACCTCCTCGTCGAGCTTGTCGTTAGTCAGCTTGTTCAGGCCAGCGTTGAGCTTTCTGTGCCCTTTCTCGATGTCGGCCATGATCTTCTCCATCTTATACTTCGGATTGCCGACATAGTCCTTCGGCCAGTCCTTCAACGGAGCCTCGCCTAGGAACTTGGGGAGGGCAACGTTCAGCTCCTCACTCAGGTGGGTGAGTATCCACCTGATCGTGTTGGCCTGCGTGCAGCTCTTCCAATCGAGTTGCTCAGGCTTCAAGGTCTTCGTCGCGCTGCCTAGCCTGTCGAAACCGATCTGTGCAAAATCCTTTATCATCTTCGTCTTTACTGTCATCTAACCACCAGAATTCCGAATTAAAATCAGTTGAAATTGATATATAATACTACGCATTTTTTGGCTTATTTTGACCCCTTTCAACAGTCGGCGAGGAAGTTGGGATCCTTCGCTGTGAAGCGCTTCACAGTACCCCTAATGTAGGCTATCTGCCCCTTATGGTGGATGATCTCGCCTATGTAGGCGAAGAGGCCAACTTTTCGCTTCTTGGTACCTCCCCAGAGCGGGATCTCCTCCTCCAGCTGGGCGTCTGTGAGATTGCCGATGCCGTCTAGCGCTGCTCGCTTACCCATGGCGAGGTCCTCCATATACTTCTGGATGCTATAGTGCCTGTCCTTGTAGTCGTCAGGCCATCCAGAGGGCTTGTAGTTCGGGTCACCCTTGATTATACGCGGGATCGCCGTGTTGCTGATCCTACATAGATGGTTCACGATCCACTCTATGTTATTTGACTCCTCCGTCGGCTTGTACATCGCCTCCTTCTCATCTAGCCCCTTTAGGGACTCCTCCAACGAGTTGAAATGGTACTCGGCTAGCTCCTTCAGAATCTGTGCTTTCGCTGACAAGTGATTAACCAGGAGAGTCTGAGGCATTGTGGTTAAATTGCTTATCGCTTCTAGGCGAAGGCGTTATAGGTCATTGGCTTTTCCATATTCAGGAAGAAGGCATGTTTCAGGAGACCCTCGTCGTTCTTAAGCCGGACGCACTCGAGAGGAACCTCGTGGGGGCTATCATCGACAGGTTCGAGAGGGCTGGCCTAAGCATCATTGATATACGATACTATCGCAGGGTGAATGAGGCTATTCTCAGGAAGCATTACCCGGACTCGATCGCGGAGGGCCTCGGTAAGAAAGCTCAGCTCGCCTCCCCTGGGATAACCGACGCGAAGGCGCACGGGTTGAAAGTGCTCGATAGGCTTAGGAAGTACTTCACCCGTAGCCCCGTCATCGCCATAAGGTTTGGGGGTGAGGAGGCCATACAGACCGTGAGGAAGGTCACGGGGTACACCGACCCGGCCACGGCGGAGAAGGGGACGATTCGGGGTGACTTTGGTGTCGACTCGATAGCGAAGAGCACCGCCGAGTTGCGGGCTTGCGAGAACCTCATACATGCATCGGGCAACCCAGAGGAGGCGAAGTCGGAGCTCGCTCTCTGGTTCCCAGAATAAACTTAACGATCCTTTTTACCCGTGATGAAGTCCTCGACCCACTGGTGTGCTTGGTCGTCGGGGACCTGTTGGGGCGGGTGCTTAAAACTATAGCTGCTTATCCCGAGGAGTGGTCCACTTATTCCCCTGTCTAGGGCTATCTTTACGGCTCTCACGACGTCGATGACGACGCCACCGCTGTTGGGGCTGTCGTTGACGAGTAGCTTCGCGTCCATCACGAGCGGGAGGTCACCGAATGCCTTCCCGTTGATCCTTATGTAGCAGACCTTATGATCCTCGAGAAATGGAACGTAGTCGCTCGGACCTATCCTCGTGGGCACGTCGTATGGGATGAGGCTCTGGACAGCCTGCGTCTTGCTTATGCGCTTCGTCTTGAGCCTGTTCTCCACCGTCATGTTTAGAAAGTCTGTGTTGCCTCCGATGTTGAGCTGATATGTCGAGTCAATCTTGACGCCGCGGTCGTAGAAGAGCCTCGCGAGGACGCGGTGGACAATGGTGGCGCCCACCTGGCTCTTGATGTCGTCGCCTGCGACAGGTAGCCCCGCCTTCTCGAACTTCTTCGCCCAAGCGGGTACGCTGCAGATGAACTCGGGGATGCAGTTGATGAAGGCGCAGCCAGCGTCGAGGGCGGCTTGAGCATATATCTGGGTGCCATTTGCGCTGCCGACGGGGAGGTAGTTTATGAGCATGTCCGCGTCGCTCTCCTTGAGTATCTGAGCGATGTCGACAGTCTCGATGCTCTTGTCTGCTTGGAAGGCCTCGTACATGTGTGGGGCGACGCCATCACTTATTGGGCCTGCGTATACCTTTGCCCCCGTCTTTGGCACGTCGCTGAACTTTGCACAGCAGTTGGGGTGCGCCCAGATCGCGTCGGCTAGGTCCTTCCCTATCTTCTGCTTGTTTACCTCGAATGCGGCGACGAACTTGACGTCCCGTATGTGGTAGTCCCCGAAGCGTGCGTGCATTACCCCGGGGATGTCCTCGTCCTTCTCGACGTTCTTGTAGAACTCGACGCCCTGTACGAGGGCGGAGGCACAGTTGCCGACACCGGCAATGGCTACCTTGATGACCGTTTCAGTTCCTCCAATGGAGCCCGCGTTAACAATAGGCTGAGGCGATACCCGTTTAAGGGTTTCCCAGAAAAGATGTGTGGGTTAGGACAGTGTCTTCTTAACGACACAGAGGACTACCTCGACCACCTCCTCAGTACGCGCGCGATATAAGATGCTAGGAGGCGCGCCTGTAGGTCCCTGGACGCGGCGAGAAGATTGTGCCGTCCCTCATTAGGGTGCTGATGAGCTTCGCGGCGTCGCTCCTGTTTACGCCGTCCTCAGCGAGCGCCTCATAGAGATCGTCATCCTTCACGGGGCCCGTCCTCTCGAGCTCCGATATCTTGCCGAGCACCTTCTGGAGCTGCGTCTGAAGGCTTCTTGGCTTGCCCGTGTAGAGGATATCGATGTCTATCTGGCCAGTGGTGACGTCGATTCCTACCTGCTCCAGGCTGCTCTGCATTAGGGTGATGACCGCCTCGGCGTCCTCTTTGGTTACATCGGTTCTGAGATGGGCCTTTGCGCGTGCTTCCGCGAGCCTTACGAGGCTCTCCAACTGACGCGCCGTGATGGCGACTGCGGAGGCCTCGCCCCCTTCGACCGATGCGGTTCTCATCTTGACGTAGAAGTCCCTGAATCGGGTGACTACCTCCTCACTTAGGAGGGGGCGAACGCGGGTCTTGGCGTAGCTGATGTATTTCCTGAAAAGCTCTGGGTCGATGGGGGAGGTTATCGTTGAGCCAGCGGATCTGTGGAGGCCGAGTATGTGCTCCGCCATTGTGGCATCCCTCTCGGCGTCGGGGACATCCTTGAGTACGAATATAACATCGAACCTGCTGAGGATGGTGACTGGGAGGTTGATGTTCTGCCCTATGGTCTGGTATGGGTTATAACGGCCCAGTGTCGGGTTCGCTGCTGCGAGTATACTGGTGCGGGCATTCAGGGTTGCGACGATGCCGCCCTTTGCGATTGGCACGATCTGCTGCTCCATCGCCGGGTGAATCGCACCGCGGTCCTCCTCCCTCATCTTATCGATCTCGTCAATGCAGCAGATGCCCTGGTCGCTGAGTACGAGGGCTCCAGCCTCTAACACGAAGTTGCCTGTTCCCCCCTCCTTGACGACGGCCGCCGTGAGGCCCGCTGCAGTGCTCCCCCTACCCGTCGTAAGAAGCCCCCTCGGCGCGATCTTCGCCGCGAACTGCAGTAGTTGGCTCTTGCCTGTACCCGGGTCTCCCACGAGAAGGACGTTAATGTCCCCTCTTATGCGGACGTCTGGGAGTTCCTTGCTTACGCCACCGAAGAGCAGGTATAAGATGGACTCTTTGATGTTCTCATAGCCGTAGATGCTCGGAGCGATAGATTGTAGGAGTCTACGGTGAACCCAAGGATCCTGCGCGATCTCCTTGATCTTCTCCTCGTCTTCAGGAGAGATGGCAGTCATCTCCGACTCACGACCACTCACCTCTATGTGGCTCGCCTCCATCACCATATCGAAGATACGAAGCTGACCCCCACGACCGAAACGCTGGAGTAAGTCGACGCTACCCACGATAGTAATCCTGTCACCAGGTCGTGCCTGATCTACGACGTCATCCTTGAGGTCAACATGAAGGCTCCTTGGAAGCTGCCCGGCTGGAAGGTCCTCAGGTCTCTCCTGGATGGTTACCCTCTGCGAGTCCATGAAGACAGAGAGCTTCGGGACAAGGTCGAACCTGACCTTGCTGTCACAGTGCTCACACTTTATCGGGGTCTTGATAGTCTCCCCATCCTGCTCAACGTAGTTTAACTCGTTGCAGTTGCTGCATCGGAAGACGGCTTTCATGACCTGAGGCGTCGTAGCTGAGGCGCGCACGATTATTCCCTGGACCATGACGAGGCGCCCGATGTGCTCCGAACCTATTTTCCTGAGCTGTGTGACAGAGGGGAGAGCACGGATACGGACGTGTATCTTCTTCTGCGCTTCAGCGTAGACTAGGTCGCGCTGCCGTAGCTTGTCGAAGACGACGCGACTGAAGAGCTCCAGTATTTTGTCGGGGTCCTTCATTGCTTCGGTGGCGAGTTCCATATCGTAGTTGTAGAGATCGTTGAAGTCGACAAGCAGTGACCTGACGCCTTTGATAGGCATCTCTTGTATGGCTTGCTCGTAATTGAGGAGGCCCTCGTCGTCTCGGAAGTCCTCGACGAATCGGGTGAAGATTTCCTCGTGGCTGACCTGCTTGGCCATTACCGAGTGCTCAGCCTCCTGATGTCCCTACGCCACTCGGATACGAGGTGCTCGAGCTCTTGGTAGAGTGTTTGCTCCTCGGGTTGGAGGATGCCGGGCTGTAAGGCAGTCTCGGTTGTAGCGATGCGTGTGACTTTACCGACCCTGCTGTCGATGATCTCCCTGAAGCGGGCATGGAGCCTGTTAATTTGCTCAGCTTTCGTGGCGTCTCCCCCCACCGCCTTGGCGGCGAGGGTGAGGCTGATGTACGCCTTCGCGTAGAAGTCCTTAGACAGTGCTCCGGGGGGGCCACCTGGATTGAACCGTTCCTTGAAGTGGGTTGAGGTCCAATCCTCGTTTGTGAGCCCCTCTTCACCGTACTTGGCGAGGCCTGCCTCTACGAGGACGCCGGCGACCCAGAATGGCACCGAGAACTCCTTGCGCTCCTCCACTTCCTCGATGGTGAGGCCGGGAGTCTCTATTTTAGGGGTCTTCCTAAGTGCCACCAGCTTGATTGGAGTGTTCTCGTACTCGAGGAGGTTCACTTCCACAGACAAGCCGGCGGCACCTGCAGAAGAATAGCCCGGTGGCTGCGAGTATAACCGTATCCATCGCCGCGATTTACACCGGCGTTGCAAAAAATACCCTGTATGCCTTTAAGAGGGTCCTCGCTAGGGTTAAGAATTATGCAACCCGCTGAGGGCCTTGAGCGCCTCGCAGCCGTCGTGATGATGGAGGTGGAGAAACCTGAGACTCGCAGGAAAGTCGAGGCGCGGATCGGGGAGTTCAAGAAGGCTCAGGGCGAGGGGGAAGATAGGTGGTTCGAGGAGCTTGTCTTCTGCCTCCTCACGGCGAATTACAGCGCTAGAGGAGCACTCGCATGTATTGTTGCCCTAAACGAAGGGGACGCCATTAGTGAGGGCAGCCTCGAACAACTCAGGATGTGTCTCGAGCACAAACATAGGTTTCCTAATAAACGTGCTGAGTTCATAGTGGAGGCACGCGCCCATAAGGAGGATCTGAGGAAGATCATCACTTCACAGCAGAGCAGCCGGGCCTCCAGAACTTGGCTTGTCGAAAATATTAATGGCCTCGGCATGAAGGAGGCGAGTCACTTCCTACGGAACGTTGGCTACCTCGACCTCGCTATAATAGACAAGCATATTCTCACCCACATGGTTGAGCAGGGCATCATAAGGGAGCGTCCCAAAACAGTTACGCCTAAAAAATACCTGGAGTACGAGGAGATACTAACGGGCGTGGCAAAGAGTCTAGGGATGCCGCTGGGTCAAATGGATCTCTACCTCTGGGCGAAGAAGAGCGGTGAAGTGATCAAGTAATGAGGATAAAGGTCAACGGAGAGACGCGTGAGCAGTGGACACTCTGGAGGGAAGGCTCCGAGTTGAAGATGATCGACCAGCGCCTCCTCCCACACAGGTTCGAGATATTAACACTACACAGCCACCGGGAGACGGCGGAGGCGATCCGAGATATGGCTGTGAGAGGCGCGGGTGCCATAGGCGTCGCCGGAGGGTACGGTGTGGCTCAGGCGGCTCTTGAGGCTAAGGGGAAGAACCTGAAGACATTCAAGGTGTATGTCTCTGAGGCCGCTGACACCCTCAGGGCAACTCGTCCCACAGCTGTGAACCTATTCCACGCGATCGACAAGTGCGAGAAAGCAGCCTCGAAGGGAAGTGTACCCGAGCGGATAGCCGCTGCATGCGCCGAGGCGGATAGGATTGCGCTGGAGGACTTGGAAGCCTCGAAGAAGATGGGGGAATACGGTAACGCCCTAATTGAGGATGGTTTCAGGATTCTCACGCATTGCAACGCGGGAGCGCTAGCTTTCATAGACAACGGCTCCGCCCTCGCCCCGATACGAGTAGCCCACAGGTCAGGGAAGCATATCTTCGTCTACGCGGACGAGACCCGGCCACGCAGCCAAGGCGCGAAACTCACCGCTTGGGAGCTACAACAGGAGGGAATACCATACGCCCTCATCGTGGACAACGCCGCTGGCCACTATATGTGCCGGGGCGAGGTCGACTTCGTCGTCGTTGGCGCGGACAGGATCGCAGCGAACGGTGATACAGCCAACAAGATCGGCACCTACGAGAAGGCGGTACTCGCGAAGGAGAATGACATCCCATTCTACGTAGCAGCGCCGATGATGACCTTCGATCTTAAATGCCCCAATGGGGACGGCATCGAGATTGAGGAAAGGAGCCCCGACGAAGTAAATTGGGTCTGGGGCGCAGATGAAAACGGAAAATACTCGAAGGTCCGTATATCCGCAGAGGGCACGGTGGCTAAGAACCCCAGCTTCGATGTGACCCCCGCCAAGTACATCACCGGGTTTATCACCGACGTCGGCATAGTTAGGCCGCCCTACCGGAGGAGCATCAGGGAGGCCCTCCGCACTCGGAAGGGTAGCGTCGGCTGACCATAGGGCTTATATTTTCCGTGCAGACTCCTTTTGGCGGAGCCCGCCTTAGCTCAATGGTAGAGCATTCGGCTGTAGCTTCCGCCCCGCGGGGCGAAGGCAATCAGGCCTTGAGCAGACACCGAGTGGTTCCAGGTTCAAATCCCGGAGGCGGGACCACTTCTCATTTTCATCGAATTTTTTTTTATTATCTACAGTAGCATACAACAACGATTGGTGGTGACTAAGGCTATACGAGCTTCTCTTTCGCCAGCTTCTCGACCGCGGTGACGACCGCCTGCGTCCCCTTGTCTCTCATGCCCTCCGCGTCGAGGTTCTTGAACATCTGCTGGACCACAGCAGTCCCCACGAGTGGCATCTTGACGCTGTCGCTCGTCTCCATGATTATGCGGAGGTCCTTGAGGTAATCCTTCACCTTGAAGCCGGGCTCGTGGTCACCTACGAGGAGTTTCGCACCATTGTTGGTGAGCTGCCAGCTCCCCGCCGCGCCGGGCGCAACGGCGGCATGCACCTTCTTCGGGTCAACACCCGCCTTCTTAGCGAAGACGAGCGCCTCAGCCACGCCGAGCATATTCATCCCGACGAGTATCTGATTCACCGCCTTGCAGATCTGTCCGTCACCGTTGCCGCCGATGTGGGTTATTGTCTTCCCCATCGCCTGGAATACGGGCACCGCCTCTTCGAAGGCGTCCTTGTCCCCACCGACCATGATACTAAGCGTCCCGTTGCGAGCGCCTATGTCACCACCGCTCACCGGAGCGTCAAGCATCTTTATGCCCTTTTCCTTGAACCTGGTGGCCATCTCCCGTGTTCTGATGGGGCTGATTGTGCTCATGTCGATGACGATTGTCCCCGGCTTCACGCCGTGGATAACCCCGTTTGGGCCGAGGAGGACCTCTTCCACGTCCTTCGAGTCGGTGACTATGTCGATGACTATATCGCTCTGTTCCGCGACCTCCCTCGGTGACTTCGCCACCTTGGCTCCTGCCTTCGCGAGCGGCTCTGTCCGAGAAGCCGTCCGGTTCCAGACCGTGATGGGGAAACCGGCCTTTAGGATGTTCATGGACATCCCGCTGCCCATGAGGCCCAGCCCGATGAAACCAATACGCTTCAACTGATCACAATACCAAATAAACGCCTAATGCCCTAAAGCCTTTCCAAAAACGGACAACAAAATCGGTTAAGGTTTCAAGCCAAAGAAGAGGGCCTAAACCACCTTCGCACTGCAGCTGCTGCAGAACTGTGTCGTGTCGCTTACCTCACGCGCACACTAACTACATCTGATAGGGCCATTTTCGCGAAATCAATCATCAACGAAAAATCGATAACGCTGCCCTGACCTAGTTCTACCCTTTCAGCAGGAGGAGAACATAAGCCCCAGCTGTGCCTATGATAGCGAGGCTCAAACCGATCATCAGGCTAATGTTCGCCTTCGACTTGTCATAGAGCACCTGTGCACTTTTATAGACAAGGAAGAGGCCGGCAATGGCGAAACCGGCAAGGAACATGCTGACTATGCTTTCGTTTATAGTCTGCTCACCCGCGTAGGGGCTTATGGACGTATATGAGCCGCTCGACGTCTGAAGAACCGCTGCCGGTACCACTATAACGTCGTAGACCCCGCCACCAAGCAGGAAGACGATGAAGATCACCATCGCTATGCCTGCATAGCCTGAGATTGCCTCGAGTCGCTTGTTTCTACGGATCTTTGAGACGTCCTTCGCTTTTCCTGCTGGGTGAGCCATACTGGACTCCTTCTCGGAATGATGCACTGGGTAACAATATATCCTTTTGTGCCGTAGGAAGGCGATGAAATAAGGTTTCACAATAATGAGGTTTATATGTTCTTAGCTTGGAGCTTCTCTAGACGGTGGAACTTTGCCTCAGAAGATTGTCTGCAAATCGTGTAAGGAGATCCTCTACGAGGGGGACCTCCTGAAGTCTCCGCAGGACATCATAAAGAAGTATGAGGGTAAGTGCCCGAAGTGCAAGAAGGACCTAAAGTTCTCCACGGAGGGCGTCGACGTTCGCCCCTGCGGTGAGAAGTAGCGCCACCTACTCCAGATAGGGTTTTAACCATCCCCCCATTGCATATCTAACCGGTAATCCGGTTTGGAGCTCAGGAAGACACATATTTATAAATACCACGCTGAGCACGGCAATGTTGTTGACTTCGGCGGATTCGCGATGCCCGTCTGGTACGAGGGCATCATCGCCGAGCACAAAGCCGTCCGAGAAGCGTGCGGCATATTCGACACGAGTCACATGGGCAGGGTCTATGCCGAGGGCCCCGAGGTCGTGAAGTTCCTCGACTACGTCGACACGAACGACATCGGCGTCCTCACAGATGGGAAGGGCGTCTACGGCGTCATGTGCAAGCCAGATGGCGGAATAGTCGACGACCTTATCGTCTACAGGAGGAGCGCTGAGAATTTCCTTGTAGTATACAATGCGGGGAACCGCGCCAAGGACTTCGCCTGGCTGCAGAAGAACACGAAAGGGTTCAAAGTTAAACTCACTGACATGAGCGACAAGATCGGCATGATCGCGGTCCAGGGACCCAAGGCGGTCGAGGTACTAGCCAAGATAAGCGCGACCGACCCGGATGTCATCGAGAGGTTCAACGTCGCTCCCCTCAAGGTCAGCGGCGTTGACTGCCTAGCTGCTAGGACCGGATATACGGGCGAGGACGGCTTCGAGCTCTTCATACTCGACGACCCAGTCAATGACCCGTCGAAGTCGCTGAAGGTCTGGAACGACCTCGTCGCGGCCGGGGCTAAGCCCTGCGGCCTCGGCGCTCGTGACAGTCTCCGTCTAGAGGCGGGATTGTGGCTCTACGGCAACGACATAGACGAGACCACCAACCCAGTCGAGGCCGGCCTCAAATGGGTGTTAAAGATGAAGAAGCCCTACTTTAACGGAAAGAAGGCGCTCGAGGGCATAATCGAGAAGGGTGTCACCAAAACACTCGTCGGCATCGAGCTGACCGATCGCGGTATCCCCCGCCATGGCTACGAGGTCTACGATGGTGAGAAAAAGATTGGCGTTTTAACCAGCGGAGGTGTAGCTCCTACTCTCGACGTGAGTATCGCCCTTGCCTACCTGCCCCCTGAGTACAAGGAGGTCGGAAAGGAGGTTCAAGTTAAGATCAGGGCGAATCTAGTCAAGGGAAAGATTGTTAAACACCACCCATTTTATGATGAGTCAAAGTACGGTTGGAAGAGGGTTAAGGTATGACAGACGAAGTCAAGGTTGAAACCGGATTATTCTACACGAGCGAGCATGAGTGGGCGAAGCCCGCCGACGAGGTCGTTACCATTGGCATAAGTGACTACGCACAGGCACAGCTCCATGAGATAGTCTATGTGGAGCTGCCTAAGAAGGATGCATCCATCGCGCAGGGGGAAGCCGTCGGCGCTGTCGAGTCCGTAAAGGCGGTATCCGACTTCTACAGCCCCGTCACGGGCACAGTCATCGAGGTCAACGAGGCCCTACTTGACAGTCCTGAGAAGATCAACAGCGACCCCTACGGTGAGGGCTGGATAGCGAAAGTGAAGCCCAGCAACTGGGAGGCCAATGCGGCGAAGCTGATGGATGCCGAAAAGTATAAACAGCACATCGCGTCGCTCAAGCACTAGCCACCCAATTATTGTGCAGGGGTTCCCGAGTGGCCAAAGGGGTCAGGTTCAGGACCTGATGGTTAGTCCTCCGTGGGTTCGAACCCCACCCCCTGCACCATTTTACTAGTAACTGCACTCGCTGCTTGAGGATGATATTCAACCTCATCAAGGAGTCGCTGGAACGACATAAACAGTATAGTACAGGTAGCCGCTGAAGTAATCCTTCACCGAAATCTCAAAACCAGCCCCCGGATCAAAATAGGGAATCGAACCACTCGAAACCTCACCATGCGATGAGACGCTGAACCTAATACACGCGGAGCAACCGGGACCTTGGGTAACCGATGTGGCATTCTGGCTCACAGCCAGATCGGGGCGCACGTCAACAACCTGTATGGTGACGGG